>WNFW01001417.1_pt1 | contig 21030 bp, 16 predicted proteins | sample 5400131 | NCBI WGS metagenome assembly WNFW01 (sample SAMN13153362, study PRJNA577476) | soil metagenome | isolation source: 20 cm soil or saprolite under grassland replicate 1 | place: USA:California | collected 2016-06-15 | reverse complement strand
GATCCACGAGGCGCTGGGCGTCGCGGCCGGCCGCGCCCGCGTGCGGTTCGGCGGCAAGGCCGGCGAGGAGCTCGAGATCGAAGCCGGCGACGTCGCGGTGCTGCCGGCCGGGACCGGGCACCAGCGCATTGCGGCGAGCCGCGATTTCCTCGTCGTCGGCGCCTATCCGGCGCAAGGCACCTACGATCTTTGCCGCGCCACACCGGCCGAGCACGCCCGGGCGAAAGCGCTCATTCCCAAGGTTCCCCTTCCCGATGCCGATCCGGTCTACGGCAGCGACGGGCCGCTACTGAAGTTTTGGCGCGGATAGGACGCTGCCGAGCAGGGTGTGGGCTGATCGAGCCGAGAACGCCCTGGCGCACAGCGGCGCTTCGCCTATATTCGCCCGCCGCCACCCGCCAAGAGCTACGCCATGGGCGATTGGGTCGCCTTCTGGGATTCCCAGCACTCTCTCTACGTCAGCGCCCGGCATCGCGACGTGCATTACCGCACGATCGCCGAGGACATTGCCGCGTACATTCCCTCGTCTTCGGCCGTCGTCCTCGATTACGGCTGTGGCGAGGCGCTGCATGCCGATCGCATCGCCGCCGCGGCCCGGAAGCTGATCCTGGTCGAAGCGGCGCCGAACGTACGCGCCGGCTTGGCCGCACGATTCAAGGATCATCCGGCGATCGAGGTGCTGTCGCCCCAAGGCGTGCGCGGGCTCGCCGACCGGTCGGTCGACCTCGCCGTCGTGAACTCGGTGGCCCAATATCTGACGTCATCCGAGCTCAGCGCGCTGCTCGTGCTGATCCGGCGCTTGCTGACGCCGGGCGGCCTGCTGGTGATCGGCGACGCGGTACCGCCGCACACTTCGCTCTTGACCGATACCTGGGCGCTCCTGAACTTCGCCGCCGCCAACGGTTTTCTCGCGGCCGCCATCGGCGGCCTGCTTCGCACCGCGCTCTCGGATTACCGCCGGCTGCGCTCGCGGCTCGGGCTTTCGCGCTACAGCGAGGCCGAGATGATCCGCAAGCTCAATCACGCCGGCTTCCTCGCGGCCCGCGCCGAGACCAACATCGGCCACAACCAGACCCGCATGACCTTCGTGGCAAGGCCGCGATGACGCTTTACCTCCCCTACGGGGGAGGTCGATCGCGCCGCCAAGTCGGACGTTTCCGATTTGGCGCATTGCTCCATTCCGAAATCGGCAACAGCCGATTTCGGTTGGCGATCGCGTGGGGTGACCCCACCCCGGCTCGGCGCTATCGCGCCTTGCCGACCCTCCCCTTCGGGGAGGGAAAAGCCGGAAACCCTTCCCTCTCCGGCGATTCTGGGCTAAGGGAGCGCCGCCGCGCGAAATCCGCGGCGCGGGGCTGACGAAGGGCGCGCGTTCGACGCCGCCTTTTTTTGTGCCCGGATGGCAAGCCAACGATGCCCAAACGCACCGACATAAGCTCGATCCTGATCATCGGCGCCGGGCCCATCGTCATCGGCCAGGCCTGCGAGTTCGATTATTCCGGCACCCAGGCCTGCAAGGCGCTCAAGGCCGAGGGCTACCGCATCGTGCTGGTCAATTCCAACCCGGCCACGATCATGACCGATCCGGATCTGGCGGATGCGACCTATGTCGAGCCGATCACCCCGGAGATGGTCGCGAAGATCATCGAGGCGGAGCGGCCGGACGCGCTGCTTCCCACCATGGGCGGCCAGACCGCGCTCAATTGCGCGCTCAGCCTGCGCAAAATGGGCGTGCTGCAGAAATTCGGGGTGGAGATGATCGGCGCCACCGCCGAGGCGATCGACAAGGCCGAGGACCGCGAGCGGTTCCGCGAGGCGATGCACCGGATCGGGCTTTCGACCCCGCGCTCGCATCAGGTCAAGACCCTGGTCGCGGCGCTCGAAGCGCTCGACGACATCGGGCTCCCCGCCGTCATCCGTCCGTCGTTCACGCTCGGCGGCACCGGCGGCGGCATCGCCTACAACAAATCGGAGTTCATCGAGATCGTCGAGCGCGGCATCGACGCCTCGCCCACCAGCGAGGTCCTGATCGAGGAATCGGTGCTCGGCTGGAAAGAGTTCGAGATGGAGGTGGTGCGCGACAGAAACGACAATTGCATCATCGTCTGCTCGATCGAGAACGTCGATCCGATGGGGGTGCACACCGGCGATTCCATCACGGTGGCGCCGGCGCTCACGCTGACCGACAAGGAATATCAGATGATGCGCGACGCCTCGATCGCGGTGCTGCGCGAGATCGGGGTGGAGACCGGCGGCTCCAACGTGCAGTTCGCGGTGAACCCCGCCGACGGCCGCCTGGTCATCATCGAGATGAACCCGCGGGTGTCGCGTTCCTCGGCGCTCGCCTCGAAGGCCACCGGCTTTCCCATCGCCAAGGTCGCGGCGAAGCTCGCGGTCGGCTACACGCTCGACGAGGTAGCCAACGACATCACCGGCGGCGCCACGCCCGCCTCGTTCGAGCCGACCATCGATTACGTCGTCACCAAGGTCCCGCGCTTTGCATTCGAGAAATTTCCCGGGACCGAACCGATCCTGACCACGTCGATGAAATCCGTCGGCGAAGCCATGGCGATCGGGCGCACGTTCCAGGAGAGCCTGCAGAAGGCGCTGCGCTCGCTGGAAACCGGGCTGACCGGGCTCGACGAGATGGAGATCGAAGGCATCGGCGAGGGCGACGACAAGAACGCCATCCGCGCCGCGCTCGGCACCCCGACGCCGGACCGCCTGCTCAAAGTCGCGCAGGCGATGCGGCTCGGCGTTTCCGACGAGCAGATTCACGCTTCCTGCCGGATCGATCCGTGGTTCCTGGCCGAGATCCGCGGCATCGTCGACATGGAGGCGCAGATCCGGGCCAAAGGCTTGCCGGCGAGTGCCGCTACGTTCTGCAAGCTCAAGGGCATGGGATTCTCCGACGCCCGGCTCGGCAGGCTCACGGGGCTCGACGCCGAGGAGGTGTCGGCGCGGCGGCGCGCGCTCGGCGTGCGCCCGGTGTTCAAGCGCATCGATACCTGCGCGGCCGAGTTCGCTTCGCCCACCGCCTATATGTACTCGACCTACGAAACGCCGTTCGCCGGGCGGACGAGCGATGAAGCCGCGCCGTCGGCGCGCGACAAGGTCGTCATTCTCGGCGGCGGCCCCAACCGCATCGGCCAAGGCATCGAGTTCGACTATTGCTGCTGCCACGCGGCGTTCGCGCTGAGGGAAGCCGGCTTCGAAACCATCATGATCAATTGCAATCCAGAGACGGTGTCGACCGACTACGACACTTCGGACCGGCTGTATTTCGAGCCGCTCACCGCCGAGGACGTGCTGGAGATCATCGATTGCGAGCGCGCCAACGGCAGGCTGCACGGCGTGATCGTGCAGTTCGGCGGGCAGACGCCGCTCAAGCTCGCCGAGCCGCTGGAGCGAGCAAACATTCCGATCCTCGGCACCTCGCCCGACGCCATCGATCTCGCCGAGGACCGCGACCGCTTCAAGAAACTGCTGGAGCGGCTCGAGCTGCGCCAGGCGCACAGCGGCATCGCAACCAGCCCGGCCCGGGCCCATTCCATCGCCGAGACCATCGGCTATCCGGTCGTGATCCGGCCATCCTACGTGCTCGGCGGCCGCGCCATGGAGATCGTGCACGATCCGGCGCACCTCGAGCGCTACGTGGCGCGGCTCGCCGCCGATCTAGACCGGCCCTCCGAGCTGGTCGTCTCCGCCAAGAGGCCGCTGCTGATCGACCGCTATCTCTCCGATGCAATCGAAGTCGACGTCGACTGCATCGCCGACGGCAGGGACGTCTACATCGCCGGCATCATGGAGCACATCGAGGAAGCCGGGGTGCATTCCGGGGATTCCGCCTGCTCGCTGCCGCCGCATTCGCTCAAACCCGCGGCCATCCGCGAGCTCGAGCGCCAGACGCGCGCCCTGGCGCTGGCGCTCAACGTCGTCGGGCTGATGAACGTGCAATATGCGATCAAGGACGGCGAGATCTACGTGCTGGAGGTCAATCCGCGAGCCTCGCGCACGGTACCCTTCGTCGCCAAGGTGATCGGCAAGCCGGTCGCCAAGATCGCGGCGCGGATCATGGCCGGCGAGACGCTGGCGAGCTTCGGGCTCGAACCGCAGCGCTTCGAGCCCGGCGCTTCCCACCACGTCGGGGTGAAGGAAGCCGTGTTTCCGTTCGCGCGCTTTCCGGGCGTGGATACCGTGCTCGGTCCCGAGATGAAATCGACCGGCGAGGTCATGGGGCTCGATCGCTCCTTCGAGGTGGCGTTCGCCAAGAGCCAGCTCGGCGGCGGCTCGCGGGTGCCGCGGGAGGGCACGGTCTTCGTCTCGGTCCGGGATGCGGACAAGCCGCGTATTCTCGATACGATGCGGCTGTTGCGCGAGCTCGGGTTCGAGGTGATCGCGACCTCCGGCACGCAGCGGTTCCTGGCCGCCCATGGGATCGAGGCCGCCAAGGTCAACAAGGTGCTGGAAGGCCGGCCCCATATCGTCGACCGGATCACCAACGGGGGGGTTCAGCTGGTATTCAACACCACGGAGGGGGCCACCGCGCTCGCCGACAGCCGTTCGCTGCGCCGGGCCGCCCTCTTGCATAAAGTGCCGTATTACACCACTCTTTCGGGAGCCGTTGCCGCGGCCCAGGGGATCAAGGCCCAGCTTGCGGGCGATCTCGAGGTGCGCGCGCTGCAAAGTTATTTCAGCGGCCAGGCCTGACACGGGAGACCGGACGGGCGCCCAGTAACGGCACGAGTTTGGGAAAAAGTCTGCGGTCGCGGAGCCGAACCAGCCCCGCGATCGCAGGTTTTTTCTGTCAGTAGGTCGGAGGACCGAGCAACGATGGAAAAGATCCCGATGACCGCGGCCGGCTATGCCGTGCTCGAGGAGGAGCTCAAGCATCGCCAACAGGTGGAGCGGCCCCGGATCATTCAGCAGATTTCCGATGCGCGCACCCATGGCGACCTTTCGGAGAACGCCGAATATCACGCCGCCAAGGAGCAGCAGGCGCACAACGAGGGCCGCATCGCCGAGCTCGAGGACAAGCTGGCGCGCGCCGACGTGATCGACGTTTCCAAGCTCTCCGGCGATACCGTCAAGTTCGGCGCCACCGTCACGCTGGTCGACGAGGATACCGACGAGAAGCGGGTCTGGCAGATCGTGGGCGAGCCGGAAGCCGACGCCAAGGAGGGGCGGATTTCCGTCAGCTCACCGCTCGCCCGCGCCCTGATCGGCAAGATGAAGGGCGCGTCCGTCGAGGTCGTCACGCCCGGGGGCGCCAGAGCCTACGAGGTGAAGAAGATCGAGTGGCGGTAACCCGGCTTCGTGTCCCGGGCGCGGCGCATCATGAAATGATGCGCTGCTGAACCGGGACCCATTAGAGACAATCTGAACAGCATGGGCCCCGGATCTGCGGCGCAACGCTTCGCGTTGCGCCGCGTCCGGGGAACGCCTTCGCCCTAGCCGCCGTGCCCCAGCTCCAGGGGCACGATCGGCGCGTCCTTGGAATTCTTCAGCGTCAGCGAGGTCTTGACGTTGCGCACGTTGGGCGCACCGGTCAGCTCGGCGATGAATGCCTGAAACGTCCGCAGGTCGGGCGCCACGCACTTGAGGATGAAATCGATCTCGCCCGACAGCATCCAGCATTCGCGCACCAGCGGCCGGGATTTGACGAAATTCTCGAACGCCAGCAGATCGGGCTCGGCCTGGCTCGCCAGGTGCACCATGGCGAACACGGTGATCTCGTAGCCGAGCAGCTTCTCGTCGAGCAGCGCGCGGTAGCCCTTGATGAAGCCGGCCTGCTCGAGCGCGCGCATCCGGCGCAGGCACGGCGGCGCGGAAATCCCGACCCGGCGCGCCAGCTCGACATTGGTGATGCGGCCGTTGCGCTGCAGCTCGTCGAGGATCTTCCAGTCGATGGCATCGAGACGCGTGGGCACGAGGGGCTCCCGGCGTGCACGGCCCAACCGGCCGCATGGCAAATCCATAGCCTGAACCGCGCGCTCGCGAAACATTGTTGCGCGGCTGGTTGCCGGGAATCGGTAATCGGTGATCAATATGGGGCAGAAAGGCCCCGATCACCGACCATTGACCTTTGGGCCCCGCCGTTGTGGACCGGAGGGGTTGCATCCCTTGCATGGCTTCGTTGAAGCTTTACATTGAGCGCGGGATGCCGGGGCCGCCGGGCCGAGGTGGGCACGACAGCGCTACTCCGGGGAAATTTGCCCCATAGGACCGGGAAAATGGCCCAAACTACCCATGCCAAGGTCGTGATCGTCGGCTCCGGGCCCGCAGGTCATACCGCGGCGATCTATGCGGCCCGCGCAATGCTCGAGCCGATCCTGATTCGCGGGGTCCAGCCGGGCGGCCAGCTCACCATCACGACCGACGTCGAGAACTATCCCGGCTTTGCCGACGTGATCCAGGGTCCCTGGCTCATGGAGGAGATGGAGAAGCAGGCGGCCAACGTGGGCGCCCGGCTCGTCGCCGATCACGTCGTCAGGATCGACGTCTCCCGCCGACCGTTCCGGATCGACTGCGATTCCGGCGACGTCTATCTCGCCGACGCGCTGATCCTGGCGACCGGCGCCCAGGCGCGCTGGCTCGATCTCCCTTCCGAGCGGAAATTCAAGGGCTACGGCGTCTCCGCCTGCGCCACCTGCGACGGCTTCTTCTATCGCGGCAAGGAAGTGATGGTCATCGGCGGCGGCAACACCGCGGTCGAGGAAGCGCTGTTTCTCACCAATTTCGCCGCGAGCGTCTCGCTGGTGCATCGGCGCGACGCACTGCGTGCGGAAAAGATTCTGCAGGAACGGCTGTTCAAGCACCCGAAAATTTCCGTCATCTGGGACACATTGGTGGAGGAGATCCGCGGTTCCGAGGATCCGCTGAAGGTCACCCAGGTCCGGCTCAGGAACGTGAAGACCGGCCTCGTCAGCGAGCGCGCCGTCGACGGGGTGTTCGTCGCCATCGGGCACACGCCGGCGACCGAGCTGCTCGCCGGTCAGGTGCGCATGAAGCCGACCGGCTACATCGAAACCGCGTCGCATTCGACCGCGACTTCGGTAGCCGGGGTATTCGCCGCCGGCGACGTCACCGACGACGTCTACCGCCAGGCGGTCACCGCCGCCGGCCAAGGATGCATGGCCGCGCTCGAGGCCGAGCGCTATCTGGCGGCCCGGGCAGAGACCCGCGCCGCCGCCGAATGAAAGGTCAAGCGCGCGAGCGCGCAAGCATCATGGATTGGGACAAGCTGAAGGTGTTTCACGCCGCCGCCGAGGCCGGCAGCTTCACCCATGCGGGGGAGCAGCTCGGGCTGTCGCAGTCGGCGGTATCGCGCCAGGTGAGCGCGCTCGAGCAGGAGCTCAGCGTACCGCTGTTCCATCGGCACGCGCGCGGACTGATCCTCACCGAGCAGGGCGACCTGCTCTATCGCACCGCGCACGAGGTGTTCATGAAGCTCGAGGCGGCGCGCACCAAGCTCACCGACAGCCGCGAGAAGCCCAACGGCGAGCTGCGCGTCAACACCACCCAGGGGATCGGCGTGCACTGGCTTACGCCGCGGCTCGGCGAGTTCTGCGATCTCTATCCCGACATCCGCATCAATCTGATCACCGGCGACGAGGAGCTCGACCTCGCCATGCGCGAGGCCGACGTGGCGATCCGCCTGCGCCAGCCGGTGCAGCCGGATCTGATCCAGCGCAAGCTGTTCTCCATGCATTTCCATGCCTACGCTTCCCCGGAGTATCTCAAGCGCTCCGGCACGCCGCGCTCGCCGCAGGACCTCGACCACCACCGCATCATGGTGCTGGGCGGCAATGCGCCGAATTATCTGCAGGACGTGCATTGGCTCACCAAGCTCGGCCGCGAGGGCAAGGAGCCCCGCGTGCCGTGGTTCGTGATCAACAACGTGCTGGGGCTGCTGCGCGCCTGCCAACGCGGTCTCGGCATCGCCATGCTGCCGGATTATCTGGTGGAGGAAGACGGCGGGCTGGTGCAGCTGTTCGGCGATGTCGATGGCGTCGCCTTCGAGGCGTATTTCGTCTATCCGGAAGAGCTCAAGTCGGTGGCGCGCATCCAGGTGTTCCGCGATTTCCTGGTCGCCAAGGCGCAGCGCTGGAATTTCTGAAACTCCGTTCTTGTCATGGCCCGCGCATGCGGGCCATCCAGTATCCGCTGGCGCTTCGAGAAAGCACCGCGATAGCATCCGAGGCACGGAGGATACTGGGTCGCCCGCATGCGCGGGCGATGACATGGTATCGATCGGCCCGTCCTCGTCGCATGGCTGGCATGCGGGCCTCCGGATTGTCGATCCCTGGATGCGGCCACATACTTGTCAACGTGCTGCGGGCAGCCGGTGTGCAGTTCCTCCCAGGTGGCAGACCGGTTCGCTTGCAGCGGTTCCCCTCTGGAAGGTGATGGTCGGCTCCGTGCCGACACGACTACGCCGGGCCCGACAGGCCCGGCGTTTTTCATTTCACTCTATCGTCGTCATTCCGGGGCGCGCCCCCGCATCGAGTGCGGGGCGGGCTCCGGCGCGAACCCTTCCGCGGGCGGGGGCCGGAACCTATGAACACCGATCGCGATACGTCACACTTTGTTCACGGGTCCCGGGTTGCTCGCGGAGCCTGGCCCGGACAACGATCCGGGGCTCGGCCCCCGGGATGACACTTCACACGTACAGCCGCTCGTTCTCGTATCCCTTGTAGAGATCGCCGACATATTCGGCGTAGCCGTTGAACAGCAGCGTCGGTCGGCGCTCGCCGAGCCCGATCAGCTCCTCGGTCGCCTGGCTCCAGCGCGGATGCGGCACCTTGGGATTGACGTTGGCCCAGAAACCGTATTCGGACGCCTGCAGCGCTTCCCAAAAGCTCTTCGGCCGCTGATCCGTGAAGCTGAAGCGCACGATCGATTTGATCGACTTGAACCCGTATTTCCACGGCACCGCGAGGCGCAGCGGCGCGCCATGCTGTTTGGGCATCGGCTTGCCGTAGGCGCCGATGGCGAGGAACGCCAGCTCGTTCGTCGCCTCGGCGAGCGTCAGCCCTTCCACATACGGCCACGGATACCAGGTTTGGCGCTGCCCCGACGCGACCGCGGGATCGAGGAACGTCTCCATGCGCACGTATTTGGCCGAGGACAGCGGTCGCGCGAATTGGATGAGCTTGGCGAACGCAAAGCCGGACCACGGGATCGCCATCGACCAGGCTTCGACGCAGCGATGGCGATAGAGCCGCTCCTCCACCGGCATCTGCCGGACGAGATCGTCGAAGCCGATTTCGCGCGGCTTCTCGACCATGCCGTCGATCTTGATCGTCCACGGCCGGATTTTTAGCGCCTGCGCCGGCTTGGCGATCAGCTTCGAGGAGCCGAACTCGTAAAAATTGTTGTAGGAGCCGTTGACCTTCGCATCGGTGATGGGGCGGTCCAGCACGTATTTGTCGCTGCGCTTGACCGGATAGAGCGCTTCGGTCGGATCGGCATCCTCCTGCGCGCGGGCGCCGGCGGGAATCACCGCCGCGGCCGCGAGTGCGGCCCCCGCGCCGAGCAGGGCGCGGCGATCGAAAAACAGATGCTCGGGAGTGGCGGCGTGCTCGGGCAGCTCCCAGCCCCGGCGGCGCATCCCATGCATGGACGATTTCCTCCGCTTTGGCGCACGCATACCGGTGTGCGAAATCAACAGCAAATCACGGCTCGCTGAAGTGGTGCAGTCGCGCTCCGCGCTGTCATCGCCCGGCTTGGGCGCAAGTCGGATGTTTCCGACTTGCGGTTTCATCATGTCGCAACTCGGGAACACCCGAGTTGCGGTGCGACCCAGTAACCACATGACGGCAGTGGATACTGGGTGGCCCGCCTGCGCGGGCCATGACACGTTGGAGCAACGGCGTCACTCCGCGGCGCGGCGCGCCGCCACGATCTGGTCGGCCTGCTTGCCGGTCAGCTCCGCCATGTGATCGAACTTGAACGCGAAGCTGCCGACGCCCGCGGTCGCCGAGCGGATCTCGACGATGAGATCGCCGATCTCGGATTCCGGCATCATCGCCTTGACCGTGTCCCAGCCGGGCCAGCCCTCGCGGGTGTCGAAGCCGAGGATCTGACCGCGCCGGCCCGACAGGATGGCATTGATCTTCGCGGTCGCCTCCGACGGACACACGATCTCGACGGTGTAGATCGGCTCCAACAGCACCGGATGGGATTGCGGCAGCGCCTCGACGATGCCGATACGGCCGGCGGTGCGGAACGCCTGGTCGGAAGAATCGACCGTATGATACGAGCCGTCGATCAGCGTCACCGCGACATCGACCACCGGGAAGCCGAGCGGCCCGGTCTTGAGCCCGTCGATCACGCCTTCTTCCACCGAGGGAATATAATTCCGCGGCACCACGCCGCCGGTGATTTCTTCGTCGAAGCTGAACCCGCTGCCGCGCGGCAGCGGCTTGATGTCGAGCACCACGTCGCCGAACTGGCCGTGCCCGCCGGATTGCTTCTTGTGGCGCCCGCGCTGGACGATGCCTTTGCGGATGGTCTCGCGGTAACCCACGGTCGGCCGCCGCGATGTCGAGGCCACGCCGAAACGGCCCGCCAGCCGCTCGGTCGCGACCCGCAGATGCATCTCGCCCTGGCCCCACACGATGACTTCCTGCGCTTCCGGATTGTGCACGACGCTGAGCGAGGGATCCTCTTCGAACAGCTTGTGCAGCGCCTGCCCGAGCTTGACGTCGTCCTTGCGCTCCTTGGCGGCGACGGCGATCGCCAGCACCGGCGGATAAGGCGCAATGCCCGCCACCGGCGCATGCGGCTCCTTGCCGGACGCCAAGGTCTCGCCGGTCCGGGCATGATCGAGCTTGCCGAGCGCGACCGTATCGCCCGGCCCGGCCGTGCCGCGCTTCTCGCTGGTCTGGCCGGTCAGCTTGAACACGCCGGAGACGCGATCGGCGGTGCCCGAGGAACCCATCAGCATCGCGCCCTCGCCGATCGAGCCCGCGAGCACCCGCGCGATCGACATCTTGCCGCCGTGGGTCGTGTGCAGCGTCTTCATCACGTAGGCGATGGCGTCGCCCTTGGCGGCCACGCCGAGGCGCTTGACGGTGTCGGCGATGGCGGGCGCCTCGTGACGCAGCGCCTTGAGCAGGCGCAGCACGCCATTGGTGCGGGTGGCCGATCCGATCAGCACCGGGCAGATGATGCCGTCGCGCAGCTCCTTGGCGAGATCGTCGAACACCTTGTCGCGCGGCGGCGGGATGTCCTCGAGCAGCTGCTCCATCAGCTCGTCGTCGTGATCGGCGAGCTTCTCCAGCATGCTGAAGCGCGCTTCCTTCTCGCGATCGAGATGCTCGTCGAGCGCCACGACTTCGGAAGCGGCGTGCTCCTTGTAGATGAAGGCCCGCTCCAGCGCGAGGTCGACGAAGCCGGTGATGATGTCGTTCGACCAGATCGGGATCTGGCGCAGCACCAGCGGAACCCGGGAAGCCGGCTGCAGGATCTTCAGCGTTTCGCGGACGCGTTTGTCGGCCTTGTCGATCTTGTTCAGGAACAGGAAGCGCGGGACGTGCAGCTCCTCGAGCTCGCGCAGCACCAGCTGCAGCTGCGGGACCTTTCGCTCATCGGCTTCGCAGACCACGACCGCGGCATCGACGCCCGGCAGCGCCACACGCATGTCGTGGATGAACTCGATCGAGCCGGGACAATCGACGAAGGTGTAGACGTCGCCGAGAAAAATGGTCGAGGCAACGGAGAGCTCGACGCTCATGCGGTGATGGCGGGATTCGGCGCCGCCGTCGCCCACCGCGGTTCCCGCCTCCACCGTGCCTTGGCGCTGGATGGCTCCGGTGCGGGCCAGCATTGCTTCGAGCAGCGTGGTCTTGCCGCTCTGGAACGGGCCCACCAGTGCGACGCACCGGGGGCCCCGTGGACTCGTGCCTCCGTTCTGTCCCATACGCATCTCCCTGATCGGGTATTCTTAGCTCGTACCCGCATGCAGCGTAGCGCAAGGCGGGGCCCGAAGGCCACCGTCCCCGCGGTCGCAGAGATGCCGATCGGTAACGCGCGGACGGCCCCCGGAATTTGGCTTCGCTCCGTCCGGGCTGCGGATCGTGCCGCTACGGGCCGTAGCGCAACTCGAAGGCGGCGACGCCGACCGCGAGATTGAGCCCGGTCTGGCCCTGGAGGCTCAGCGGCTGCAGCGTGATCGAGCTGTTCGATCCGCCGACCAGCACGTTGGCATTGCCGCCGACCCCGACTGCGGCGCCCGCGCTCACGCCGGCGTAATTTCCGGCGAGATCGCCCGGACCGATGTCGCGCGTCGGCGCGAACACCGCCCATCCCAGTACCGATCCCTCGGTAACGCCGAGGTCGAGCCCGACCTTCCGCACCACGCCGTGATAGGGCACGATGGGCCCGGCGTCGGCGGAACGGAAAATGCAAGTGAACTCGTGAACCGAGCCGATCAGGAAGCCGATCGAGCCGGACCCGCGGCACTCCAGCACGCCGGCCTGGACCCCGGATTGCGCGGCCGCCGGTCCGACGGAAGCGGCGAGCGCCGCCGCAAACGTACCCATCCACCAAGAACGCATCATGATGTTCCCCTGTTGATCCGCAGGAAAGAGAATACAGGAGCCGCGCCGGGAAGGCGACTGAATCTCGGCCGTCGTTCCGGCCGAGCGCACTTGCGGTGCGCAAGAGCCGGAACCCGCGACCCCCGCTCGTAATCGCATCCGCGTGCGTGGATCCCGGCTCGCGCGGCGCTGCGCGCCGCTTGGCCGGGATGACGCCGCCGAACCAGGCTCAGCTCAGATTGCCGCAGAAGCGCTGGATCCGGCGGCAAGCCTCCTCGAGATCTTCGGTCTTGGTCGCGTAGGAGATCCGGAACGCCGGCCCCGACCCGAACGCCGTGCCCTGCACCACCGCCACGCCTTCCGCTTCGAGCAGCTCGGTGACGAAATCCTGGTCGGTCTCGAGCTTCTTGCCCGAGGCCGCCGTTCTGCCCATCGTGCCCGCGCACGAGGGGTATACGTAGAACGCGCCTTCCGGCTTGGGACAGCTCAGCCCGCGGGCCTGGTTGAGCATGGAGACGACGAGGTCGCGGCGCTCCTTGAACACCTTGTTGTTCCGCGCGATGAAATCCTGCGGGCCGTTGAGCGCCTCGACCGCCGCCCATTGCGCGATCGAGCACGGATTGGAGGTCGATTGCGACTGCAAGGTCGCCATCGCGTCGATCAGGGGCTTGGGGCCGCCGCCGTAGCCGATGCGCCAGCCGGTCATGCAATAGGTCTTGGACACGCCGTTCACGGTGAGGGTGCGGTCGTAGAGCTTCGGCTCGACCTGCGCCGGCGTGGTGAAGACGAAATCGTCGTAGACCAGGTGCTCGTACATGTCGTCGGTGAGCACCCAGACGTGCGGGTGGCGCAGCAGCACTGCGGTGAGCGCCTTGAGCTCCGCGCGCGTGTAGGCGGCGCCGGTCGGGTTCGACGGCGAGTTCAGGATCAGCCATTTGGTTTGCGGCGTGATCGCTTTGTCGAGCGCGTCGGGCTCCAGCTTGAAGCCGCGCGCGAGCTTGGTCGGGACGCTCACCGGAGTGCCGCCCGCGAGCAGCACCATGTCGGGATAGCTCGCCCAATACGGCGCCGGCACGATGACCTCGTCGCCCGGATTGAGCGTCACCGCGAGCGCGTTGTAGAGCACCTGCTTGCCGCCGGTGCCGACGCTGATTTGCGAGGCCTTGTATTCGAGCTCGTTCTCGCGCTTGAACTTGCGCACGATCGCCGCCTTGAGCTCGGGAATGCCGTCGACCGCGGTGTAGCGCGTGTGGCCGGCGTCGATGGCGCGCTTGGCGGCCTCGCGGATGTTGTCCGGCGTATCGAAGTCGGGCTCGCCGGCGCCGAGCCCGATCACGTCGCGGCCGGCGGCTTTGAGCTCGCGCGCCTTGTCCGTCACCGCGATGGTGGGCGACGGCTTGACGCGCGCCAGCATGTCCGCAAGGAAGCCCATAATAATCTCCAATACGTTCTCCCGTCTTGCCAGCGAAGGCGGATTCGGGTCCCAAGTGGCCCCAAGTAATGCGCCGGCAAATCCTCGGCAAGTGAAAATCCCTCACGGATTTTGGTCGGCCTTCGTGGTTGAGGTGGCCGGCCGTCCTTCGAGGCTCGGCGCTTCGTGGTGAGGAGGGCGGCCGTCCTTCGAGGCTCGGCGCTTCGCGCCTCGCACCTGAGGATGACGGCCGGCCCACGAACCACGATCACGTTCGCAGATGCGAACGATCGCGTTCGCTGATGCAGCGCGGAATGATCTTTCTTTCGTCGGCGGAATGGGAGAGCATTCTTCTGATTTCGGCAGCCGCGGTGATCGGTCACACCATTTTGCGCACGGCCGTCATAGCGGCCTTGCAATCGCCGGATCCAATCCGCTTCATGCGACTCATTCGCGAGCATGCGGCGGCAACGACAACAATCGCGAGGACGGGATGAAACACTACAGCGGCACCTATACGCTCTACTCCATGCAATGGTCGGGCAATTGCTACAAGGTCCGGCTGGCGCTGGCGCAGCTGGGAATTTCCTACCGTCTGGTGGAGCTCGACATCGTCAAGGGCGAGACGCGTACGCCGGAGTTTTTGGCCAAGAATCCCGGCGGCCGCGTGCCGCTGCTGGAAGTCGCACCGGGGCGATATCTGCCGGAATCCAACGCGATCCTCTGGTACATCGCCGGCGGCACCTCGCTCGCGCCGGAGGACCGCATCGACCGCGCCGAGGCACTGCAATGGATGTTCTTCGAGCAGCATTCGCTCGAGCCCAATCTCGGCCAAGCCCGCTTCTGGCTCACCTTGGTCAAGGGCGGACGCGAGCTGCAGCGGCATTCGCTCGAGGACTGGATGGAGAAGGGCTATCAGGCGCTCTCGGTGATGGAAAAGCATCTCGCGCGACGCCGCTTCTTCGCCGCCAACCGCTACACCATCGCCGATATCGCGCTCTATGCGTACACCCACGTGGCGCACGAGAGCGATTTCGATCTTTCCGGATTTCCGGCGCTGCGGGCTTGGCTCAAGCGCGTCGCGAGCCAGCCGAACTACATCCCGATGGATTGGCACCCAGCCGCCGCGGCGGCAGTCGCGGAATAGTCCCGCGTCTCCCGGGTGCAACGCGGCCCTCGAAGGAGGGCCGGGCAGTCGCGTCATCGCTCGCGACGAGCCCCGGCATCGGCTTGGCCAAACGGCTGCCGGGAAACACCAGGCTTGCCAGCGCCTCCTCGTCGAGCCGCAGGTGATCCTTCAGCACGCCCTTGAGCACGGCGCGCAGATCGATGGTCGGCCTGAACGGCCCATGACCGCCTCATGAAAATTTGGCAAGGTTTGGCGCACGTGGGAGTCGTTCCGGGGCGCGGGCGACGATCGCGGCGCGCTCCCTCTCCCCGCCTGCGGGGAGAGGGTTGGGCTGAGAGGCAATTGGTACCATCATGCCGGTCGAGAGATGCCCCCTCACCCGGTCCTCGCTCCGCGAGGACCGACCTCTCCCCGCTCGCGGGGAGAGGTGAAAGAAGCCGCAATTCTGCGGTAATTTCGTGCCGGATTGCGGCTCGCCGGCCGCCGGCTCGCCGGCCCCCAGGAGGAGATCGCATGCGCCAGGCCCGCCTCGTTTCGATTGCGTTTGCCCTGCTCGTCGCGGCCGGATCGGTATCCGCCCCTGCCCAGCAGCAGGTGCCCTTACCGATGCAGCCGGCGCCTCCCGGGCCGTACAAATCGATCGCAGTCACGCTGCCGCCGCGCCAAAGCGATGCGAGCCTCGATGCGTTCCGCAAGGAGCTCGGCGACATCGCCAAGAAGAAGGATTCTGCCGCCCTTGCCGCCAAGGTGGTGACGAAGGGCTTCTTCTGGCAGCGCGAGGACAGCGACGACGCCGATGCGAAGAAATCCGGGATCGACAATCTGGCGGCGGCGATCGGGCTCGACGCGCCGGACGGCTCGGGCTGGCAGGCCGCGCAGAGCACGCGCACCGATCCGGCCGACTGGGCCTATCCGACCGCGACCGGCGTCGAGATCCGGGCCAAGCCGGAAGCGGCTGCCGCGGTCGTGGAAAAGCTCGGCATGGTGATGGTGCGCATCCTGCCGGAAGAGGACCAGCCCAATGGCGACTGGCTCAAGCTCGTGACCCCGTCCGGCAAAATCGGCTACGTTTCCGGCAATGTGCTCGCCCCGTTCGGCTCCGACCAGCTCTGCTACCAGAAGGACGGCGGCGGCTGGAAGATCGCCGGCTATATCGGCGCCGGCACCGGGCAGGAGTGACTCTCTGGGCTCGTCGTCCCCGCGAAGGCGGGGACCCATGATCACCGCCCTTCAGTCGCTTGCCAGATCGTGTTCATGGGTCCCGGCTCGCGGCCGCTGCGCGGCCGTGGCCGGGATGACGGTGAGGCGTGCGGCGGCCCGGGAATAAATCGCACGCTCAGCCGGTCTCCCTCGCGTCCGCCGACCGTTTGCGCCGCGAAGAATTCGGCGTAAACCGCCCCGAGCCGAGGCGTGCATGCGCATGGAATTTGTAGGGCAGGCCCGGCCGGCCGGCGGAGAGCGCGTGAGCGGCGAGGACGAGAAGGCATTGTTCGCGCGCGTGGTGCTGCCGCATCTCGGCGACGCATTCGCGTTGGCGCGCTGGCTCACCGGCGACCGCGCCGACGCCGAGGACGTGGTCCAGGATGCGTGCCTGCGCGCGCTGCGCGGGATTGGCGGATTCTCGGGCGGCAATTCGCGCGCCTGGGTGCTGACCATCGTGCGCCACACCGCCTACACCTGGCTCGGCAAGAACCGGCCGGCGGCGCTGGTGGTGACCGAGGATCTCGAGGCGGTGGAGCGCGCGGAGTTTTCGCGCGGCGGGGGCGCCGCCGCAGCGGCGGGCGAGACCCCGGAGGCGGCGCTGATCGCCAAGGCCGACGCGGCGCGGCTCGAGGCCGCAATCCGGCAACTGCCGCCGCCGTTCCGGGAGACGCTGGTGCTGCGCGATCTGCAGGGCCTCGACTACAAGGAGATCGCCAAGGTGACCGGCGTGCCGATCGGCACGGTGATGTCGCGGCTGGCGCGGGCGCGGCAGCGATTGATGACCGCGATCGGAAAGGACGAGGGATGAACATGCCCTTCACTCGACGCGTCGTCCCGGCCAAGGCCGCGCAGCGGCCGCGAGCCGGGATCCATGACCACCGGCGTGTCCGTTCCGCACAAATCGTGGTCATGGGTCCCCGCTTTCGCGGGGACGACGAAGTGGATTGGAATCCGAAATGACCCAAAGTTCCGAAGACGAAAAATTGCTCGTCCACGCCTATGTCGACGGCGAGCTCGACCCCGCCAACGCCCGCGCGCTCGCGGCGCGCCTCGAGGAGAATCCGGCGCTCGCGGCCGAGCGCGACCGCATCGAGGCGCTGCAGCGCGCGCTGCGCACGCAGTTTCCGATTGCCGCGCCGCCCGCCGGCTTGCGCGCGCGCATCGAGCGCGCCGCCGGTCTGCGCCGCGCGCCGGCGCGGCCGACCTGGATGGCGATGGCCGCATCGGTGGCGCTCGCGCTGATGCTCGGCAGCGGCGCGACGTTCGTCACGCTCGCCCCGCGCGGCGATGCGGCGGCCGACGCCGTCGTCGCCGATCACATCCGCGCCCTGATGGCGCCGCAGCCGGCCGACGTCGCCTCCTCGGACCGCCACACCGTCAAGCCGTGGTTCAACGGCAAGATTCCGGAATCGCCGCGCGTGGTCGATCTCGCCAAGGCGGATTTCCCGCTGCTGGGCGGCCGCATCGACGTGATCGGCCGAACGCCGGCGCCGGTGCTGGTCTACGGCCATCGCAAGCACGTCATCAGCCTCACGGCGGTGCCCACGCCCGGCAAGCCGGACGCGGCGCCCGCCGCACGCGCCAGCGAGGGCTATCATCTGCTGGCCTGGACCGAGGCCGGCACGACCTATTGGGCGGTATCCGACGTCGCCGCATCGGATCTCGCGCATTTCGCCGAGCTGTTCCGCACCGCCCCGGTCGAGCCGTAACTGCAACGCAGTGATTCAGGAGCGGCGCCACGCGCGCTTGCCCCCGCTTTCACAAATCAGATCTCCTAATCTTGCTGCGCCCCCAACGAGATTGCCCCCGGGGGCGTTAAGCCCTAAAGGTCCTCTCACCCGATAAAAGCAGCAATGCTGGCGCCAAACAGAGGTGCCTGCGCAGCCGAGGGGGCGATCATGGGTGCCTGGACCCGTTCGCGACGCGTCGACCGTGCGGGCTCGGCTGTGCTCGCCGCGATCGCCGCCGTCGCAGTCCTTTGCCCCACCGTGGCCGATGCACAAGCGCCCCAGCAACAATGGCGCACGCCGGCCAGTGCGGAGGATCTCGCCGTCCTAATGATCGAGCAGCACGATCCGACCGCGCTGACGGTAAGTGACTGGGAGTTCGTCCTCAGTTTCCGGGACGCGTCTCCCGCCAACAAGGCCGCGGCCGACCGGGTATGGAAGACGATTCAAGAAAAGCAGAGAAACGGCGCCACGCGGTTGAAGATTGCGGTCACCGTCATCTCATCGAGCGCCAATGCGATTGAAGCCGCCATCACCGAGAATAATGCGAGCGCGCAGACGCCAGACCTGCACGTCGAGCTGATTGCTCCGCTCGAAAACCCTCCGCGTAAAGGTGCAAAAATCGTAGTCGTCGGCGGCATCACTCGCTACATCCCAGAGCCCTTCCGCTTTATCATGCAGAATGCCGAGGTGCTGACCTCTCAGCAATGAGTACCGCTCGGGGAGATTCTTCGCTCCCACGCACTTTCCTGCTTGTTACGGGCTTCCCCTCCTATCGCGCGGCGATTGTCAACGACTCAGTCCGGCAAGTCGGGAAGGGTTGCGGGAGCGGCGCGCGCCCGGCCGCAGATCGCGCAACGCGCAGCCGCGGTTTCGACGCGCTAAGGTCGCTCCTTCGAGGTGCGCCAAGGACCGCAGCGGGACAGGGTCCGAATGTGCGGTGCGGGCAGACCGCCCTTTCCTCGACCGGAATCTCCGCCCATATTGCGGCGATGAGTTCCGACAACGACAAGCCCGCCAGGCGGCCGGAGGATTCCGCACCCGCTGTAGAGAGTTCGCGCGCGAAAGCGAAGAAGCCGAAAAAAGATCCGGCGAAGCCGACGCGCGCCAAGGCCAACCGGCCGGATTTTGCGCCGACTTCGCCGGAGCTGGAGAAGCTGCTCAACCCCGGCATCGCCGGCGGCACCGCGGGGCCCGGCCCCAGCACCGGGATTCGGCCGCCGGCCGACAATTCGAAGGACCGCCGCGCCGATTTCAGCGCCGCCCATAGGGCACGCGCATCGACGCAAGGTTTCGGCGAAAGCCCGCAGGCGAATTACTCGGAGCACACGCCGCTCGCCGGAATCGATCCGGAGCTGGCGAGCGCGCTCGGGTTCGGTCCGGAAGACGCCCCCTCCCTACCCCCGGATCAAGTCCGGGGCAGGCTCTCCCCCGCAAGCGGGGGAGGGAGAAGCGCTCCGGCAGGCCGGGGAGGGAAACGGCCGCTCGCGCCCGACTTCATCACCGGCGCGTCGGCCACCGTGCGCGCGCTGGAAAGACTGCTGCGCGAGGGCCGGCCGGAGTTCGTCGGCAAACCATGGACGCCGCACCGCCCGGAGCGGCCGGAGAAATCCGAGGGCGGCCGGCGGCTCGTCATCAAATCCGACTTCGAGCCGAAGGGCGACCAGCCGCAGGCAATCGAGGAAATGGTGAAGGGCGTGCGCCAGCACGAGCGCACGCAGGTGCTGCTCGGCGTTACCGGCTCGGGCAAGACCTTCACCATGGCCAAGGTGATCGAGGCGACGCAGCGGCCCGCGCTGATTCTCGCCCCCAACAAGACCCTGGCCGCGCAGCTCTACGGCGAGTTCAAGTCGTTCTTTCCCGACAACGCGGTGGAATATTTCGTCTCGTATTACGACTACTACCAGCCCGAGGCCTACGTCCCGCGCACCGACACCTACATCGAGAAGGAAAGCTCGATCAACGAGCAGATCGACCGCATGCGGCATTCCGCGACGCGGGCGCTGCTCGAGCGCGACGACGTCATCATCGTCGCCTCGGTGTCCTGCATCTACGGCATCGGCTCGGTCGAGACCTATTCGGCGATGACGTTCACGCTCAAGCGCGGCGAGCGCATCGACCAGCGCCAGCTGATCGCCGATCTCGTCGCGCTGCAGTACAAGCGCAGCGCCGGCGATTTCTTCCGCGGCGCGTTCCGGGTGCGCGGCGACGTGATCGAGATCTTCCCGGCGCACTACGAGGACCGTGCCTGGCGCGTCTGCCTGTTCGGCGACGAGATCGAAGCGATCGACGAGTTCGATCCGCTCACCGGCCAGAAGAGCGACGAGCTGAAATTCGTAAAGATCTACGCCAATTCCCATTACGTGACGCCGCGCCCGACCTTGCTGCAGGCGATCGCCGGCATCAAGCTCGAGCTGCGCCAGCGCATCGAGGAGCTGTCGCGCATGGGCCGCCTGCTCGAGGCGCAGCGGCTCGAGCAGCGCACCCGCTTCGACCTGGAGATGATGGAGGCGACCGGCAGCTGCGCCGGAATCGAGAACTACTCGCGCTACCTCACCGGCCGAAGGCCCGGCGAGCCGCCGCCGACCCTGTTCGAATACGTGCCCGACAACGCGCTGGTGTTCGTCGACGAGAGCCACGTCACCATCCCGCAGCTCGGCGGCATGTACCGCGGCGATTTCCGCCGCAAGGCGACGCTCGCCGAATACGGCTTCCGCCTGCCCTCCTGCATGGACAATCGCCCCCTGCGCTTCGAGGAATGGGACGCGATGCGCCCGCAGAGCGCGTGCGTGTCGGCGACGCCCGGGCATTGGGAGCTCGAGGAATCCAGCGGCGTGTTCGTCGAGCAGGTGATCCGCCCGACCGGGCTGACCGATCCGCCGGTGCTGGTGCGCCCCGCCCGCACCCAGGTCGACGATCTCGTCGGCGAGGTGCGGCAGGTGGCGGCCGCCGGCTTCCGCACGCTCGTCACGGTGCTGACCAAGCGCATGGCCGAGGATCTGACCGAATATCTGC
>WNFW01001056.1_pt1 | contig 21031 bp, 19 predicted proteins | sample 5400131 | NCBI WGS metagenome assembly WNFW01 (sample SAMN13153362, study PRJNA577476) | soil metagenome | isolation source: 20 cm soil or saprolite under grassland replicate 1 | place: USA:California | collected 2016-06-15 | reverse complement strand
CACATCCATCTGGCCGTCGAACACGCCGATGATTTGCGCCTTCATCGCATCGAGCTTTTCTCTTTCAACCGGCTTGCCGCGCCTGAGCGCGGCGGCCTCGGTCACGATCGCCATGGTTTCGGCGGCCTGTTCGCCGCCCATGACAGCAGTCTTGGCGTTCGGCCACGAAAAACAGAAGCGCGGATGAAAGCCGCGCCCGCACATGCCGTAATTGCCGGCGCCAAAGGAGGCGCCGCAGTAGATCGTGATCTGCGGCACCGTGGCTGAGGTCACGGCCTGGATCATTTTCGAGCCGTGCTTGATCATGCCGGCTTCTTCGTAGGCCTTGCCGACCATGTAGCCGGTGGTGTTGTTCAGATAGAGCAGCGGCGTGTGCGACTGGCAGCAGGCCTGGATGAAATGCGTGGCCTTGTTGGCTCCATCAGGATCGAGCGGGCCATTGTTGGTGATGATCCCGATCGCCTGTCCTTCGATGCGGGCGTGCCCGCACACGGTGGCAGGGCCGTAATTGGCGCCGAATTCGGTCAAATCGGAATCGTCGATGAAGCGCGCGATGGCTTGCCGCATGTCGACCGGTCGCTTGTGGTCCATCGGCATGATGCCCAGCAATTCCTCGGGGTCGTAGCGCGGCGGCCGATAGGAAGCCGTGCTCGGAATTGGTCGAGCCCATTCCAGCTTGGCCATGATGTCGCGCGCGATGCGCAGCGCATCGCGATCGTCCTCCGCGAGATAGTCGCCGAGGCCGGAAATGCAGGTGTGCATCTCGGCGCCGCCGAGTTCCTCTTCGGTCGCAATCTCTCCGGTCGCTGCCTTCAGCAGCGGCGGTCCGGCAAGGAATGCGCGCGTGCGACCGCGCACCATCACGATGTAGTCAGACAGGCCGGTCTGATAGGCGCCGCCCGCGGTCGACGAACCATGCGTCACCGTGACCACCGGCAAGCCCGCGGCCGACAGCCGCGCCAGATTGCGAAAGATATTGCCGCCTCTGACAAAATCCTCGACGCGGTAGCGCAACAAATTGGCGCCGGCGCTTTCGACCAGTTGCACGTAGGGCAGCTTGTTCTCCAGCGCCAGCTCCTGCATCCGCAACGTCTTGTCGAGGCCATAAGGCTGCAGTGCACCGGCATCGATGCCGGAATCACTGGCGCTGACCATGCAGCGGACGCCGGAAACGAATCCGATGCCGGCAATCGCCCCGCCGCCGGGAATGCTCTTGTCGGCGTCGGGCACGTCGAACAGGTAACCCGCGAGCGTCGAAAGCTCGATGAAGGGCGAGCCGGGATCGAGCACCAGCGCCACCCGTTCCCGCGGCAGCAATTGCCCACGCTTGTGAAAGCGGTTCTTGGCGGCGGCCGACGCGGCGCGGGTCCGCTCTTCGAGCTGACGCATGCGCGAGATCAGCGCCAGCATGCCGTCGCGGTTGGCCTTGAAGGAATCGCTGGTCGGGACGATCGTGGATTCAAGTATGGCCATCATGTTAACCCGTCATTCCGGGATGCGCCGCCAGGTGCAGACCCGGAAATCCGCCGTCGGTTGCCGATAAGTCAGTCATTTTTTTCTCCCATATATCAACGGCGACAGTGCGCCCCCTCTCCCCTTGTGGGAGAGGGTTGGGGTGGATCGAACTCGCGGAACGTCCTGATTCACGATCGACGAGCCGTTCAATGCCGGATCCCAAAGATCTCCCTTGCCTCGGCCGGGCTCGCGATCTCGCGGCCCGCGCGGCGTGCGCAGGCCGCGAGGGTCTCGATCAACTGGCCGTTCGAAGTCACCTTGGCGCCGTCGGGCTGATAGAAGGTATCTTCAAGCCCGGTGCGCAAATGACCGCCGAGGTCGGCGCAGCGCTGATGCAGCGGCCAGATTTCCGCCCGCCCGATCGCGGTGACCTGCCAATGCGCTTCCGGCAATTTCAGCTTCAAGAGGATCGGCAGCAATTCCGGATCGACCGGCATGCCGGAAGCGACCCCCATCACGAAATTATACTCCAGCGGCCCGGAATACATGCCGGTCTGCCGGTACATCCCGACGCAGCGCACGATGCCGACGTCGAAGCATTCGAATTCGGGAATCGTGTCCGCCTCCTTCATCACGTCGAGATAGTCCTGCACCTTCTCGACCGCGTTATCGAACATCATCGGAGGCCAAGCCCAGCTGTTGTCGCTCTTCACCTTGAGATAATTCAGCGAGCCGGCGTTGCAGGCCGCCATCTCCGGTCTGGTCTCGCGCACGCAATCAAGCGCGCCCTTGTAGTTTGGCCCCGACGTTCCCGTTGTGTGGTTGATGATCACGCCGGGACAGGCCTCGCGGATCGCCTGCTGGATTTCGCGCGACACGCCGACCTCCCACGACGGCAGATGTCCCTTGTCCGGCGCCTGCTGACGCAGATGGATGTGCATGACGCTGGCGCCGGCATTGAAGGCGGCCTTCGCTTCGCGCGCCATTTCTTCCGGCGTTACCGGAACATGATGCTGTTTCGGATCGGTCAGCACGCCGTTCAGGGCGCAGGTGATGACGGCCTTGTCGCTCATGGATCAGCCTTCGATTGTTCCGAGGTCGCCGGGTCCGGTGAAGCCATTCAGTGGATCATGCGTCGCGCACCAGTGTCCTTCTTGCGTTGACGCGCTATCGCACGGGCAACGGCCGCCGTTACGCCCGCCCCTGACGCAAGCTCACGTGATCGACCACGCCGGGCTCGCTGCGGTAAATCGCCAGATCCCGTGATCCCGAAAAGATCGCGCGCGGCTGCAGGCCGTAGAACCGGCGGATCGAATGGCTGAAATGCGTCGAATCGGGATAGCCGATGTCCTGCGCCAGATGCGCAAGGTTGATGTTTTGGTTGGCGAAATGCAGCAAATGCCGCGCGCGCTTCCAGGCGCGGAACGAGATGCCGGTCTGGTCCTTGAACAGATGCAGGAAGCGCGACGGCGACAATCCGGCCTCGGCCGCGCAACTGGCTGCCGTCACTGGCCTGCCGGAAAACCTGCCGATCTGAGCAATCGACCTTACCACGCGCCGATCGAGCGACCGCGGCGGCAACGCTGCGCCAAAGCACATCACGTCGAATTCGGCATTGGTGATGTCGTCGTGACATGGCGAATGAAGCAATTGACCGTAGGCGGCTCGGATACGCTGCACGAAAATCCGGGCTTCGGGTCCTGCCACGCGCTGTGCGAGATCATCGAAGGTGCCGGCGCGCACGCTCTCCGGTTCGATCACCAGGCAAATCGCCGAACGATAGTCGCTGGCAATGGTGTGCCGCATATTCGGCGGCACCGCGATCAGTTCGCCGCGGCTCTCGCGGCCATCGTCGGCGGTGCAGCGCAAGCCGCCCTTGATCGACACATAGACATGAAACGCCCCCGGACAGCGTTCGCGCGGACGGCCGAGCAGGCCGGCGTAAAACACCCGCTCGGGCGTGATCAGCATCAAATGGCCGGATTCGCGGCTTGCGTCCATGGCAGGTCCTCCTCGCGCGGCTCTTTTGGCCGCCGCGGACTCCAACATAGCGCAGTTCCGGCCCGATTGTCGCCCCAGATCAAACGCGAACGCGCGGGACGACGTTCTGCTCGACGCCGGCCCGGCGTTCCGCCTCAATCGCCCGGCGATAGCCGTCGCGCGCCTGCAGTCGCTGCCAATAGGCGGCGACGTTGGGGCCGAAATCCTTGGCAAGCCCGATGCTTTCGGCGAGACGGAGCGCGTAGCCGATGACGATATCGGCGGCGGTGAACCGGCCCGCGCACAACGTCTCCGCCTTGGCGGTCGCCGCTTCGACCGCCCGCAGCCGGCCCAAAAACCATTTGGCGTAGTCGGTCGCGACTTGCGGATTGCGCCGCTCTTCCGGCTCGAGCTGCGCGTAACGCAGCACCAGCGTCTGCGGAAAGGTCAGCGTCGCATCGCTGAAATACATCCAGTTCAGGAACGCACCATAGGCCGGCTCGTCTAGATCGACGATCAGCGGCGTCGGCCCATATCTGGTGCCGAGATAGTGGCAGATGCCCGAGGATTCCGTCATCCTGGTTTCGCCGTCGATCATGAAGGGAATGGTGCCGAGTGGATTGAGGCCGAGATATTCCTTGGCAAACACCCGCGGCGGGAACGGCAGCATCTTGAGATCGTAGGCCAGCCCGAGTTCTTCCAGCATCCATAACGGCCGGAACGAGCGCGCGCCGTCGCAATGATAAAGCGTGATCATCAGGCGTTCCCTTTTTGATACATTCCGGGCAGCGTGCCCATCATCTTGGCCTTGCACAACACCATCGGCATCCCCTTCTCCTGTCATTCCGGGGCGGCGCGAAGCGTCGAACCCGGAATCTCGATTTTGTTTAACTCATCTCCAGATTCCGGGTTCGCGTCATCCAAGTCGGCTGTTGCCGACTTGGACAATAATATTGCCGAACTCGGGTAAACCCGAGTTCGGTCGACGCGCCCCGGGAGTGACGGCTTGTCACAACCCCATCTGCCGGCTGGCGAGATCTTTCATGATCTCCTCGGTGCCGCCGCCGATGGCGTTGACCTTGACCTCGCGATAGATGCGCTCGACCTTGACGCCGCGCATGAAGCCGGCGCCGCCGAAAATCTGCACGGCTTCCGAGGCGCAGAACGCCATGGTCTGGGTCGCCTGGTTCTTGAGCATGCATATTTCGGCGACCGGAGCCTCGCCCTGCCCGAGCCGCCATGCCAGCAACTCCAGCATCGCCTGGGACGCTGCGACCTTCTGCGCCATATCGACCAGCTTGTGTCGGATCACCTGATGCTGCGAGAGCGGCTTGCCGAACGCCTTGCGCTCCCTGGCATAGGCGATCGCTTCCTCGACGCAGACGCGGGCATAGGCCGTGCAACTGGCCGCCATGCCCATGCGTTCGCTGTTGAAATTCTGCATGATGATCTTGAAGCCCTGGCCTTCCTCGCCGATCAGGTTTTCGGCGGGCACGCGGCATTCGTCGAAATGCAGCGTGGCGGTGTCCGACGCCCACCAGCCCATCTTCTTGAGTTTTGTGCGCGACAGGCCCGGCGTGTCGCCTTCGATCAGCAACAGGCTGACGCCGCCGGCGCCCTCGCCGCCGGTGCGCACCGCTACCGTCAGATAGTCGGCCCGCATTCCAGACGTGATAAAAGTCTTCTCGCCGCTGACGACGTAATGATCGCCGTCGCGGCGCGCCTTGGTGCGCAGGTTTGCAACATCAGAGCCGCCGCTCGGCTCGGTGATCGCAAGCGCCGAGATTTTTTTGCCCGACAAAACTTCCGGAAGCACCCGCGCCTTGACCTCGGGACGGGCCGCCCGCGCAATCGGCGGCGAACCGATACTGTGGCTCATCAGGCTCGAGCTGATCCCGCCTGCGCCGGCCCGCGCCAGTTCCTGCGACGCCACGATTTTCATGAACTGGTCCGCGGCAACGCCGCCATATTCTTCCGGAAAACCCAACCCTAATAGCCCGATCTCGGAGGCCTTGGCATACAGCGCGCGGGGAAACTCGCCGGCCTCGTCCCATTCGCTGGCATAGGGCTCGATCTCGCGCGCCACGAAGCGGCGCATCACCTCGCGAAACGCTTCGTGTTCGGCGGTGTAGAATGGGCTGTCCATTCGTTTCGCTCCGTTCTCTACTTCTTTTTGTCCGGCGCACGATGTCCGGAAATGTCCGGTCCAACTTGCGTCGAGTGGCTGCCGGGCCGGTTCAGGCCGATCAGGCCACAGCCCAGCCACTCAACGCAAGACAGTATCTTGATACGGCCGCTCACTGCTGCGTCCCTGTTGGCGGCACAAGTCGCCACGGCATAAGATGGACTGAGCGCCGGCGGCGCAAGACCGCCAACCCGCGGAGGAGATTTTGCCGGTTCGCTACTATGACTGGATCGCCCATTTCGCCCGCCGCACGCCGGACAAAGTGGCGGCGATCGACCTCGGCAGCGATCGCCGGCTGACTTATGCGCAGTTCGATGCCCGCATTTCCCGTCTCGCCACCCATCTGCGTGACCAGCTCAAAATTGCGCGCGGCGACCGGGTCGCCGTGCTGGCGTTGAACACGACCGATACCCTGGAAGTGCAGTTCGCCTGCGGGCGCATCGGCGCGGTATTCCTGCCGCTGAACACCCGCCTCACCGTTCCCGAGCTTCAGTACATTGTCGGCGATGCCGCGCCGAAACTCATGATCCATGACGCCGACCTTGCCGATCTCGCGCTTACGGTTACGAAGCTGTGCAACGTTTCCTCGGCGCTGCTGCTGGGGCCGAGCGGTCCCTATGAAGCGGCGATCGCGGCCTCGCAGCCACTCGACCGCGCCGAGGAAGTCACGCTCGATGACATCTCGACGATCATGTACACCTCGGGCACCACGGGCGAGCCGAAGGGCGCGATCATCACCCACGGCATGACGTTCTGGAACTGCGTCAATCTCGGGGGACCTGCCCATATCTCGCCGTCATCGGTGCTGTTGACCGTGCTGCCGCTGTTCCATACCGGCGGGCTGAACTGCTACACCAACCCGGTGCTGCATGCCGGCGGCACCGTGCTGATCATGCGCGCGTTCGATCCGGCGTTGGCACTTGAGCTGATCAGCGATCCCTCGCGCGGCATCAACGTGTTTTTCGGCGTGCCGTCGATCTATCAGTTCATGGCGCAGCATCCGGCATTTGCCAGTTCGGATTTCAGCCGCCTCATCATTGGCGGCGTCGGCGGCGCGCCGATGCCGGTGCCGCTCTTGAAAGTGTGGGAACAACGCGGCGTCGCGCTGCAGCAGGGTTACGGCATGACCGAGACCAGTCCCGCGGTGCTGACGCTCGATCGCGAGGACGCCGCGCGCAAGGCCGGCTCCTCCGGCAAGCCGGTGCTGCACACCGAAGTGCGCATCGTCCGGCCCGATGGGACCGATGCCGAAATCGGTGAGCTCGGCGAACTCTGGGTCAGGGGACCGAACATCACGCCCGGCTACTGGAACCGGCCGGACGCCAACGCGTCGTCCTTCACCGACGGCTGGCTGCATACCGGCGACGCGGCGCGCATCGACGACGAAGGTTTTTATTACATCGTCGACCGCTGGAAGGACATGTACATTTCCGGCGGCGAGAACGTCTATCCGGCCGAGGTCGAGAACGTGCTGCATCAGCTCGCCGCGATCGCGGAAGCCGCCGTGATCGGCATTCCCAGCGAACAATGGGGCGAAACCGGCATGGCCATTATCGCGGTGAAGCCGGGACACAGCATTATCGAAGCGGAAATTCATGCCCATTGCGAAGCCAATCTGGCACGCTTCAAGCGCCCTCGCCTGATCCGGTTCGTGGATGCCTTGCCGCGCAACGCCACCGGCAAGATCCACAAGCCGACCCTGCGCAAGAATTTCGGCGCGCCGAAAGCCGCCGATCTCAAGGCTTCCTAACCCCCATCAAGATGAACATTCCAAGCCGTGGCGTCATGACCGCGCATCCAGCCGGCCACATGGTTCGAGACGCGCGGCGATGCCGCGCTCCTCACCATGAGGGCTTGGCAAGACCTCATCCCGAGGAGGCGCGAATGCGCCGTCTCGAAGGATGTGCCACGCGGCAAAATGCTCCACATGGGTCCGCATTCTCGCGGCGCGAATGCGCCCGAGTCTTGCATCGACTACCTTCGAAGGAGAGGGGCGCAGGGAAATGTCCGAAGCGACGAACGAGCGCAGAATTGAGTCAGGGTGCGCACGCAAAGCTCGCGGCGATGTTCGGATCGCCGGCCTTGTAGTGCGGCCATGCCGGCCATTGGCACAGTGGCAGGATGCGATCGGTTGTGATCGGTAACGCCGCCTTCTGCTCGGCAACCGTCAGAGCGCCGGGCGCGCGACCGCTTTCGACCCAATCCACCAGAACCGACAACATATCCACGTTGGAAGGCCCGCCGCTGCCGACGTGATCGACACCGGGCGCGGTATAGAGCCGCATGAACTCCGCCACGCTTTGTTCGCCCATGCGCTCGCGGACTTTCTGAAAATAGCCGATCCCTGCATAGGGGCTCTGGGCATAGTCCGACATGTTTTCAAGCACGATCAGCTTGCCGCCATGCGCCTTGAAGGCGCCGAGATCCGGATTGGTCGAATCCATCAGCTCCGACACCGCGCGCACGCGGGCGGCGAAATCCTCGGGTCGGTATTTGCGGACATCGAAGTTCGGGTCGCGGGCGAAGATGTGCTGCATGGCGCCGGCGCCGTACACCCAGGCGATGCCGTTGGCCGGCAATGGCGGCAGGGCGGGCGGCGCTGAGCCGAGCCACCATGCGCTCCATCCGCCGGTGGGTCCATAGGCCGGCGTCGCCTCGCCCGACACCCCCCATCCCGGATATTCGGTGATGCCGTTGGCGAGCGGGAATGAAAAGCGATAGGGGGAACGCAGCGTCCGCAACGCACTGAGCTGGGCCTCGCTCAGGCATTGATCGCCGCTCGCGCCCGCGGCGCACATCAGCGTCGCGGGATCGAAGCGCGCATTGCAGCCGGCGGCATCCTCCACCAGCCCGTCCGCGACGCCGTCCTGTGCGTCGCAGGCGGCAAGCACCGCGGCATGGACAAGCTTGACCTGCGCCGGGCGGATCCAGCCTTCACCCATGCTGACCAACCCGGAACGGGCGCTGGCATGTATCAACCCGGTCCAGTTGATGACGGGGACGCGGGCAAAGATTCCGTCAAAATCGTTCGGATAGCGCTGCGCCATGGTCAGGCCTTCGCGCCCGCCCTCGGAGCTGCCGACGTAATACATCTTGTCCGGCTTGGCGCCATAGGCGCGTGTGATCAACACCACGGCGGCGTCACGAGCCTTCTTGTAGGCGGCATGCGCGAAGTTGACGAACGCTTCGTCGTTGGCGGCGAACGATTGCGGCGGCTCTCCTGGTTTCAACTCATGGCCGGAATCGGTGCCGTAGGTGGCAAACCCCTTCGCAAGCGGCGAGGGCCCGTCGAACGGCGCGGCCGGCGGCAGGCCGACGCCCGTGATCACCGTGCCGTTGAAGCCGCCCCCGCCATATTGCACGGAGCGGCCGTTCCACTGCAGCGGCAGATTCAACTGGAAGCGTATCGGCGGTGCCTTCGGATCGGTGGGTTCGATATGGCCGAGCACGCGGCAGAACGAAGGCGTTGCGGGGCCGATGCGGCTGGCGGGAGTTGCCCCGGCATCGGCCACCGTCAGCGGCTTCGCCTCAACCAGCGCCGCCGTATCGACGCGCATTGCGCCGGTGCCCTCGCTGCCGAGTACCGCGCATGCGGTTGCCGGATCGGCGCCGAACCTATGGTCGGACTCCGCTGCGACCGAGGGGAACGAACACGCAGCAGTAAAACAAAGTGTTGCGATAGCGCCTGCGGCGCAACGATGCGTTGTCGCGAGACTTTTCATGACGCTCCTCCGGGATTTTGGTGTTTTTCTTGTCCATCCGAATTCACAATGTGGCACGGTTTGCCGCGAGCGCCACCCCCAAGTTTTTCGCGAGTAGACGCCGCCGTGAACTTTGGGCGGCAGTGTGTTGTGCACTATCATGCCAACGTCGTCCCGGCGAACCGCCGGGACCCATACGCCGGGCTCCATCTTGGGGCATAACGGTGGACGGCTTCTTTACACCCTGCCCCGCGGAATACACCAGCACCGGATTGAATTAAGGGCCGCAAGCTCAGGCTATCTCCGTTTCTTGATATACGATTCGCGTTTCCTCATGGCCGGGCTTGGTCCCGGCCATCCACGTCTTTCTTGCTTAAGTGCAGCGAAGACGTGGATGGCCGGCATCGCAGACAAGTTTACGCAGTCTGCATAAGGCAGACTGCTATGGCCGGACATGACGAATTTACCGTGACGCGCGCGAGACTCACGCAACTAGTCGAAAGGTGACGCCGCAGAGATCGAACCCGTCGTCCGACACTTTGCAGCCCCTGGCCTTGGCGGCATCGCGTACCGCAGCGACATCGCCGACCCGAAACGTCAACCCGTTCATGATGTCGCTCGCGCCCCGCGCAAAGCGGAAGCTGCAATTGGGAAGTTTTAACTCCGGCTCGCCGCTCTGGTCTTTGCTGACGGAAATGCCGATGATCTTGCCCCAATGCTCGGCGAGAACCTCCGGCTCCGGGCTTTGCATCTCCACGCCGGTCAGGGCGTGCGTCACATCCTTGCGGATCGATTTCTGCCAGTCCGGGCCGGCCGGCGGATAGGGCCCGAGAATATCCTCGCCGCCCTCGGTGTGGTTGAACTCGATGAACGCCGCGCGGCAATCGCGCGGATGCAGTTGCACGCCGTGATAGGGCGGGTGATCGATGACGTTGGCGGTGCGCACGCCCATCGCCTCGGCGTGCCGCCCGCGTTCGTCGGGATCGTCACAGCAGAAGATCGCCATGTATCCGCCGCGGCCGCCGCTCTTGTCGATGAAGCGTCCGGCCGCAGTGCCCGGTTGAAACGGCGCCACCACTTCCAACAGGATGGTGTCGACCGGCAGTAGCGCATTCTCCAGGCCATATTTGGCGACGTTGCCGTCGCGGTAGCAGACGTCGAGGCCCATGATGGCTGTGATATCGGAGATCACGGGTTCGAGCCGCGGCGCCACCAGGCAGATCTGCCGCAGCCTCATATAGTTTGCCATTTCAATGGCCTGAGAAGGCGGGTTTGCGCTTCTCGACGAATGCCTTGGCGGCTTCCTTGTGGTCGGCGGTCTCGCCCGAGCGCGTGTGATGGATCGCTTCGGCGTCGAAACATTGCTCGAGCGACATGTGCTCGGCATTGTTGATGTTCTTCTTGATGTAACCGAGCGTCACCGTCGGCCCCTGCGCCAGCGACATCGCGAGTTCATGCACCGCCGCCTCGACTTCGGCGTCGGGAACGACCTTCGTCACCATGCCCAGCGCATAGGCTTCCTGCGCCGTCAGCACCGGCGAGGTCAGGTAAAGCTCGCGCGCCTTGGCGGCACCGAGCAGATGGGTCAGGAAATAGGTGCCGCCGTAATCGCCTGATAATCCGACCTTGGCGAAGGCGGTGGTGATCTTGGCCGATGCGCTGGCGACGCGGAGGTCGCAGGCGAGCGCGATTGAAAGCCCGGCGCCTGCGGCCGCGCCATCGACCTGCGCCACCACGGGCTTGGGCATCTCGTGGAGAATGCGGGACACTTCCATGCCGCGCCGCAAGTTAGACATCTTGGCTTCGAACGGCAGCGGTGCGCGGCCCTCCGCCATCGACTTCACATCGCCGCCGACGCAGAAGGTGCCGCCCGCGCCCTTGAGCAGAACGGCACGGACCTCGTGATCCTCGGCCGCGCGCCGCGCCGCCTCGACCAGCCCCCGCGTCATCTCCGGATTGAGCGCGTTGCGCCGGTCAGGACGGTTCATGGTGATCGTGAGCAAGCCCTGGTCGAACTTCTGAAGGACGATGTCGTTGGCAGTCATGAGTTGTCGCTTTCGTTGTCATTGGTGGTGTCGGGATCTCAGACAGTCACTCCGGGGCGATGCGAAGCATCAAACCTCAGATGTGCAATTGCACATCTGGGAATCTCGAGATTCTTCCTTCTCTCCCTCTCCCCGTTCTTCACGGGGAGAGGGTCGGGGTGAGGGGCTGTCTCCACGAGCGAGTCCGCGGATAGTCCCCCTCACCCGAAATTTGCGGCGCAAATTTCGACCTCTCCCCGCAAGCGGGGCGAGGTGATAAACTCGCGCGTTGCTTTCGCTTTCGCTCGCAATGACGAGGCCTTCACGTCACTTCTTCACCAGCGGACAGCGTGACAGCTCGAGCGACTGGAACGCCTCATTGCCGGGGATGGTCGCGAGCAGCTTGTAGTCGTCCCAGCGGCCTTTGGACTCCGAGGGCTTCTTGACCTCGAACAGATACATATCGTGCACCATGCGGCCGTCTTCGCGGATCCGGCCGTTCCTGGCGAACATGTCGTTGATCGGAGTGTCCTTCATGATCTTGATGACGGCGGCAGCGTCGGTGGTCCCCGCGGCCTTCACAGCTTTCAGATAATGCGTGACCGACGAATAGGTGCCGGCCTGCACCGCCGACGGCACCCGCTTGATGCGCTCCATGAACCGTTTCGAGAAAGCGCGGGTCTCGTCATTGAGGTCCCAATAAAAGGCCTCGGAGAGCAGCAGCCCCTGCGCGGTTTCAAGACCGACGCTGTCGATATCGGTCACGAAGGCGAGCAGCGGCGACAGCTTCTGACCGCTTTTCATCAGCCCGAACTCGGCCGCCTGCTTGATCGCATTGATGGTGTCGCCGCCGGCATTGGCGAGCCCGATCACCTTGGCCTTCGAGCTTTGCGCCTGCAGCAAATAGGACGAGAAGTCCGAGGTGTTGAGCGGATGTCTGACACTGCCCAGCACCTTGCCGCCGGATTTCAACACCACATTGGTGGTGTCCTTTTCCAGATCCTGTCCGAAAGCGTAGTCGGCGGTGAGGAAGAACCAGCTGTCGAGGCCCTGCTTGACGGCAGCAAGACCGGTGACGTTGGCCTGCGCGAAGGTGTCGAACACATAATGCACGGTATAGGGACCGCAGGCCTCGTTGGAGAGGCGGATCGATCCGGGGCCGTTGAACATGTTGATCTTGCCGCGTGCCTTCGAGACCTCGAGCGCGGCAAGCGCGGTCGCGGAGGCCGCCACGTCGAACAGCATTTCGACGCCTTGATTGTCGAACATGTCGCGGGCGATGTTGGCGGCGAGATCGGCCTTGTTGAGATGATCGGCGGTGACGATCTCGATTTTGCGGCCCAGTACTTCGCCGCCGAAATCCTCCGCCGCCATTTTTGCGGCCGTCTCGCTGCCCGGCCCGGTGATGTCGGCATAAAGACCCGACATATCGAGGATGCCGCCGAGTTTCAGCGGAGGCTTGCTTTGTGCAAATGCCGCGGTCGCTGACATCGCCAGCACGGAGGCGAAAACGCCGGATAGAACCCGTTTCATGAAAGCCTCCCTGCGAACGCGCCGCGTTCCCTGCGGCCCCAGTTTCTGTTGGCGCGATCATGCCGCAAGGCCTGCACAGCGGCAAGCCGCGAGCCAGACGTCGCTATCCTGCTCACGCTTCAGTTCTCGCGCATTTTTCCGCAAAACGGAATGAGCGGGCGTCAGCACCGCTGCGCGCGAATCCGCTCCCGCTCAGGCCAATAGCCCCTTTCCCGGAACGTGGTTGATCTCGAGCCTGATGCCGTCGGGGTCTTCGAACAGCAGCGAGTAATATCCCGGCGCCCATTGGTCCTCGCGCGGCGCGCGTATGATCTTCACGGCGTGCGAACGCAGGAAGCCGTGCAGTTCATCGATGTCGGCGCGCTCGCGGGCGCGGAAACACAGATGGTGCAGGCCGACGCGATTTTGCTCGAACGCGGCGCCTTTGTGCTCCGGCGCCGGGGCACGGATCGCCACCGCGGTACGTCCGCTGACACAATAATAGGTCTCTTCCGTATCAATCATCGGCTTTAGCCCAAGGAACGGCAGCAGCTTGCGGTAGAACTCGCGGGAGCGCTGAAAATTCGACGCGGTCAGGAAAATATGCGCGATGCCGTTGACTTCCATCGACTTCCCCTTCGTCGCTCGAGCGATTTCCCTTTTCGGAGCAGCGTTCTCCAACAGCGGGCGCCGGGTCAACCGCTTTCTGGGGCCGGCAGGCAGGCAATGTGCAAGAGATTTGTTTGGCCTCGGCGAGTATGCGACGGCAACAATCTCGGCTATTGGTGCAAGAATTGATACGAGAACGCGCGTCACGCCGGGAAGAATTGTTGGATGCTGCAAGGATCAGGGAAGGCGCTGCTGTTCGACATTGACGGCACGCTGGCCGACACCGATGCGCTTCATCTGGAAGCCTTCAATCAAGTCTTCGGCCCCCGCGGTCATATCTTCGATCACCCGCGCTTCACCAGAGAACTGCAGGGTTTCTCCAACGCCTCGATCGGCGAGCGGTTTCTGGCGGATGAAGCGCCCAAACGTCAGGCAGCCATCATCGCAGAGAAGGAAGCAGCCTTCCGCAAGCTCGTTGCCGGGAAAATTCAGCCGGTGCCGGGATTAATGGCGCTGCTAACGCGCGCGGATCGCGCAGGCATCCCCATGGTAGCGGTGACCAACGCGCCTCGCGCAAATGCCGAAATGCTGCTGTCCGGACTTGGCATCATGCACCGGTTCAAAGCCCTCGTCATCGGCGACGAGCTTCGGCACGGCAAGCCGCATCCAATGCCTTATCTGCAGGGCTTGCGCGCGGTGAGCGCTGCACCCGACTTGTCGCTCGCATTCGAAGATTCTCGCTCCGGCATTCAGTCCGCTTCCGCCGCAGGCATTGCGACGATTGGAATACGGACCAGCCTTGGCCATGCCGACATGGTCGCGGCGGGAGCGGTCATGACGGCCGGAACGTTTGACGATCCCGAATTGATTGAACTGGTCGGGACGACCATGAATTGTTGATACCCAACCGCAATTTGGGCGAGCCTAGAGCAGCGCGTCATGAGACCGGTGAGTAGAACGGCACCACGGCGCGGCGGATGGGTGGCGTTGGCGTTGCCGTGCAGCCTGATGCTCGTTGCCGCAACGGCTCCGGCGATGGCGGCAGGGTGTTCGTTCGAACTGCAGGGTGAGGGCCGCGTTGCCGCTGTGATCGATGCGCGCAGCTTGCGCCTGCAGGATGGTCGCGAGGTTCGCCTCGCCGGCATCGAGCCGGCCGTGGCCGAAGGCGAACAGGCCGACCACGCCGCCGCGCTGGCGGCAATTGTGGCGGACCGCGAGGTAACATTGCGCGGGGAGGACGACGCGCCTGACCGTTACGGCCGTCAGCCCGCCTTCGTGTTCCTGGATGGCTCCGAAACGCCGGTTCAGAGCGTTTTGCTGGCCCAAGGCGAGGCGCTGGTTTCGGCCACGGTGGCCGACAAGGACTGTGCTTCGGTGCTGATGGCGGCGGAGGCGGCGGCGCGCGACGCAAAAAGAGGCGTTTGGGCCGATCCCGCCGCCATAAAAAACGCGGAAAGTCCGGGCGATATCTTGACCGGGATTGGGCGGCTGACGGTGGTCGAGGGCAAAGTTTTATCGGTCCGACAGGCTGGGGCGACAACTTACCTGAATTTCGGACGGAACTGGACACGGGGCTTTGCTGTGACTATTTCAAGGCGTATGACCGCGGCGCTTGAGGCTGCCGGGATCATCGTTAAGTCTCTTGAGAATAGACGGATTCGTGTTCGCGGCTGGGTCGAGGCGCGCGGCGGGCCACGAATTGAAGTGCTGCGGGTGGGGCAAATTGAGTTGCTGGGCGCGAATTAGCTCTCTGGACAGGTACGAGTAGCTGAAGTGGCAGAGTGTGCGGGACGGCACGAGAGAGGGATGAGCCGCCGCCTTTGGGCCGCGCCCCTCCTGCTGGCTGCGGTTTTGTCGCTCGCCGCCTGCGGCGATGCCACCCGGTTCCAGGCCCCGCTCCCGACCGCAAACCCGCTCAAGGTCCGGACGGTCGCGCAAACCCCCGCCGCCGAACGCGAGCACGAACGGATTTTGGCCTCCTATGGCGGCTCGTATGACGATCCGAAGCTGGAGGGCTTGATCACCAAGACGGTCGACCGGCTGGTTGCGGCATCGGATCGTCCCGACCAGGCCTACAAGGTGACCATCCTCAATTCCGGCGCGGTGAACGCGTTCGCGCTTCCGACCGGGCAACTTTACGTGACCCGCGGCCTGATCGCGCTGGCCAGCGATACCTCGGAACTGTCCTCGGTGCTGAGCCACGAGATGGCACATGTGCTGGCAAAACACGCCGCGATTCGCGAAGACCAGGCGCGCCAGGCCGCCGTCGTCACCCGCGTCGTCACCGACATGGGCAACGATCCCGATTTGACGGCACTGGCGCTGGCGAAGACAAAACTGACGATGGCAAGCTTTTCGCGCGCCCAGGAATTCGAGGCCGACGGCATCGGTGTCGCATTTCGATCCCTACGGGGCGGCGCGTTTCCTTACCTCGATGGAGCGCAATGCCGAACTGAAGGTGGGAAAGACCTCCCTCGATCCGCGCGCGCAGGATTTTCTCTCCTCGCACCCGGCGACGCCGGAGCGCATCCAGAACGCGCAGGCGCGAGCAAGGCAGTTTACTTCACCGGAGGGCGGCGAACGCGATCGCGAGGCCTATCTCTCCGCCATCGACAACATCGTCTACGGCGAGGATCCGAGTGAGGGATTCGTCCGCGGCCGGCGCTTCCTGCATCCCAAGCTCGGCTTCACCTTCGCCACACCCGACACCTTCACGCTGGACAATACCGCGCAGGCCGTGATCGGGGTGCGCGAGGGCGGTACCCAGGCCATGCGCTTCGATGTCGTGCGGGTGCCGGCGGAGCAGTCGCTCGGCGACTATCTCAATTCCGGCTGGATGGAAAACGTCGACAAGTCTTCGACCGAGGATCTGACCGTCAACGGCTTCCCGGCGGCGGCGGCGGCGGCGCAAGGCGACCAATGGCAATTCAAGGTCTATGCACTGCGTTTCGGCAGCGACGTCTATCGTTTCATTTTCGCCGCCAAGCAGAAGACCACCGAGAGCGACCGCAACGCGCGCGAAACCGTCAATTCCTTCCGCCGCCTGACGCTCGAGGAAATTCAGTCCGCGCGACCGCTGCGAATAAAGGTGATCACCGCGCAACCCGGCGACACCGTGGAATCGCTGTCGCACCGCATGGCCGCGGTCGACCGCCCTGCCGACCGCTTCCGCGTCCTGAACGGCCTCGACCCTCACGCCCAGGTCAAGGTGCGCGACCTCGTCAAGATCGTGGTGGATTGACGCGAGCGCTCATTGACCTTGACTGCGGGCGCAGCGAATCAATCGCGGCCAAACGACCATGATCGCAGTAAAGGACTAAACATGAAGATCTGGATTAGTACCGCCCTTTTGCTGGTGTCCGCCGCAGCGAGCGCGCAAACGCCCTATGCCGGGATGCAGACGCGGCAGATCAAGGCATTGTCCGAACAACAGATAGCAGACCTTGGCGCTGGTCGCGGTATGGGACTGGCGCTAGCGGCCGAACTGAATGGCTATCCGGGTCCGTCGCACGTCCTGGAGCTTGCGGACAGGCTAGACCTCACGGCGGATCAGCGCGCCAGCATCAAGGCCTTGTTCGATTCCATGAAGGCGGAAGCGATCCCGCTGGGGGCGAAACTCATTGCGCAGGAAGCCGAATTGGACAGGCAGTTCGCCAGCCGCTCCATCACACCAGAAAGTCTGAAGGCATCAACCGCAGCAGTGGCTGTGACGCAAGGTGAGCTGAGGGACACGCACTTGAAATATCACTTATCCACCGCGGCAATGCTCAGCCATGAGCAAATGCAACGCTATGCCGACTTGCGTGGGTATGGCGATCAGCCGATGCACCAACACCATCATTGAGGCGTTTTCCGGCGAAGCATGCCCCCGGACTTGATCCGGGGGTGGATACCGGTACGAGCCGGAATATCACCAGCCAAACAAAAAGCCCGGCCATTCGGACCGGGCTTTTCTTAATTTAATCTTTCGAAACAGCTTACGCGGCTTCGTCCGCGACCGCGGTATCGTCGCCATCGGTGTCGGTGTCCGCATCGGCCTCGCCGTCGGCCTCCACTTCGGTCTCGGCCTTGGCGCCGCGGCGCGGGCTCTTGGCGAGCTGGCTTTCGATTTCCTTTACCGCTTCGGTTTCCGTGCCGTGCTGCACCACCGCAATTTCGCGCGACAGGCGGTCGAGCGCCGCTTCATAGAGCTGACGTTCGCTGTAGGACTGTTCGGGCTGCGATTCCGAGCGATAAAGGTCGCGCACCACTTCGGCGATCGCGACGATGTCTCCCGAATTGATCTTGGCTTCGTATTCCTGCGCCCGGCGCGACCACATCGTGCGCTTGACGCGCGCGCGGCCCTTCAGGGTATCCAGCGCCTTCTTGACCAGGGCCGGTTCCGACAACTTGCGCATGCCGACATTGGCCACCTTCGCGGTCGGCACCCGCAGCGTCATCTTGTCTTTCATGAAATTGATCACGAACAGTTCAAGCTTGGCGCCGGCGATCTCCTGCTCTTCGATGGCCAGAATCTGGCCGACGCCATGGGCGGGATACACCACGAATTCGTTGGTCTTGAAGCCCTGACGCTGGGTCAAAACCTTCTTCGGCTCTTCGACACGCGGCGCAGCAACCACCGGCGGCTTCACAGGGGCCTTGGTGGCAACGGGCTTGGCGACGACAGGCTTGGCGGTGACAGGCTTGGCCGTGACAGGCTTGGCCGCCACTTTCACGACGGTCTTCGGAGCAGTCTTGGAGGCAGCAACTTTCGAGGCAGTGGTCTTGGAACCGGTCGCTTTCGCGGCAGTTTTTGCAGTCTTGTTTGGCATTGCGCTTCTTTTGTTTTTTGAGGATTTTGCAGCCGAGACCTTGCTGGCCTTCCGGGTATCCTTGAGAGAGGCCCGGGCACGGCTCTTAGTTGCGCCACGGGTTACCGCAGCGGCTTTTTTCGACACTTTGGAAGCACTCTTTTTACGCGTTTTCTGTGACACAGCCTGCGCGCGGAACTGCCACGCCCCTGTTCGATGTTTTCACGGGAACCCGCCGAGGCCAAAGTACGCAAGGCTGGGTTCGGCTCGGAATCCAGCCAATATAGCACATTTTCCGCGAAAATCAATGATTTACGCCCCATTTAAGGCCTTTGCGCCGCAGTTTCGGCTATGTCAAAGGTATTAGGGTTAAGCCGAATGGGGGACCGCGAATGGCCGTAGGCTAGGCCGGCCAAAGCCGGTCCGGAATCAATCGCCGGTCCCAGGGGCGGGAGAAAAAAATTTATCGAACTTGCCTTCCATCCCCTCGAAATCCTTGGCATCGGGCGGGGATTCCTTCTTCTGGGTGATGTTCGGCCAAGTCTTGGCATATTCGGTATTCACTTCGAGCCATTTTTCCAAACCCGGCTCGGTGTCAGGCTTGATGGCGTCCGCCGGGCATTCAGGCTCGCACACGCCGCAATCGATACATTCGTCCGGATGAATGACCAGCATGTTGTCGCCTTCGTAGAAGCAGTCCACGGGGCAGACCTCAACACAATCGGTATATTTGCATTTGATGCAGGCTTCAGTGACGACGTAAGTCATCCAAGGCTCCGGGACGGGTAGATTTTGAGTGGTTTGCGTAGCGCAGGAACACCGCAGCCGCAAGTGATGCACAGCACGTTGGAGAGCCGTTTTCAGCCGGTTCTGCGTTGGCGCAATTCACTGGGATACAGATAGTTATTCCCGGCCGCCTTGCAAATCATCATACAGCACGCGCGCGGCCGAGGCATCGCCCCGCCGTTCCGCAAACCCGACGACTTTCAGAATGCGCACGCTACGATCGAGCCCGATCGTCAGCACGTCGCCGGCCTTCACGGCATGGCCCGGCGCCCTCTCGTGCACGCCATTGATACGGACATGACCGGCCTCGATCAGCGCGGCAGCGCTGGTGCGGGCCCTCACCACCCGCGCGTGCCACAACCATTTGTCGAGACGCTGGCGCTCCAAGCAACACCATTCGAGAACAGGCGGCTAATTTGCTGTTTGACGCGTTTTCTACCGCAGATAAAGGCTATGCAATCTGCATGAACTTGATTGCGGTGCCAACCGGCACCCACCCTGCATTAGGTGCGGGGCAGGCTGGAAAACGCTGTGCTTTATCAATCCTTGCGGTTGGCGGTGAGCTGTTCCTTCAGCGCCGCCAATTTGGCAAACGGCGAATTCGGATCGATCGGGCGCTCGCGTTCGCGCGGCGGCGCTGATGTCGCGAACTGCCGGTGCGATGGACCGCTATCGCGCTTGTCACGTCCGCCCTTGTCGCGTCCGCCATTATCGCGCTTGCCTGCAAATTTGCCTTTGGGCCTGTCCGAATCCCTGTCTCTGCCCTCAAAACGCTCGCGGGGCGGACGGCCCCTGTCTGGTCGCGGCTCGCGAGCCGGTGCGCCCTCGGCGGGTGCAGCGGCAACCTCAGCCGGCGCATCGGGGCGCAGCTTGCGGAATTCATGATTGCGATCGCGCCGTCCGCGCCGATGCCGCTCGTGCTTGGCGCCCTCCTCCCCCGCTTCGCTGGCGGCGGCGGGCTGGGCGCCCTCCTGCGGACGATCCTGATGGCCGTGGTGGCGATGCCGGCTGCGATCGTGGCGCGGCCGGCGCTCTTCCGGGCGCCCGCCCGGCCGCCAGACGTCCACCAATTCCGGCACCGCGGCTGAATCGGGTGCCGCCACGGCGGTGTCCGGGTCCGCCGGCGCGGCATCACTGACGGCGGCCGTCTCCGTCGGTGCTTCGGCGGGCGCCTGAGTTGGCGGCACTTCCGCTGTGACAGTCTCGATCAGCGCGGCGGGATCCGGTTGAACTTCGGTGGCCACCGCTTCGTTCTCGCTTGGAATCGGAGCGAACGCGACATCGGGAAGCAACGTCGCGGACGACGCGGCGATCGCTTCGCTGGCTCGCGGTTCTTCGCCGGCGCCCTCCGCGAGGCCGCCGGTCTCGGTGACAGCCGGTTCCGGTGCCATCGTCTGGGTTGTCGTTGCCGCCTCTTCCGGCGTCGCCGGCTCAGGCGGCGAAGTCTCCGATGATGCGGCGTCTGTTGATGCGGCATCTGTGGGCGCGGTTTCTGCCGGCATTGCGGCAGCCGGCTTCGGCGGCGGCGCCGGGCGGCGCTCCATGCGATAGCCGAGCGCACGCAGGATCGAGGCAAAGTCTTCGCCGGCCGAACCGGTCAGCGACGTCATCGCCTGCGTCACCACGAAGCCGCGACCGTCGAACGCACCGGCCGGCTTTACGCCGGGCGAGGTTTCACGCCATGACAACGCGGGACGAATGAGATCGGCGAGACGTTCCAGAATATCGACCCGCACCGCGCGCTCGCCGCATTGCCGATAGCCGAGAACCCGATAGGCGTCGCGGTCGAGCTGCTTGTCGACCGGAAACGACGTGCGGCCGCTGCCGGCGAGGTGTTGGGCACCCGACAGCGCCGACATGTCGACATTGTTGGTTTTCTCGGCCCACAATAGCGACGCCAGCGCGCGCGCCGCCGGTTTCAGCAGCGCCGGAACATAGATGTGATAGGCCCCGAAGCGCACGCCGTATTTGCGCAACGACGCCCGCGAC
>WNFW01000765.1_pt1 | contig 21076 bp, 20 predicted proteins | sample 5400131 | NCBI WGS metagenome assembly WNFW01 (sample SAMN13153362, study PRJNA577476) | soil metagenome | isolation source: 20 cm soil or saprolite under grassland replicate 1 | place: USA:California | collected 2016-06-15 | reverse complement strand
ATATGCGCGGATTACCGGTGAAGGCAGAGCCGCATGACCGTGGTTCGTCGGGAGCTGCCTCTGTCTAGAAGCGCGAGTCATCCCTGGCGAGGGCTGGGGCGTCGCATAGCTCAGGCGAGGGCTCTCCAATCGTGCCCGCATCGCCGTGCCGTCGTCCCCCTTCAGGAAACCCATAACGTGATGGGTGCCTCAGGCCGCCCGGCGCGCCACCGCCTGGATCATTGCCGCCCACACGAAACCGACCAGCTCGCGAGCCACGGCCGCGACGGCGACTGTGGGTCGCTTGCCGTGACCGACGAGATGACGGTAACGACGATGCAGGCGCTGCTGTGCGCGCCATGCCTCCGCGACGACTGTTGGCGGTTGGTCCGCGGTATGACGCGCGAGCCGGTTGCCAAGGCCCGGACGATGCCGATAGTGCCAAGCCGCCTCGACGAGGACGCGGCGCGCATGGGAGTTACCGGCCTTGGTGAGCGCGCCGCGTCGGTGCCGTTCCCCCGAGGAGTATTCGCTCGGCACCAGCCCGAGATAGGCCATCAGTGCCCGCGGCCGACGAAAGCGCTGAAAGTCGACGATCTCAGCGACCAGGATCATGGCCGACAGCGTGTTGATCCCCCGAAAGCAGCGCAGGGCGTTGACCGCGTCCCGGTAGGGTGCGTCGCCGGCGAGCGCCTCAATGACGCGGTCGAGATCCGTCCGACGCCGCATCGCTTGCTCGAGCGCGTCGAGCGATGCCTCCAGCGTCCGCTCCAGGGCGATGTCCTCGAAGCGCTGCGCTCGGATCCACGTCCAGTGGGCTTGGCTCCAGTTCTTGCCCGTCTGGTAGACACGCCCGTGGCGCGCCAGAAACTTCAGCACGCGATGGCGCCAGCGCACGATGTCGGCGCGAATGTCGTCCCGACAGCGCGTGAGATCCCGCACGCTCTCTTCAGCTTCAGTCGGCACGTGAATCTCGGTGAGTTCGCCGGCCCGGAACAGTCGTACGAGCTTGGCGGCGTCCCGCCGATCAGTCTTGACGCGCTCGCCTGGCTTGCGCGGTGTCAGCGCGGGGGCGATCACGGCACACTCCACGCCCAGACCCGTAAGCTGCCGATAGAGATCGTAGCCGGATACGCCGGCCTCATAACAGGCCCGGACCGGTCCGTCGTGCAGCAGCCGCTCGAAGAGGCGCCGGACCTGTCGCGGATCGTTGGGGATCTCCCTCAGCTCAGGCTGCGTCGCCTCGGCGCGCAGAATTCCCGCCACGATGACTCGCTTACTGTCGTCGAGCGCCACGTGTGTAATAGCCATGACCGGCCTCCTCTCGCCTGTGGCCCTGTTCCACCCCGGAACAATCCACGTTTATGCGATAGGTCAGGCCGGTCCTTCCATATGGTCTAGAATCCCCGAGCAATGCTCACGACCGATCGCGTGGCGGGAGCGGCGCTCACCCTGCTGGCCCTCGGCGTGGTGTGGGAAAGCCGGAAGCTGCCGCTCGGCAGCTTGTCGCGCCCGGGCCCCGCGTACATGCCCGTGGTGCTCGCGGCGGTTCTGCTCGTCTTCGGTGTGGCGCTGGCGGCGACCGGCGGGAGGGCGATGAAGCTCGCGGCCGTGAGCTTCGCCGAGTGGCGCCACGCGGTGGCGATCTTCGCGGTGTGCGCCTTCGCGGCATTCGCGCTCGAGCGGCTCGGCTACCGCGCGACCGTCGCCGTGACGCTCGCCTTCATGCTGGGCGTCGTCGAGAAGAGGGGCGTCGTCTTCACCGCCGCCTTCGCGCTTGCCCTGGCGATCGGCTCCTTCCTGCTCTTCGATACTGTATTGCGCGTGCCGCTGCCGCGCGGCCCGTTCGGGCTCTGATGGTCGAGACCCTCCAGAACCTCGCCCTCGGCTTCTCCGTCGCGCTCACGCCGGGCGTGATCTTCTACGCCTTCGTGGGCTGCGTCGTCGGCACGCTCGTCGGGGTCCTGCCGGGCATCGGGCCGCTCGCCGGCATCAGTCTCCTCCTGCCGGCGACGTTCGGGCTCGACGCCACGCGTGCCATCGTGATGCTCGCCGGGATCTACTACGGCGCGATGTACGGCGGCTCGACGACGTCGATTCTCATGCGGATCCCCGGCGAGGCGGCCTCCGTCATGACGTGCATCGACGGGTACGCGATGGCCCGGAAGGGCAGGGCGGGCGCCGCGCTGGCGATCGCCGCCGTGGGCTCGTATGTGGCGGGGACGGTCAGCGTCGTGGCCCTCATGTTCTTGGCACCTCCGCTCGCCGCCTTCGCGCTCCGCTTCGGCCCGCCCGAGTACTTCGCGCTGCTGGTCCTCGGGTTGCTCGTCCTCGCGTACATGAGCGGCGGCTCGATGCTGAAGGCGCTCGCGATGGCGGCGCTCGGGCTGCTGCTCGGCATGATCGGGATCGACCAGATGACCGGCTATTTCCGCTTCGCGTATGGCGTGGTGGAGCTCGGCGACGGCATCGGCGTCGTTCCCGTCGCGGTCGGGCTCTTCGGCCTGGCCGAGATTCTCGCCACGGCGGGCCTGGCGACGCCGCCCGCGGTCATCAAGCCCAAGCTCCGCGAGCTCCTGCCGTCGCGGCAGGAGTGGCGCCAGTCCGCGTGGCCGATCGGACGCGGCACGGTCCTCGGCTTCCTGATCGGCATCATCCCCGGCTCCGCGCACATCATCTCGAGCTTCGTGTCGTACGCGATCGAGCGCCGCCTCTCGAAGCATCCGGAGGAGTTCGGCCGGGGCGCCGTCGCCGGCGTCGCCGGGCCGGAGTCGGCGAACAACTCGGCCACCTCGGGGGCGTTCGTGCCGATGCTGGCGCTGGGCGTCCCCTCGGGGCCGATCCCCGCCGTGATGCTGGCGGCCATGATGGTGCACGGCGTCTCGCCGGGGCCGCTCCTGATCAAGCAGCAGCCGGAGCTCTTCTGGGGTTTCATCGCGTCCATGTACGTCGGCAACGTCGTGCTCCTGATCCTGAACCTCCCGCTCGTCGGGGTCTTCGTGAACCTCCTGCGCGTGCCCTATCCGGTGCTCTATCCGTCGATCCTCGTCTTCTGCGTCCTGGGCGTGTACGCGGTGAACGGGAGCGTGGTGGACGTGTGGATCATGCTCGCGATGGGCGCGCTCGGGTACGTCCTCCGCAAGCTCGACTTCGAGACCGCGCCGATCGTGCTCGGGGTCATCCTGGCGCCGATGATCGAGATGGCCTTTCGGCAGTCCCTCGCCATGTCCGACGGGCAGTACGCGATCCTCGTCACGCGGCCGATCGCCGGCACGCTGCTGGCCGTCGGCGGGGTGCTGGCGCTCCTCGGCCTGAAGCCGCTCGTCGCCCGGGGCCTCGACTGGCGCGCCAGGCTCGCGCTGGCCGGGAAGGGAGAGGAACGCCTATGAGAAGCGCCGGCCGGTTGGGGCTCGCCGCGCTCACCGCCCTCGCGGTGCTCTCCACCGGCGCGCGGGCACAGGAGCCGTACCCCGCGCGCCCGATCACGCTCGTGGTCCCGTTCCCGCCCGGGGGCGTCGCCGACCTGACGGCGCGCCCCGTCGCGGCCGCGATGGAAAAGGTGCTGAAGAGCCCGGTCGGCGTCGTGAACAAGACCGGCGCCGCCGGGGCGGTCGGTATGCAGTTCGTGGCGACGAGCAAGCCCGACGGCTACACGCTCCTGCTCGCCCTCTCGTCCATCTCGATCATCCCCGAGGCCGACAAGCTCTTCGGGCGGCCGCCGGCGTTCACCGTGGACCAGTTCGCGCCGATCGCGCTCATCTCCGCCGACCCGACGATCCTCGTCGTGCCCGCCGACAAGCCGTGGCGGACGGCGAAGGACTTCATCGAGGATGCCACGCGACGGCCGGGGCAGATCGCCTTCAGCTCGTCGGGCGTGTACGGCACGTTGCACATGGCGATGGAGCTCTTCTCCCACGCGGCGGGGATCAGGTTGCGCCACGTGCCGTACGCGGGCGCCGGTCCGGCGCTCACCGCGATCCTCGGCGGCCATGTGGACGCCCTCGCGTCGGGCCCGGCGGTCGTGCTGCCCCACATCAAGTCGGGCAAGCTCCGCCCGCTCGCCGGCTGGGGCGCCGCGCGCGTGGCCGCCCTGCCGGACGTGCCGACGTTCAAGGAGCTCGGGTACCCCGGCGCGGAGTTCTACATCTGGGCCGGTCTCTTCGCGCCCCGGGACACGCCTCCACCCGCACTGGCGACGCTTCGCGCGAGCGTCGGCGCCGCCGTCGGCGACCCCGACTTCAGGGCCGCCATGGACAAGCTCGAGACGCCCGTGGCGTTCAAGCAGGGCGAGGAGTTCCGGAAGTTCTTCGAGGCCGACGCCAAGCGCCTCGCCGAGGGCGTGCGGCAAGTGGGGCGGGTCCAGACGCAATAGCGCGCGTGCTAGAATCGAGGACGTCATGGCGATTCTGAAGGTCGCGCGTCTCGGCCACCCCATCCTCCGCCAGGTGGCCGAGCCGATCCCGCCGAGCGAGATCCGCTCGCCGGAGGTCCAGCGGTTCATCGACGACATGGTCGAGACCATGCGCGAGTACGACGGCGCCGGCCTGGCGGCGAACCAGGTCCACACGCTCCGCCAGGTCGCGGTCATCGAGGTCCTCGCGAACCCCCGCTACGCCGACGCCCCGCCCGTCCCGCTCACGGTCCTCATCAATCCCGTCGTCACGCCGCTCGGCGAAGAGACGGAGGACGGGTGGGAGGGGTGCCTCTCGGTCCCCGACCTGCGCGGGATGGTGCCCCGCCATCAGGCGGTTCGACTCGAGTGCTACGACCGCGAGGCCCAGAAGGTGAGCCTGATCGCCAAGGACTTCTTCGCCCGCGTGATCCAGCACGAGAGCGACCATCTGAACGGCATCGTGTACCTCGACCGGATGCGCGACCTCTCGACGCTCAGCCACATCGCCGAGTGGAACAAGCACTGGCTCGGCATCCGTGAACAAGCCGACTGACGACCGTCACGACGGGTCGGGCGTGGGATTCGGAGTGAGTGGGGTTCCGAACGAAGAGCCCCGCCCCCGCCCGGTCGTAGCGGTTGTCAGCGACTTGTTCTTTGTGTCGCGCATCCGGGAGACGGGCCGATTGACCGGCGTCGCGGTCGAGTTCGCGCGGACGCCCACCGAAGTCGAGGCCGCGCTGGTCAAGGGCGCGCGCTTCGTCCTCGTCGATCTGACCGCCGGCCGGGACTACGACCGCATCCTCAAAGCGGCCGAGGTCGCGCGGGTGCCCGTCCTCGGGTTCACGACACACGCGCTCGCGCGCGAGACCCAGCCGTGGCACGCGCGCTGCCGGCGTGTGGTCACCAAGGAAACGCTGACGCAGGAGCTTCCCGCGCTCTTGCGGGAAGGGGTCGGTGCATGACTGCCGACGAGTTCGTCAGAGAGCTCGACGCCCAGAACCAGAGCCTCCTGCGCCGCCTGGCGCCGGACGACACGCTCAAGCCCGAGGTGGAGGGCGACCTCAACGTCGTGAGCCTCCTCAAGGTTGCGCTCAAGAACGAGATCGAGGCCACGGAGATCGCGGCCCGCTGGCTCGTGACGACCGACGCGGTGGATGTGAAGCTCGCGCTCGCCCGGCAGGTCGGCGACGAGGCGAAGCACTACCGGATGATCGCCGAGCGGCTCCGGGCGCTCGGCGGTGAGGTCGGGTCGTTCAACCCTCTGGCGAAGGGCTACGGGCCGCTCTTCCAGTACCTCGACCGGCTCACGTCCACCGTGGAGCGCGTGGCGGCCGGCCAGTTCACGCGCGAGGCGATCGCGGTCGTGAAGAACCGCCAGTTCATCGCGTTCTGCGAGGCGGCGGGCGACAAAGAGACCGCGGCGATGTACCGCGACGTGATCGAGCCGGACGAGCGCTACCACCACGAGCTCGGGCGGACGCTGCTCCTGCGCCTGGCCACGACGGACGAGGCGCAGGGCGCCGCCGCGCGGGCGGCACGGCGCACCCTCGAGCTCGCGGAGGAGCTCCAGCGGGCGGCGCTCACGACGGCCGGAATCCACCACGCCCCTGGCTGCTGACCCACTCGACGAGTTCGGCGAGCTCCTTCGGCGGCCCGACGGGGAGATCGACCTGGGTCGGGCCGCCCTGGCGATCGCCCGCGTCGAGTATCCCGAGCTCCAGCCCGGGCCCTGGCTCGGCCGGCTCGACGACCTCGCCGCGCGCTCCGGCGCGAGTGCCTTCCGGGGACGGCGGGCGCTCGACCGACTCAGGATGTTCCTCTTCGAGGAGGAAGGGTTTCGCGGCAACGGCGAGGAGTATTACGACCCGCGAAACAGCTTTCTCAACGACGTGCTGGCACGGCGGCTGGGAATCCCGATCACGCTCTCGGTGATCACGATCGAGGTCGCGCGGCGGGTGGGTCTGGCGGTCGAGGGCGTCGGGCTGCCGGCGCACTTCGTCGTCGCGGCCGCCGTGGACGGCGACGAGGTGGTGGTGGATCCCTTCGGCGGCGGCCGGGTGATCGATCGCAAGGACGCCGAGGCGATCGTCGCGCGCGCGCTGGGGCGGCCGGTGAAGCTGACCGACGCCCACTTCGGCAAGACCCCCCGGACCGAGATCGTGACGCGGATGCTCAACAACCTCAAGGCCATCTACGCGCAGCGCCGCGAGTGGGGGAAGGCGCTCGGCGTGATCGACCGGCTCCTCGTGATCGAAGACGGCAACGCGGCCCTCAAGAGAGAGCGGGAGACGGCGCTCGTGGAGCTCCGGCGGAAGACGGCGTCACGGAACTGAGCCCGTGGCGGGTCTTGGCCCGGAGTAGACTGTGACCATGCTGAGCGGCCGCTTCCGCGCGCCCTCTCGCGCGATCGCCTGGGTCCTGATCGCGTCCCTCCTGACCGCCTCCTGCGCGACCCGCAGCGTTCCCCCGATCGGCGCCGACGGCAAGCCCTTCAAGCCCGAGTCGGACGAGGTCAGGTTGTGGGCGCAGGCCGAAAAAGAGGAAGAGGCGCTCGCCAAAAAGGCGAAGATCTACGACGACCCGCTCCTCGAGGAGTACCTCGGCAAGGTCGGCGACAGGCTCCTGCCCGACGAGGTCCGGGCGGCCGGCGGGCCGGGGTTCCGGTTCGGCGTGATGAGCGATCCGACGCTCAACGCGTTTGCAATGCCCAACGGGCGCATCTACGTGCACTCCGGGCTCCTGAGCCGTCTGGACAACGAGGCCCAGCTCGCGATGATCCTCGGCCACGAGATGACCCACGTCACCGGCCGCCACGCGCTCCGGTTCACGCGCGATGCCACGAACAAGCAGATCCTCTTCACCGTGCTCGCCGTGGCGGCGTCCATCGGCGTCGCCGTCGCCTCCGGCTCGCGCGCGAAATCGGGCGACTACGTCGGCGCCGCGGTCCTCAGCCAGACCGCGAACGTGATCCTCGGCATCGGGCTCCAGCTCGCAGCGATCGCCGCGATCAACGGCTACGGCCGCGACCTCGAGCGCGAGGCGGACGCGGGCGGCATGGAGAAGCTCGTGCGCGCGGGCTACGATCCGAAGGAGGCGCCCAAGGTGTTCCAGCTCCTCCAGGCCGAGTCGAAGGACCGGGGGAGCCTCGAGACGTTCTTCTTCGGGAGCCACCCGAGACTCCAGGAGCGGATCGAGACCACGACCGAGCTCGTCAACACCAAGTTCGCCGCCGCTGCCGCGACCCCCGACACCGTGCGGACCACGGAGGACTTCGGCCTCCGGATGCGGACGGTCGTCCGGGAGAATGCGCTCCTCGACATCCGGGCCGGGCGGTTCAAGCTGGCGCAGCAACAGCTCGATCGCGTGGAGGCGATCACCCCGAAGGACCCCACGCTCCACCTCTACTACGGCGACCTCTATCGGCTACGGTCGCAGCGCGCGCGGGACGCCAGCGATAAGGACGACCTCGCCAAGAAGGCGCTCGAGCGCTACGAGCGCTCGGCGAGCCTCGATCCCAAGTTCCCCGACCCCTTCCGCCAGCTCGGGTTCCTCTACTACCAGCAGAAGGACGCCGAACGGGCCAAGGACGCGTTCCAGAAGTACCTGGCGCTCAAGCCCGACGCGCCGGACGCCAAGCGCATCCGCGAGTACCTGGTCGAGCTCGAGCGCTGATCAGCCGGACCGCCAGAGCTCGAAGCCGGCGATCTCGAAGTGACGGTCGAAGGAGAGCGCGGTCCGGCAGCGCCTGGCCGTCATTACCGCGAAGCTCACCGCGTCCGTATAGCTGATCGGGTGGTCCCCGAGTCGCGCGAGCCATCTGCGCGCAGCGCGGTGATCCTCGGGCCGGACGAACGCGACCGTGAGCCGCGGGCTCCCTTCGAGCCGCTCGAGCGCGCGCGTGGCGACCCCGATCCCCGCTCGATGGAGCAGTAATCGGTGGATGTCGGCGACGACCAGGTTCGTCGTCAGGAGCGGGAGTCGGAGCGTGGCGGCGGTGCGGAAGAGCGAGTCGGCCTCGGCGTGGTGCGCGTCCCGGGCGCTCGCCAGGGCGATCCAGGCGCCGCTATCGACGAACAGGCTTGCGGGCTCGCCGCGAACGGGCTTGGGACGCCGCCGGGCGCTCGGCACCCACGGTCTCCGCAAAGTAACGAGTGAAATGCTCGCTGCAGTCCGGCGGGAGGCCATCGGTCAGCCCGCTGAGCTCCAGCAACGGGTCCTCGGCGGCCGGGCGGGTGAGGGCGCGCACCGCCGCCCGGATCGCGTGTGACTTCGTCCATCCGCGCGCGCGTGCCCACGCCTCCAGGCGCGCGAGATCCCTCTCGTCGAGGTAGACCTGTAAGGGGCGATTCATGATGAGGAGAATACTTCATCATGATCAAGATGGCAAGTACTCATGAGAGAGTTAAATGGAAATCATGAAACGCGGAGGCTCGACTTGAGGATCTTCCCCGCGGCGCTCCGGGGCAGTGCGGGCACGATCGTGACCTGGCGCGGGTACTTGAAGACGGCGAGCCGCTCCCGGCAGTAGAGGACGAGCTCGTCGGGCCGCGTGACGGCGCCGGCCCGGAGGGCGACGAAGGCCGCGACCTCCTCGCCGAGGTCTCCGTGTGGCACGCCGACGACCGCGGCCTCGACGACGGCCGGGTGCGTGAGGAGCACGGCTTCCACCTCTTGGGGGAAGACCGAGTGGCCGCCGCGCAGGATCCGCTCGCGTTTGCGCCCGACGATCTGTACCTCGCCGCTGGCCGACATCGTCGCGAGGTCCCCCGTCCTGAACCAGCCGTCGCGGTCCAGGACTTCGTGTGTCTCGTGAGCATCGTTCAGGTAGCCCTGCATCGCGGCGGGACTCTTGATCCAGAGCTCGCCGACGGCACCCGCGTCGAGCGCACCACCCGCGTCGTCCACGATCCTCGTCTCGACCCCGGGGACCGCGCGCCCGATCGCCTCCGGAGACTCCGCGGCGTCGGCGGCCAGATAGGAGATCGGGCGGAAGAGCTCGGTCATCCCGTAGCCACGGAGGATCCGGGTGCCGGTCCGCCGGCGCCACTCCTCGCTGAGCTCCCAGGGACAGGGCGCGGCGCCGGAGACCGCCAGCCGTAGAGACCCGAGGTCGGCCGCCGGGAACGCCGGGCTCTCGAGGACGCGGTGGAACATCGTCGCCACGCCCGGAAAGACCGTCGCCCCGTACCGGCGGATCGCCTCGAGCGCCGCCTCGGGCGAGAAGCGCTCGACCAGGACGACCGAGGCGCCGGCCAGCAGCGGGGCGAGGAGCGCGCCGTTCAGGCCGAACGAGTGCGCGAGCGGGAGCGTCGCGAGGACGACGTCGGCGGGCGTGAGCGCCATGACCGGCCCCGCCCACGATTCTTCGGCGAATGCCAGCGCCTCGTGCGAGAGAACCGCGCCCTTCGGCCGTCCCGTGCTCCCGCTCGTATACAAGATCAGCGCCGGGGTGGGGTCCGCTGCGTCAGGGGTCGCGGGACCACGCGGCTGGCGTCCGCTGCCCCGTTGCGGCTCCCTTCCACCCGAGCATGCGGGGTCTGTTGCCGGTTGGCGGGAACGGGTCGCGTCGATCCCTGACGCACCGGTCCCCGCCCCGGCACTTGCCTCGTGCTCGACCGCGGAGACGTCCGATGACTCCACGAGCAGCGTGGGCGCGAGGTCGGCCAGGATCACGGCGCGCTCGTCGCCCTTGAGGAGCGGGTCGAGGGGAGCGACGGTCGCACCGAGCTTCCAGCCGCCGAGGAGCGCGACGGCGAAGGTCCAGCGGTTAGGGATCGCGACGGCGATCCGCTCGCCCGCGCGGACCCCGCGCTCTCTCAGGCGCTCCGCGAACGCGTCGGCGCGGCGCTGGAGCTCGGCGTATGTCAGCGCGCCGCCGTTCCAGAGGAGCGCGGCCTTGTCCGGTCCACGGCGGGCGGTGGCCTCGAGGCGGCGGACGAAGCTCCCGGCCACCGGGCGCTAGGCGAAGAAGTCCTTGAGGTTGGTTCGCCGCCAGACGTCGGGCGGCACACGATGGCGCGGCGTGTAGGCGCCGAGCGACGGCTTGGCGGTCGCGTCGACGCCCCACTTGGCCGTCAGACCGTCCTCGCGCGTCGACGGGTCGAGGTCCGAGCCGCGCGCCTGGGTGATCACCGTGATGTCACGGTCGGGCTGGCATCGCGTGGCGATCGCCCAGTTCACCTGACGGTCGTCGAACACGTCCACGTCGTGGTCGACGACCACCACGCGCTTCACATAGAGGTCGGCACCCAGCACCGCGAGGATCGCGTTCTTCGCCTGGCCCGGGACGCGCGCCTCGATCGAGACGAAGCACGTGAACGGACCCGGCACGCGCACCGCCCGCACCGTCGGGACCATCGCGCGGACGGCACGGTAGAGGTTCGCCTCGATCGGGATCGTCGAGAGCAGGAGGTGGTCGAGGTGGGCGACGGTGATGTCCTGGAAGATCGCGTCCCGGCGGTGGGTGATCGCCCGGACGTGGACGACTTCGCGCTGGCGCTCGCCGAGACTGTAGCCCGTGAACTCGCCGAACGGACCCTCGGGGGTGCGCGCGCGCGGCAGGATCTCGGCCTCCAGGACCATCTCGGCGTGCGCCGGCACGAGCACGTCGGAGGTCTCGCAGCGGACCAGCTCGAGCGGCTCGCCCAGGAGCGCGCCCATGATCGCGCGCTCGTCCTCGTCGATCGAGCCGATGGCGAGGGCGCCCAGCGCGATCGCGGGGTGGACGCCGATCACGAGCGCCACCGGCAGCGGCTCGCCGCGCGCCTCGGCGATCCGGTGGAACTCCCAGAGGTGCTTTCCCGTCGTCAGGTGGATCGACGTCGTGTCGCGTGCCTTGATCTGGAGGCGGTTGTAAGCGCAATTCCAGATATCGGCGGTCGGGTCCTTCGCGAACGAGATCGCGGCGGTGACGTACGGGCCCGCGTCGCCCTCGTGGTGGACGATCTGCGGGAGGTCGTAGAGGTTCACGCGGTCGCCCGTGAGGACGACCTCCTTGACGGGCCCCCCCGTCACGACCTTCGGAGGGACCGGCTTCTCCATCGCGGAGAGGTACGTGCGCAGCGTGTCCTCCGGCGGGGCGCTCATCGCCGCGGCGAGCCGGGCGCGGCTCGCGTGCAGGTTGGTGAGGACAGGGAAGCGCGTGCCCTTGACCTTCTCGAAGAGGAGCACCGGCCGCCGTCTGGTCTCGCGCTCGAGCTTCACCACGAGCGCGGTGATCTCGTAAGCCGGATCGACTTCGCGCGCGACGATCTCGAAATCGCCCGGCTTCCGGCGCTTGACGAGGTCGAGGTAACTGCGGAGGTCCTGCGCCACGCCGCTTAGGATACTGAATCAGGCGCGCCCGGGCACCCCCTTTCTGCCGTTCTTGGCGGAGAACCACCAGCCGAGCGCCACGATGCCGGCGGCGGGCAGGAACGGCAGGAGCGCTCGACCCGGTGCCACGTACTCGATCACGCGGGCGAGACTGCGGTCGCTCAGAATCATGTCGCTCGCCACGTAGCCGAGAATGCCGCCGCCGATCCAGATGATCCAGGCGAAGCGGTTCATCAGCACGGCGAGGAGGCCACTGCCCCAGACGACGATCGGCAGCGACAGCCCGATACCGAAGACCACGAGGAAGAGATCACCGTGGGCGGCGGCGGCGACGGCGAGCACGTTGTCCAGGCTCATGATCGCGTCGGCGACGATGATGATCCAGACCGCCTCTCGGAACGAGTTGCCCTGGCGGACGTGGCCCTCGGCCCCGGTCTCCTTTCGGACGAGCTTGAACGCGATCCAGAAGAGCACGAGACCGCCCAGGAGTTGCAGCAGGGGGATACGGAGGAGGAGCGTCGCGATCGAGATGAAGGCGACGCGCAGGCCCACCGCTCCCGCCGTCCCCCAGACTCTCCCCCAGAACTGCTGGCGCCGCGGCAGCGAGCGCACGGCGAGGGCGATGACCAGCGCGTTGTCGCCGGCCAGCGTGAGGTCGATGATCACGATGCCGAAGAGCCGGGCCCAGAACTCTGGATCCATAAAGAAAAGCATACGTCATTCCACCAGCGCCTTGAGGACCGCGACCAGCACGCGGCCCACGATCAGGAGCGCGATGGCGATGGCCAGGCCTTCATAACGGTTCACAGTCATCTCGTCTCTCCTCGTGGGATGGACGAACGCGATGTGCCGCCGGCAGGCGGCGCAGATCAGGAGACGGACGGGATGACGGGGCTAGTGGTCGTCGAGCGACGGCGCGGGCGTGAGCAGGGCGGACCGCGGTGCCGGATGGGGCGGCGACGCCTCCACGCGCGGCTGCCGGACGGCCGCCCGGTGCTGCAGGGCGAACGAGTCGTCACGTGGCCCGACACGGCGCTCGGGCGGCGCCGGCCGGGCCGCGACCGGCTGTCGGTCTTCGGGACGGCGCTGGGTGTGAACGGCCTCCTCGATCTCGGAGTCCCTGACCTCGAAGCTGAAGGCGCCCGGCAGGGCCGGGTCGGCGAGATCGAAGGCCAGATAGGCGAACCCGAGGAGCAAGAGCCGACGCGCGCGCATAGGCTATTGTAGCTTGTAGAGCCTCCGGCAGTTATCGGCGAGGACCTTTCGCTTCTGCGTGTCGGTGAGGTCGCCGCGGTTCCGGATCTCGTCGATCGACCCGGGGAAGCTGTGGTCCCAGTGGGGAAAGTCGGAGGCGTAGACGATCTGGTCCTCGCCGACCAGCTTGAGGGCCTGGGGCAGGAGCCACTCGTCGGCCTCGCACGAGAAGTAGATCTTGCCCGACCGCACGTAGTCGCTCGGCTTTTTCCGGATGTCGGGCGCCTCGACCTCACCGCGCTTGTCGTACTCGTCGTCCATCCGCTCCATCCAGTACGGCGCCCAGCCCGCGCCCGCCTCGAGGAAGGCGAAGCGGAGGTCCGGGAAGCGCTCGGGGATCCCCTCGAAGACGAGGGACGTGAGCTGGCGCATCTGGCCGAAGGGGTGCGAGCAGGTGTGCGCCTGGATGAAGCGGGGGAAGAGATCGACGCCGGCGCCCCCGAGGTGCGAGCCCGAGGCGTGGACGGCGAGCATCACGTCGAGCCGCTGCGCTTCCTCGTAGATCGGGGTGAAGCGGTCGTCGCCGAGCACGTGGCCGCCGTCCGCCGCCAGCATCGCGCCGACGTGGCCAAGCTCGCGGACGGCGCGCCGCAGCTCCTGCGCCGCCGCCTCGGGATCCTGGATCGGCAGGAGGGCCACCGACCGGAGCCGCGGGCTCACCGTGATGAACTCCTCGTGCATGAACGTGTTGTACGCCCGGCAGAACTGCACCGCCCAGGCGCGGTCCTTGAGGAAGCTCATGAACAGGCCGAGCGTGGGGAAGAGCACCGCCTGCTCCATGCCTCCCTTGTCCAGCGCCCGGAGCCACGCCTCCGCGTCCCCGGCGGTGTCGTGGTACTTCGTGATGAGCCGCCGGTCCCAGCCGTCCGACGGAACGATCGGAAAGGTGAGCTGCCGGTTGCGGAACGGCGCGTCCATGTACTTCACGAGCTGCGCGGCGGATTCGGTCACGTGGCCGTCGGCGTCGAGGACCGTCATGGGCGCTTCCTCCTCGCTCGCGGATGCGAGCTCACGGCTTCTTGCAGATCACGTTGAGCAGCGCCTGGCGCTTCTCCTCGCGCACCACGGAGAGCGCGCGCCGGAGCGCCCGGGGGAGCTCCGCGGGGTCCTCGACGCGCTCGGCGTGGCCGCCGGAGGCCCGGCAGACCAGCTCGTAGTCCGGCGACGGCTCGAGGTCGGAGAGCACCATCGACCCGGTCTTGACGGCGAAGCCGTCGGGGGCCAGGCCATGGACCGCGCGCTTGACCGCGTTCCAGGCGCGGTTGTTGAAGACGACGAAGAGCACGGGGATCTCGTACGCGCGCGCGACGAAGTGTGCGGCCGTCGGCGCGCCGAAGACGTAGGCGCCGTCGCCGACCGTGCAGATGACCGTCTTGTCCGGCGCCGCGAGCTTCGCCCCGAGTGCCGCGCCCAGGCCCCAGCCGAGACTGCTGGAGGCCGGCCCGTTGAAGTAGCTCCCGGGCGCGCGGAAGCACGTCTGAGTCGGGTCGAGGTCGTACTCGTTGACGACGATCGTCTGCTCGTCCACGAGCTCGCCCACGCATCGTGAGAGCCAGGCCATGTCGATCGGGCGGTCGCCCTGGACCCGGCGCGCGGCCGCCGCCCACCCTTCCCGCCGCCGCGTGTGCTCGGCCTGCCAGCGCGCCCGACGCTCGCCCACCAGGTGCGTGTCCACGCGCGAGCGGAGGGCGTCGGCGAGGGCGGCGAGCGTGAGCCGGACGGTGCCGGCGAGTGCGACGTCGGCGCCGAAGCCGCGGATCGGGTAGCGGGTGAAGAGCGGGTCCACGCCGATCTGGACGAGCTTCGCCTCGGGGCGCGGGCTCTTGAGGTGCGGGAACCAGGGCGCGTCGGACTCGACCACCACGAGCGCGTCCGCCTCGTCGAGATAGGGCGTCGCGTCGAACCCCGCGTGCAGCGGATGGTCCTGGGGGAAGTTCACGTGCGTGTGGAAGTGGTCCACGACGGGGAGCGCCGCGACCTCCGCGAGCCCCACCATCGCGTCGACCGCGCGCGGGTCACGCCCCAGGGCCTTGGCGATGACGACGGGGTTCTTCGCCACGGCCAGGATACGGGCGGCCTCCTCGACCGCGTCGGGGGCCGCGACGACGTCGCTCGGGCGCGGCGCGCGCGAGGGGTCGGCGTACTCGAGGCTCTCGTGGCGCTCGGCCAGCACCTCGCGCGGCAGGGTCAGGTAGACGGGGCCCTGCGGCTCGGCCTGGGTGATCGCGAGGGCGCGGTCGACGACGGTCTCGAGCTGGATGAAGTTCCTGAGCTCGTAGTCCCACTTGACGAACTCGCGGACTATCGCGCCCTGGTCGAAGGACTCCTGGGCCCAGTGGATCTGGCGCTCCCGGCTTCCCGGGAGCCCCGCCTCGGTAATCGGGTTGCGCCCCGCCGTGAAGAGCATCGGGACCCCGCCGCGGGCCGCGTTGATGACGCCGCCGAGGGCGTTCGCGGTGCCGACGATCACGTGGACCATGACCGCCTGCGGACGTCCCGTGATCATGGCGTAGCCGTGGGCCATCCCCACGGCCGGCGCCTCATGGGGCACGGTGATGGGGCGCGGGAGAAGCTGGCCGTGAGCGCCGCGTCGCGCGTAGGCCTCGATGATCGGCGCGAAGTCGGTGCCGGCGTTGCCGAAGAAGTACTCGACGCCCCGGGCCGCCAGCAACTCTAGGTATGCCTCTGCCGTGGTTTCGATGGACGCTTTCTTGGTCATGGACGCCCCCGCAGTGTCACTTCAACCGAAGTCTTAGCATCCGCCGTGCGTTCCCCTCGTAGATCTTCGCCTTTTCCTCTGGCGTCGCCCGCATCCGCTCCATCGCCTCGATCGTGTCCCGGATGAACCCCGGCCCCTTCTCGGGGTCGAAGGGCATGTCCGTCCCGAACAGTATCCGCTCGGCCCCGAAGAATGCCAGCCCGCATTCCATCGCGTGGTGCGCGCCGAAGAGGGCGGTGTCGCCGTAGAACATCTTGAAGTACTCGAGCGGCCGCCGCTTGAGGCCCGCGAGCGCCACCGCGTCGTCGCGATCCTCGGTCCGGCTGCCGAGCTGGTCGAGCCCGCCGCCGGCCCGCCCCTCGAAGTAGGGGAGCATCGCGCCCATGTGGTGCGTGATGATCGCCAGGTCCGGGTGGCGGTCGAAGAGCCCCGAGAAGACCAGGCGCGCCATCGCGGCGGTCGTCTCGTAGGGCCAGCCGAACGCCCACCAGATGTCGTAGCGCGATCGTCTTTCCACGGGGTAGTCGGGGACCGACGCGGGGCGCGCCGGGTGGAGCCAGATCGGAAGTCGGCGCGAGGCCATGTGCTCGAAGAGCAGGCGGTACTCGGCGCTGTCGAGCGGTCGCCCGTTGACGTTGGTGAACATCTGGACGCCGGTGGCGCCGAGCCGGTCGATCGCGCGGTCGATCTCGTCCAACGCGGCGTCGGGGTTGTTCATCGGCAGGGAGGCGACGAAGCCGGGGAAGCGGTCGGGATGCTTCGCGACGAGCTCGGCCATCCCGTCGTTCGCGAGGCGCGCGAGCTCCGGCGTCTCGTCCGTGCCCGCGAGCGCCTCGATCGGTGGCGACGCGAGGGTGAGGACCTGGACGTAGCCGTCGTACCGGTCCATGATCCTGAATCGCTCCTCGAGGTCCACCAGCACCGGGATCTTGCGTATGCGCTTCTGCATGTAGAGGTTCCGCCCGGCGACCTCGAGCATCCGCTCGAAGAACCGCTTCGGGAAGATGTGCGGGAAGACGTCGACCTTCATCGCGCCTCCGGTGCCGCGGCGTGTCTCGGTACCGCGGCGCGCTCGGCGGCCACGAACGCGAGGCCGACCGCGAAGCCGATCACGTCGGGGACGAGCTCCGGGAGGCCCGTCACCGGGGGCAGGATCAGCAACGTTCCGGCGAGGCACACCCAGGCGCGCCTGGCCCAGCCGAGGGGACGGAACAGATAGCCTGCGCAGCCGATCCCCAGCAGGATGACCCCGATCGATGCGGTGAGAATCGCGGCGACGATGTCGAGCCAGCCGCCCCTGGCGATGAGGGCCGGGTGGAAGACGAAGACGAACGGCACGATGTACGCGACGATCCCGAGCCGCATGCCGGCCCACCCGGTCTTCCAGAAGTCCGACCTGGCGATCGCCGCCGCGGCGTAGGTCGCGAGACAGTCGGGCGGCGTGATGAGCGACAGCATCCCGAAGTAGAAGAGGAACAGGTGCGCGGCGAGCGGCACGATGCCGAGCTCGACCAGGGCCGGACCAACGAGCACGGCGAGCGTGACGTAGACGACGGTCGTGGGGAGCGACATCCCCAGGAAGATCGAGACGATCGCCGTCAGCACCAGGAGCAGGAAGACGTTGCCTCCCGCCATCGAGACGAGCAAGAGCGGGAGCTTCGAGGTGAGGCCCGAGAGCTGGAAGGCCCCGATGACGATCCCCGCGAGGCTCGTGATCGCGACCAGGTCGAGCATCGTGCGCCCGGTTCCCTCGATCGCCTCGAGGAGCGCGTGCCACGTCGGACGGGTCTCCGTCTGGAGGGCGCCGACGACGAACGTCGTCGCGACCGCGAGCATCCCGGCCTTGCCCGCCTCCCAGCGGTCGATCATGAGGGTATAGAGGAGCACGAGCAGCGGGATCAGGAAGACCCAGCCGCGGCGCATCACCCGCCCGACCTCCGGCAGCTCCGCGCGTGGGAGTCCGACGATGCCGTTCTTCGCGGCCTCGAGGTCTACCTGGACGAAGAGGGCGAGGTAGTAGAGGCACGCCGGGATCAAGGCGGCGAGCGCGACCTCGCCGTACGGGATCGACAGGTACTCGGCGATGAGGAAAGCGGCGGCGCCCATGACCGGCGGCATGATCTGCCCGCCGTTGGACGAGACCGCCTCGATCGCGGCGGCCAGGTGCGCCGGATAGCCCGAGCGCTTCATCATCGGGATCGTGATCGCGCCGTCCACGACGACGTTCGCGACCGCGCTGCCCGAGACCATGCCGTAGAGGCTCGACGAGACGACCGCCATCTTGGCGGGGCCGCCGCGGAAGCGGCCCATCGCCGCCATCGCGAGGTCGGTGAGAAACTTGTCGCCGCCGACCGCGCAGAGCGCCTGGCCGAAGAAGATGTACGCGACGACGATGGTCGCGGTGACCGAGAGCGGGACGCCCAGGATCCCGTTGGTGTCGAGGTAGATGTAGACGGCGATGCGCTCCCAGCTCGAGCCGTTGGCGTAGAGGACGCCGGGCAGGAGCCAGGCGAACTTCGCGTAGAGGACGCACCCGAGCGCGATCCCCATGAGCGCCCAGCCGGCGAGCCGCCGGACGCCCTCGAGGACCAGCACGATGGCGAGGGCGCCGAGGAGGAGCTTGTCCCAGGTGACGATCCCGAGCGTGTAGGCGATCGTGGGGTAGAAGACCGTCACGTAGCCGCCGACCGCGAGCGCTCCGGCGCAGGCGAGCCAGTCGTACCATGGCACCCGGTCCCCGGGCGCGCGCGGCGTCGCGCGCACGACGAGGAAGACGGGCGCGAGCCCGAGGGCCAGGAAGAGCCCGAGGTACTGCTCGTTGAAAAACGCGAAGGGCAAATAGTGGTGGGCCTGCATCGCCCAGAGCGAGCCGACCAGCGCCAGCGTGACGAGGAGCGTGCGCTCGGCCGCGCGCGCGGCGCCGTCGAGCCGCCGGAACCTGGCGATGATCTCGGTCATCGCGCTAAGGGGAGAGGGACAGGAGCTTCTGCTGGAACTGATCCAGCTCGGGCTTCCACGCGCCCCGCTCTTTGTAGAAGCGGACGGCGCCCGCGTGATACGGGATCGTCACGTCGCCACCGACCGCCCGGTCCCGCGTCCATTCCTTGAGCATCGGATGGATCGGCGCCAGCTGGCCGTCGTTCTCCCACAGGGCCTTGAGCGCCGCCTCCACGACCTGGTCCTTCACACCCTTGCCGGCGGACAGGTACGTGTCGTAGGCGATGAAGCAGGTGTCCTCCACGACGGCCGTGGCCGTGCCCGCCTTGACCCAGCGCGGATAGTAGCCGGGGACGGCGGCGCGCAGCCGCGCTTCGCCCTCGGGCGAGCAGTCGATCGAGACGTGCCGGACACCCAGCGTCGCGTCGGCCTCCTTCGTCTTGGCGGAGTTGAGCGCGTGCTCGGTTACGTCGGCGCGGCCCTGGACGAGCGCGTCCACCCCGTCATTGACGGCCGGCACCGGGATGATCTTCACGTCGTTCCAGGCGAGCCCGGCGCTCGCGAGGTGGCCGAACATGTTGTACCAGACGGCCAGGTGCGCCGGATACTCGCCGGTCATCCGCTTGCCCCGAACGTCGTGGACGCTCTTGATCGGCGAGTCCTTGCGAACGAGCAGTCCCACCAGCAGCGGCGAGCCACGCATCACCAGGCGCACGTTCGGTGCATGGGGGAACGGATTGCGGCCGCCGACCCTGAAGCCCGGGCCCCGGTAGGCGAGCCCCACGTCCACCGCGTTGACGAGACCGAAGTCCACCTCGCCGGTGTTGAGCAGCGGCAGCATGGTGCTGGTGCCGGAGTGGGGCTGGACCACCATCTGGAATCCGGCGTTCCCGCTCACGACCTTGGCCAGGCCGCTGGCGACCGCGTAGTACGTCGTGCCGGGCGGATTGGTCGCCACCGTGACCTGCCTCGGCAGCTCCGCCTCGGCGGCGAGCGCGGCGGCGACGAGGAGCGCCCCGGCAAGGGCGAGCCGTTTCGGCATCTCAGTCTTCGAGCCCCCAGAGCTTCGGCGGAGCCCCGTCGAATCCAAGGCGCTGCCACCGCGCGGCGACGGACTCGTAGACCGACCGGCGGAGCATCGTGCGCCTGGAGAACTGCTTGAGATACCGGTGCTCCATGCAGGCGTTGATGAGCGCCTTCGACCCGTACGGCCGCTCCTCGGGCGGGTTCTGTGTGGGATCGAGCCAGGTGGACCACGTCTGGCGCAGGATGTCGATGTCCTCGACGGGGTTGCAGCGCGTGGACATCGCCCAGAGCACCTGGTTGATGTTCGAAGGGTCCACGTCGTGGTCCACCGCGACGAACCACTTCGAGAAATAGGCCCCGCCCGGGGCCTGCGCGACGAGCGCCAGCGCCTGAGACGCGTGACCCGGGTACCGCTGCTCGAGCGAGACGACCGTCATCGCGAAGCCGCCCGCCGCGGCGGGGTGGGCGTACACGCCCTTGATGCCCGGGACGCCGAGCCGATCGAGGTCGCTCCAGACGCGCGCCGAACGCGCGACCGAGTAGAGGAGCGCGCACTCGTTGGCCGGATAATCGGCCATGAGGGCGTGCGTGAGGATGGGGTTGTCCCGGTAGTGCACCGCCTTCACGCGGACGAGGAAGGCGTAGTCCTCCGGTCGGCCGTAATAACCCGTGAATTCTCCGAAGGGACCCTCGAGCTTCTGGGAGTTCGGGGGAATCACGCCTTCGACCACGATCTCGGCGCGGGCGGGGTACGGCAGGCTCGTCGCCTCGCCCTTCACCAGCTCGACAGGCCGCCCGAGGATGCCGCCGACGAAGTCGAGCTCGGAGGTCGTCTTCGGGAAAGTCTGGGAAGCCGCGATGAAGAGGGCCGGGTCGATGCCCCAGCAGCAGACGACCTCGCAAGGCTCGTTTCGGCTCCAGTAGCGCTCGATGTGCAGGCGCGCGTCCTTCCCGGGCGACAGGTACAGACCGACCTCGTTCTTGCCCTGCACCATCTGGCGGTAGCAGCCCACGTTCAGCCAACCGCCGTCGGGATCGCGCGTGATGACCGCATCGCAGGTGCCGATGTACTCGCCGCCGTCCCGCGGCCAGTGGCGCGCGGCGGGGAACTCGCGGATGTCCACCTTCTCGCCGCGCTGGTGATTCTCGTTCACCGGCGTGCCCTCGCCCTCAACGACCACGGGCGGGATCGGGTTGGCGAACTTCGTCTTGCAACGGTGGACCAGCTCCATGACGGAGAGCCCCGCCGGCTCACCGATAGCGAGGGCGAAGCGGTCCACGCTCGAGCCCAGCGGATTCCAGAGCGAGCGGAACCCGCGGGGCGAGCCCTTGACCCGCTCGAAGAGGAGGGCCGGCGCGCCGAGCTGCTGGTGGGCCATGTAGGTGATCGCGCCCATCTCCTCGTCGCGGCTCACCTCCTCGGTGATCCGTTTGAGCTGGCCGATCGCCTCGAC
>WNFW01003299.1_pt1 | contig 21086 bp, 19 predicted proteins | sample 5400131 | NCBI WGS metagenome assembly WNFW01 (sample SAMN13153362, study PRJNA577476) | soil metagenome | isolation source: 20 cm soil or saprolite under grassland replicate 1 | place: USA:California | collected 2016-06-15 | reverse complement strand
CCACGATCAGCCGGCGCTGCGCACCGCGCGAACGCTCCTGGCGATCGCCGTGATGATCTTTCTGGTCGGCTTTGTGCTCTTCGAGTCGATCCTCGGCATCAGCGGTCGCGACTACTTCGGTCCGGGGGGCAAGGCAGCGTTGCCGGTGCTGCTGATCCTCGTTGGCGTGATCCTGCTCGTGCGCAGCATCCAGCGGAGCCGGAAGACCTAGGGATCTTTCCCTCTCCCCGCCCGGGGAGAGGGTCAGGGTGAGGGGCGTTGAGCGGCGATCCGCATCGAAAGCTGCTCGCGAGTCATCTGGTACTCGACCGCGGTCCGGTAGGCCTTGAAGCCCATCGACCGGTTGATGTGCATCGGACCGTTCGAGTGCGCGTTCTCGGTCACGATCCACCTGGCGTCGGGATAGAGCTCACGGATGTGCAAGACCATGGCGGCCTTGATCCATTTCCCCAGGCCGCGCCCTCGCGCGTCGGGGCGCACACCGGTGAACTGCTGGTAGATCAGCGTGCGCCGGTAAGGCGCCCAGGTGATGTCCGTCATGCCTGAGATCACTCCATCGGGTTCACGGGTGATCACCGTGTGCTGGACCTCGCCGACGAGTGCCTGCCGCTCGTTCCAGTCCTTGATGCGTTCGGGCGTGACGATGATCTGACCGATGTCCAGGCTTTCGAAAGGCATCGTGTTGAGCAGTGACGTCAGCTGGGGTGCGAAGTCGGCCAGCATCGACTCGGGCAGCACGCCGTCGTAGATCTCCAGCTTCGTCTGCGGGGAGCGCCGCGCGCCATCGGCCACCCAGCGCTCGAGCATCGGCCAATCGACCTCCGAGAGCTTGAGCCGGCTTTCGATCTCGGTCAGCTTCTGCTCCGCCCCGAGCCACTTGAGAAAGCCGTGTCCTGACTCTTCCTCGGTGACCATGCCCACGACGGTGCACCCATGCTGGTCCATCAACTTTGCGATGACGGGGACCCACAAGGCGCCGATGCCTTGGCCCCGAGCGTCCGGCCTGACGTATCCATCCGCCCAGAAGAGGTGCTTGTTCGTCTCGTACTCCGCATTCCGCGGCGTCACCGTCTCGCCGTAGAACGAGCTGAGCATCAAGCCGTCGCGCGAAATCTCGTAGTAGTGCTGGACCTCGAAGGGGTTGCCCTTCCTCATCCGGGCTTCGACCTCTTCGTCAGGCTGAACCGGATCGTCGGGGCGCGACTCCTCATGCCGGACGCGGCGAAGCTCGTGAAATCGATTCCAGAACGCTCGATCGGCGCTCCCTACGTCGACGCGGATCGGCGTCAGCTCCCCCACCATTGAGCTTCGATAATCTCACAGCAGTGTCGGAGACCCGGCCGTTCAAGGTTGGCGTGACCATCCATCCGCAGCAATGCACGATCCAGGAGCTGCGCGACGCGTGGCGCCGCGTGGATGCGCTCGGAGTCGACAGCGTCTGGTTCTGGGATCACTTCTATCCGCTGTACGGCAATCCGAACGGCAACCATTTCGAGTGCTGGTCGCTGCTCGCGGCCGTCGCCATGGACACGAAAGTCCCGCAGATCGGACCCATGGTCACGTGCATCGGGTATCGCAATCCCGACCTCCTCGCGACGATGGCCACGACCGTGGACCAGCTGTCGGGCGGGCGGTTTGTGTTCGGCCTCGGAGCGGGCTGGTTCGAGCGCGACTACGCGGAGTACGGTTACGACTTCGGCGAGACGCGCGACCGGGTGCGGCTGCTCAAGGAGTCGCTGCCTCGAATCAAGCGGCGGATCGAGCAGCTGAGGCCAGGACCCGCCGGCCGGATGCCGATCCTCATCGCGGGCGGGGGCGAGCAGGTGATGCTCCGCCTGGTCGCGGAGCACGCCCAGATGTGGAACGCAATCGGCTCAGCCGACCAGTACGCCCACAAGTCGAGGGTGCTGGACGGCTGGTGCGAGCGGGTCGGCCGGGACCCCCGAGAGATCGAGCGGACGGCGAACGTGCCGGCTCTCACGGCGAAGGGAGTCGACGAGTGGCTGAAGGCAGGCCTGCAGCATTTCGTGCTCCGTCTTGCGCACCCCTTCGACACCAAGGACCTCGAGCGGGTGCTCAAGATCAGAGACTCCTGAGAAATTCCAGGGAGGGCGCACCCGACCTCCCTGATCCCCACAATGACCACGGGGCTTTATTGTGGTTGGCGCACTAACACAATCTGGACCGCGGGCATACCATTTCCTACACCACACCCTCTTCGCGGCGCGAGCCTCCTGACCAAAATCAGGAGGCTCGTCACTTTATGAGGCAACCCCGTGAGGGCCGGCGGCCGCGGGTTATTCCGGGGCACGAAAAGCGCGAGTGCCGGCGGTCGCGGATTAGGCCGCCTTGACGGCGCTCACCAGCTTGGTCAGGGAGTCCTTGGCGTCGCCGAAGAACATCACCGTCTTTGGTCCGAACATGAGCTCGTTGTCGATCCCGGCGAAGCCTGGGCGCATCGAGCGCTTCATGAAGATGATGTTCTTGGCCTGGTCCGCGTTCAGGATCGGCATCCCGTAGATCGGGCTGCCCGGGGTGCTGCGCGCGGCGGGATTGACGACGTCATTGGCGCCGACGATCAGCGCTACGTCCGCGTTCTTGAAGTCGTCGTTGACCTGGTCCATCTCCTTGAGCTGCTCATAGGGGACGTTGGCCTCGGCGAGCAGCACGTTCATGTGACCGGGCATGCGTCCGGCGACCGGGTGGATCGCGTACTCGACGTCCACGCCTCGCTTCTCGAGCACGTCGGCCAGCTCGCGCGCGGCGTGCTGGGCCTGGGCTACCGCCAGCCCGTAACCCGGGACGATGATGACGCGCTGCGAGTAGGCCAGCAGGGTGCCGAGGTCTTCCGCCGACGCGGAGCGAACGCTGCGGCCCTGGGCGCCCGCCGCGGCGGTGGCCGCCCCGTGCACCTGGCCAAACGCCCCGAAGAGGACGTTGGCAAGGGAGCGGCCCATCGCGTCGCTCATGAGCTTGGTCAGCAGGCTTCCGGAGGCTCCGACCAACGTGCCGGCCACGATGAGCGCGAAGTTGTTGAGGGTGAACCCGCTCGCCGCCACCGCCAGACCGGTGCAGGCGTTGAGCACGGAGATCACGACCGGCATATCGGCGCCGCCTATCGGAAGCACGAACGCCACGCCGAGGATCAGCGCCAGCACCATCAGGGGAAGAAACGTGAACGGCACCGATGCGAGGGCGAGGATCGCGATCGCGAAACCGACGATCGCCGCCGCGAGGACTCCGTTGACGATCTGCTGCCCCGGATACGTGATCGGAGTCCCGGTCATCAGCTCCTGCAGCTTCGCGAATGCGACGGCGCTGCCCGCGAAGGAGATGGAGCCGATCACGATGCTGAAGACGCTCGGAAAGAGCACCGCAAACTGCGGGTGGACGCCGAACTTCAGCAGCTCGGCGACCGCGACCAGCGCCGCGGCTCCGCCTCCCACGCCGTTGAACAGGGCGACCATCTGGGGAATCGCGGTCATCCGCACCATGCGGGCGCCGACCGTCCCGACCAGAGCGCCGATCACGATTCCAATGCCCGTGATCAACAAGCCCACATTGGTGAAATGGAGCAACGGCACCGTCGCCGCCAGCGCGACGACCATGCCGGCGCCGGCGGTGAAATTTCCATTGCGGGCGCTCTTGGGCGAGCTGAGCTGCTTCAGGCCGAGGATGAAGAGAACAGCAGCCAGAAGATAGGCAAGCGTGATCGCGACAGTCACGGCTGGAGCCTTCGACGAGAGATTCGGTGACCAGGCGGCCCAGATGCTAGGCGCGGCCGAGCAGAGCGAGCGCAAACATCCCGGGGTCCCCGCGCCGTGGTTGCGCGGGGGTGACGAGGAGCGGAAACCTCCTGGGGTCCCCATGCCGAAGGCATGGGGGCAGTGGGCTGCATGGGCGCCGAAGATCCGTCGACGGTCTCCAGTCGTGACTGTCCAGTCACTTCTTGGTCACCTGCCGGCCTTTGAACATCTCGAGCATGCGGTCCGTGACCACGAACCCGCCGACGACGTTGGTCGTGGCGAGGATCACGGCCACCAGACCGAGGATGATCGTGACCGGCGAGTCAGCGCCCGCCGCGATGAGAATCGCGCCCACCAGGATGATGCCGTGGATGGCGTTCGTGCCCGACATCAGCGGCGTATGCAGGACGGTCGGCACCTTGGATATGACCTCGAAGCCGACAAAGATCGCCAGCACGAAAAAGGTCAGCTCGTTGAGGAGCTCGTTGGTCACGCCGCGGAAACCATCTGTTTCGCGCGCTCGTTGACGATCTCGCCTCCATGGGTCACGCACGCGGCCTTGGTGATCTCGTCCTCGAAATCCAAAGCGACGGCGCCGTTCTTGACAAGGTGCAGGAGCAGATTGGCGACGTTGCGCGCGTAGAGCTGGCTCGTCGTCTGCGGCATGGTCGAAGGCACGTTGCGGGTGCCGATGATGGTCACGCCGTCAACGCCGATCTCCTTCCCGGCCTGGGTCAGCTCGACGTTGCCGCCCGTCTCTGCGGCCAGGTCCACGATCACCGAACCAGCGCGCATTCCTTTGACCATGTCGGCGGTCACGAGCAGCGGTGCCTTTCGCCCTGGCACCGCGGCTGTGGTGATGACCACGTCCGCCTTCGCGACATGCTCGCCGATGAGCTGCCTCTGCTTGCGCAGGAACTCCTCGGACTGCTCTCGTGCGTAACCGCCCTGACCCTCCTGAGCCTCGAGGGCAAGCTCGATGAACGTGGCGCCGAGAGAATGCACCTCTTCTTTGACCGCCGGGCGCACGTCGTAGGCTGAGACGACGGCGCCGAGCCGGCGCGCGGTCGCGATCGCCTGCAGCCCCGCGACCCCCGCCCCCATCACGAGGACGCGGGTTGGAGCCACCGTGCCCGCCGCGGTCATCATCATCGGGAAGAGCTTGCCCAGCCGTTCCGCGGCGATCAGCACGGCCTTGTAGCCCGACGCGGAAGCCTGTGAAGAGAGCGCGTCCATCGACTGCGCACGCGAGATGCGGGGCAACAGCTCGAGGCTGAAGGCGGTGATCGTGTGTTGGGCCAGCGACTTCACCGTGTCGCCCTGGGTCGCCGGCTGCAGGAAGCTGATGAGCACCGCGCCCTTTTTCAACAGGGCGATCTCACTTTCCCGGGGCGCCTGCACCTTCAGCACCGCGTCGGCGTAGTGCAGCATCGTTCCCGCGCGGCTTTCGACTTTGGCCCCGGCGTCCTCGTACTGCTTGTCGGTGAGGAACGCGGCTGCCCCGGCCCCGGCCTCGACGCTCACCTCGAGGCCGGCGGCGACGAGCATCTTGGTCGTGTCAGGGACGAGGGCCACACGCCGCTCGCCCTGCTCGATCTCCCTGGGAACCGCCACCTTCACGACTTGGTGACTCTAAGCAATCAAGGGTCGCTGCTGCACACGCGTAGAATCCGTAGTCCGCCAACCCAAAATCGAAGTGACCGAACCAATCGTCAACGACCTCACCATCCAGGCCGCCACCGTCAACGGTTCAGGCAGCCAGACCGCAAACCTGGTTTTGACCAGGGCGATCTTCCATATGGGGATCCCGGTAGCGCCCAAGAACGTCTTTCCCTCCAATATCGAAGGCCTGCCCACGTGGTATCAGCTGCGGATCACGCCGCAAGGACACATGGCGCGCTCGGACAAGGTCGATGTCCTGGTCGCCTTCAACGTCGCCACGTGGCGCGAAGACCTGACGACGGTGCGCGCCGGCGGCGTGGTCATCCACGAAGAGGCGTTCTCCAAAGCGGAGGCGCGGACGGACGTCACCTACTACGCGGTGCCCTTCTCCAAGCTGGCCAAGTCGAAGATCCAGAGCGACACGCTTCGCAAGCAGCTGGCCAACATGATCTATGTCGGCGTCGTGGCCGGCGTGCTCGGCATCCCGTGGGAGGCGCTCGAGCACGGGGTCAGGCGCCAGTTTCTGGCCAAGCCCAAGGCGGTACCGATCAACCTCGACGCGATCAAGGTCGGGTACGACTACTGGCAGGACAACTTCTCCAAGCAGGATCCCTACCGCCTCGAGGCGATGACGGGAAGGGTCGAAGGCAAGGTCCTCGTCGAGGGCAACCAGGCGGCCGCGCTCGGTGCTTTGATGGGCGGCGCCAGCGTCGTCGCGTGGTATCCCATCACGCCGTCGTCGTCTCTATGCGAGTACTTCATCGCTTACTCGGACCGGTTCCGAGTCGACCCGAAGACCGGCGAGAAGCTGGTCTCGGTGGTCCAGGCCGAGGACGAGCTCGCGGCGGTCGGGATGGCGATCGGCGCCGGCTGGGCGGGCGCACGCGCGTTCACGTCCACCTCCGGACCAGGCATCTCGCTGATGGCCGAGTTCTCCGGTCTGGCCTACTACGCCGAAGTTCCGGTCGTGATCTTCGACATCCAGCGCATCGGCCCGTCGACTGGTCTTCCGACGCGCACGTCGCAGGCCGACATCGGGTTCGTCTACACGCTGTCGCATGGCGACACGAAGCACATCGTCTTGCTGCCCGGGACGGTCGAGGAGTGCTACGAGTTCGCGCGCGACGCGTTCGACTACGCGGACCGATTCCAAACGCCGATCTTTGTGCTCTCCGACCTCGACCTCGGCATGAACCTGTGGATGACGCCGGAGTTCAAGTACCCGGAGAAACCGTTCGACCGCGGAAAGGTGCTGTCGAAGGACGACCTCGAGAAGGTGGCCGGCGAGTGGGGACGCTACCGCGACGTCGACAGGGACGGCGTCACCTACCGCACGCTGCCCGGGACCGACCATCCGGCGGCGGGTTACTTCACGCGCGGCTCAGGTCATGACGAGAATGCCCGCTACACCGAGGGCGCGGATGCATACGCACGCAACATGGACCGCCTCGTCCGCAAGCTGGAGACGGCGCGGCGCACACTTCCGAAGCCTGTGATCGATGAAGCCGGCTCATCCGCCGGTCTGATCGCGTTCGGATCGACCCATGCGGCCGTGGTCGAAGCCCGTGAGACATTGGCCTCCGCCGGTAAGGCGATCGACTATCTGCGCGTGCGAGCCCTGCCTCTGTCGGATGAGGTGGCCGCGTTCGTCGAGCGCCATGAACGCGTGTACGTGGCGGAGCAGAACCGCGACGGCCAGCTGTTCGACATCGTTCGCCTGGCCCTGCCCCCCGCGCTGGTCGACCGCGTGCGTTCCATCCGCCACTACAACGGGCAGCCGATTCCCGCTGCTGCGATCATCGACCCACTTATGGATCGCGAGGCGGTGCCCGCATGAGCGCGACGGTCAACCATGTCGGGCTTCCCCGCGACGCCTACAAGGGCGCCGCGACAACGCTGTGCGCGGGCTGTGGGCACAACTCGATCACCAACCACATGATCAAGGCGCTCTACGAGCTCGGTATCGAGCCGCACTTGCTGGCGAAGATGTCGGGCATCGGATGCTCGTCGAAAACCCCGGCGTACTTCGTCGAGACGGCGCACGGCTTCAACGGCGTCCACGGCCGCATGCCGGCGCTCACGACGGGCGCCCACCTGGCGAACCGCCAGCTGATCATGCTCGGGGTGTCCGGCGACGGAGACACGGCGTCGATCGGCCTCGGCCAGTTCATGCACCTGATCCGCCGCAACGTCGACTGCACGTACATCATCGAAGACAACGGGACCTACGGCCTGACCAAGGGCCAGTTCTCGGCCACGGCCGACCTCGGTTCGATGCAGAAGAAGGGCGCGGTCAACACCTTCCAGCCGATCGACCCGTGCGCGGTGGCGCTGGCGCTCGGCTGCTCGTTCGTCGCGCGCTCGTTCAGCGGCGACGGCAAGCAGGTGGTGCCCCTGATCAAGGCCGCGATCGCCCACCGTGGGACCGCGATCCTCGACATCGTCTCGCCCTGCGTGACCTTCAACGACCACGACGGCTCGACCAAGAGCTACAGCTGGGTGAAGGACCACGAGGAGTCAATCGCGGACGTCTCATTCATTCCTTTCTTCGAAGAGGTCCACGTCGACTACGAGCCGGGCACCGTGCGCGACGTGCGGCTGCACGACGGGTCGCACATCGTGCTGAAGAAGCTCGGCGAGGACCACGACCCGACCGACCGCCGCGCGGCGATTCGAGTGATCGAGGAGGGCCGTGACGAGGGTCACCTGGTGACGGGCCTGCTCTACGTCGACACAGCGATGGCCGACTTCGCGTCGACCGAGCAGATCCCGCTGCGGCCCTTGAAGGACCTGGGCGAGGACGAGCTGCGGCTCTCCCGCGACGATTTCGCCCAGTTCATGTCCGAGTTCGCATAAAAATAGCGAACGCGCCCCTCCGCCGGCGTCGCCGGCACCTCCCCATGAATGGGGAGGAGTCAAAGGCACCCTCTCCCCGCAGGAAAGAGGGATCTGGGGTGAGGGCAGCGGATGCGCCCCTCCGGCGGCCCCATCCCCCGGCTACGCCGGGTGCTTCCCCACGGGTGGAGAAGAGTTTCCACCTCCCCGTGGATGGGGAGGAGTTGGAGAGGGAGATCGCCAAGGGGACCCGTCTCGTTGCCCGGCGTGACCCGGCGATAGCCGCCCTCATCAAGCGTACGGGCGCCATGGAGCTGCGCGACCCGCTCGACGACAGCTTCGCCGCACTGGTCCGCTCGATCATGTACCAGCAGCTCGCGGGTGCCGCGGCGACCGCGATCCACGGCCGATTTCTGAAGCTCTTCGCCGAGGCGCTGTCCCCTGTCGCGGTCCTCGCGCTGCCGGCGGGCGTGATGCGCGCCGCGGGTGTCAGCGGTCCGAAGGAGGCCGCGATTGTGGACCTGGCGCGGAAGGTCGCTGACGGCACGGTGCCGCTGGGGGACGTGGACACCCTGACCGACGACGAGCTCGTCGAGCGCCTGGTCCAGGTGCGCGGCATCGGGCGCTGGACCGCGGAGATGTTCCTCATGTTCCAGCTCCGCAGGCTCGACGTGTGGCCGGTCGACGACTACGGCGTGCGCAAGGGCTGGACCGTCACGCACCGTCAGAAGGCGATGATCACCCCCAAGGCACTCCAGGCCGAGGGTGAGCAATTCCGCCCTTATAGAACGATCGCCGCGTGGTACTGCTGGCGCGCGGTCGAGAACATCGTCCTACCCACCTAAGCCCCATCCCCGGCCGCCCCATCCCCGGCCGCCCCATCCCGGCTTCGCCGGTACTTCCCCATGAATGGGGAAGAGTTGCCTCCGAGTCAGCGCGCATACCTCCGGCGCAGCTTCTCGATCGTCTGGTCGCTCATCGGCGGCCAGCCGTATGCATCGAGGAAGGTGCGCGCGAATCCCTTGCCGTAGTTGTACTGCAGCGTCCAGACCCCGCCCGCGAGGTCGTCCTCCGGGTTTCCGAGGCCCGCCCGTCCGACGTCGACCAGGCCGCTGAGCACGCCCTCGTGAACGAGAACGTTCGGCAGGCAGTAGTCGCCGTGGATGAGGACATGGCCTGGCCTTTTGATGCCGAACGGACAACCGGCGGCAGGCGTGGCGTGAAGGCCGCGCAGGATTCCACCGAGCTTTTGCGCAACGCGAGTCGGATCCCACCCGACCGATGCGTGGAACATCGGGACACCGGGGAGTGCGTGCGTGATCAGCCAGTCGTCATCCGAGTCGCGGAAATAACCGACGACAGCCGGTACCGGCCACCTGCCCTTGAGCCACGCAAGGCGATCGCGTTCGCCCGCCAGCTCGACCGCGCGCTTGACGAAGACGGCCCGACCCTCGGCGCTCAGACGCCACACCGTGCCCGCCCAGCTCAGCCACGCAAAATCCTCTTCGGCAGGCGATGCGCCGAGCGCTGACACAGCCGCTTCGCGCACCGCCCTGGGCAGGGGAACCGGAGAGGATTTCACAACACCTCCCTCTGTAGCATGTGCGCGGGGTGGTGTGGTGATTGCTCTGCCGGAGTCGCCGGACGCTTTCAAGAGCGCGACGTGGGAAGACCTTGCGCCCTATTACGAAGAGCTCGCGACGCGGCCTCTGGACAAGGGCAACGTCGAAGCCTGGCTGCGGGATTGGTCGGATTTCGAATCGATGCTCGCCGAGGCGGCCGCACTCGCCCACTTCGCGTACGCCTGCAACACCGCGGACGCCGAGAGCGAGCGCGCGCAGCTGAGGTTTGGAAGCGAGATCGACCCCAAGGCCGACGAGCAGCGGACGAGGCTTCAGCGCCGGCTGGTGGAGCTCGGTTACGCGCGGCCCGACATGGAGACGACGATCCGCCGATTCCGCAACCAGATGGAGCTGTTCAACGAAGCCAACGTGCCGCTGTTCGCGGAGCTGTCCAGGCTGTCAACCGCGTGGGCGAAAGCCATTGGAGCGATGACTGTCGACTGGGACGGCCAGGAGATGACGCCGCTGCAGATGTGGCCATATCTCGAAGAAAACGACCGGGCCGTCCGCGAGCGCGCGTTTCGCAAGCAATTCCAGCCATACGTCGAACAACGCGACACCCTCGCCGACTTTTTCGACCGCATGTACGACCTGCGGCAGCAGATCGCCAAGAATTCGGGATTCGCCAACTTTCGCGACTACGCTCACCGAGAAAAGAATCGCTTCGACTACACGCCTGACGACTGCTTTCGTTTTCACGAAGCCGTGGAGCAGGTCGTGCGGCCCGCGTCCAAACGGCTTCTCGAGCGGCGACGGGCACACCTGAAGGTGGACCGTCTGCGACCTTGGGATCTATGGGTGGATCCCAAGGCGCGCCAGGTGCTTCACCCCTACCGGGACGTCCACGAGTTCGTCGACAAGACAAAGGACATCTTCGCCAACGTCGAACCCGATTTCAAAGGCTACTTCGAGCGCATGGCCGAGGCGGGGCTGCTCGACCTCGACAATCGCAAGGGCAAAGCCCCGGGCGGCTACTGCGACTCTCTGCCGTACCACAAGCTGCCGCTGATCTTCATGAACGCGGTGAACATCGACGAGGACGTGCGCACGCTGCTCCACGAAGCAGGGCACTCGTTTCATGTGTTCGAAGCCGCCAAGCTTCCCTATCTCTTCCAGCGCCACCCTGGCGCGGAGATGGCCGAGGTCGCATCGATGTCGATGGAGCTTCTGTCGGCGCCGTACATCGACCGCGACCATGGCGGCTACTACGACGAAGCGGAGGCGCAGCGCTCACGGCGCGGCCTGCTGGAGCGGACTGTTCTCTTCTTTACCCACTGCGCGTCGGTGGACGCATTTCAGCAGTGGATGTACACGACGCCCGAGGGACGCGACCGCGACGCGCGCGATCGCAAGTGGCTCGAGCTGCGCAATCGCTTTGAGAGTGATTCGGTCGACTGGACCGGGCTGGACGCCGAGCGCATCGCGCGCTGGTACTTCCAGCCTCACTTCTTCGGGGCCGTCCGCCAATATCGCGAGGCGCTCGCGCTCGGGGGCACCAGGCCGCTGCCCGAGCTCTATAGGGCCGCGGGCGCGCGAATGATCTTCGACGGCGAAGGCATGCGGGAGCTGATCGACCTGGCCGAAGAGGAGCTGGCCTCCCTGGACGCTTAGGTCTCGCCGGATAGGGACCGGCGGCAAACGCCCCTCACCCCGACCCTCTCCCCGCGCGGAGAGGAGAACCGGCTACTTGTTCGTGATGTTTCGCAGGGGCTTGCGCGGGCCGAATCGGGGAGCACCGATTCCCGCCGCGATGATCAAGCGGATGACTCGAGCGCGGTGACCGCGGTACGGCTCCAGGAGCTCGAGCATGCGCTCGTCCGTCGAACGCGGCGTGCCTTCGAGCGCGAAGCCGATCGAATGCGGCAGATGGTAGTCGCCCACCGGGACCGCGTCGGCGTCGCCCAGCGCCACCATCGCGACCTTGGCGGCGGTCCACACCCCGATGCCGGGAAACGCCCGCATCCTGCGATACGCGCTGGGCATGTCCATCTGCGTGACCTGCTCGAGCCGCCTGGCGCTCCGGGCTGCGCGGATGATCACGTCGGCCCGGCGCCGCTCGATGCCGAAGCGATGCAAGCTCCAGTAGGGTATGCGCGCCAAAACCTGTGGCGACGGCGGCAACCTCAGCGGAAACGGGCCGGGCGCCTGCTCGCCGAGCGCATTCACCAGATGTCGATACGAGTCGCGCGCCTCCTCGCTCGTGACCTGCTGGCCGAGCACAGTCGGCACAAGGGTTTCGAACACCGCAAGGGTGCGCGGCATGCGAACGCCGCGGATCTCGTGTTGCAGGCGGGCCAACAGTGGATGCGCGGGCATGAATTCGCTGTCGTCATCGCCCTCACCGCATGACGCGGGCGCGTTGGCGGCCGCCCATTCGGCACCGGGACCCCAGGCGCGGACGTCGACGGAGCCGTTGGTGAGCTCGAGCCTGACGGTCGCCGGGCCGGCGGGGGTCCGCGTGGCCCGCCAGATCGCGCCGCCTTCGTGGCGCAACCACGGACCGCTGCCGAGCGGCCCCAGAGTCAGATGGAGGTCGAGCGGGCGGCGCGGCTCAAACCGCGCCTGGGCATCCGGGGTCACGATCCGGACTTTACTTGCTGATGGGCACCATGAATCTGAAGGTGCTTCCCTCTCCCAGCGTTGAAGTGACGGTCAGGTCGCCGTCGTGCATGCGCGCGATCTCACGCGAGAGCCACAAACCCAGCCCGGTTCCCTGCACGTGGACCGAGCTCTCGATGCGCCCGAATCGCGAGAACAGCTGCTCCTGGTCACTTTCGGCGATGCCCACTCCACGGTCGGTGACAGAGACCAGCGCCTGGCTGTCAATGCACCGGACGTCGACGCTGATGTCTGTTCCTGCCGGCGAGTACTTGGCCGCGTTGCTCAGGAGGTTGCGAACCACGATCTGGAATCGGTCGGGGTCGACCTCCGCCTCGATCGCTTCGACCGGTACGTCGACCTTCAGGTCGTGGTCGCTGAGCAGCATCCTGACGCCGTCGATCGCCGAATCCGTGAGCTCGACGATGTCGACATGTTGCCGGTTCAACGCCAGGCGTCCTTCCTCGAGACGCGCCGCTTCGATCATCTGCTCGACCATCCAGTTCACCTCGTCGGATTTGGAGATCAGCAGCGGAAGGACCGAGCGCGCTTTCGGCGAGAGGTCGCCGAGTGCTCCCGCTTCGAGCATCGTCAGGTAACCCTTGATCACCGTCATCGGGCCGCGGAGCTCGTGCGAGGCGATGTTCAAGAAGTCGGTCTTGGCGCGCTCCAGCGCGGCGATCTTCGAGCTGAGGGTCACCCGGTCGATGCCGGCCGTGATGCTCGCCGCGTACTGGCGCAGGCGGGCCAGCTCGTCGTCGCCGAACAAGGCGGTCAGGCGTCCGGAGACGATGACCATCGCTCCGCGACCCTGACGCAGCTCCAGCGGGACCACAAGGCTTCGGCCCGCGCGCCATGGCCCGTGGCCGTCGCCCTTCGCGTCGACAGTGAGATAGGAGAATCGTTTGCTCAGCGATGAGGCATCGTCAGTGCCGATGCCACGTGCCGCCAGCACCGATCCGTCTGAGTCGAGCACGAAGGCAGCTTCGCCGCCGACGAGGCGCTCCGCCCAGACGATCGCGCGATCGGCGAGCGTGGCCCGGTCCGGGCTGTACAGGAGCAGGTCATGCATTGCGTTGCGGAACTGGTCTTCTTCCGGCTGTCTCCAGATGCGGCGCAGCCAGACGGGGGGGAAGAAGGCGACATAGAGAACCGGCACCGTGGCCAGGGCAAACAGGTCGATCACCACGGAGAACGCGTCGTTGGCGGTTCCGGCGACGGTCCCGATGAGGATGACGAGCAGCAGACCTGCGTAGCCGGCCGAGATGGCACGAAGACGAGCCTTTTCGACCGCGGGGCGGCCGCGTGAGGCGATCCAGAAGGTGACGATCGGCTCGAGGATGCAGAATGCCCACACTCCGACCGTCGCGACAAGAGCGAGCGATTGCAAGGCGTTGTGCGGACCCTCAGGATTCGCCGGCAGCTGGACGGCGATGTCGAGCACCCCCACCGCGACGATCAGGAGCGTGACGAGACGGGTCTTGGCGACGCCGAACGGCACAAACGAATCCCGGAACATCAGCAGGCCGTAGCCGGACACGAGAAAGACGACCGCCGCGAGATCGGTGAGCAGCTGGACGGTGGCGCCGGTGCCGGTCAGGCTCGGCGCCAGCAGCATCACGATTGCCAGCGAGCCGATCGCGATCGCGAGGTTTCCGTGGCGGCGGTCGGGCTGGTGGATCCAGGCCGCCACCGTCCTGATCGCCAGGACGGCGAACGCGATTTCGAGGGCAAGCAGAAGCACCAGGAGGACCTCAGCCATTGCGGCAGAATAGACTACCTGAGGATTTTTCAAGGACAACAAGCACGTTTTGCTCGCTCGGTTGGCGACAAAACGACGGCGGACCCTGGGGAAAACTAAAGCGGCGGTGGCGCCAGCAGGATCCCGTTGGGATCGGTCTGCTCCGCCTCGAGGCGGCGGATCTCAAAACTCCGAAGCCCGCTGACCTCCGGCGCCACGGGCGCGGCGCCGCGCCCCTCCAGCAGGTTGATCCCGAGGTGGTGGTGGTAGCCCTCCCAGCTCATGAAGCGCATGATCCCGCCTGCCTCGGCCATGACCTCCATCCCGAGCGATTCGTAGAAGGCCTGGCTCGCGTCGAGGTCGCTGACGTTCAGGTGCATGTGGCCGAGCACCGTGCCGGCCGAGAACTTGGGCTGCGGTGGCGCGGCGATCTTCAGCAGACGCTCGAAGTCGAGATGCTCGATGCCGATGCTCAGCCGCCCGTTGGGATACCGCCACTCACTGCGCGGCCGATCGGCGTAGACCTCGATCCCGCTGCCCTCGGGGTCATCGAAGTAGAGGGCCTGGCTTACCAGGTGGTCGGACGTACCGGTAAGCGGAAGCTTGTCTTCCAGGGCGCGGCGTAGAAAACCGCCCAGCTCCTGTTCCGACGGAAGGAGGATCGCGAAGTGGTAGAGGCCGGCGGTGGGCCTCGGCCGCGGACGGCCTTCCTTCAGCGCGGTCAGGCGCAGAAGTGGGGCGTCGCCCGCTCCCAGGACCGCGTGGGCCGCATCACCGGCCATGCGGGTCAGCCCGAAACGTTCGTAGAACTCGGCCTCGCGTTGGAGGTCGAGGACCTTGAGCTCGAGCGCGCCAAGAGGCCAGTCAGGCTTACCCATGGGCCAGCGCGTCCTGCAACGCAACAATGCCGAGGATCACCACGAGGATCACCGCAAGCTCCACTGCAAGCAGGATCCACGGGTGATACAACAACCGGGGCATCGAACCGGGGAACTCCTCCGCCAGGTCGAACATCGTGACGCGTCTCGTGCGGCCCTCGCCGCCCAGTATTGCGTGGAGACGCCTGACGTCAGCCGGGTCCCAGATCACACGGTTCATCTTGAACAGAGACCGCTTCTGCTTGTCATAGACCACCACATACTCCGTCGGCCTAGGAACAGGAAAAAAGTCGACGTCGCGGCGCGCCAATCCGCCTATCACGTCTAGTGCGTATCGCGTGGGGATGCCCAGCAGGTTTCGGCGCGTCAGGACACCATCGGCGATGACCAGCTCCTCGCGCGTGAACACCAGGAGCACCACGAGGGCGGCGACGACGATCGCCGCCGCATAGATGGCGGTTTCGATATCGCGCGTGATCGGGCCTGCACCATTCCAATCGCGCCAAAGTCTCAGGGCGGTCACTAGGCCGACTATGACGAGAGCGCTGATAAACCGATTGCGCCACGTGCGAAACGACGGGCGGATGACGAGGTCCTTCCGCTTCAGTACCAGTAGTTGGGTCCTTCCGACCGCGACCCACCGGGCGGCGGGTCGACCGCGATGCCTTTTGGCCCCGCCAGCCCTCTGACGGACCGCTCCACACGCGCGATGAAGGAGTCGTAGTCGTCGTCCTCGCCCGCGGACAGAGGCGATCCGAAGGTGATGATTACGTGGCCTCGCTTTGGCACGCGCCGGAATCGGGGCATCACCTCGTACATGCCGTCAACATATGCCGGCACAATCGGCACGCCGGCGTCCATGGCCAGGACCGCCGCGCCTTTGCGGAACTCTCCGATCGCGCCGGTCGCGGTCAAGCGGCCTTCCGGAAAGATGATCACCGACCACTTCTTGCCCAGAAGCTCTTTCAGGTATTCGAGGTGAGCCCTGGCTCCGCCGCCTCGCGGAATCGGGAAGGCGTCGACTGTGACCTGGGCAAGGCGCGCCTCCCACTTCCTTTTGAAGATCGAGTCGGCGGCGGCTACCACGACCGACCGATGGCGATACCGCGGCGGCAATGCCTCCGCCATGACGACGGCGTCCAGGGCGCTGACATGGTTGGCGACAAACACCGCTGGACCGTCAAGGCTTCGCAGCAGCTCGCGATCGCGCACGGTCAGGCGGCAGAAGGTCGAGAGCGCGGGAAACAAAAGGCTCGACTGCAGCGCGGCGCGCATCCTGCGCATACCACGAGTGCGAGTCCATTCCGCCGGGTCGACCATGTGTGTCTCCACCCGCGATGAGTTTATGCGCGCGGGTGTGGAATGCCTAGGCTGGAGACCCGGCCCGCCGGAACCGGGTCTGTGGATGCGTCAGGTCACTTCCTCATCCCAGCAGCGTGCACAGGCTGCGCTGGTTTCCAGACGCTGAAACGAGGACACCTGGACTGAGCGGATCAGGAGCGACGACCACGACTCGTCCCGAGCTGAGGATCATGTCGTTACCGAGGAATACGAGGCCATTGCCAAGAAAGACGATGGTTTGCGATCCATCGGCGTTGAAGGTCGTCTTCCCTGGGCCTGAAATGTTGAGGGTCATGTGGTGCGCTGGGTTGCTCGCGTTGGTGAAGGTGATGACTAGGCGCCCCTGCGTAAACCCGCGAAGCGGGTGCCCGGCGCTGTCGAACCAGGTGATCGTGTACTCGGTGTTGACGACTATCGCGTAGTCGACGTCAAAAGTGCACAACCCGCCAAAAGTGCCCGTCGGCGGAATGTCGAGCTTTTCTCGCACCGGGCCCGCCGCAAGAACAGGCAAAGCGGCCATCGCCTGCAGCAGCACAACAGCCGAAAGTCCAAGCAGGAAGCGTCGGACAAAAGGCATCGGAGTCATGGGCCACCCCTTTCCACATCCGAGATGCGGGTACGGGGCGGAGTATGCGCCCGCGGCTGGCTGGGGAGGAAGGATTCGAACCTTCAACCTTCTGATCCAGAGTCAGCTGCGCTACCGTTGCGCCACTCCCCAAGTCCCTCGAGCGAGCGCTCGGGCCGGGCGAATCATTCTAAGGACGTTACCCGGATAGTCCGGACGAAGCGGGGCGACCTCCGAGACAAACCCTGGATAGTCCGGACTATCCGGGGTGGCGAGGTCGGGCAGCTAGTCCCTCCGGCCGGCTTCGGATCGCGCGCTCATCCGGATCGACAGCGACTCCTTCGTTCCCATCATCTGTCGGAAAGCCTCCTCCATGAGCGTTTTCGCTCTATGGAGGTTCACCGCCCATCCGACACCGAACACCCGGTCGTTGAAGAGACGATCGGATTCAGGGTTCCAGTAAGCGTTGCGGATGCGCCGCCAGGTTGGCGGCCTGAAGTCATAAGGCACAATGTCGAACACTTTGCCGTGCCATGTGCGTTCGGGCGCCGGCTTGGAGAGCTCGGTCGCGATAGCCGCAGCGATGAGTCCAAATGCAACAACCCGAACAAAACGACGGATTCCGCGTAAAGTCCCCATACTTCAGTTGAAGCGTAGTACCAGAGTAACCTTGCACGTTTTCCATTCGTTGCTGCAGGCCGGGTAGATGGCCAGAAAGCTTCCTTCTTCCGCGAGTTGGCTTCGCTGGCTCACGCCCGGGTTGCAGATCAAACGATGGCTCCTCCTGCTCATGGTGTCCGAGTTGGTCCTCGTGCTCGGCGTGGCGTACGCCCTGAAGGAGATCTACCAGACCGCCCACCTACCGCAGAGCTTTTACTACATCACGCTGCAGTTCCTGCCGTACTGGGCGCGCGCGATCGTGTTCAGCATCTTCGGCGTCGGACTTCTCGTGGTCAGTTACTTGAAGCTCACGCAATCCGTCCTCGGCCCATTCCTCCCCGGGACGAACACGGGCAGCGTGGTCGAGGTGATACACGCCTTCCGGCTGCGCGGCCGCGGGCCCCGCATCGTCGCGATCGGCGGCGGCACCGGATTGAGCTCTCTGCTGCGAGGTCTCAAGACCTACACGTCCAATCTGTCGGCGATCGTGACCGTCGCCGACGACGGCGGCTCGTCGGGCCGGCTGCGCGACGAATATCGAATTCTTCCACCGGGTGACTTCCGCCAGTGCCTGATCGCGCTCGCGGACGCCGAGCCTCTGATGAAGCAGCTCTTCGACCATCGTTTCAAAGAAGGCTCGCTCGACGGCCACGCCTTCGGAAACCTCTTCATCATGGCGATGGCGGACGTCACCGGGAACTTCGAGCAGGCGCTCCGCGAATCGGGGAAGGTTCTGGCCGTCAAGGGGACGATCCTGCCTTCGACTCTGCGCGACGTCACACTCGTGGCATCGATCAACGGAAGCACCGTCGAGGGAGAGTCGCAGATCCCCAAGCAGAACTCGCCGATCAGCCACGTCTTTCTCAAGCCCGATGGCGTGCAGGTCAACCCTGAAGCCGCGCAGGCGATCCTGAACGCTGAGCTGATCATCGTCGGCCCGGGCTCCCTCTACACCTCGATCCTTCCGAATCTACTGGTCGAAGGCATGGTGGAGGCGATCAAGGCGTCCGCCGCGTTGAAGCTGTACATCTGCAACCTGGCGGCCCAGCCGGGCGAGACGGACGGATTTGGAGTGCAGGACTACCTTCGCGTCATCCGCGAACACGTCGGAGCGAACCTCTTCGATTTCGTGCTCGTCAACTCCAACACGACGCACGCGCCGACCGGCGGTCAGGCGGCGGTGATCTTCCGGCCGGCGGACATCACCCGCCACCCCGAGGTTCGGTTCATCGCGTCCGACGTGGTGAATACGCGCAAGCCGTCACACCACGATCCCGAGAAATTGGCGCGCACCATCATGCGGAAGGTCTGGCAGGCTTAGCCGCCTCCCGTCGCGCGCGCCACCTCACGAATCCCTCGACCAGGATCGTCGCTGCCACCACGTAGAGCAGGCCGTCGAGCGCGTCGACGATGTAGTGCTCACCGAGGTAGACGATCGATGCGATAACCGCGAGCGACCAGACGATGAGCAGGATCGCGAGCCAGCGGTAGCGACGCCAAGCGTAGACCGCGCCCAGCATGGGAAAGGCGGCGTGAAGGGATGGAAAGGCCGCGAACTGGTTTGGATTGAGATGCGTATAGAGCGGCGTGACGACGTAGTTCTTGCCCCAGATCTTGTCGACCGTCTCGTTGAGGATCTTGTGTACGACCTCGCCCGATGGCACGCGATCGGCGCTGAACTGCCACCACGGCGGCGCCGATGGCCAAAAGAGGTATGTGATGAAAGAGAGGAAAGCCATCAGCAGCAGCGCGGCTATGAATCGATGGTAGTGATCGCGGCTGCGCAGCCAGAACACAAAGCCGACAAGAATCGGCAGAGGAAAATGCATGAAGTAGAAAAACATCGCGACCAGGTCCTGCACCCCGATCGAGTCCTGGTGATAGAAGGCATGCTGCACGGTCAGCGTCGGCAGCGTGCCCGCAAACACCGCCCGCTCAAGTCCTGCGAGGTCATGCGGCGCAAATCCGGTCTTGGCCGCGAATCCGCGCATAGCCTCATACGCGAAGAAGAGAAGAAGGAAGGGAAGCCAATCGGCGAGAAAGGTTCGGCCGCGACCCATCGCGACGGCGATCAGGAGCAGCGCGAGCACGACCCACTCCGGCTCGATCGAGACGCCGCGCCACAGCATCACGCCGAAGAGGATCGAAAGGTAGACAAGAGAGCCGATCAGGAGGGCGCCAGGCTTGCGCATTCGTGCGCGCAGGTCAGCGAGTGCGGACAACGGCCACCGCCGCAATCTCGATCGTGACGTTGAACGGCAGCGAGTTGGTCCCGAGAGCCGCCCGGGTGTGCCTGCCCGACTCGCCGAGCACCTCCACGAGCAGATCTGATGCCCCGTTCATGACTTTGGGCTGATCGCCGAAGTCATCGGCAGACAGGACGAATCCGATCAGCTGCATGAGTCCTTCGACGCGATCCAGGCCGACAGCTGCCTCGATCTGGGCGAGCACACGCATGGCGCACAACCGCGCTCGCCGCGTCGCTTCCTCGACTGAGACCTCATCTGGACAGCGGCCCTTCAACAGCTGATCGCCGTCCGCCGACACCTGGCCCGCGACGTACAGCAGCGCGCGGCCGTCGGCGATCGGCACCAGTTTTGTCTGGACGTAGGAGGCCGCCGGCGGGGGCGGCGCGGGCAACGCGATGCCAAGCTCGCGCATACGCTCGTGCGGATTCGCCAAGGGAATCCGAGTCTAGCGGGCTACCTGTAGCGGCCGCGCAGGTGGGCGGCGATCGCCGTGAAGATCACCGCGAGCGCTCCCAGCCCGAGGCCGATGTATGGCAGCTGCGGGGATGCAAGGAGCTCGTCGACGAGTGACCGATTGCCCAAATCAGTGGCCCGAGCGCCGCTCGCGACCGGTGAGGCCGTGCCACGGGGACCCTGCGGCGTACCGCCGGTGTCGTGGTAGGCCCACAGAGCCGCGGTGTGACTCGACGGTCGAAACGTCGCCACGTAGAGGATCGGCTTCTCATCGTTGGAGACGGCAAGTCCGGTGATCGACGCCTCAGGCGGCCGCAGCGATGCGAACATCTGACCCGCGTTGTTCGTCCGCCAGAGTCCGCCCGACCCCGACCCCCCGCCGTCGCTCGCCACGTAGAAATGGTCGTAATGGACGGTGATGAAATCGGCCTGCGTGTAATCGGTGGTCGGGAGGAGTCCACCGCCGCTCAGCGGGGTGAACGTTGCGGCGTTGTCTCTCGACTGGAACAGGCCGGTGTTGGTGCCCAGCAGGAGTGGCCTCACGTTGCCGGTCGGGGGGAGCGGACCCGACACGAGCCTGACGGCGATCGTGCCGCTGATCGCGGGACCGATCTGCTTCCAGGTCGCTCCACCGTCGAGGCTCTCGAATAGAGGCAGGCTGCTCCCCGAAGAAGGCGAATCGCCGCCGGCGATGAGCCTCACGGGCGTATGGATCGCCTCCACGGCAAGGGCATTG
>WNFW01000856.1_pt1 | contig 21094 bp, 21 predicted proteins | sample 5400131 | NCBI WGS metagenome assembly WNFW01 (sample SAMN13153362, study PRJNA577476) | soil metagenome | isolation source: 20 cm soil or saprolite under grassland replicate 1 | place: USA:California | collected 2016-06-15 | reverse complement strand
TTCCGCGCGAAGCTCAGGCCTTGTTTTCGTTCGAGGAAATACTTTATCTTTCCCTTTTCCGAGAACTCCTGCGCCACGGCTGCTGTATTGTCGTCGGAGTTGTTGTCGACGATCAATAGCTCATGGGGCACCTCGGTCAGGTGCGCCTGCCGGAGAAAGCTATTAAGCATCGTCCGCAAAACAGGGGCCCGATTAAAGGTGCAGACGACTATCGAAATCATTAAGGATTCTTAGAAGTGATCTTCCGACTGAACTTAACCAAAGCTGCACGATGCGAGCGCAGTGAATTACCACCGATGGTCAAGTTGATGACGATATAAAAAGGGCTGTTGTATGGGGCTGAAAATGAGAATCCCGGCGGTGCAGTCCAACAACTGTTGCAAGTCGCATTGGTCACACCATCCACGAGCCACTGGAATTGGTTGGTTGTCCAGTTGATACGATACGTGTGCCATTGCGTTATGTCCGCCACTCGTCGCTCCACACCAATCCCCAGTCGGCATGCGCTACAAAAACACTGTAACCCCAAAAACAATCTAACCAGACTGCTGCGCCAAATACCCTGAGCGAGGAACGAGTAAAAGCATGTTGATTCCCAAACATAAATTCAATCGCATCACTAACAGTCATTTCGCATCAATCCTACCTGGCAAGTGATCGGTAGAGGTGTTTCCCCGCTTTAAGAAGACCAGCACCGGTCCCAAAAGGCATCTTGCGGATAGCGTTTTTCGTCGACCTTCCCAGCCGTCCCAAACTTTTGATACCGGGCAGTAGACGCTCATAATTCCTATCGCGCAGATAATCCGGCGTCCTTTCCATCCACTCAAAAAAGGCGTCCTCCTCCACTGTGCTGCGAGACAGCTGGGCTTCGGAGGGCGAATCAAAAAGCGGCCCGTTTTGGAGGAGGTAGTCGCAAATATGGTCGAGTGTCTTATCCAGTCCCGGCGCCAGAGCCTCCAGCCCCTTGTAATTCAGTTCCACATCCATCACTCCAAACACCGACACCAACGGGAATGGGAGTTCGAATTCAAAGGCATAATAATACGCCAGTCGATAAGCCTCACGACGCAATTCTCTCGCAGAAAAAGACCCTAGACTTGTTTGCAGATCTTCCCGCAGCGATTCCCTCGAGCGCACCTTTATTATCTGAGAGCCCACCTCGTAGAAATTTCTGGCGGCGAGGACGATAGGTTTGCCTAACATCGCCATCTCAATCCCCGTGGAAGAGCCAAAGGTCAAACCAACGTCAGCTTCGTCCATCAAAGCATAGCTATTCAGGGGTTCATCAGGCATCACTATACAGGTATGGCGAGGCGCGCTTGCTTTCATCCTCTCATAAAAAGAAAACTCATCAAAAGCTCGCGCTAATCCCGTTCTTCCGGACAAATGCGGATGCACCCGGATCACCAGTTCGACATCGTTTCTATTCTTAACCCAGTCCACGACATCTTGAACCCACGTTGACTGCGACTGATACGCACCCTCCAACTCCCGATCGCCGGCGGTCTCCTCGGTTGAGGAGGTGAACAAGGCCAGCAACTTCTTGCCCTGGGTCAGGGTCAGTCGCTTCCTGAGCGTTCCGTCCGAGGTAACCGATGGACTATAGGCATGCCAGGTCAGGTTCCTGCCATACCTGCGATCGGTCAGCCATTTCATCGTTCGTTCCAGCGCCGCGCTAGTCAAAGCGACACTTCCCCAGAGACGCCAAAAGTCGGTAAACGGTTGATTGCTCCAACACCTTGCATTTGGCTTGACCATGATATGCCCGGATTGGAAAAAGGGCGTTTCATGGGTCAGGACCCGAACGCCGGCTGCCCGGAGCACCTCGAAAGCGACTCGGGTGATCGATTGGCGCCCGTTATACAAGAGCGCTGCGTCGACCGCATGCGTTTCCAGATACCGGCGCAATCCGACCGCCACAAGAGCACCGCTCAAAAGGAATCCTCGGTATGCGTTGACGACCCGCCAGTTACTCATGTCTGCCGGGTACTGCCGAAAATAGGAGAAGATGGATGACTGAACCCACTCCCCAATTGGAAGCTTCAGGTAAATAGCTTTGGAGATTTCAGCGGGTGAAAGGCTTTGCGCCCAGCCAAAAGCATGCTCTTTCTCCGAACTTGTTACAAATTCTCCCAACCACCGGTGAGGAAGACCAAATTCAGCGATCCGCGCCCTGGCGCCTGCCTGGCACCACTCGCAAATATCCAACGGCCGAGGGCGGTTGTAAGTGAAAGAGTCCCAATGCATGTCGCATTCGGGTAACAGGCCGTCGCAAAGAACATACTCAACGGTGGCTCCACGCACCTGGCAAGCCCTGGCGATGGTCCCCTCATAGGCTGTGAGATGAGGGCGCGTTGCGTAGGGAGAGAAGATTAGGATTCGGCTCATGCTGCTGAGAGCTGCTGATGGCTATTGGTCAACCGGGTTCAATGGTCTGACCCGTTAAGGCTGCTATTGTCTCCACGTAAAATGAGGTCTTCCCTGACCCGATCGTAGGCTTGTCGGGATAAGTCAACCTGCCTACGAGCAGCTTCCAGCAAGGGCAACCGTACCATCTCCGCCGATTGCCACGCACTGTTCATCGCCGAAGCGAGCTTTTGGCAGGCATCCGGAGCATCTAACAGCACTGTCTCGCACCCCAGGCCAAACTGGTCCTGCAATCCCAGGAACTTCGCCGTGTAGTCGTCGGATGCACTGAGCCCGACCACAGGGATCCCTTGTGAAAGGGCAAACACCGCCGCGTGATATGCCCCAGTCACCACGATCCTGCAACGACCGACCTGCTGAATCACTTTTATTGGAGTATCCAGTGTGATCCCACCGTCTGAATGATCGTCGAAGCCTTTCAGGAGCTGTCGAATCGTTACATGGTCGTTTGCCCAGGCGTGAAAAGCAATCGGAACCGGGATCAGTGGCACATTATGCCGCTGAGCAAACTCGAGCAAAACCGGCCTCAGCTTATCTATCATATCTCCATTAACGTTTGAATAGGACGCCACCCGAAGGTTGATGCCGACCGCCTGGCCAGGCTCTCGTGCCCTGGCGTCATACGCGAGCTCCACCGCTTCATCGCCGGTGATCAGGAGTTGTGACGGACTCACACCTAGAGATTGCGCCACCGTCCGCCCGCCTCGACCACCGCGCAAGGAAAGCAAGCTCACTTTGGGCAGAATCTTGCGGGCCCTCCGTTGCACATGAAAATCATTCAGAGGCCCCATACCCTGTCCAAACATGACCACTGGAATCTTCCGTTGAACGGCCTCTCCTATAGTATTGAGAGTCGAAATATTCCATTCGCGCGTGCTATCGGTGAATCCTCCGGCCCCGCATACAACAAACAAGTCAGCATGCTTCATGCCCTCTAAGAAGGCACTTACCTCCGGTTTCACGTTCCTTCGGTCTCGAACAATCAGTCTCAAATTCGTCAATAGCCTAAAAGCGGCAGGGTATCGCAGCCGGAGGGTTCTGTTCAAACCGCTCAGTCCAACCGCCGCGCCCCGTGGCAAAAGCCGTTCAAACCCCCCAAAAATGGCATTATCTCCCACCCAGAGGTCCCTTCCACGCCGTGGCAAGGGCTTTGCCTCCGGACAAAATATGGCCAAATTGGCCGGAGATTCAGTAAGAACTTCAATGCTGGCCGACGGCCACAGTCCTTGGAGTCGCTTGACCCCTACCTGGAGCATTGCAACATCGCCTAGATTAGTGTACTCGGCGGCCCCGGTATTCAGCGCAGTATCAACAACTATGCGCATTTTAGCTCCTGGGTTTCACCTTGATGTATTGCAAGTAACTCATAGGGCTTCGCACGGACCTGGTCGCGCAATTGTATTTGGAACGGGTAGTTCCGGCAGTTCCTCACTCGATGAGACATCATGTAAGGCTCCCTTCCTTGTTGACCTTGAAAAGGAATGCATCGAACGCGTGCATATCGTCCGCCCATTCATGTTCCTGGGTTAATTCGCTCGACCAGAGAGCACTCCAGGGCTTGGAATCAATGAATTCAAGCCCAGCTTCCGTAAATTCCCTTTTGATATCCCAAGGGTATTGAAAATGAGACCGATGCCCCTCTTTTGGCTCGATCGCGAGCACATAGTATCTCGCGACTCGCGCGACCTCCTTGAATAAAAACCTGCTCTCAGGGTGCAACTCTTCTAATGTTGCCATAGTAAAAACCACATCTATTGAGTTATCACCCAATCTCTGGATGCAGGCTTCAGCAGGTCCTATGTCGATAGTTACCTCCGACAGAGAAGGGTACAATGAGCGCAGGCGTTTGACGGCGTGCTTCGAGATTTCCACGCCGTGCAACTGCGTATATCCGGCCTGCCAAAGGTGATTAAGATTTCGGCCCAAATTGCATCCAATTTCGAGGATGCTGTACTCTTTGGTTATGAATGGAGACAACATGTCGATGACAGTCTGACTTCGCCAAGACCACTGAGGCGCAGTGGGATAATACTGTCCATCAGGTTTTCTTTGTGACAGAAACTTATACAATTCTGAAAGTGGGACGATATCTCTTCTGCCGGCCTTCCAAAGCATTCTGCCTCGAAAGTTGGGGGATACTCCGAGCTTACTTCCCCAGCGCAATAGAAAATCACAAAAGCGGTTTAACAATACGGATCGAATGTGCCGCCTACAGGCTTTTAGCTTTCTATAGGCGTACTTAGCCGGATTAACCATTGCAATTCGAATGAGGGTTTCCCAGCTTTTCGGCCGAACCAGAATGTTCCCGCTAGTGGTTAGCTACAGGATGTAGCGTAAATTTAATGATGGCCAACGAATATTTCAGCGACACTGTTATTGTTTAAAACAAGTCGCTCCGGTTCTCCCATACTTTCTGAAAGGCGGCGAAGACATCGTCCAAGTCCTGTTGGCTCATGAATGGCCTGATCAATTCATGGTTGATGAGCTCGTCGAAGTGCATCCTCTCACACACCGGGCAAATGCCGCGGTCGTAATTGACGTCGCGGAACGCATGACCACATGTGAACGGACAACCATTTCTCCCGTATGCGATCTTCTGCTGAAACATGGGTAGCAGATAGAGTGGCTTGACGTACCCAGCTACAACTTTCACGCCTTCCGTCTCGCGAAGCTCAATGGGCGGCAGTTCAGCCTTCACGGCCTCCACAAAACGATTCCTGTGCATACCTGCGACTTCACTGTCAAATTTCAGTATGTGCATGTAGAAGGCGTGCTCACAACCTGGACGTACCCGGGCCGGCTCGAGACACGGTATTTCCGACAGTTTTGCCGCCAGATAGCTCACATTCTCCTGCCTTTGCTTTACGAGGGATGGCAGTTTTTTTAGCTGCTCCCTGATAATGGCCGCCTCGATCTCGTTCATCCGGAAGTTAAAGCCCACCATGTTCACAAGGTCAGTAACACCCTTGTCCTCAACCACAGCCTCGGCATGATTACGTATCAGACGCATCTTCTCCGCCAGGTCATCGTTGTTCGTAACAATGATGCCGCCCTCCCCGGCATGGATATGTTTGTGGTAATTTAGCGAGTAAATGCCGATGTCACCAAGGGTGCCGGCGAACCGGCCATTGTATCGCGCATTCGGCGCTTGCGCCGCATCTTCTATCACCCACAAGTTGTGCTTTTTGGCGATCGCATTAATCCTTTCCGCATCGTAGGGCTGGCCGAATAGATCCACCACTATGATTGCGCGAGTCGCCTCTGTGATTCGCTCTTCGATCGACTCGGCACTCAGACAGAAATAGTCCGCCTCGATATCCGCGAACACCGGAACCGAGTTGAATATCAGCGCCGCGGTGGCCGAGACGCTCATCGAGTACGGCGACACGATGATTTCATCACCGGGTCCAGCGCCAATTGCTCCAACGGCACAATACAATCCCGATGTGGCGGAATTCACCGTGATCGCATGCTTGACCCCGAAGTGCCTCGCCCATTCTTCCTCGAGGGCCTTTACCTGAGGACCGCCATAGAAGTCCGGATGCCAGCCACCCACAAATCTGGACAGCACTCCCGACCGCAAAACGTCGACGACCGCGACCTCCTCCTCCCGGCCGATCGTGCGGTAAGCCGGAAAAAGGTGCGTCCTTACCTTTGGACCTCCCAATAGCGCCAAATTGCTCATTGGTATCCTTCCAGGTATTGAACGATTCTCTCCGTGGCTCCGAACTCGAACGGCAAGTCCGGGCCTCTTTGTTTCTCACCGTTCAGAACCGCACGCAGGACTTTTTGCAACTGCCCATCAGTCAGTATGGAGCGCGTCAGGCCTATCCTGTCGAGGATTAATGGATTCTCTCTTTTCAATCCTATCTGCACGCTGATAAAAGGCGTTTCCAAAATTGCGGCTTCCAGTAAAACCATGGAAAACATCCCGATAACCAGGTCGGCCGCCTTCAAAAGCAGAGTGGAATCAGTTTCCCGGTCAAACGTAACATTAACTGGTTGGGGACAGGTTGACAGAACATCTTGGTAGGCGTCCGGCTCATCTTTCGGGTGAAGCCGTATTACGAGCGTGAACCTGGCCTCCAAATCCTCAACGAGTCTTCCCAGGCACGTTACCAGACTCTTCAACACCGTCTTTTCGGTATAACCCCAGTGGTCCTCTGCCATACCGTTCTGCCGATGAATGCTCGTTATCGGCTGTGAGGCGAATACAAACACCATCCCGCCACGGTTCCCGGTGAGATCCCGCCGCAACCCTTCAATCTCTCGAGCGGCGAACTTGCCTCCGGTCCTCCGGATGTAATCGAAAAACGGCTGTCCAGTCACCACCAGTCGCTTTCGGTCGATCCCCAGCGCGGACATTTCCGCTTTCGCCAACTCATCCATGATGAAAAAGAAAGAAGGAGTTATCAAAGCCCTCTCTTTGCCGTTCCCATTCGTCGAATCCTCTCCCTCAGGGATGAGCCGGAGCCGATAATTGGTCCATTGGTCAAGCACGGCAAAGCTCGCAATTCCCGTCTTCTCCGCGGCTTTCCATAAATGCCTTTCCGTGAAATCTTCCGAGCTGGTTCCAGTCAAGATCAGGTTGGGACCCAGCTCCCGCACAAATCTGTCAGTCTCATCCTCTGTCCCCAAAGGAACGGCGTCACGGATATCCGCACAATCCACATTCAGTCTCCGGTAAATGGAAAGCGCCGCATCCTTCCCGTAAACGACCACGTCGTTCCCCCGGACGCGCAACGGTTCAATTAATGGCAAGACCGCGTTCGTGCCACCGGGATCCCGTGAGAATACTAGTAGCCTCCTGCCCTTCATCCCGTCTGCTCTCGCAAAATTCTCGAACAGGTCTTAACCGTGGCCGACGCATCCTCCAGCGTGCATGCCAGCGGTTCGTCCCGCTCCAGGTTGTTACGAATATTCGCCACCGCATGCTGCATGGCTTTTCGGTGTTCGGTGGAATATTCCGCGTCCTTATTCAAGGTCCGATACCCGTTGAAGACGTTGTCGTCACCAACCGAATATTCCTCCACGACCGCTCCGAGTTCGCAGATCCGAATCCGTTTCCTTTCGAAGACTAAATCCAACTCGAAGATGTCGAATTTCCTGCAATCGATATGTCTCAAATGGAAAACACCCCCAGCCCGCGGGGTGAGCAGTGCCGAGACGCTCGGGTCATCGTCGTAAAAATCCGCAGTTTCATCGATCTTCTCTACCTCGCCGACTTCGCCCAGAAAAAACCGCAGCAAATCTACCATGTGCGACCCGTTATGCAGCAGTCCTTTGCCGTAATATCCGGTTCCGGTCAGAAAGTCACCATAATCCCCGCTTTTTATGGCCTCCCTGGTCTTTCTGATTTCCGGCACAAATCGCCTCGTATGGTTGACCAGGACTCTTATCGGAAGACCGGCATAAAGAGCGCTGACCCCATCTGCCTCCGCCGGCGTCCTCACCGCCGGCTTTTCCAAGAAGATGAATTTGATCGGGCTCTTTGCCAAGGCTAACAGAGTTTCGTAATGTAACTCGTCCGGCACACATACGGACACAACATCAACGTCTTGCTTCTCAAACAGTCTTTCAATGCTGTCGAAGGCCCGACCACCCCAACAAGTCGAAGCGTCTTCGGCCCTTTTCAGATCCCGATCCACGAAACCCACGATGTCAAAGTCTTCAGAGGCCTTGTACCCGTGCGCGTGGCTCAAGATGTGCGGGCTCTTCGGATGATCCAACAGGGCGCCCATCCTACCGGCTCCGATGATTGCCACTTGAAAAGCCAACTTACACGTCACCTCGTTTATGGCCCACGTGATGCGGCCTGTGGAACCGCTCACGACAACGCCCGGCCTCGTCAGCGAGCTTCTTCGTGCTGATTCTCGTTACGCTCTTACCAACCGCATCGCTTTTGCCAATGGGAGCAGAAAGGCTGGAGTGAGACGTCCAATTGCGCGGCGCTTGTCGAAATCGAAGAACTCCACATAGTGGTTGTACTTCCGTTGGTGGCAAGGGAGACAGAATCTTGTCTGGCGAAGGGCGATGGATAGTTTGTTGTTTCCTGTAGAACATTAGCAACCCGTGCTCATTCCAATACCCGACACATCCGCTGCATCAGGAATTCCGCGTAGGAAAAATCGTCCTCAGTATCGATGTCAATCGAACGCGCCCGATCGATGATCAAGGCCTTCGAATCGTCGAAATACCAATCATAGTTATTGCGTCTGAAATCCGCCCACCTTGCCATCCGGACAGCGCCAGTAACCCGGAAATACCTGGGCAATTCCTGCCTGTTCTTCTGACGAATTTCTTTAGCCAGGAAGTCCTTCATGCTCAACGTATCATCGAGCGTGTTGCACCACACGGGCGGGACGTCCACTTCGGTCACTGAGATGACCGACTTGACGCGTGGATCGTCTGTCAGCGTGGCAGCTGCCCTGTCCAGATCAGCGCTGACTGTAAACGGGGAAGTGGCCTGGACCAGCGCCAACACGTCGAACGTCTCGGCTCTCCTCTCGAAGAACTTGTACGTGTAGTCGATCGACTCACGAATCGGTGAACTATCCCTGGCCATGCTTTCGGGTCTGATAAAGGGAGTTATCGCTCCATACTGATTGGCAACGCGCGCATACTCTTCAGAATCCGTGTTAACGAGCAACGTCCCGCCCTCGCGATACGCCTGTGAGTTCAAAATTGCCCGGGCTGCGTGTGCAAATAGAGGTATCCCTCCCAGCGGCCTGATGTTCTTGTCCTTAACTCCCTTGGAACCGCTCCGCAGCGCCATCATGAACAATGTCTTTGGCATGCCTACACCAATCTAGCGATCGGTCCTATTCGCCCGGGATCGGTTGCCCACCTGAATCCGTCGCCTGCTCCTGCAGCAGATCCTCGGCGATGAGTCTATCGACGATAGGGTAAAGATTCTTGGCCGGCACTCGAATCGTATTGCTGATGTCGATCAGGTCATTTGTCCCATCCGCATAGGCAATTAAATTTAACATGTCAGTCACCCGCCGATGCGAATTCTTCGTGGCAATCGTCGGATACAACCCGCGTTTTCCTAGTTGCGGTTCACCAAGGCATCTCATCTTGTAGATCCTGTTTCTTTCGAGCAACTCGATGCACTCTTTATGCAAGACAAAACTCCCTTCCAAACCGGCTGGTGTCACCAACTCGAGGTTATCGAGCGAAGTATGATATTCCGGGAATTCACGATATTTCGTGCGCATGAGCGATACCACGGGCAGGTCGGCACCCGGGCTGCAATACTGTCGCTCATCACTGCCCCGGTCGAGGAAGGAATATTCCTTAAAATCCGGATGTCTGGACCGCAAAACGTTCAGGGCTACCTTGTCCGCGAGCGTGGAACCATTCCGCGAAGGAAGGTAGGAATAGGCGCGTTCATCACCCACGCAAGTCAGGTTGAATCCAGCCAGCATATTCCGCTTCATCACTTCGAGATTTCTGCTCAAATAGACGATGGAACCGATGGTTTCAGGAATAAAAATGATGCGATAGGTAAACCGGCGCGGTTCACTGGCAAGCCATTTTGCCAGCATCGTTGCCAGCACCGGTCCAGATAACTCGTTATTCGCCATCGACGGATGGCAGATATACGTGGAAATAAACACCTCCTTGCTGGAGGTTCCCGGAATGATCAACTCCCCGTAAGTAAGCGAGCCTTCCTTCAGCTCGCTGTCAATGAAAACCTGGTAAGTGCCTTCTTCCAGCATGACTCTCTGGCTATGCGCAAGGCAAAAACCCCAACGTTCTTCATAGACCGATGTCACCCAGGGAATCGCATCCGGTTGATCCTCCAGCGAATGCAAATGGTCCTGAAGTTCGGAAAGCGTGACGGACCTGGCTATCGGAGCGGAGTAGCCGACCACGTGCAGGTTATTCTCCTTGAAATCGATGATCTTTCTCCCTTGGGGATCAAGCACGAACGCGTCCCGGATGTTCCACTCCTTTGGAACGGTCCAATCGAACGCTTTCGTCCGGGAAGGAACTTCGAAAATCGTGACGGGAATGTGGGTCTGAATAATGCTGAGCGTTTCACGCAGGCCATCCCCCGTTATACTTCGACAGATGGGGAATAGTTGCGTCATCAACCGATGCATAAACGGCCCGCAATGGTCAAATTCACTCCCGCGAATGTCTCTGTCTTTGGTTAAATGCATGCCGCTTTCCCGGGAACTACATTGGCCGCAATGGTCCGGATCTCCTCAATAACCCTGCTCTGCTCCTCCTCGCTCAAACCCACCGAACAGGGAAAACTAAGAGCCTGCTCGTAGAGCCTCTCGGCAACCGGCATCGCCACCGCATTTCTGTCTTCATGCGCCCCGGACCGGTGGATAGGCTGCCAAAGCGGGCGAGTCTGAACCTTTTTTGAGTTCAACGAGCGCAGTAACTGCCGTGAACCCATTCCAAAGGATGCTTCGTCTATCAGCAAGGTATACATCCACCAGGAGCTGAATGCCCAGGAAGCTTCGTTCATTAGCGAGATTCCTGGCAGGTCTCGAAGCTCCTGGTCGTACCTGTTCGCGATCCGCCGCTTCGCCGCGATATAGGTATCCAACTGTTCCAGCTGAGCGCAACCCATGGCCGCCAGCAGGTTCGTCAGCCGATAGTTGTAGCCGATTTCCCTGTGAACATACTCAATCGCATCATCCTTGGCCTGAGTCGTAAGATATCTAGCTTTCCGAGCCCACTCCTCGTTTGCGGTTACCAACATGCCGCCTCCACCAGTGGTAATCATCTTGTTGCCGTTGAAACTGAAGCAGGCCATATCCCCGAGACTTCCGACACCACGACCCTTGTAGGCAGCACCCAGACTCTCGGTCGCGTCCTCGATTACCTTAAGGCTGTACTTGCGCGCAACCTTGAGGATGGGATCCAGATCCACCGGATGCCCGAGGACGTGAACGGGAATTACAGCGGCCACGCGACGCCCGGTATGCCGGTTATAAAGTGTTCCTTCATGCCAGCGGCAGCCTCGCTCCAGAAAGTCAACGACGCCGGCCGCATCCATCTGCCAATGATCCGGTTCCGCATCGATGAACACCGGCCAGGCGCCGACGTAGCGAATGGCATTCACCGGCGCGATGAAGGTTAGGGTCGAAACGAGTACCTCATCTTCCGGCTGTACACCGGCGATCAACAAAGCCACGTGCAGCGCGGAGGTCCCATTGACCGTCGCGACGGCGAACTGCGAGCCCACGCGGCTCGCTATCTCGCTTTCGAAGCGATCCACGAATGCACCCACCGAAGAGACCCAATTGGTATCGAGGCACTCCTTAACGTACCGCCATTCGTTTCCTCGGATCTCGGGAACGAGCAAAGGAATGAAACCGGGAGACGGAGGCGCTCCCGGCGCAAGTTTCTCAATGATCATCAATTACGGTAACTTCGGTTCTCGAAGTCATTTATCACATTCTCACGCACCAACCTGGCAACTTCCGCGATGCCCTCCGTTACCGTGCGCGTGATTTGAAAGCCCAACTGTTCGCTAATGCGACTGAACGAAACCCGATAATCCCGGGGATCTTCGGTTTTGTGAACGAACTCGACCACGGCATCCGGTGCATGCGGACGGATCAACTCAATCAATTGCTGCTTTTGAAAATTCTGGTCCGTCGCACCCACGTTGAAAACCCGGCCGGCTACTTTGGCTGCCGGAGATTCGAGGACCAACTTAATCGCGCGGGCGGCATCCCGAACGTGGAGATAAGGACGCCAGAACTGCTCCCCGAAAACCACCAGCCTTTTTTTGACCAGCATTTCCAGGGTGAACTCGTTCACCGTCAGATCGAAACGCATCCGCGGCGAAGCCCCAAAAATGGTCGCAAACCGCAGAGGTGTCGGAGACCATGCTTTGCCGTTGCCACTGGCAAGTAGAGACTTTTCAACAGCCACCTTCGTTTCCGCGTAGAGGGAGACCGGGCTTAGCTCCGATTCCTCATCCACATAATGGTTTGCGTCCTTCATCTTTCCGTAATTGCTGCACGTCGAGGCGAAAACGAATCGTTCGACGCCAGCGCGCTGACTGTCTTCGATAAGCGCCAAGGAGGCTTGGAGGTTGACGGCTCTCGCGAGGTGGGGGTCTCTGGCACATGCAGGGTCGCCAACGACGCTCGCGAGATGGATGACCGCTTCCATTCCCGAAAGAGCGGACCTTACTGCCCGGCGATCGCGGATATCTGCGCGCCGGAACTCGAAGGCGGGATCCGACCAGACCGAGAGAAGCGAAGCCCCTCCGTGATTCAAGCTATCGAAGACCCTGAGTGTGTGACCCGCGCTCAAAAGGATCGGAACAAGCATCGAACCGACGTATCCTGCGCCTCCGGTAACCAAGATCTTCATATCAAATCGCTCCGTTGCGAAAGTCTTCCTGGGCCTTGGCATAATCCTCGTGACGCCCCATATCGAGCCAGTATTCCATGATGGGAAAACTGACGACAACTTTTCCTGCTTCGATCAGCCTTTGTATCAATTCCGTCATGTCGAAACGCTGGCCGGAGGGAATGTGGTCGCAAACCGCAGGTTCGAGGAGATAGGTGCCCGCGTTAATGAAAAAGCTGAGCGACGGTTTCTCCTGCAACCGTGTTACGTGGACATCCGCGCACTCAACTACGCCAAAAGGGACCTGGACATCGTATTTCCTCACGCCAATCGTGAGATCGGCGTGGTAAGCGCGGTGGAAATCGAGCATGGCATCCAACGGCGCGCCCGTTAGAACATCTCCATTAATCACCAGCATCGTGCCGTCCAAGTGCTTCAGCGACTTGAGTCCACCGGCGGTTCCCAGGGAATGCTCTTCCTGCAGATAATTCAAGCGAACCCCAAAGGTCTCTCCGTTTTTGAAATGGTCCGAGATAACTTCGGGCAGATAGTGGGTGGTCAGGCTCACGTCCTTGATCCCGGCGCGTCTCAATTGGGCGATTGTTAGCTCCAGTAACGGCCGGTCGCCGACGGGTAACATCGGTTTGGGCAGCTTCTCGGTGAGAGGCCACAGCCGGGTCCCGAGGCCCCCCGCCATAACCACAGCGGAAAGAGCCAGGCCGGGATCGGGTACTATGTCTTTGCGCAAAAGGAGCTTTTGAACCCGTCCCTCGTTATCGACCACCGGCAATTGGCTGACGTCATGTTTGTTCATGAGCCGCAAGGCCTCCGTCGGGACGACAGGGAAGAGGACGGTTATGGGGTGAGAACTCGCGATCGTCCCGCAAGGCTCACTGAGGGGTTTGCGTCGCAGAATCGCCCGGCGAAAGTCTCCGTCTGTCAACAAGCCGAGGAGATGGCGGTCCGGATCGCAAACCAACAGAGTGCCGGTGGCCGCCTTGTCGAGTTGGGCCATAGCTTCCGAAATCGAAGCGCTAGGCGCGACAATCGACGCCCTGAGCCGGCGCTCAACCCGTACTTGATCCGCTTCAACTGTCAGATCCTGGCGCAACACGAAGATCTGAACCCGGCCGTCGGCATCCACGGCAGGCAAATGGTGGATGTCATGCTCGTTCATGATTCGCAGCGCCTCCTCTGCGTTTACGGGCGCTGGCACTTTAATGGGATTAGGGGTTGCGATGGCGGTGCAGGGATCATTCAGTGATCGGCCTTGCAGCACAGCTCGCCGGATGTCGCCATCGGTCAAAAGCCCGCAAAGGTAGCGGTCGACATCGCACAGCAATAAGGCCCCGGTGCCGGCCCGTTCGAGCTGCGCGATCGCTTGCGAGATGGAGGCAGCTGGCGCGATTATCGAATCCACCAGCCGTTTCTCGCTTTCAGTGTCTTTCATGCATATTCCAAAGTTTTCGAGGGCTGCAGAACCGGACAGTCCATCCCAAGCGCGTTCCAAAGCTGCCTGGAGACCTTGCCCGTCTCCGTCTCCAGGACGGTTACGGTGGTCGTCCCGAAAGCATTGTTCGCAGCCACGCCCACCGCACTTAGAGCTTTCAACGGGAAGGTCTCCTCATCAAAAACGTACTGCCATCGATGAAAGGGTGTCAGAATATCGAAATTGTCGTGATGGAAGGTTCCAGCGGAAGTCTTCAAGGCCAGCCATGGCTGCGGCCCGAAAACAGGAGTTGGGCTGATTACTTTCAGGACGTGCGCTGTCCCATCGGCCCTGGCAAGAGAAAGCTCCAGCTCACAGGGGGGCTGAGAGACCAGTCCCAACGCGCTACGCATCGCCGCGACCGCTTCGGAGAATTGAAACGCGACATCAGGAAAGTCTTTGCTTGCCGCCACGAGCAGCTTTCGAACTGATTGCACGTCCAAGCGAAGGTCACGAAAATCGTGGTTGGTGAAGCCGAGCACAACCTGTTTGCCTGCGCGCGCTTCCTCGAAGGCCTGCCGCACATCCGCCTCGATAAGCAAACGGTAGCGTGTTCCGACGTTCAAACAGCGGCCGATCCAACGGCGACAACCCCCCGGTACCTGATAATCATCGTGCGCCGGATGGTAGGGCTGCCAGTTGGCCGGTGCGCGGCGCCAGTCACCCAAGCGCCCCTCATCGAGTCCGAATTGCGCTTTGTCTTCCTCGGTTGCCGCTACCGCCTGACTCGAGAAGTCGAAGGGAATAAATTGCTCGAGGAACCAGTGACTGTCCGGCCTGGTCACATGGTAACCTGGCCGATTTGCTGCCGGAAACCACTTTCGCTCGATCACCCTGCGTGAAAGCACTTGTGCGAGGCTATCTGAATTCGCCCACCAGTGCGTCGCACAGAGGTTGGCTTCGCTCCGGAAGGCGTGGGGATGATAGTGGAAATGGAGACCGTCCTGAACGGATCCTGTCTCCCGAAGAACCGTGCGGTAGTGGTCGAAAACATTGTGATAACCGATATCGCGTCGCCGCGGATTAAGGTCATAATCCACATGATCAACACAAAACCAGTTGTAGACCCAACCGCCCCCGTTGGTATCACGCACCTCATTCCGAAACCTGTCCGACAAAGCATCGGCCAACATCAGGTCCACCTTGTCCCAGGTATCGTTGTAGGAGAGAAGGTGTGGATCCACAACCCTTTGGACGGCAGCTTCCAACCCACCCAAATCAACCTGGCCTTTCTGAAGGCGGCCCAACAACTCTGTGCTCGGTTCGAAGTCCAGGTCAAAGATCCCTTTCAACCGCTCAAACGTGGCCTCGAGCGACTCATGAAGGGGGCCCTCGGTGTCGACGCAGTGCACTACGTACACTGTTCTCACGGTTTGGAATCCACTTCCCTATCTCGGGCAAACTTCGCTTTTAATGACTCGCGCGGGGACGCCGACGGCTGTAACCTTCGACGGGATATCCTCAAGCACTAACGCGCCCGCCCCGACAATGCTCCCTGCCCCAATGGACTTCCCTTGGATGATCGTTGCCGCAGCGCCAATTTGCGCCCCGTCCCCGACGCGGACATGCCCGCAAAGAACGGCCCCGGGGCCGACGTGAACATGGCTGCCCAAGACACAATCATGATCGACTGAAGCGGCCGTGTTAATGATGGTGTCGATACCAATGCATGTTCCGGGTTGCACCACTGCCTTGGCCATGATTTGAACGCCACTGTCGAGGTGGACATCGGTGGCCACCACGGCTGATGGGTGAATGACCTGTTCGAAGAGATATCCCTTGGCGGCAAACCTTTCATAGACTGCACTGCGCAGAGGCGACCCAATCCCATTTGCGAGGCGCACCTTTTCAGGTGCAAAGCGCAAGATCACCTCTTCCTCTCCCAGCCGTGCGACCTCCAAGACCGGCTTGCCATCTTGCCCAAGTTCGCAATATCCGAGGATTTGCCGATCCTGCAGGAGCAGCGTGTCAATTACGACTTTCGCGTGACCTCCACCCCCAAGAATGATTATCGGCAGCCCCATTTCAAACCGTTGCCGCGAAGTCCCTCACAGCAAATCCCTCCACTGAAGCACTTGGTCCTCCAAAACGGCCGATGTCAGCTTGCGCCCCACAACATAATTCAGTTCATTCGGCGAAATGCCGGTGCCAGGACGCTTGGCGACAAGGTCCTCCTCCTTTATCACAGAACCTTTCTGGAGCGCTCGTCGTGCCACCAGGCTCCGGCGGAATTTTTTGCGTTTCTTCAGCTCCATGTCGCTTACCAGGCGCTGGCTGTTGCCCAGCGCCTTGAAAATGTGCCTTCCCTCCTCGACGATCGTCCTCAATTCAGCGGGATTCGCTGAGATGGCGTGGTCCCAGCCCTCCATTTCCTTGTCGAGCGTGAAGTGCTTCTCGATAACATGGGCTCCCAGCGCGATCGCCGCCAGAGGAATGGCTGTGCCCAGCGTATGGTCACTGAATCCCGCCGGCAGTTCAAAGGCTTGCTCCAAGGTCATCATGTTGCGCAGATGAATCACTCCGTAATCCGGCGGGTAAATTGAAACACAGTGTAGCAAAACGATCTGAGAATTCCCTTCCGATCGAATCGCAGCAACTGCCTGCTCGATCTCAGCCAGCGTAGCCATACCCGTGGAGATGACGATTGGTCGCTGCTGTCGAGCGACATATCGCAGCAGGGGCAAATGGACGATATCCATCGAAGCGATTTTGAAAAAGGGCACGCCCAGCTCTGTCAGCAAATCTACCTCTTCGGTCGAGAACGACGTCGAGCAAAACGCCACCCCCCTGGCGTCGCAATGTTGTTTCGCCTCTCGATGTTGCTCCGCGGTGAACTGGTATGCTCGCACCATTTCGCGCAGTGTTCCGAAATGCTTCTTTTTGTCAGAATATTGCGTGTTGCGTGCATACTCCTCCTCCGCGATGAGAGAAGTTTCGCTCCACGACTGAAACTTCACTGCGTGCGCACCGGCGTCCGCTGCCGCGTCAATCAACTGTCGGCATAGCTCCATGTCGCCGTTATGATTCGAGCCGATCTCCGCAATGATGTACGGTGGATGTCCCGGGCCAACCACGACCTCCCCAAAGTTAACAGTGTTCAAGATTGATTTGCGTGCTGGCTTGCCACATTGATTCCAAAGCCGGATGTGCGACGGAGGACCACCAAATTGGTGCGGGATTGAGCAAATTCAATGCCTCAACATAGCGTCGGAGTTGGCAAGGGTCCTGGACAATGCACTCTCTAAACGATTCGACATTGGAAGCTACGCGCTTGACCCGCGCTAGTCGCCGGGGCAGAAAGTCCGCGGATTTGACTGCAAGCACGTGTTGAAAATGTTGGCGCACCAACTCCGTGTCCCCGACCACTTGTTCTTGGCCGACGGGAAATCTCACCCGGGCCATGTTTGCTCCACGCTGGCGGTAATCCATCCGGGCCACTGGATCGAACGCCAGTCTCGCTCCCATTAACCATGCCTGGGTCGCCAGAAACCAGTCTACCAGGACCACTTCCGCGGGAACCGGCAAACACCGCCGAAGCAAATCCGACCGATAGGCCGAATTTGATAACCCGAAAACGTTGTGCTGGGGCAGAACGTCCTCGGCGCTGGTTCCCGGAGGCAAGCCCAAGGTCAATCCCAACTCCTGACCTTCTTGGTCGACCAGCCGCAGAGCGCAGCCGGCCAACTCGCTGGTTTCCAAAGCAGCACGTGCGGCGGCAAGGCGCGACTCCTGTAAGATGTCGTCGCTGTCCACCAAGATCACCGCATCACAAGCTTCCACGATTCGGGCCATGGTCCGCTGCCGGATCTGTGCTGGAGTATCTCCAGGTTCTGAGAGTATCCAAGTCGCCTCCAGTTGAGCTCCAATCATCCTTTCCACTGCTCCGGCCTCGATCCCGTCGAGGCCGATCCATAGTTGATAGTCTTGATCGGTCTGTGCTCGCACCGAGCGATACCATTCCGGCAGGTACGCCTCAACGCCACGATAAATCGTTGTGCAAATCGAGACTTTCTTTACCGCACCATTCATTTTGGGCTCGCCGCCACCGGGACGCCTAGAGCTACCGAAGCTACTGTCCCGTCGGGTAGGTGCCACTCATACGGTATGACCACAGAGGTGGCCTCGGAGACGCGCGTCCGAAATTCGCCTTTATAGCCATAGTCCTCAAGATTGGCCGTGATGCTAAACGACCCCACGTCCTCGTAGTCAATTACGGAATCTTTTCCGTCATTCGTTTTGATGGCCACTCTGACGGTATACCGCTGAGGCAGCAGCGGCATCGATTTGAACCTGCAGGCAATCAGCCCTTCGCCTTCGAGGGCCTTTGGCCTATGTCCGTCCAGTAACATGTTAGCGGTGAAACAATTGCCTTTGCTGCTCTGAATCACGATCACGAAGTACGGCTTTTCTATGCGCTTCTGCGCGTCAAAGGCTATTTCGACGAGCAAATCCTCACCTGGACGAAACTGGCGTGTTTCCTGACCGTTGTCATTTTTCAAAACGATCTTTTGAATTACCAGTCCGTAGCCCTCTGTTTGCTGCCGCCCGAAACCCCTTGAGAGTCCGGCAAAATAGGCTTCCACGACGCTCTCCGCATCTCCATCGGCTCGGATCTTGCCGTCCTCAATGAGGATCCCGCGCTGGCACAACGTGCGGACAGCGCCCATGTTATGGCTCACGAACAAGACCGTCCTCCCTCCACGCGCCACCTCCCCCATCTTCCCCAAGCACTTCTTCTGGAATGACAAATCGCCCACCGCCAACACCTCATCGACCAAAAGGATCTCTGGTTCCAGGTGGGCGGCGACGGCAAAGGCCAGACGGACATACATGCCGCTGGAGTATCGCTTCACCGGCGTATCGAGAAACTTCTCGATCTCGGAGAAGGCTACGATCTCATCGAACCTGCGACGAATCTCGACCTTCGTCATGCCGAGGATTGCCCCGTTGAGAAAAATGTTCTCGCGCCCGGTGAGTTCCTGGTGAAATCCGGTTCCGACCTCAAGGAGGCTGGCCACCCGCCCCCTGAGCCGAACGCGGCCTTCCGTCGGTTCGGTGATCCGGCTGAGTATTTTCAACAGAGTGCTTTTGCCGGCGCCGTTGCGCCCAACAATACCGACGACCTCCCCCTGCTTCACTTCGAACGACACATCCTTTAGCGCCCATATCTCTTCGCTCTTCGCTTTCCGCTCTCCGTTTTTCCGTTTCAGCCAGCCCAACGGGTTCCGCATTGCGCCTTCCAGTGCGTGGCGCAGCCCATCCCCACTCCGCTGACGGCCCAGAACGTAGCGCTTGGAGAGGTTTTCGACGGAGATGATCGGTTCACTCATCGTTTCAAAGTAGAAACTCGGAAAACAGAAAGTTGAAATCGGATTTCAGTTCTTCCCTTTCATTCTATTGATCATCGTGGTCATGACAGCGATAAGTTCGTCGGCTTCCTTGTCGATGACCACGGTGTCTTTGGGACCAATCCCGCAATCCTCGCGGAGCAACTCGAGCCACATTTGGGATTCATCAGGCTCTTGCAGCGCGTCGCCAAGTTTCGAAACAAATTCTTCATCTGACCGTGCTCGCGATGCCTCGCAAACGTGGGCGGCGACAGATGTTCCCGATCGTAACAATTGTTTGCCCAAAACGCGGACCTCTTCGCGCGCTAATTCCATTGGCAGTCGCCCCTGATTCGTCTCCCCTTTCCCAATTTCAGCTTTGTTGGATCAGCTCTTCAGATTTCCAAATTTCAGTTTTCCCAATTTTCTTCAGATTACATCCGCGAACGTCCGCTCGGTATTTCGGAAATGCCGAATACCGGTGAGCAGGAGCACGACGGCGCCAAGCACGGAAACAATCATGCCCGGCAGATAAATGGCTTGCTCGCCGCCCAGAATCGCCCAGCGGAAGCCATCAATCACTCCAACCATCGGATTCAACGAATAGAGAGGCCGCCATTGCTCAGGGACGACGTTGCTGTAGAAACCGACCGGTGAGATGTAGAGCCCGAACTGCACGATAAAGGGCACGATGAACCGGAAATCACGGTATTCCACCATCAGCGCAGCAATCCACATGCCCACCCCAAGAGACGCGGCAAAAGCAAGCATTACAAAAAGCGGCAGGAATAGGATGTTGGGCGACGGCGCAAAGTGATACCAGATCATTAATAACACCAGGAACGCCGCCGAGATAACAAAATCAACGAAGCTGGTCACGACGCTGCTGGCCGGGATCACGAGCCGCGGAAAATAAACCTTGGTGATCAGGTTCGCGTTGGTAACCAAACTATTGCCGCTCTCGGACAATGCGGTCGAGAAAAACTGCCAGGGCAACAGGCCGCAGGAGACAAGAATCGCGTAGGGCACGCCACCGGATGGCATCTTGCCGAACTTGCCGAACACGACAGTGAGCACAATCATGGTGAGGAACGGCCGGATCAACGACCAGGCCACCCCAACCACGGTTTGCTTGTAACGAACCAGGAGATCGCGCCAGGCGAGAAAATAAGAGAGTTCCCGATATTTCCAGAGATCTCTCCAGTATTGGCGTTCTGTTCGGCCGGCCTCAATAATCAATTCGTGCATAGGTTCTACTTAATAGATCGATAGAAAAGAATGGTTGGGGATGACGCGAATCTTCGTCCTATAGCCTGGATGATTGCGCAACCCTAAAGGACTTTGGACCGCTCGCCGGGCTGGTGTTGCCGGCGCATGGCAACACCACTGAAAGTCCGTCACACAGCCACTTACCCCGGAGCCAGCGGCTGTTCTGTCGCGCCGTGCTGAAAACAGTGCTCGGGACATTATCCGGGCGCCAGATGTGATAAATCTATTGGCCGCAATTGATTCTTAGCCG
>WNFW01000764.1_pt1 | contig 21106 bp, 19 predicted proteins | sample 5400131 | NCBI WGS metagenome assembly WNFW01 (sample SAMN13153362, study PRJNA577476) | soil metagenome | isolation source: 20 cm soil or saprolite under grassland replicate 1 | place: USA:California | collected 2016-06-15 | reverse complement strand
GCATCCTCATCGAACATTTCATAAAAATCACCCATGCGGAAAAAGAGGAGAGCATCAGGATGCTGGCGTTTGATCTGCAAGTATTGCGTGCGTACCGGGCTGTGGATGGGATGTTCTTTCAGGTAGTCTTCGAATAACACAGTCTGTACCTCTACGGGCATTGCCTTCGTTTAGTGGGAAAATGGCAACCGTTCAAGAGGGCCGCTTGTGGTGACATGATCCCTACAAATCCAATCCTCAGTATAAGGCTATTCTAGATTGTAGTCAATTTGTGCTGCATTACACGAAGCTTCTCAACAGTCATGCCGTGAGGTTTTCCATGCACGCCCGTTCACCAAATTGGTTCGCAAGTGAGCCAGGTCTGCTTAAAAAGCAACTTTAGGAATTCCTTGCCCACTACTTGTTGAATACAGTGCAAACTCTGAATTCAGGAAGAATGCACCCATCAGCATGTTTGGCATGCATAAGAAATTGACGATTAGCTTCCCCAGATTCTGCCAAAAAAACGCTCGATGAAGTTGGGCCCTTTAGGCGATACACGTTTAAGATTAGAATTTTTTGTATCTTCAGTCGTACCAACTGGATTTGTTTCTTCCATGATGGGTGAAGTATTTTCACGAGGCGAAGCAACTTCAATCCTGGTATAGGTATCCTCAGTTGAGTTGGCAACTTCCTCGAGATCAGCAGGGGTAATTGATGGTCGTTTTGTTGTTATTTCTTGCATGAGCGATTCATCTTCATCAGTAGTGATCTTTTGTAAGAATAATTCTTCAGTGGCTTCTACCAGTTTCTCTTCCTTCACGTCTTCCATCATATACGAGGTAGTAACTGTTGAAGGTTGTGATGGAGCGTTGCCATCTAATACTGTGTCAATCCAATCGTAAGCCCCTTCTAATGCGTGTTGACACCATTGCGTATATTCATCACTGATAAAGTCATCTAATTGCTCTAAGTAATCAAGTCGTTGCATGGTACGATCCAACCACGATTCACCCCGTTCTAGCATGCGATCAAGCAGATCAACATCGTTCACGCCATTCGATTGAAGCCGTGCCAGTGTTGCGAGTTCAATAGCAGTTGGTTGTACTTCTTGTATACGTTCAGTATTTTCATGTAGTTGCTTGCGAAAGTCACCGAGACGAATTTGTATGGTCTCAATCTGGCGTTGCAGGTTCCAGTATTGATAGCCGATATAGAATTCTTCAACCTCCTGCTGGTTCAATTGAGCAAAAATTGCCCCAATATTTTCGGAGATATCTTGAGGAGATGTATTACTCACCTGAACCCTCCTCCTTGTTCTCGGTTGATCGGAGCGCTGTGGATGATTGTCTTCCCCAACGTTCTATCCAACGTTGTACAAGTCGGTTTGTGCGAATACTATTGTGATCAATAGGTCGGCCTGCCTGCTCGTCTTTTGAAGAAATAGTAATATTGCGCAACCACCATGGTAGTTCAAGTTGGGGATCAGTGTGCTCGTGCTCATCAAGGAATGCAATCATATCTTCAGGCAATAATTCTATCTCAGGGTCGTTGAAAAATGCCGGTGACTGATGGTCAACAAGAATTGGTTCCCTGATCTCATATAGTTCGAAGTTTGGTAGTTCTCCCCAGCTTCGAAGAGCAGGAGAAATCGAATCGCCAGATTCATCAGAACCAGCCTCGGATGGGTTATGTGTTTCAAGCATGTACCTCGCATTGCTATTGAGGGAGACAGCTTGAAAAGTCATCTGAGCCATAAGCGCCTGCATAACTGGGTTATCAGTGAATGACGCTATCTCTTGATGTTGTCCCAATTGTTCTAAACAGTCATGGAGTTTAGCTAATTCTGCCTCAAGAGCCTCAACTTGAGAGCTCAGGCGCTTATGAATTTCTTGATACTGTAACCATTGCTGGTATCGACCCATCTTATACAATCCTGGTATGCAGTAAATGCGCAAAAAATAAAGCTAATTTTGTAAGGAGAAGTATAACATGTGGAACTCTAAGAGACAAGCAGACATGCGTTGATACAGTACACTATACAAGGCCTTCGCGCTCCATTTCAGTATTGTACGAGATGCGCAACAGGATACCAATGATAATGAAATTGGCTATGATCGAACTTCCTCCATAGCTCAGGAATGGAAGTGGAATGCCAGTTAATGGTAGGAACTTCATATTTCCGGCGACGATAATGAAGGTTTGTATTGCAAAAATTGATGTCAGGCCGGCAGCCAGCAACTGATTAAATTCATCACGTGCCTCGATTGCAATACGAAAACCCCGATAAATGACGAGCAGGTAGATGCCTATAATTGCAAATAATCCGGCCAGTCCAAAATCCTCACCTAGCGCAGTAAATACCATATCAGACTGCGCAACTGGTACAAAAGTACCGGTGTGCCCAAGTCCAAATCCAGCTCCCAGGACTCCACCGTTTGCAAGGGCGATCAGCCCCTGAACGACCTGGAGCGCTCCATTACGTGCGAAATCTTGCGTCGCCTGCGACCAGTTCTGCCAGTTCACAACATCTACAGTAAGTACCGCGAAGCGTGCTTGCACGTAACCGAACAGCTTGTAACCAATAAAACCCAGAAATGCAAATAACAACAAACCACCGATTACATAGGAAAGTTTCCCAATGCCAAGATACATCATGCTCAGGAAAATACCATAGATCAGTAGTGCCAGACCTAATTCGCGTATTACTAAGAACAACAAAAGTGAGATTGCAAGCATCAGCAGAATTGGGCCAAGCGTCCGTAAAGGAGGCAGGCGTAAAGGACCAATACGTATATTGCCCTCGGTCAATATATCTCTGTTTTCACTCAGATACCCGGCAAAGAATACCACTATGAAAATCTTCAACAGTTCTGAAGGCTGCAGGTTGAGTGGTCCAAAGTTCAATTGGTCATGTGTTGGACTGTTCAGGTTCTTCACACGTAATGCGTTGACAATCGTTAAAGCTACCAGGAAGATTCCAAGCAATGCCCATGTATATTTGTAACGTTTAAGCCAGTTCATATTACGCAAGCCAAATACGGTTGCCATACATACTATTAAGCCCAGTATGACCCATACCAACTGGCGAGTACCCAATAATGCATCTCCTACATCAGGACCAATCCGCAATGCCATCAATACACCGATACCGCTCATGAGACCAACAAGGGGGAAAAGTAACTGGTCAGCTTTTGAAAAAAAAATGCTCATCAGAAAATTCACAAAAAGAAGAGCAACGATCAGACCGAATACTGGTATGAGATCGCTCAATGTTGGCAGGATTGCTGTACTAAAAGGAATGGGTTCTTGGGTAGTTGCAGTGGCAGTGATTTGTGATTGGAAATAATGTGCGAGAGGCAACTGAACCATTTCAAGTAAAAGTATCAGAAATGGAATGATGAGTAATCCTAATTCTTTCCAGCGATAACGCCGCAATATTCCAGAGTTCATACTTGCTTGCATAAAATATCTCTCTATTGAGCTAACTTGAAGCGAATAAAGCCGACTTGAATAATGTCGCCAAATCTCGCTGCCAGTGCCTCGCGTGCAGGCTGGTTATTCACGTATGTCCCATTCGTACTACCCGCATCCTGCACGTACCATAAACCGTTACGAAACCAGAGCCGTGTATGTTCACTCGAGATAAAATTATCTGTCAGTTGGATGGAATTTGTCGGACCTCGACCAATGGTGGTCTGTGGGCTAAGGTCGAAGCGCGTTCCAGGCAAAATGTTACTAGGCCCACTGTCAACCACAATCAGGTGTCCAACAACAGGTGGCGCTTTATGTACGCTATTTTCGCTTACTATTGCCGTTTTACGCAAATCGCGTGTGATAGCGATGACCACCTGCATTAAAAAGAGGTAAAGTAAGACGATGAATAATAGCCGTAAAATGAACAAAAAGACATCCAATGTCATATTTCGCAACCCTTACCTTCGCTCGAAGTAGAAGTCGTAGCTGCCAATAGTGAAGCGATCACCGCCGCGTAGAGTATGTTGGCGTAAATGTGGTGTACCGTTGATAGTAATTCCATTCGTGCTACCAAGATCAAAAATCATAAACTGGCCATTGGGCTGGAATTTAATTTGAGCATGGTAACGTGAAACTCGCTTATCTTCAACAATGATATCGTTGGTGAGTTGCCGCCCAATATTAACAACGGGTTTTTCTATGCGATAAACCTTTTGTTGCATCTGGGGTAAACGTATCGTCAGCCATGCCTGGGGCAAAGCTGGTATGGGCATTCCTTGTGAATAGCCGCCAGGAAGTATTGCCGAAGCACTGGAATTATTTGGTGAACTACCAGGTTGTAGAGCTGGACTAGGAAAGCCTGGTAGTTGTTGTCCAGGAGGTAGTTGTGCTCGTAGTAATGCTAACTGCTCGGCACTCAGAGCCTGTGTTGCCATTGGCCCTGCTTCTGTGCCTGTCCCATCACTGGCACTAGCTTGCTGGCGATCTTGCATATGGGCTTCAATACGAACCGCGCCTGAACGCAAATCGCTGCTTGGATGCAGGCGCAGTATGGGTATTACCCTTAAGGTGTAGTGCTGATGGCGAGCCACCTGAATCAGGTGATCTTGCCAGTCTTTTTTCAATGTAGCTTCTACTGGCAGCAATTGCTGGTGATCTTTAAAACTTAAAAAAATGTCATAGACGTCGGGGGCTAATCGTCGACCTTCACCTTGTAAAAGTATGCTATCCTCCATTGCTCTTTCCAATTTACGAGCTACCTCTGCTGGCTGTAGCTTTGATGGAAAGAGGAACGCAAAGGGACTTTCAACTATGCGCTGCATGAAAGATTCAACTTTTGAAAGTGGATTGTGGCGAGCTTTCACCTTGCTCACGCTTCCTTTTGTAGAATCTGGCGTGCAGTAAGCACGTCAGAAGCAATCTGAGTCTTCAAAGCATCTATACCTGCAAAGCGCTGCTCATCTCGCAGGCGTGTGATGAAGTCTAAAGTAATCCGCTGATCGTAGAGGTCGAGATCAACATCGAGTAAATGCGCTTCTACGATTCTTTTATGTCCCCCAAAAGTGGGACGTACCCCAATATTCACTACACTGTTATAGACGGGATTTTCGTACCTCTCGTCACGTTCTAATACGTTCCCAAGATGTACTCGTGCTGCATATACTCCATCGGCAGGCAACAATTTATGTGACTCAGGCAGTAGGTTGGCTGTTGGGAAACCCAAAAGTCTCCCACGTTGATCACCTTTTACGACCATGCTACTGACAATCACTGGATGTCCTAGTAATGCGTTCGCTTCTTCGATTTGTCCATCGCTCACTAGAGTGCGAATGCGTGTACTGCTGATTCGCGCTTGCTCTGCAGCCTCCAATTGGACAGGGAGTACTTCTATAGCATGTTTTTGCCCGTACTCTTGCAGGAAAGTAATATTTCCCATCCTATTATGACCAAGGCTGAAATCTACTCCTACGACCATCCCTCGTAACAGAAAATGTTCCCGCAAACTCTCAAGGAAATCATTTGCACTCATTTTTGCGACCTGAGATGTAAAATTGATGACAATATTGTCTGGAATATGGCCATATAGAACTGTGAGTGCTAGCTTCTCTTCCAGTGTTGTCAAACATTGCAGGTTGATGTCAGGGCGCACAACCAATAATGTATGTGGATCAAAGGTGACTAAGACTGGCTTAGCCTGTAATGTTTGCGCCATAGAGCGCAATTCTTGCATCAGGCGCAGATGTCCTTTATGTATCCCATCAAAATTGCCAATAGTAATTACTATTGGATCATTTTTCGTTAAAGTTGTTGTGTAATCCATATAGAGCTTGATTTATTACCTTGTTTTACTTTGGATAATAGTACCACAGCCGCCAATTACAGGCAACAGTGTTAGGCAGAAGCAAAAACTTTCTTGGGTCGCCATGCCTTTTGCTCTTCGTCCCATTCGGCTATGGCTATGAAGGCTCCGTTACTGTCATAGACGCGCGCAAGACCAGAATTGTTTGCTCTTGGATTGGTGAAAGTATCGCCATGCATGACTCGTTGTGTTGTTTCGCCATCGAGCGTAATGGCAGGATATTGTTCAAGCGCTTTGTCTAACGGGAATACATAGTGTTGTATTAAATTCGTTTCGACTGCATCAGCGAATTGTTCAAGCGTAATGCTCTCTGGGAGCATAAATGGGCCACTGCGTGTTCTGACAAGGGCTTCCAGGTATGCATAGCAACCGATCTGTGTGCCAAGGTCATGGGCAAGAGAGCGAATATAGGTTCCCTTGCTACATTCTATGGCAAGCGTCAGTCGAGGTGGAATCCAGTCAAGAATTTCGAGCGAAGAGATGACGATGTGTCGAGGCTCTAGTTCAAATGATTCTCCAGCTCTTGCTCTTTTATAAGCAGGTTGTCCCTCAATTTTGATAGCAGAGTAGGGCGGAGGATACTGCGTCTGAGGACCTCGAAATTGTTCGAGTTTCTCTTCAATCAAATTCAAGGTAAGATCAACCGTGCTCGCTGTAGCTGTGATCTCACCCTCAGCATCATAGGTATCGGTGGCTGTTCCGAATTTGACGTCAGCCTGGTACGCCTTGCCTCTTTCGCTGAGATATTCCGCCACGCGTGTTGCCTGGCCAACGCAGATGGGTAGGACACCGCTAGCCAGAGGGTCAAGTGTACCCGTGTGTCCTACGCGTTTCTGTTTCAGATGTTTACGAATGACTGCCACAACGTCATGCGAAGTCATACCCTCAGGTTTGTTGATGTTGAATATGCCATCCATTAGCAATTCATCACTCTTTCCAATTCAGCCACTACCAGATTGGTAGCTTCCTCAATTGGTACATGAAATGTTGCTCCTGCGGCGCGCGCGTGACCTCCACCTTCTCCATTGCTCACGCGGCGGCAGATTTCAGCGGCATTATAAGGAGCTGCGCAACGCAGGCTGAGCCGGGTGATGTTTGGGGTATCATAGCTTTTGAAAAAGGCTGCTACCTGAACGCCTTCGATATCACGCAAGAGACCGGAAGTGTTATCATCCATCTCTGGAGTCGCACCTGCTGCTGCTAGTGTTGCACCAGTTGCCTGCGACCAGATCAACCTTCCACCACATGAGGTCTGGGCGCTTGCGAGAATCATTGCTTGTAATCGCACTTGTGCCAGTGGACGCGTACGGTATATAGGTTGCACCACAGTTTCTGGTATAGCCCCAGCGCGTAGCAACATCGCTGCTACCTCGAACGTGCGAGGAGTTGTATTGGTGAATTGAAAGGAACTCGTATCGGTAATCACACCTGTAAGCAAGCATAATGCAGCATCCTTGTTCAGGGGTAAGCCCGCCTGTAGCTGAAACAGGACGATGAGTTCAGCTGTAGCTGCCGCTGCGCTATCAATAATGTTCACCTGCCCGCAACCTTCGCTGCTGATATGGTGATCGATATTGAGGATCATTGCGTTGTCCAGAAAAGATTTGTGATCTTCATAGAGGTGACCGAAACGTCTCAATTCGCCTGTATCCAGGGCAATAACCAGGTCAAAAGCCTCGTCATCCAACGTTTGTTGTAGCATCTCAATTCCAGGCAAGAACGAGAGGTTTCGCGGGGCAGCATCTGCACAGGCAGGGACACAATCCTTCCCAATTTGGTGCAAGATATGAGCCAGGCCAAGGGCTGAGCCGATGCAGTCCCCATCGGGAGATTCGTGTGCGAGCAAGGCAATGCGCTGTGATGAAGTGATCAGTGCCATTGCCTGCTCGACAAGCGCTGGGTCAATGTGTGAATTCACAGTATCCATGTTCTCACTCATTGGTACCACCGCTTAATGTTTCTTCCTGTTCGATCTTGCGAATAAGCTCAAGAATACGTGAGCCTTGTTCAATCGACGTATCTAGCTTAAATGCTAACTCGGGCATGTAACGCAGTGTAATGCGGCTGGCAAGTTCACTACGTAGAAAACCTGTCGCGTGTTTCAGAGCTTGAATTGTGACAGTCTGCTCTTTCTCGGTTCCCATGACGCTGACAAAAACTTTTGCGTGACGAAGGTCGCCGCTAACCTCGACACGTGTAACGCTTGCGAATCCAACTCGTGGATCTTTCACCCGCGTGCGTAATAAATCGCTAAGCTCGGCTGCAATCAATTCACCAAGCCTCTCTTGTCGGTGTGGATTTGGCATGCATATATCCCTTTGTCTTTAAGGGCACCCGCAAGGAATGCCCCTACTATACGATGAAAAGGGCTTCGCCCCTCGTGTATAGTAGGAGCGGGGGCTTGCCGCTGCCCTCGTGCCTTTACATTGCTTACATACCTGGTTTGACACGTTCTTGTGCGTAAGACTCGATAATGTCGCCCTCTTCGAACTCAGTGAAATCGTCAAGCACTATGCCACACTCATAGCCGGTGGCCACATCGCGAACATCATCTCTACCACGTCGAAGTGAGGCGATTTTGCCATCGTACACTTTTTCTTTTTTGCGTAGAACACGAGCCTGTGAAGAACGTGTTATTTTGCCATCAATGACACGACAGCCAGCAATAACCATGTTTTTGCCCGCTTTGAAGGTTTGCTGTACCTCGGCATGGCCCTCGATCACTTCGTGGTATGTTGGTTCCAGTAAACCTGTAAGAGCAGCCTGGATATCGTCGATCAGCTTGTAAATGATATTGTAGTAACGGATTTCGACGTTTTCCTTTTGTGCCAGGCGCTGTGCGGATACATCAGCTTTGACATTGAAGCCGATAATGACAGCATCAGAAGCTCCAGCAAGATGTACATCGGTTTCGTTAATATTGCCGATACCTTCGTGAATCAGCCGAACCTTGATGTTCTCTTCACCCACTCTACTCAAAGCGTTCTTGATGGCTTCTGCTGAACCCTGCACATCGCACTTGAGCACAACATTCAGCTCCTTGACTTTGCCCTCTTGCATTTGCATGTACAGGGTATCAAGGCTCACCTGACCGAGCGGTATGTTTTCACTGCGACGCTGCTCTGCGATTTTCGAGGCGACCTGTTTCGCTTTGCGCTCATCAGAAACGACTTCGAGACGGTCTCCAGCCTGGGGTACCTCGGGCAATCCAAGGATACTCACAGGTGTGCTAGGAGGAGCCTTCTGGATGCGTTTGCCACGGTCGTTGAACATGGCACGCACTTTACCTGACATTGAACCAACGACGATGTTATCACCCATTTTGAGTGTTCCCTGCTGTATGAGTACTGTCGCCACTGCGCCAGAGCTTTTCTCCAGTTTTGCTTCAATGATGACCCCAGTCGCTGGCCTGTTGGGATTAGCGCGAATATCCTGCACTTCTGCGACCAGTAAGATCATTTCGAGTAGTTCATCTATGCCGGTCCCTTTGCGAGCCGAGACTGGTACGCAAATGACATCTCCACCGTACTCTTCGATCACTACTCCGATATCATAGAGTTGCTGTTTCACGAAGTCCGGGTTGGCGTCGACTTTATCCATTTTGTTGATGGCGATGATAATGGGTACTTTAGCTGCTTGAGCGTGATCAATCGCTTCGCGTGTTTGTGGCATCACGCCATCGTCGGCTGCTACTACAATAATGGCGATATGCGTGACCTGTGCTCCTCGCGCTCGCATGGCGGTGAATGCTTCGTGACCCGGCGTGTCAATGAAGGTGATTTTCTTCCCGTTGACTTCGACCTGGTATGCGCCGATATATTGAGTAATACCACCGGCTTCACCCGCGGCAACTTTGGTTTTACGAATGGTGTCAAGCAAGGAAGTTTTGCCGTGGTCAACATGCCCCATGATGGTAACTACTGGAGGAATGACAACCGTATTGTCTTCGTGACGTGCTGCTATCATAGCTTCGTTTGTAGAAAGTCCCCCACTGCTGCGCTGTACAGCAGGAGCCACAGATAGCTCGCTCTGACTAGGCTCGAAGCCAAGATCACTTGCGACCAGCGCCGCTTTATCGTAGTCGACAACCTGGTTGATACTGGCAAAAATGCTATGTTTGATGAGACCCCGAATGACATCATTGGGTGTTGTTTGCAATAATTCAGCAAGATCCTTCACAACAATTTGGGGTGGGATGGAGATTGGTCCCGTTGGTTTCTCTTTCACTACTGGAACGCGTCGTTCAGGCTGCTTACGCACTGGTGTGCCTGGAGTACGTCCCCCCGTGCGAGTCCCGTGTACACCTGGTCGATGTGTGCCTGGTACAGTGCTAAAAGGCCGCGTACCGGGTCGGGTGGTTGTGCTACCAGGAGCAGTCGTGCGTTGTGTGGGAGCATTGCTGGTCTGACGTTGTACTGGCGCAGCAGTTCCTCCGCTACGCTGTCCTGGCTCCGATCGTTGGGCTGTGTTTGAATGCGAATCATCACGTGCTGCTACTTTCGTTGCAGGACGAGCAGTGCTGCTAGTAGTAGTAGGTTGTGCTGTCGTTGAACGGGCATTACTGCTAGTAGCTGACCGTGCGGTTGCAGGACGAGCAGTGCCAGTACTTGCCGGCTGAGTTGTTGCAGGACGAGCTTCAGGAGTAGCTTGCGTTTGTACTTTTTCGGATGCGCTCTTGGCGCGGACGGCAGCCGTAGTACGTGTTGTTGCTGTGGTACGACGTTGAACAGCAGGCTTTTCTTCCTGTGCCTGGCTGTTCGGTGTGGCGCTTTCTGTTTTTGCGCGAGTAGTTGTCCGACTGCGTGTTTTGGTTGTTTTGAGTTGCTCGTTTGCATCTGGGGTATCAGATGTATTACTCATGAAGAAGACCCCCTTCTATATAACGATACGCCTTTTTAGCGGTGGAAATCTCTCTTCACAGCCACAAAAAAGGACTGTCATCTTCCCCTTTGGGAAGAGACAGACCCTCTCGTTGGTGCAGTGCCGGGCATTAATATTCGTCTGCGCTCACTGGCGTCATAGTTGCTATGTTTAATAGGTCATAGCTGTCGCTCCGCAAACATTGCCAAAACTGCCCTCCAAACGGTGGGCTGTGCCTCTATCAAGAGTAGAGAAAAAATGACTCATACGTTTGTTACAATCCTCATCTGACCTTGTCAGATGCATTGATGGTAATAATTGAAATGAATTGAATAACTCCGTATTTCCACATGGTTGGTTTTGACGGCTATTGTAGTATAGCCTACTGTGTATGTAATTGCAACAATCACCCATCCCTGGGTAATGTTGCGATAAAGGTTGCTAAACCAGTCCGATCTTCGTCTGACAATGTCAATTCGAATTCCTGCTCGAGACGCTGCTTCTTCATGGCATCCTCCCAGCACGAAAGCCGGGCGCAAAGATAAGCGCCACGTCCCGATTTCTTACCGATGGGATCGAGCTGCACGTGTCCATCTGGTGTGCGAACGACGCGCAGCAACTCGCGTTTTGGTTTGGTTTCACGGCAAGAGATGCAAGTACGCAAGGGAACGTGTTTAGGCCTTTTGGTTTGAGTCTTTACGGATTTGCTGGCCATACTCGCCTTCCTTACATATCATAATCAAGTTGCTGTGAGTTATGCCTGCCACCTCCTCGCTGGTGGTGCGAGCGTTTTGATCCGCTTTCGTTGCGTTCACCACGCTCGTAACGACTTTGGAAACGGTCGCGGTCGCGTCGTCCGGCGCTTTGAGTCTGGGCAGGCTCGTAACTCTCTTCAAATTGCTCTTCGTATACTTCACCCTCGATGGGTTTCAGGACATCAACGCGCCACCCGGTGAGCTTTGCCGCAAGCCTGGCGTTTTGTCCATCTTTTCCAATCGCAAGCGAGAGTTGTCTCTCTTGAACAGTAACCAGGGCAGTATGATCCGATTCGCGTAATTCAACGCGCAATGGTTTTACCGGGCTGAGCGCATGTCCAACGAATGTAGCGGGATCGGGACTCCACTGGATAATATCTATCTTCTCATCGTTCAGTTCATGTACGATATTATTAATGCGCGAACCACGCACACCGACGCATGAACCGATTGGATCCAATCCTTCCTGGCGTGCAACAACCGCGACCTTCGAGCGACTCCCTGGTTCTCGCGCGATAGCCTTAATCTCGACGGTACCTTCATAGATTTCTGGCACCTCCGATTCGAATAAGCGACGCACGAGGTCACGATGGGTGCGGGAAACCATAATCTGGAGCATACGTCCGGGTATGCGGCGTACATCATAAACGTAGACTCGTAAGCGTTGTCCGATACGGTAATGTTCGGTAGGAACTTCCTCGCCAGGAGGCATGACTCCTTCTACCCGTTCGGCTTTATCGAAATCGAATAACCAACCGCGTACAGGATCTTTGCGAGTGAGTATGCCAAGGCGGATTTCACCAACCCAATCTTTGAGCTGGTCGTAGAGATGTTCGTGTTCAGCTTCGCGAATACGTTGTAAGATGACCTGCTTAGCCGTTTGCGCTGGAATGCGCGCGAAGATATACGATGAGTCAACATCTATTGTTTGTCCAAGGGCCGCATGTGGCTCTAAGCGTTGAGCTTCTGCCAGAGAAATCTCTTCGTTAGCGTCGGTTATCTGTGCCACAATCTTTTTGGTCGCCCAGACACGTACTTCACCGTTCTTATCTACCTCAATGCGAATATTCTCTCCGCCGCCGGTACTTTTGCGGTAAGCTGACAGGAGAGCCGTGGCAACTGTTTCCATTACCACTTCGCGGGGTAGTCCTTTCTCGGCTATTAATTGCGCAATCGCAGCCTGAAATTCACTCCTCATATGCCTTACTCCTCCCGCAGGTCGTCCAGGTAGACACTAACAAAACATCATTTTTTCGAGTACTTCTTCCGCTGCAAACATGCAGCGGTACATGGACGAAATTGTCCCTGGCAAACAGAAAAGTGGACGGGATGCCCACTTTTCTCAAAAAGGTTTCCTTAATTCTGATAAAATTATATCATATTCTGATTCTTTAAGCAATGTTTCTGAAAGTTGCAAAGTGGCTGTGAGAAAGGTTCAGAACATGGCCTTTATTCGGCGTGATATACTTTGGTAGTATTTTCTGCTTGATATGAAAGCGCAGCCAAAGGAGCTATACTATGGCCGTATCCCATCTGTCAGAAGACGAGCAGTTGCTTGTAGAAGCAATTCGAGAGATTGCGCGGGAACAAGTGGCGCCACGCGCCACAGAGATTGATCACACCTCGCAATTTCCCTGGGATATGAAAGAATTACTGGCTCAACAAGATATCCTGGCTATGCCTTTTCCAAGCGAATATGGCGGTATTGGATCCAGCGAACTGGCGGTTGTGATGGCAATCGAAGAGTTGGCCAGAAATTGTGCCACCACCAGTTTGATTCTTGCGGTGCAACAACTCGGATCGTTGCCGATCATTCTGGCAGGCACTGATGAGCAGAAGCGTAAGTATTTGCCGCCGCTGGCCAGTGGCGAATGGCTTGCTGCCTTTGGTTTGACTGAAGCTGGTTCCGGCTCGGATGCTGCTGCAATGCAAACGTTTGCTGTGCGTCAGGGTGATACGTATATCCTGAATGGATCGAAACGCTTCATCACAAATGGTGGCCTGGCACAGGTCAACTCCATATTCGCGCTAACGGATCCAAAGGCGGGAACACGCGGTATCAGCGCTTTCATCGTAGAGAAAGATTTTCCAGGCTTTTCTGTAGGGCGCATTGAAGACAAGATGGGCATTAAGGGGTCTCAAACTGCTGAACTGATTTTTACTGATTGTGAGGTACCGGCAGAAAATTTACTGGGACGTGAAGGAGATGGTTTTAAGTTTGCCATGATGACGTTGGATCGCACGCGCCCCGGCGTTGCAGCGCAGGCTGTGGGTATTGCGCAGGGCGCGCTTGATCTGGCTGTTTCGTATTCTAAGCAGCGCATCCAGTTTAAGAAGCCTATTGCCGAAAACCAGGGCATCCAGTTTATGCTGGCCGATATGGCGACCAAGGTTGAAGCCGCGCGTCTGCTGGTCTATAATGCGGCTGAAATGATAGATCAGGGAGAATCAAACTTCAGTAAATATTCATCAATGGCGAAACTGTATGCCTCGGACATTGCTATGGAGGTTACAGGCGATGCTGTTCAGATCCTTGGCGGCTATGGGTATATGAAGGAATATCCTGCTGAGCGTATGATGCGCGATGCGAAGATCACGCAGATTTATGAAGGAACAAACCAGATACAATTGCTAGTAATTGCTCGTGCTTTATTAGGCGAGAAATAGACAGGACACTATGCCATCATTGTCATTTGATCGGGTTGCACATGCGTATGATGCCACACGCGGTTATCCCCCAGGCATCGATCAACATATAGCAATAGCGATTGTCGATTCAATTCATGCCACATCAGAGACAACCATTTTGGAAGTTGGGGTTGGAACAGGTCGCATTGCATTTCCTCTCGCATCTCTGGGCCATACGTATACTGGTGTGGATATTTCGGAAAACATGGTTAAGCAATTTGCTACGAAACTGCTACACAATGGTTGGCAGGAATACCAGCAAGCATGGGGATCTTTGCCAGATGAAAATAGTGTAAGCGCTCATTCAGTTTCACGTTATAGTAATAGAGCGAAAAGCGCTGCAATACGCCTTGTTCTCTCGGATATGACGACTTTACCTTTTCGTGATGCTTCATTCGATGTCGTGCTTGCCGTACATGTCTTTCAACTTGTGGATGGCTGGCAGCACGCGCTGCTTGAAGTACTGCGCGTGCTGCGCTCGGGAGGAGTCTTTCTTCATTGCTGGGATGAGTTTGTAAATGGTGAGGCATGGCCTGTTGGGAAAACATGGGGCGAGATCGTCCGTGAACTCGGCGGTGAGACCAGGCGGCCTGGTGCAGATGAACGATCAGATGTTACAGCGTGGCTAAAAGAACATGGATTACAACCCAAAGAGATACCCGTGGTGCAGTGGGAGGTTACACAGACACCGCGAGAAGCGTTGGAACAAGTCACAAGGCGTCTCTGGTCTAGCACATGGGTTGTGCAGGATGACATTTTTGCTGAATCGGTTGTGCGCTTAGAGAGTTGGGCGAAGGACTACTTTGGCGACGATATTGACAGGCCATTTAAAGGAACTCGTCAATTCGTAATTTGTAAAACTGAGGTATAAATCCATGCGTGAGATTACAATTTTTAGTGGCACTGCACATCTGGAGCTGGCTTTAGAAGTTTGTGTATGTCTAGGAGTTCCTCTGTCTCCGATCACGATTCACCACTTCAGCAATGATTGCCTCTATGTGCAACTGAATGCCAATTGCCGTGAAAGTGATGTGTTTTTGATCCAGCCGCTGGTTCCTCCTGTGCAAGAACACCTGGTAGAGTTACTTTTTATGCTCGATGCCGCACGTGGCGCCTCGGCTGCCCGCACGACAGCAGTCATTCCTTACTACTCCTATGCTCGTTCAGACAAGAAAGATGCCCCGCGTATCTCCATTGCTGGAAGGCTGGTAGCCGATTTGCTAGAAACTGCCGGAGCCAATCGTGTTCTGACCATGACACTGCATGCCGCACAGGTACATGGCTTCTTTAGCGTGCCAACGGATCACTTGAACGCGCTTAACGTTCTTGCAAACCATTTTCGAGGTCGTGATTTGACGAACACAGTCGTTGTTGCGCCAGACCTGGGTAATGCCAAATCTGCCTCCCATTTTGCGCGCTTGCTCAGATTGCCGGTCGCTGCTGGCAGCAAGCAGCGTTTGAGCGACGAAAAAGTCGTTATTGAAGCTATTGTTGGTGATGTCGAAGGAAAAAATGTCATCCTGATCGATGATGAGATTGCAAACGCCGGTACAGTGCTTGAAATGTTAAAACACTTGCGTGAGCATCACATTGGTCGGGTTACAGTCGTTACCACACATGGTCTGTTCACCGGCATGGCTATTGAGCTAATGGGTGCACAACCAGAAATTGATGAGATCGTGACAACCAACACTGTGCCAATTCCACCCGAAAAACGCTTGCCTAACATGCGCATACTCTCAGTAGCTCCCTTGTTCGCTGAAGCCATTCAACGCATTCACAACGGTGAGTCGATTAGTAGCCTGTTTGCCGATACGATGTAACCCTCAAACAATCCTCCAATGATAGGCGACGATAAGCATTTTCGCATGGCGGCCCCTCGGCAATATCTATCGTCCCAGCAGTTAGATCAAAGATGATCGAGGCAATGCTCTCGTTGTTCTCTACTAGCGGGATGCCAGGTTCTACATGCAGGCAAATGGAACCTGGAGACGTTTCGTGATCCGCAAGTATGCTGTGCAAAACATGCTCGTCAATCTTCTGCTTGCTCGCAAGCGTTTGGATGCGTTCACCGCGAGCGAGCGTCTCTGGATATTCTCGAGCATTACTATCGTGAATGCATAGCTCTGGACTAACACAGTGATTCGCGTGTGTTAACACTCCACTATCTGAGCGTAAGACATGTTGACCTGCTGGAGTCGCTTCCACACCTGCGAGCGCTCCGCTGTGATCTACCAACATGTGGAAGCACGAGGTACATCGATCTGCAATCCTAATAAGTGAAATCGCTTCTTCGACAGAGTGCGCGTCTTCCAAAACTCGGCGAAGAATAATATGCATAGGCACTGCTGGACCTGCATGATCGGTATCTGACATCAAGAGATTTATGCACATCGCCAATCCACTTGAGTTGATACCAATTTTGCCCACCATGCCTGCTTCCGTGAGTGTTAACACATCGGGCCCGTCCTCAAGATGTAATGCCCAAAGAATGAGCGAACCTGCCAGTGTAGGACGCCAATCCCAGTTTTGTGCCACGCGAATATGCCCGTCGGTTGAGGCTATCGTGCTGACACCAATAGAGGTGCATTCAGGGCTTTGTGTCACTCCATACATCAACTCGGTTCGAGCATTGATAGCCAGGATCTCGCGAAGATCGCGTTCAGCCCCTTCGGCGATACCGCGCATCTCCTCAAGTAAGTGAGGAGCAAAGTAAGCGATCGAAGGGATAAAACGTTCGGCATGTGAAAGAACTACTTCACTATTCAAGCCTGATGTTTTTGCAAAAATTTCAATATACGCTGTGATAGTGTGTATCACGCGCTCTGTCTGAGTACGTCCAAGATGAAAGCCGCGTGTAAATGGGTCGCCCTCGCTAATTACGAGTGGAATGTGCTTGTCCATGAATGCTCCCTCATATGGCTTGTTGGATATATGCATATGTTACAACAGTACCATCTTATTACAAGGGAGACAATATTATAGTTGGTTTTCACATTGACAAGACAATAGCTGAAACGTACACTTCAATTGAAGAGCTAGCGTTCGATATAAGCTCTTTTACTGGCATTGGTTGCTGTTATGGGGATCAGCGTACCAATGAAACCTTCGATTGCACATTCCACCGTATTTTCATTGGAATTCAGGTTTCAATCTACGCTGTTCCACGATCACATCAGACGTTGCCACGAAACTAATATATTTACATCATTCAAAGGAGATGAAACGATGAAGAAGTCCCTCGTTCTTACAGCAGTCGCCGCGCTTTTGTTTGGAGCGTTGGCAGGAGCGTTCTTTACCCTGCATACAACAACTCCAGCTGCACAGGCTAATGGTCAGAGGGTAATCCATGTTGTAGAGCATGCTATCACAGACACAGTGCAAGAATTTCATCCACCAGCTATGTCTTTAGGTGACATTCTTGGATTTCATAATCCCGTGTACAATGCAACCGACAAGTACCAAGTTGGAACTGATAACGGACAATGTACTCGCACCGTCGCTACAGGCAAGACCGAATGGGAGTGTTTCTGGACAGTAGTCCTCAAGCAAGGGCAAATCACTGTAGAAGGGCCATATTACGATGATGGTACCGATACGACGCTAGCAATCACTGGCGGCACAGGTGCCTTTGTTGAGGCGCATGGTCAGATGCTCCTGCATGCAAGAGGTAACCCGCTCGGATCAGAATATGACTTTATCTACACTCTCGTTGATTAGGATTTTGCTGAATATTACCGTCTGATGATCGTGTAATCAGGTAGGAGACAGTGATTCACACACACTCAAATGAAGGCTCGCTTGTGAGCCAGTCCAGAGTAAGAAGTGACTTTTGAGAAGCCCTGAGGCAGGAGTGCAAGTCATTGCGCTCCTGCATTTTGTTTGGGATAATACTAGAAGACAGTGAAAATGTTTTTAGTGGAGCCAGTTCATGAGCATAAATGCATCTGCTCGCACTGTTATGGAGCGCTGCAAGGAACTTGCCGGCTATAGTGAGGAGCCTGATCGTCTTACTCGCCGTTTCGCTTCGAAGGCCATGCAACAGGTAAACGAAACAGTGAAGATCTGGATGCAGGCTGCTGGTATGAACGTCGAACAAGACAACATTGGCAACCTGATAGGTCGTTACGAGGCGAGTCAGGCGGGTGCAAAAACTTTACTGCTGGGTTCCCATCTTGATACAGTACGAGACGCAGGAAAATATGATGGGCCACTGGGAGTGATGATTGCGCTTGCCTGTGTAGAAAGATTACATACCCGTCAGGTACGTCTTCCATTTGCTATTGAGGTGCTTGCTTTTGCAGATGAAGAGGGTCTGCGCTATAACAATGCTTATCTGGGCAGCAAATATATGACAGGTACACTAGATCCGAGCTTGCTCCATCTGACTGATATCGAGGGTATCACTATGGCTGAGGCGATACGCTCTTTTGGTGGTAATCCCGATCCAGAAAGCTTACATATTGCTCGCTGGCGTTCGGATGAACTTCTGGGCTATTGTGAGGTTCACATTGAACAGGGACCGGTGCTTGAAGCGCGCAATATTCCGATTGGAGTCGTTAGAGCTATCTCTGGTCAGAATCGTTTCAGTGTCACTTTTACTGGTGAAGCAGGTCATGCCGGCACAGTTCCCATGTCGCTACGCCACGATGCGCTTTGTGCAGCGTCTGAATTTGTGCTCTCTGTAGAGACCCTGGCACAAAGCAGACCAGAAGTGGTTGCCACTGTGGGACAAGCATCGGTAGAGCCAGGAGCTAGCAACGTAATACCTGGAAAAGTTACGCTGAGTCTAGACGTGCGTCATCAAGACAATGAAGTAAGAGAGCTTGTCAACGAACAGTTGGAACAAATAGCTCGCGAAATCTGTAACGCGCGCGCGGTTTCGCTCGACTGGCAGCTTCTACAGGAGCATAAGACTGTTCCATGTGTGCCAGGCCTGACAAAGTTACTGGAGCAGGCTGTAGTGGATTTGAACTATCCACTGCTTTCCCTGCCAAGCGGGGCAGGTCATGACGCGGTTACGCTCTCCGAACTAACCAGTATTGCCATGCTCTTTGTGCGTTGCCGTGGTGGTATCAGCCACAATCCCGCCGAATCAGTCACTGTTGAAGATGTGGAGGTGGCTCTTCGCGTGCTTGAGCAGTTTATACTCCTTTTGAGTACTAACAATGATCCGAAAGCATAAGCTATCGTACTTTGAGGGAAGTGAGAACGCAGTATGTTACGATTTGATGTGAACATCTCCTTTCTCCTAAAGGAAGTACCATTCCTGAAGCGCTTCGAGCGAGCAGCTAGTCTTGGTTTTGTAGCAATAGAGTTTCCATGGCCTGGCGATGAAAACCTGGCTGCAATTGAGAAGCAAGTGCAAGAGACAGGGTTGAAGGTCGTCTTGATGAATATCGATGCAGGTGACATGGCCCATGGAGAAAGGGGATTTCTCAATGATGGCAGTCGAAAAGAATGGGTACACGCTCGTGCTTCGAAAGCCATTGAGTTCGCGAAACAGGTTGGATGTCCCCGATTAAATGCCCTGGTTGGAAATAGCATCCCAGTGAGAAGCCGTGAGGAGCAATTTGACCAGGTTCGTGAAAATCTTGCCTGGATTGCCGATGTTGCAGCAATGGCAGGTATTGAGATAGTCGTTGAAGCCCTGAACAGTTTTGAAAGTCCGAATTACCTCTTGACGAACACACGCGATACATTGGCGCTGCTTTCGGAAGTGAATCGTCCAAATCTCAAATACCAGTATGATATGTACCATATGCAGCGTATGGAGGGGAATCTAATTGCAACATTACGTGAGCACATCGGATGGATTGGACACATGCAAATTGCGGATGCTCCTGAACGTCATGAGCCTGGGACCGGCGAAATTCACTATCAACATGTCTTGACTGCCCTTGATAACCTCGAATATCCGGGCTATGTCGGACTAGAATATAACCCGACCAGGAGTTCAGAGGAGAGTTTTGCCTGGTTGCCTGCTGATCGACGAGCAGAGATAGCGGTAGGTGATTTGAATTTGTAAGGAGTTCAACAAGAAGTGGCTAAATCAGATAGTTTTTCTTCCAGTGTGAAAAACCATCTGATTTAGCCACTCTCTTTATCTCGTTTGAATTTCCTGTCGCGCTTCGATTGCCTGTGCGACAATCTCAGAAATATCTTCGGTATGCATCTTCTCTTCAGCCTCTACACCTTTGATGCCGTCATCGAACATAGTTATGCAGAAAGGACAGGCAGCAGCGAGGACTGAAGCTCCCGTCTCCAATGCTTCATTGACCCGCGTTTGATTGACACGTTCGCCAATTTTTTCCTCCATCCATGCTAGACCACCACCACCACCGCAACAGAAGCTCTTGTTGCGATTGCGATGCATTTCAGTAACACCATTGCTATTGAGCACTGTGAGCACGCGGCGCGGTTCGTCGTACACATCGTTATAGCGCCCTATGTAGCATGGATCGTGATACGTCAGCTTACGTTGGTCAAAACCCTCGGGAAGCGTAATGGTTTGATCGGCAAGCAGGTTATTTATGTACATGGTATGATGAACCACTTCATAGTCGCCGCCAAGCTGTGGATACTCGTTCTTAATTGTATTGAAGCAGTGTGGACAGGCAGTCAGAACCGTGCGATGTTTTGCAACAGCGCCGTTGCCGTTTCCCGAAGCGTGCCCATTATGCCCGTTAAGCGTGCTCGATCTATTAAAGCCATAACCATCCAACGTTTCGATGTTTTGCTGCGCCATCATCTGCCACAGGTATTCGTTGCCAATGCGCCGCGCTGGGTCACCTGTACACCATTCTTCTGGTCCAAGAATGGCAAAGTTAATTTGTGCCGCTTTGAGGATTTTAGCAACTGCTGTTGCAACTTTCTTGTTGCGCTCGTCAAACGAACCCATACAACCAACCCAGTAGAGAACGTCAGCATTTGGATTTTCTGCCATGAGCGGTATATCCAGTCCAGCAGCCCATTCAGCACGTTTGTC
>WNFW01001715.1_pt1 | contig 21116 bp, 25 predicted proteins | sample 5400131 | NCBI WGS metagenome assembly WNFW01 (sample SAMN13153362, study PRJNA577476) | soil metagenome | isolation source: 20 cm soil or saprolite under grassland replicate 1 | place: USA:California | collected 2016-06-15 | reverse complement strand
TTCATGCTATCGAGGTTGATGTCCGCCAGCGTTTTCTCCAGGGGATAGAGCGGGTGCTCCGCATAAAATTTGGCACCGAGCAATCCCGCTTCCTCCGCTGTCGTTGCCATGAACAACACTGAGCGTTTCGGCGGCGGATTTACTTTCTTGAAGGCGGCTGCGAGTTCGATGACGGACGCAACGCCCGACGCATTGTCGATGGCACCATTAAAAATCTGATCGCCCTGCAACTCAAGATGCCGCCCAAGATGGTCCCAGTGCGCGGTATAGATAACGTATTCACCGTTTGATTTTGGATCGCTGCCTTCGAGTTTGCCGATAACATTGTGCGACTTGAACGAGCGAATCTGCTGTTTGATCGCAATGTTGGCTTTGGCGTTCAGGGTTACAGGCCGAAAATTCTTGGTGATCGCAGATTTCTTGAGGCCATCGAAATCCTGGCCGGAGCCGGCGAATAATTTCTTTGCAACATCCAAGGTGATCCACGAACGCGCCGAGACCGCATCCATATTCTTGTTCGGATTATCGAGCTCGAAGTTTTCTTTGCTCCAGCTCGACTTCACTACCTGCCAGGGATAAGCGGCAGGTTCTGTTTCGTGAATGATGATCGCCGCCGCCGCGCCTTTTTGCGCCGCGATTTCATATTTGTAGGTCCAGCGGCCGTAATATGTCATCGCTTTCCCTTTGAACATTTTGTCGTTGAGCTTTGACGGATCTTTTGGATCGGGAACCGGCGGATCGCCGATCAACATCAGCAGCGTTTTGCCGCGGACATCGACATTTTTGTAATCGTCCCAGCCGTACTCCGGTGCGACGACGCCGTATCCGACAAATACCAGATCTGATTTCTCGATCTTGATTTCCGGCTGGAGCCGCGCCGATGAAGCAACGAAATTATCCGGATATTTCAGATCCATCGTTTTGTCGCCAATGACGAAGGACATTCGCGGTTCGCTTTGGATCCCGGCGAGGGGAACTTCCTGCGTGTATGTCCCGTCGGGATTTCCCGGCTTTAACCCGATCTTTTTGAACTGATCGGTGATGTATTTGACTGACAGGTCTTCGCCCTTTGACCCTGGCGCGCGCCCCTCGAATTCATCCGATGCTAGAACTTTGATGTGTGCGAGCAGAGCGTCCGGCGTGATCGCCTCAAGCGCCGGCTGCAAACGGTCCTTCAATTCATCATTTCCGAGGAGCGACGCCGCGGCGGAGCAACAGAGCGCGAGTAACAAGCGCGAAATCTTCATGCTCATTCTGTAGCGGCGCTTCGCGGCCGCCGCAAATCAGTAACCCAGCCGTTCGCCGCCGGCTTAGATGTTAGCTCGCCACCCGTGGATCAGCCCACCAATAATCAGACCGCCGATACCGCCAAGGATAAGAATGGGAACGTACTTGTGCGTAATGATGGCGTCAGGAAGGCTGATCAGCAGGCCAAACAACAGACCGACAAGCGAGCCCGGCCAGCCCGGCAACCGAACACAACCGATAACGAATCCAATGGCGAAGCGACTCGTAAATGCGCCGAGCAAGGCGCTAGTCTTGTCGGGAAAAGACATCGGCAGCATAAGACCGACATCCAGCGCTCCAAATACTATACCAGCGATCAGACCGAGGATGACTTTCGACATGTGGAACGGTCTAGCGGAAACAGTGTGCGCTCACAACATTTAACGACAATAAGATGAGCGACGGCGGACGAGGGCGCGCATCGCTCGGGGTGGAAGGATCGAAGTCATCTCAAATGTGAACGCAGAGCGGTCCGCCGTTCGCTCCATCGCATGGTTAGACTGTGCGTCATACTCGCAAAGTGCGTGGCATGACGAAACATAAAACGAGCAAGTTCACAACGGCCAATGTGATGCCGAACCCGATCTGGCAAGCGGCGACCTCGTGTAAATCCCCAATGGCTCTGTCGGCAGATTCGATGGCTGAGATAGCATGCAAAGCGCGAGGACGTAGATCCTCCAACGAAGAAGATGCTTCGATCTTGCTTCGCATGGCTGGGAAGTCCGGGGGGTGGAGATGGCCGATGACAAAGGCGCAAATAGCGAGCGCCGTGATGTAAAGAACATTGAGCGCAATGACGATGTAGAGGACGGTGCGCTTCGTCATAGGTCTAACGAGAAAGAGATGCGCCACGGCAGGGTGTCGTGACAAACACGCTGAACTTATTTCGCCATGGGCCGTTGGCTTCATCGAATTGGTTAGATCGGGAGTGTTGAATCCCGCTCAATGCTTGCATGGACCTCCATGATAATTCTCGCCAGCCGCGTCGACGAACCAGGCCGACAATGTGCCAGTCGGATGATGAAGAGTGATAAGCCACTCGCGAGTGGCCTCCTCCCAACTAGCCGAAACAACGCGTGTCTTGCCGTATTCGGGTCGAGGAGCCGTGGTGCTCTAAGCTGCTCAATCCTCGCTGCAATGCGCTTGCTGGAGTAAGTGACAGAGCCAACGCTTTCGTCTGAAACGTCAAATCCTAGGCACAGCCCCCGATGCCGATCGGCGTAATGACTCCATTGGACAGGGTTGTGCCAATCTCGGCTGAAACACAGCAAACCTCGGGTCCGAGAAAGCTCATCCTTCATCTTTCGGAACGCGCGACGAACAGCAGAATCGGTTAGGGAGACCGCAAAAAGCTCGAATGGATCGTTAAGGTCCTTCAGTGTAGCAATCTTGAGGCGTTTCTTAACGAGGTCGTCCATGCCGAATTGTTCGTTGACGAAGTGATAGGCGCGCATGTGAAGGCCTAACGAGACGGAGCTGAGCGACCGCTGGCGAGAGCGAGCGCGGTCGCGAGCGAAAATGTTTTAATCATTGGAAATGTGAACGCCCGCCGGGCGGCGGTTCGCTCCAGCGTCTTGTTAGGCCTTATTCCTCATTGCGCGTCTGGCCAGCCGAAGTACAAAGACATCGCACGCCGAAAACACTGCGCATGAAACCCAAATGCACAGACTAAACTAACCGGGAAAATGATGAGAGATAAAAAGCCCCAGACCAACATCGCATAGACCAACATGACACGTGATATCATGGCGACTTCAGGCTTTACCACAATTATTAAAACACCCACGACTGCCCAAACAAACAAGAACGCGAAACAGTGAAATAAAAAGGCAAAAGTCCCCATCTGCCCCATATCTAGGTTGTGCACCCAAAAGGTTCTGATAATGCTGAGTAGAAGCATTCCGGGAGCCGCGGCCACAATACAACAAAGAATCGCGATAACCGTCTTTGGGTCTTTTGAATTGTCGTCTGCCATTGAATGCGGGTATTAGGCCTAACGAGAAAGAGATAAGCCACGGCAGGGTGTCGTGGCAAACACACTGAAGTTATAACGGAATGGGGCCGTTGGCTTCATCGACTGCTTAGACCACGTGCCCTCCGGCTTTGTCCGAATCATGGGCTTTCTTGCGTTATGGCTTGTCCCGGTGATACGTCGGTGACGATAATCGGAAACTCGAAAGCAGCCAATTCTTGTGACTTCCGCTTACCACTCAAGTCGGACCGCATCTCGAAAATAATGCGGTTGATAATCGTCCATGAGGCGTCTGCCGTGCCCCCAGGGCTGTTATAGTTCTCGACCGGAGCCTTGGCTTGCGTCAGCACGTTCTCGCTCCCCATCAGGTTAATCACATTCAGGTTTTTCACCAAATCTAGTTGAGTATCGTAACTCCTGTTGCTGGCGAAGGCACTGAGCGCAAACAGGAAGTCTTGATATCGCGTAATTTTGAACTCAGTTTCCTGCAACCGCAGAGTACGCCTCCTGTCGAGGAAATTTGATAATAGGTGTTCGAGTAAGACAACGACACCGCCGATTAAGGCTACGGTAAGTTGGGTGTTCATAGAAGCCTAACGAGACAGAGATAAGCCACGGCAGGGCGGCGTGGCAAACAGACTGATCTTCCTTCGCAATGGGGCCAGCCTGCTCGCGAACGCTTTCGGAGTTGGCTTCATCGATTGGTTACTCGACCATCGCCGGACTACGTCGCACCGCACCGTCAGCCACGCGTAGAACAACTTTGCCATGGCTAGGCTTGTGCTGATACGCCTGCCGCGCCTCGGCGAGCGGGAACACGGCGCCAACGACCGGGCGGAGCGCACCCCCATCGACCAGCCGTGCGATCTCCGCCAGCTGCGTCCGGCTCGGCTCCACGATGAAGTACGCGGCACGGATGCGCTCGTCGGTTGTTCGTTCGCCTGAAGCCGCGACGGTGACCAGCCTGCCTCCGGGCTTGAGCACGCCCCAAGACCTCTCCAGCGTCTCCCCGCCGACCGTGTCGAAGACCACGTCCACGTCCCGGACCACGTCCTCGAACCGCTCGGCCCGGTAGTCGATCACCTCGTCGGCCCCGAGGCCGCGCACGAAGTCGAGGTTGGCTGCCGAAGCGGTGCCTGTCACCCGCGCGCCGCGCCAGCGGGCGAGCTGCACGGCAATGGTGCCGACGCCCCCGGCCGCGCCGTGGATCAGCACCCGCTGGCCCGCCGCGAGACCAGCACGTTCGACCAACCCCTGCCAAGCCGTCAGAGCGGAAATCGGTGTGGCGGCTGCGTGAACGTGGTCGACGCTAGCCGGCTTGGGGGCGCAATCGGCGACGAGCGCCACGCAGTAATCGGCCTGGGCGCCGTTACGGTACCAGTCATTGAGCCCGTACACCAGGTCCCCCACGCCCAGGTCCCTGACCCCGGCCCCCATGGCGGCGATCTCGCCGGAGAATTCGTGTCCGGGGATGACCGGCAACGGGCGCGGCTCTCCCGCCCGTGTGGTCCAAGTCGGAACCCAGGAGAGTTCCGTGTGGATGACGCCGGCGGCGTGGACCCGCACGAGCACCTCGCCTTCCCCGGGGCGGGGCTGCGGCGCCTCCTCGTAGGCGAACGCCTCGGGGCCACCGCGGCCGCGCAGACAGATCGCCTTCATGCCAACACCCCCAAGCACCTTTTGGCCGAACGACAAAGAGATAAGCCACGGGCGGGGTTGGTGGCAAGATTGCTCACGTTCACTTGATCAGGGGCTGTTGGCTTCATCGGATGGTTAGGTGTTTTTGCGTGTTGCTTGGATTGCGAAAAGTAGGAAAGCCGCGCACGCCGACGTGAAAACGGAATAGTCAAGCGGTGCTTTTGGGCCCAACGCCACGAGCATGGCGACGGCAAAAGATAGCAAAAGCAGCGCACTAGCCAAAGAAACCCAGCGCAGGTGCCAGCCGATGAGCAAGCCCAAAGCCAACAAAGTCTCGGCCACTGTCGCGGCCCAACCCACGGCTGGTATAACCGCCGCTGGTAAGAACCAATTAAGCTTGGCCACATAGGCATCGAAGTGGGCCAAGTCGCCCCAACTGACGCCCTGCTTGCCTGGTGGCCCCCAGAGTCCGAATCGATCCGCCACGGCCGAGAGCAACGCTAGCGCAATGGCAATCCGGAGTAAGAGAGTCGCAATGTCGACCGGCTTGTGGCTCAATGATGTGCGCTCCATCTTGTCAATACGTTACGTCTAACGAGAAGGAGCTGAGCCACCGCTGGCGGCACCGAGCGTGGCAAACACGAAGAACTGTTTCATAAAATCAAATGCGCTCATCGCGACGGCCAGGGGGTTGGCTCCAGCGTTTGGTTAGACCTGTGATGACCCATGGAAGGAGAGCCTACCCGATAATTTTGAACTGGATCAATGCGGCAGTAATAAAGATGAGCAAGATCATGAAAGCGCCAGCAATCTGAATTCCGCGAGGAGTCACTTTCTCCATGCGACCTCCCAGAAAGTCTCCGTAGAACCAGATAACGCTTCGCGGCGCGAGAATGAGCCAGAGTCCGATGGCGATCGCGAGAGAAGCGCCCTTCAAAAACTGCATAGGTCTAACGAGAAGGAGCTGAGCCACCGCTGGCGGGAACGAGCGTGGCAAGCATGAGGGACTGTTTCATAAAATTAAATCTGGTCATCGTGACGGCCAGCGGAACGATTCGGGCTGCTCACAATCATATTGTTAGGCGAGTTTGTCGCCTCAGTAATGCGGGGAATCGAAAGTCAAATGGGCTGGAGTCTTCTCCCCGCTTCCGCTGCGGTGCTTAGCCTCGCATTAGGATTTACAATTTGGTCGTCCTATTCCGACGGTGCGATGCGATGGGAAACGCGGCACGTGCGCAGTCACAGGGATGTCGTCCGATTACGCGCGTGGATTGCGCTGCACTTCGCGTTATTCCTCGGGATCGGCGTGCTTGGAGTCGGCGTACGCCGCGCCATCGTGTTGGCTCCCGGCGGCTATTTCAGTGATCAGGAGCAATGGATCATCTGCGCGACAGCCGCCGGTATCATCCTCGTGACCATGGGAATTGCCGCTACGTCGGAGCGGCATGTCCAGTCAGGCCCCCCGGAGCGTTTGGCTGTCCCAAGCAGGGATTGCGCTTGGCGCTCTCACGCTCGCGCCACTGAGTACGCAGATTATCACCACCGGCATTTTGTGGCTCCTTCTCCTTTGCTTCGCCGCGCAAATAGTGGCGCTGATTGCCAACCGCCAGCTGTAGGAGTCGCGCTTTGGAGTGCGCGGACATGTTCGCGCTTTGAAAGCGGCGACATGTCGCCGCAGTCCAAAAACCGGCATCACCGATGCCGGCTACAGGTATCATTCGTAAAAATAATATCGGCGGCCTTGCGCGGATTATCCCGCGCCAGGTGAATTCGCTGCGCCGGAAAATAGATCGTCTCAAATGCACGCTTCGCTTCCTGCGGGGGCAAACCTTCCTGGCCCCGGGCCATTGCACGGCGCAGAGCGGTTGCGAATGAGCAGTCGATCCAAACCTTCAGGTCGAAGTGATCGCGATACATCGGTTTAAACAAGAAGATTCCTTCCAGCAGGATGATGTCGATGTTGCGAAACGCGTAACGATGTTTGCGGAAAGTCATCGCGGTCTCCTCCGTGAAATCCGCTTCCACATTGACGTTGCGTGTACCTCGCAGTGGTAAAATCACACGTTCGAACATCTCATCGAATCGAATTGCGCTTTCATAGAAATGCTTTGCCAAATCTTGCTGGTGAAAGCGGATATGCGCGAGATTCAGCCAGCCATCAGCGCTGATGACCGCCAGTTTGATGCCGCGCTTCTGCAGCGACTCAGCGATGCGCCTTTCCAGATGCATCGATCCCGCTGATTCCGACAAGCGAAGCGTGCTGCGGCGAGAGCGCTTTTCGCTTCTCGATGATCGCAGAAATCACCGAACCATCTTCGAGCATGAGTTGCAGCTGAGGTTGGTGATCACGGCCGGTTCTGATCTGCGCGCGGCAAAGCCGCTGCCGAACCGGCGGATGCTTCGCGGTATGTCAACGCGACGGCGTTCATACAGTAGCGCAATCCAGTTGGCGGCGGTCCGTCATTGAAGACATGTCCGAGATGCGATCCACACCGCGCGCACGAAATTTCTAGTCCGAAAATCGCCGAGAACGTGCTGCTTTCGTGAATCGCTTCTTTGCGGATTCGGCTGCCAAAAACTCGGCCAGCCGGTGCCCGAATTGAATTTCGTCTCCGCGCTGTAAAGCGGATTGCCGCACGCGGAGCAAACGTAAATGCCGTTGCGATGATCGAGCGCGTTACCGCTCAGGGATGGTAGCTCCGTGCCCGCTCGGCGCATGACGTAGAACTGCTGCGGCGACAATAGGACCAGCCATTCTTTGTTCGTGAGATCGACCTTCTGGTCGAGAGGAATAGCGTCCAGCTTTGCCCGTATTTGCGCTGCATCAACATTGCTGGGATGCGCGCGGGAGCATGCGAAAAATGCGATGCAAACGCTCACGCCTAACAAAAATTGGACCGTTCGTTCCATTTCGTAAAAGCAACTACGGTTTCAACCAGCCACCTGTCGCTTGGATCGGCGGAGCGGTTTCGCCCGATTTAAGCCAAGCGGCAAGAGCGGTCGCCTTATCGGTCTCAGCACCGCTCGAAAGCAAAACCGTTCCCGTCCAAAGATTGCCCTGATTGGTCATCTCACTGTTCGCCAACTGCAATACGACGAAATCGTGACGCAATTTGCGTCCGCTGTTTTCGCCGCGTTTCACGTCCGATTCGAGATCATTCCCCAGCAATGCGACATTCAACGCTAAAGCCCCGGGTTGTGTTGTCGCCGGAACAAAACTGGCACTGAGTTTTCCGTCGTTTGCTGAACGACACACGCAACACGCCAACTTTAGCAGAACTTGTCGGTGTCACATTGCCACCGAACCAGTCGCGCCATTCTTTCCCGTTAACGACAAAGCCCGGAGTGTAAAGCGAATCGCCGCCCCAAGCCGCCGCGTAACGTTGTTGTCTTGAAGTGAATTCCGGCTTCGCGAAGCGATCGCGCCACCCGAAGTGGTCCCAATAATCAACATGAAACGCCACGGGAATGATCTTCTTCCACAGGTCTCGATTCGATTTGAGTCCGCTCATCCGATCGCCGTTGGGAAGTCACCCGTCGCTTTTTGAGGATCAGATTCCCCGCGAACTGATTTATCTCGTACCCGGCCCTTTTCGGAAGGATGCAGCAGAGCTTCTCCGTGAATCTGACCTAATCCCTCTGTCGGAGCAGCAATGTCGATCTTTATCGTGTTCGAGTAATCCCAACCCGGTACTCGAGGAAGTAATCGCCAACCCTAAACACGAGCTGGATTTCATTCTGAGGTCCGGATTTGCGAACGCTACTTACAACAAAAATAAATACCATACTGGCCGACAATTGTGGACTTACGGAGGGAACTCGAGGACCTCGAAGCATGGCGTGGTCGGCTGCGTCCGTTTTTAGCAAAAACGGTTACGTTAGCTGAGTCGGCATCGGACCATTCCTCGGATTCTCAGCCCCACGTGATGGGCGACACGCTCCTCATTAGTCACGTCGCTGAAGGGAATCGTCCCCTGCCAATGCAAAACTTGCCGGTAGTAACTTTCTTGGATCGACAACCTGCAAATATTTACCGGGAGGCTTCAATGAAGCCCGGCAATTCGATACCTTCAGTGCCGACTGTCGACCAAATGGAAATAACGATCGAACCGTAGCCGCCCGATAACCCAGGAAGCCAGCCGAAAATCTCGCTTGGCCGCTCTTCGAGCCAATACAAAGCGCCGGAGCACCGGCGCACTCCAAAACGCAAGCGAAATGCGCTGCGACTAACCGCCAGGATTTCGACTGCGGCGCTGCTGCGCCGCTTTCAACAACATCGCGCAGGAATGCGTCCCGAGCACTTACGGACGAATCTCGGTTGTCGTACCGTCCGGTGTAACTCGCCAGAGTTCCTCAATCTCTTCGTCGGTAACTGCGATGCAGCCGGCGGTCCAATCCTTCCAGCGATGAAATGCGCCAATCCAGCCGTGTCCGTTTTGAATACCGTGTATCATGATGTTAAGACCAGCCGAAACGCCGCGTGCAGCCGCTCGCTTGTCGTCTTCATCCGATGGATAAGAAATGTGCAGCGCGAGATGGAAATTGCTTTGGGGATTTCGGCCGTCGATTTTGTAGATCCCTTCCGGCGTTTTCATGTCGCCTTCTCCCTGCTTGGAGCCTAGCGGCTTCCGGCCTAAAGCGATTCGGTAAATCTTTATCTGATTACGATCCCGAAAGATCGATAATCGCCTCGCTGATTTTTCTACGACGATGCGATCAATCGTGGTCCCGGCCGGCAACGAATTCCAATTGTGATGCGCATAGAGGTAAATCGAGAACGCACAAATCAGAATTAAGACGGCGAAGATTATCGTGCGTTTCACAGGAGGAGGTTTCGACCGGGTTTCAATCAAAAACAACTGCGTCAGGATTTATCCGACCCGCCATTCCTCATTGCTAACATGGCCTCAATGCCGGATAAATGCGCGGCCCGTTTATGACTCCGGTAAAAACCTTTCTCGGTTACCCACATCCTCTCGGCGCAACCTGGATGGGTAACGGCGTCAACTTTGCCATTTTTTCCGAACATGCCACTGGTGTTGAACTTTGCCTGTTCGACAGCATTGAAGACGCGAAAGAAGATGTTCGAATCCCGCTGAAGGAGCGTACTGACCAAGTGTGGCATGTGTTTTTGCCCGATGCGCAGCCGGGACAGTTGTACGGTTTTCGCGTATCCGGGCCGTACGAGCCAGAGAGGGGTTTGCGTTTCAACAGCTCGAAGCTCCTCATTGATCCATACGCGAAGGCGATCGTCGGAGCGGTGAGCTGGGCGGATGAAATGTTCGGTTATGTTATCGGCGGTGAGAAGGAAGATTTAACTCAGGATTTTCGAGACGATGCATGGGGCGTCCCGAAATCAGTCGTTATCGATTCCGGATTCGACTGGCAAAATGACAAGAGGCCGGCGATTCCACTGCACGAATCCGTGATCTATGAGGTGCACGTCAAGGGGTTCAGCAGACTTTGGCGCGACTTGCCTGAGCAATTGCGCGGCACCTATGCGGGCCTCGGCAGCCCGGCTGCGATCGATTATTTCAAAAAACTTGGTGTGACCGCGGTGGAACTACTCCCTGTGCACGCGCACATCGACGAAAAACTTTTAGTCGATAATGGCCTAACGAACTACTGGGGCTACAACACGATCGGCTTTTTCGCTCCACACGGAGAATATTCCAGCAGCGGACAGATAGGCCAACAGGTCGCCGAGTTCAAAGCGACGGTGCGCAGCCTCCACGCCGCCGGAATCGAAGTGATTCTCGACGTAGTTTACAATCATACCGCGGAAGGAAATCATCTCGGCCCAACGCTTTGTTTCCGCGGGATAGATAATCTCTCCTACTACTGGCTGCACCCTGAGGATCCCCGGTTCTATCTCGATTTCACCGGGACGGGTAACAGCTTGAATCTGCTTCATCCACGGACGCTACAATTGGTGACGGACAGTTTGCGGTACTGGGTGGAGGAGATGCACGTCGACGGATTTCGATTCGATCTCGCGTCCGAACTGGCGCGCAATCATTCGGGATTCAACGCTCTGCATCCATTTTTCCAAGTAATTCAGCAGGACCCGATACTCTCGCAGGTGAAATTGATCGCAGAACCGTGGGACGTCGGAGAAGGCGGCTATCAGGTGGGCAACTTCCCTGTGCCCTGGTCGGAATGGAATGGCAAATATCGCGACTCGATCCGGGGTTTTTGGAAAGGCGACGAAGGTCGCATTGGTGAGATGGCTTATCGACTCACCGGCAGCCCCGACCTCTACGAACATCATGGCCGGCGGCCTCACGCGAGCGTCAACTTCGTTACAGCCCACGATGGATTCACACTGACCGATTTGGTCAGCTACAACGAGAAACATAACGAGCTGAATGCCGACGACAATCGCGACGGCGACAACAATAATCAGTCATGGAATGGCGGCGCGGAAGGTCCTACAGATGACCCGCAGGTCAACGCGTTGCGCGACCGACAGCGCCGCAATTTTCTCACCACACTTCTTCTTTCCCAAGGCGTGCCGATGCTCTGCGGCGGAGATGAGTGTGGGCGGACACAAAACGGCAACAACAACGCTTATTGTCAGGATAACGAGATCAGTTGGTTTAACTGGCAGCGTGACGAAAAAGAGGATCAGTTTTTTGAGTTCACGCGAAAATTGATACAGCTCCGAAAAGAACATCCGGTTTTTCGGCGTCCGAAGTTCCTAAAAGGTCGCCGCGTCCCCGGCTCGGAGATTCGGGATGTGATGTGGTTCAATCCCGGCGGCAACCAGATGACAGAGGAAGAATGGACGTCGCCGTTCGTGCGCTGTCTGGGCATGCTGCTGAGTGGCGATGCAACGGATGTGCTCAAGTTCGAGGGCGAACCAGTACATGACGAGACCTTTCTGCTGTTGATCAACGCGCATTACGAGCCCATCGCCTTCGTCTTGCCTGGCCAGGAACATCTCGAATGGAAATTGATTCTCAATACAAGCGAGGTGGCGGGTTTTGTGGCAGAGCCGAAAGAATTCGCGTCCGGCGATGATGTCGATCTCGACGGGCGAGCTTGTTGTTTGCTGCAACTGGTCGGCGGCACGCAAGCTCAGGCGCGCGAAGAATCCTGGAAAAAGCGGCGCGTCGACTTCCCCCGACTCACCGCCGAGGAAGAACGCGCGGTACGCGGGGCTAACTAATGTGGTCATCATTTGCGGCGCACATAAGTTTCAAGCAAGCGCGATGTTGCAACGGCCAGCGATTTTATTTATAGGAATAGCTGACATGTGCGCGCTCGCGCGCCGCCAGTGATTTGCCAATGACACCGAGTTCTCTTGTGATCGTCACTGATCGCGGCAGCTTGAAAGCCTACCGGGTAAACGAGACGCCGACGCGCGGGCCGAGCCTGCAACTCGTGCAAGCATTTAATATGACTGACGCGCACGGAAGACTCGTCGATAAGGTGAGCGATTTGGCTGGGCGTTTTCCGGTAACCGAAGGCGCAGGCGCGCACCGCGGGCCGGCCTCAATTGCCGAGCGCACGCAGCTGGCCACAGAAATGGACCGGCGAATTCAAAAAGAGTTGGCCGATCAAATCGCGAAAATTGTCTCGCAAAATGGAAAGGAGGGCTGGTCGTTCGCGGCGCCTGCGGAAATTCACACAGCGATCGTAGATTTGTTGCCTGCCGGTGTACGACAACGAATTGTCGAACACGTGAAATCGGATTTGGTGAACGTCGAAGCGGCGAGACTGATCAGCCATTTCCGGTCGTTACGGCAAATTTGAAACAGAATGCTCGAACCGAGATTTTTGTTCCCTCAACCGCGAGTAGCGCCGTAGTATCTAAGTAATTATGCAACTGCCCATCAAGATATCGTATCGGGGTTTGGAAAAATCTGACCAGACCGACAATCTCGTTTTGGAGTATTCAGCACGACTCGAGAGATTTTGTGATCACATTAACCGCTGCGATGTCGCAATTGAGCAGACAAATCACACCCATAACAAAGGGAACCCGTACCGGTGCCGGATCGACGTGACCGTGGCGCCGCGCCACGAGCTTGTCGCCGATGAAAGGCAGATGGATAATGGCACCCATGAACCGCTCAAAAAAGTGATCCATGATGCATTTAAAACCATGGAGCGCGAGCTGCGCCGCGTTGTGGAAAAGCAAAGACGCGAAGTCAAAACCCACGCCAACGTGCGTTCGCCGAAATAATTTCGGCTCCAAGGGTCAAACACATTGTTCTTGAGGTGCCGCCCGCAGGCGCAGCTTGCGGCGTAGAACAAGTCAATCACCGTGCTGCTGCCAGACCCATTCTTCCTTCGCTAACGCGCGCGACTTCTCAGCAGAAGGCCTGCTAAACGTCACCCAACTGAAGTCAATACGCCATAGACCACAGCGATTTGTTGCTCGGGGATCCGATGAGCGTTCGAGAGTAAATCCATAGCGCTATCCAAACAACGAACTCTCACGATTTCAACTTCTCTTTTGCAGTTGCAGCGGCTATCGCGTCGTGTCGCATTTCGGGACGAGTTGACCGAAAGTCGCGGCAGGAACGAAGATAAGCGCTGACTCATGCATATCACCGAGATCATGCGGGGACATTCCCCTACGTTTTCGTTCGAATTCTTTCCCCCAAAGACCCTACATGCCGCCGAGACGCTCTATCAGACGATTCGCGATCTTGAGTCATACATGCCAGATTTCGTTAGCGTCACTTATGGCGCAGGTGGCTCGACGCGTGAGTTGACCCACGATCTCGTCGAGCGCATTCAACACACAACAAAGCTGGACCCCATCCCGCATCTTACCTGTGTCTGCCACAAGGAAGAGGAAATTGACGCGATTCTTCTCCGATACGCGAAATCAGTCATTGGAAACATTCTGGCGCTCGGCGGCGACCGACCGTCTGGAATGGCGTACGATAAATCGCGCGAATCGTTCCAACACGCAATCGACCTGGTAAAATTCGTTCGTCTCTTCAACGAATCCGGCGTCCATCCTGACCGCCGTGGTTTCGGGATTGGCGTTGCTGGTTTTCCCGAAGGACATCCTGCCACGCCTAATAGGTTAGTTGAGATGGATCATTTCAAAGCTAAGGTGGATGCCGGCGCCGATTACATCGTCACACAGCTATTTTTTGATAATCGCGACTTTTTCGATTTCCGGGAGCGGTGTGTGCTCGCAGGCGTTCATATACCTATCATAGCCGGCATCATGCCGATTACCTCTATCACTGGGTTGAAACGCATGGCCGAGCTGGCTGGCGGCGCACGTTTTCCTGCGAAGCTGCTACGTGCTCTGCAGCCTTGCCAAAATGATTCCGACATGGTTAGGCGCGTTGGCATTCAATACGCATTGGAGCAATGCCATGATCTTCTGGCTAACGATGTTGCCGGTATCCATTTCTATACGCTCAATCAGTCGGGCGCTACCCGGATGATTTTTGACAGCCTCGACATTCCCCGCCATCGCAACCTGCAAGCTTCGAGCGTTTAGCTGCAGCAATCCATTTTGGCCGAATCTTCCAACGCTTGCATGCGTTTTGTGCATGATCCGAGCTGTTTACACGAAAACTCGAACATTTGCACAGACTGGTAGTATGGGCACACTCTCAGTGTGCTGAACGTCCGCCGCGTGATTTTCTGGCAAGCTGTACCCGTCGTTTGTATCCATTATTGTTTGCAGCTTGTAATATCCTTCTGCTGCCGGGAGGCATCCTTGCTGTGGGAAGCGGTTTCTTCTTCGGCCTATGGTGGGGATTTTTGCTCGTATTGGCGGGCAACATCATTTCGACGGCGATTTCCTTTGCGTTGAGTCGCTTCGTCGCCAAGCGGTGCTTTCGCCGAAGGCTCTCAGCTAACCCGACGTTGCGGGCTCTCGGTCCTGCCGTGGAACGCGAAAGCTGGAAAATAATTCTCTTGAGCCAATTGCATCCGCTCTTTCCTACCAGCCTGCTGAATTACGTTTATGGGCTAACGCGAATTCGTTTTGGCAGCTACATGCTTTGGGCGTCGATTGGGCGGATGCCTGGGCTTTTCTTTTACGCGTACATAGGAACGCTGGGCCAACTTGCAGTGCGCGTCATGCGTGGCAAAAGTTACCCGCGGACAGTCGAGTATTGGATTTGGGGCGGCGCATTCATCACAACAGTGTTGTTGTTGGTTGTGTTGGGTCGCATCGCGCGTCGGGCGATTCAAACGTCACCGGACCGACGGTCAGATGGAACGCCAAAAGAACCGCTGGAGCGCCGGATATTATCCAGCTAAAGCTCGAGCTGTCAGTCGTTTATGTATAAATTACCAAATAAGTATGACGTGGTGGTCATAGGTAGCGGGCATGCTGGGATCGAAGCGGCACTCGCGGCCGCACGAATCGGCTGCCGGACACTGATGTTGACCCAGAATCTCGATACGATTGGGCAGATGTCGTGCAACCCTGCAATCGGCGGACTTGCCAAAGGGCATATTGTTCGTGAAATCGATGCGATGGGCGGAGCAATGGGGCTCAATGCTGATGCGACTGGAATCCAGTTTCGAATGCTCAACCAAAAAAAGGGTCCATCCGTGCGGGCTCCACGGGTTCAGTGCGATAAAAAGGCGTACCAGTTTCGGATGAAAGCCATTTTGGAGCAGGTGCAGAACCTGGACGTGAAGCAGGGTACCGTGTCGCGCATTATTGAGAAGGGCGGCGCGGTGGTCGGTGTTGAAACCGATATCGGCGTGGCGATCGCATCGCGCACCGTTGTAATCACCTCCGGGACGTTCCTGTGTGGACTATTGCATATCGGCGAGACTAGTAAGCCCGGCGGCCGGATGGCGGACGCCAGTTCAAGCCTGAGTGCAAACCTACGGGAGTTGGGTTTTCAAGTGGGGCGATTCAAGACGGGAACGCCCTGCCGGCTGAATGCGCGATCGATTGATTTTACACGTTGCTCGATTCAACTCGGGGATGAACCGCCGTCGGGATTTGCCTTTAATCCCGAGGAGATTAGCACTGGCGTCAACGATGTCTTCACGTTGAATCGCGTTCGTGGGGGTACGTTCCACGTGGAACAATTGCCCTGCTGGATCACACACACCAACCAAAAAACGCATGAAATGATCCGAGGCAATTTGCACAGGTCCCCACTGTACGCCGGCCGAATTCAAGGCATCGGTCCTCGATATTGTCCCTCCATTGAAGATAAGGTAGTTAAATTCTCGGACAAGGCCTCACATCAGCTCTTTCTCGAACCGGAAGGACGCCACACGAGCGAGTACTACGTAAATGGGATCTCCACCAGTCTGCCTTACGAAGTTCAGCTCGCATTTGTACATTTGATCCCTGGGCTCGAGCAAGCCGAGATCATGCGGCCTGGCTACGCGGTTGAATATGACTACTTGCCGCCGACACAGCTTCTGCCAACCTTGGAAACGAAGATTGTCAGCGGACTCTACTTTGCCGGGCAAATTAATGGCACCTCCGGCTATGAAGAGGCAGCAGCGCAAGGATTGATCGCTGGAGCTAACGCCGCTCTAAATATCCAAAACCGTCCGCCTTTGGTCTTGAGCAGGAGAGAAGCTTATATCGGCGTCCTCATTGATGATCTTGTCACCAAGGGGACAGAAGAACCATATCGAATGTTCACCAGCCGCGCTGAAGATCGATTGTTTTTGCGACACGACAACGCCGATCAACGGTTGACGAATCGTGCATTTATTACAGGACTGGTCAGCGAAGCCAGATTTCGCAATTTCAAACAGAAAATGGACCTGCTGCAGCAGGCCCGCGTGATATCTAAAGGAACGAAGCTAAACGGAATCCCTGTTTCTCGACTCCTGAAGCAGCCCGACTTTGATGTGAGGACATTGCCTGATGACATCGTATCGTGCGTGCCGCTGTCACTGTGGCAGTTGCTCCAAATAGACTTCAAATACCAAGGGTATGCAGCACGCCAGTCGGAGGAAAATCAACGACTTGACCGCAAAGGAAATCAGAGAATTCCAGATGGTCTCGATTACAACAAGATCGATGGGCTAAGATCAGAAACTAGACAGAAGTTATCGAAAGTGAGACCGACCTCTCTGGGCCAAGCGGCGCGCATCAGTGGAATCACGCCGTCCGACGTTTCTATCTTGCACATCTGGCTTAACAGAAATGGATTACGATGTGAACATGCGAAAGCTGAAGAGCTAACATAGCTGTCCTGCAATGGTCACATTGGCCGTGTTCTTACTTGGCAGCTATCTTCTAGGGTCGATCCCTTTCGGTTATTTGGCTGGTCGACTTCAAGGAATCGATATCCGACAGGCCGGCAGTTGTAACGTTGGCGCGACTAACGTAGTCCGTGTCTTGGGCAAGGGATACGGTTATCCAGTATTCGCGCTAGACTGTTCAAAGGGATTCGCAGCCGTGAAAATCTCGATGCTAATGGCAACCGGACGGCCGCCCGAGTGGAATTCGCCCGAGATATTTGGAATCCTCGCGGCGATGTGTAGCGTTCTCGGGCACTTGTATCCCCCATGGCTGAAGTTTAAGGGAGGAAAAGGCGTCGCGACTTCCGCCGGAGCGCTCTTAGCATTGACGCCGGTCGCTACGCTCATAGGCGTTGCCATTTGGATAATTGTGTTCTGGCTGACCCGGTATGTTTCATTGGCTTCCCTCACAGCGGCGGTTGTCCTGCCGATCGTCATTCTCGTGGTCAGCTCGCCAGACCAAAACAAGCGGAAACCGCTAGTTTATTCCTCCGTCTGCGTCGCGGCAGTTGTCGTTTGGCGTCATCGTTCAAATCTTTCGCGGCTGATCCGCGGCACCGAACCGCGCTTTACTCGGAAAGGAGACTTGTGAACACTGCAATCATCGGTGCTGGTGGTTGGGGAACGGCGTTAGCTGGTTTGTGGGCAAGACGTGGTCGAAAAGTTGTTCTCTGGGGCCACAACACGGATCGAATCGCACGCATGCAAAAGACTCGCGAAAACAGCGAGTATCTTCCCGGGATCCAGCTTCCGGATTCAGTGCATATTACCTCGGAACTGAGTGATTGCGCTGATGTCGAGCTGATCGTACTTGCGACACCGTCTACCGCATTGCGCAACATCGCTGTGCACTTGGCGAAAGTCCTTGGCCACACTCGTGCGGTATTGCTGAGTTGCACAAAAGGGATTGAACAGGGCAGCGGGCTGAGGATGACGGAGATCCTGCGCGAAGCTTTCCCGGAGGATAAAATCGCCGTGTTGTCCGGTCCAAATCTCGCGACCGAAGTCGTCAGAGATCTTCCGACCGCGACTGTGATTGCGTGTGACGACGGCGATTGCGCCGCGAGTCTACAGTCCACATTGGGAAGCCCACGCTTTCGCGTTTACACCAGCCTCGATGTGGTCTCGGTTGAGCTGGGCGGGGCGTTGAAAAACGTGTTCGCCATCGCCGCGGGAATCAGTGACGGTCTTGGACTTGGCGACAACGCCAAAGCAGCACTGGTCACCCGGTCATTGACTGAGCTGGTTCGGTTCGGAGTAGCCATGGGTGGGACGGCGAATGCTTTTTTTGGCCTAAGCGGCGCGGGTGATCTGATACTGACGTGCTACAGCGAGCGCAGCCGCAACTACACCATCGGGAAACGCCTGGGAAGAGGTGAATCGTTGCCAGAAATCACAGCCTCCATGAGAATGGTCGCCGAAGGGATTCCGACTGCGCGAAGCGCTTGGGAATGCGCGCGGCGCTTGAACATTGCCACGCCGATTACCGATCAAGTGTACTCGATCTTACATAAGCAAAAAAAGCCAGCCGTCGCCTTGGAAGAACTGCTGAAGCGCGAGCCGAAGCCTGAACAGGCGTAGCGACGCAGCTTAGGAGGGATTTAGTTATCTGACCAGCCTTTATCTGGCTGGGTTGCTTCAGCATATCTTTTGCAGAATTCGGCGACAACGGCCGGGTACAGTTCGTGCTCAAGGACTTGAATCCGAGCATGCAGGCTCTCCGCGGACTCGTTAGGCAAAATTTTTACCTCCTTCTGTGCGAGGATTTGCCCGTGATCAATCCGATCGTCGACGTAGTGCACCGTGCAGCCCGTCACTGTTTCGCCCGCGACGAGAGCTTGTTTCCATGCTTCAAGTCCTGGGAACTTAGGCAGAAGTGATGGGTGAATGTTGATGATGCGATGTGGAAAGGCCTTCAACATTGGTTCATGCAAAACGCGCATGAACCCCGCGAGTACGACAAGTTCAACACCGGCATGGCGCAACGTTTGCACGAGCTGCTCTTCTATTTCCGGCTCTAAGCGCGTGCGAAATCTGCCCGGCGGCAAATAGGTGTTAGCAACACGAAATTCCCGCGCCATATCAAGAATCGGTGCATCCAGCACGTCCGAAACGACCAAGCGCGCTTCCGCAGCGAGATCGCCTGACCGGATGCGCTCGAGAATCGCCCGGCAGTTGCTTCCTTTCCCCGACCCGAGAATCCCAATTGACAGGCGTTTCATCTGAGTCATTGGGTTTGCCCACTCCTGCTCGTACAAATTTGCTCAATTAATCCGGAAGTTGAATACCCTATCTCAAATGGGATGAGGCGAATCGCACTTCCAATTTCCTTCAAAATCGCACGCTCCTCTTGATCCAGCGTTCCCGGGGTGTAATCACCACCTTTGACGTAAACAGCAGGTCGGACCGCAGCGAGAAACTTCGTAGCCCGAATTTCTGGAAAAATCGTGGCCAGATCCACGCATTGCAAGGCGGCGAGAATCTCCGCGCGATCCCTCTCGGTTGTGATCGGTCGCCCTGCTCCTTTTAATTCGTGGACGGAACGGTCGCCGTTTAACCCGACAACCAGAAGCTCGCCGAGCGCTCGCGCCGCCTGCAAATACCGCACATGCCCAACGTGCAGCAGATCAAAACATCCGTTCGTGGCAACAATCTTCTTCCCGGCTGATCGCAGCTTTTCGCAGCGATCGGAAAGCTCCTCAAGCTCGACGATTTTTGGACTCATTCTTTCTCACTGAGTTTGGGATTGTGGATTAATGACAGTTGGCCTTTTACTGATTTGCGCACGGTGTTTCCAAGAATGGCGAAAAGAAAAACAAAACGCAACGCGGGAAGATGGCAGCACCGTCGCGATTTCAAAGTCTGCAAGGATCCCATGGCATTTCTCTTCGCCATCGCACGTGATGCACGCACGAGGTTCGCCAGTTGGAACATTGATTGGCGATGCGTCTTTGAAACCGCGATGCCCGCGGATCGATAAGTCCATCTTCGAGTGATTGGCGGCGATGGCGTCATAGAAAGGACAGTTGCCGTCGACCCAATGACCGCGATGTACTACGTCACGATATCCGTTTTGCATAAGTCGTTATCGTGTGGAGATCGGTTATTTTCAGTCATTCGACACCTGGCATTCTGTCGCGACGGGGGATGAGATTGAAACACCGCCGCTACGAAGCGTTGAAGTTGCTGAGGTGGATTCGGGGACGATTCCGTTTCACCTCAGTTTCCAACAGCTTGCCCATAGACTTGGCGCGGCTACCAACACTCCGGTCGCGAGAGTAGTCTCGGAGTTTGAAAACCGGGTACTAGGCACTCACTCGCCTAACAAAACAACACGGAGCGATATGCAAATTCTCCGCGATCTGAACCTCTCGCTGCGTGAAATAGCAACCGCAGAGCGCGGTTTTAAAAGATCGACACCGAAAAGCTCGCGCGGCGCGCCCGAGCAATGCTTCAACTCGCCGAAACCAGTCCAGCGCGCGGATTCCAAGTGAACCCCGGCTCGTGAGCACGTCCTCCGGCTTTCCTTATTTTTCCAAGTTGCCCGGTGATTCCATCATCAAATGACGTGCATGCGTATGATCGGAAACTTGCGCGACCAGGTTCAACAGCGCGCCCAAACTCCACGCAAGCACGAACCCCGCGAGTCCGATGACAATGCCAAGCGCTCCCGGGATATATTCCGTGCGATAACGCGCCAGCCAGAGGATGGAACCGAGCGAGCCAAATACGATCCAGATCACCCCGGCAATTTTCAGCGCACGTGACCACCCGGTTTCGCCGGCGATTTTCCGCGGACCGAGTTTAGAGTTGTAAAGGCTGTAGCCGAAGTAAATGACGATGCCGAACGCAAACCAGTAAATCAGCCGCTCCCAGGTTAACCACGGCAGCGAGATCATCAAAGCAATCGCCGACAGTGCACCCATGGGGGCGACGAACCACACGACCGGCGTCTTGAATGTGCGAGGCAAGTTTGGCTCGCGAATTCGCAGCACAAGAACGCCAA
>WNFW01000762.1_pt1 | contig 21116 bp, 27 predicted proteins | sample 5400131 | NCBI WGS metagenome assembly WNFW01 (sample SAMN13153362, study PRJNA577476) | soil metagenome | isolation source: 20 cm soil or saprolite under grassland replicate 1 | place: USA:California | collected 2016-06-15 | reverse complement strand
AAGTTGGTGGAGCCGATGGGATTCGAACCCACGACCTCCTCGATGCCATCGAGGCGCGCTCCCAACTGCGCCACGGCCCCACCGAAGGAGTGCCTAAGTTTATCACAGCTGGCGAAAGACAGTCTTGCGTCTTCCTTTCAGGCTTTTCCAAACCTTATCATTTTCATTCGGAGATGCTGTGGCTTCGCCGCCGTGGGTTTGAGGAAAAGGAATGAGCCTTCCCATTGCAACTCAAAGATTTGTCAAAGGAACTCTGCTTCTTCTTATTGCAGCGTATGCGGGCGACTACGTGTGGTTTCGCGTGCGGCTTATCCATCCGAAACCGGCCGATCCTTTGGAATCCTTCACCGTCCCGCGCATTCTGGCCATTCCGGAAAACAGCGGAAAGACCGGCTACGAAATCGACCAGCAAAACCCGGAGCAGACCTTCACCTGTGTCCACTCCGTGTTTCCGCACGGAGGCTTCGCGCCCTGCTGGTACGTCAGGCCGCGCATCAGCCGGCCAATTCCCATGTGATAGCGAGAAGCTTCACGCTGCCGCGGTATGCTTCTTCACCAGCTGTGGCAGCTCGCGCTGATTAATGGCGCGATACGAGCGGACTACCTCGTCGGTGGACAGCTCTACAATCTTCCCTGAGCCGGACGGCTCGGCGCGCAGCAACACGTCGTCCATGGACAATACCCCGGCGGCCTGGCCAGCTGCATCAACGACCGGCAAGCGGCGCACTTTTCCTTCCCGCATAGTGAGCAAGGCCACGTGGATTTCATCTTCGGGCGAACCAGCGGACAACTTGCTCTCCGTCACTTCGCCCACGCTGACTTCAGCTGCCAGTTTGTTTCTCGTCCCGAGCGCGATGCAGATGTCCCGGTCGGTGATCACCCCACACACTTTGTTGTCGGCTCCCGTGATTGGCAGGAAGCCGCAGTTTCCCTTCCACATCAATTCCGCGGCTTGACCGAGGTTGGTTTCTCTACGGCACGTGTATGGCGTGCCCATCATGACTTCTTTCACTTTCATGGTTTTCCCCCTCGCATTCGTTTACTTCCGTGCTGACTGCTATGTGCACAACTTCCACTGAGCAGGGCGCATCCATCGCTAGCGTTTCCGAAACGCTCCCCATCGCCCAGCGGTCGAATCCTCGCCGGCCATGCGAACCAAGCACAATCAGGTCCGCGTTCCATTCCTCTGCTGTTTCCAGGATCGTTTTTGCCGGCGCATCACGGTCGACCGGCACTTCAATAGTTACCGTGAGGCTTGTTCTCGACAGAATTTCCTTTGCTTGCGTGACGGCTGCATTTGCGGCGTCCAGAGCGGATTGATGCAACTCCTCGACTTGCGTGCGTTGAAAGTACGGATATTCGCCGAGCCACAAAGCAAACTCAGGAACGGAGATAATTTTGATATCCGTATCCCGCGGCCAAGCCTCGCTGGCGACTGCTTTCACGGCTGCCTTTGCAAACTCCGATCCGTCGGTTGCCACAAGAATTCTTTTCCGGTGATCATCGGTCGCGGTCTCCTTCCTCGGCGCCCTCACTATCTCTACCGAGCATTTCGAGTGACGCAGTACCGTACGCACCGTACTCCCCAGGGCCAGGCGTTCCAGCACGTTCAAGCCGTGCGAACCTACCACCACCAAATCTGATCGCCACTCCTCGGCACAACGGCTGATCGTTTTGCGCGGGTTTCCAAGAGCAACCTTGGTCTCTGTCTCCCAGCCAGCGGCTCGGAACTTCTCTGCCGCTTCTTCGAGAAGTTTTCCTGCTGCTATCTTGGTTTCCTCAAGGAGCAGCGGCGTTCGTGTAAAGAAGAAAGGATCTAATACCGTGAGAAGGCAAAAGCGCGTTCCCGGTGCCCATGACCGTTCCAACGCCTCTTGCAGAACGATTTCGGACCCTTTCGAACCATCGATTGCAACCAGGATTCTCATTTCCCACCCCGCTGGCGGTTCCCGTCTTGTATGCTGCCTTTTGTCTTGGCCATCTACAGCATCGGCGTGGGGACTTCCTATAACCTTGCTCCGGTCTAAGGAGGGTCTTGAGTCATGGACTCAGCCAATACCGGGGGACTGCTCGAAAACCCGCATTTAGACCGAGAGCACGATGACCAGGGCACGCTCGAGGCCGAACCGGAGGGTTTTTGGTTCCCAGCAACGGATTCATAGGCAAAGGGATAGTTTTGTGACGTCGGGCACAGCGCTCGACACGTGTGCCATTAACCTGGGTCTGCGTGTTTCCGCCCAGCGTTGCGCGACGCTGAGGGGAGCAAGGATCAGTTCTTTGCGGGCTCTCTTGGAGGGATTTCAGCGTAGCCCGGCACTGCTTCTTTCAGGTTGGTTTCCACGTTCGGGTTCACGTCGCCAATCGCCCAGCGGATTCCGCCGCCCAGCAGTTTTGTGAAAAACTCATTCTTCCAATTCTCCGGACGATCTCCGATCGCCGTGTAGAAGACACGCCCCCGGCCGTACATTCGCGCCCATGTGACCGGGTAGGGCGCGCGCTCGTAGCACGCTCCGTGCATGCCCTTGGTGTCCAGTGTCAGAATCACGTGCAAGTCGCTTTGAAAATCTTTCAGCGAATACCACTCTTCCTTGAGACTGACCGGCGAGCTCACGCCTTCGAGTCCGGGAAATTTCGGATCGTTCACGATCAGACTGGCATCCTGCAGCCGCGGATTGCTCCCGTGAATGATGAACTCTGCCCCCAACATCTTCAAGTAAGGATCCTGCTGTTCGCCATGCGCGATGTAGCGGTTCGAGAGGTCCTTTGGGTCCGGCTGCGGATGAAACGTGTCTGCCGCCGCGTGGATACCTACGAAACCCATCCCATTGTGTATCGCCTCCAACAGGTTTTGTTTTCCTTCCGCCGACATCGGGGGCTTGCCGTCGGTGCCCAGCTTCGTCAGGTCGCCCGTGGTGTAAAAAACTAACGCCGAGTAGTCATGAAATTTCTTCTCGTCGAAAATCCTTCCGTCCTTCGTCACGCCCACGTGAAATCCGTTCTCGTCGCCGAGAGTAGTGATCGTGTCATCCATCAGGCTGGGCTTTCCATCGATGCGCTTGACCACCTCGTGTTCAAAGCCCGAGGATTTCGTAAACACCAGTACGGATTTTGCCGGCGCGGCGGGCAGGCGCTTCGCAAGCGCCAGTCCCGCGCTTGTCACCGCCGCCGCACGAAGAAATTCCCTGCGTCCTGTGGTTGTGCTCATGGTTTTCTCTTTCAGTGATATCCTTCTGGGTGCAGGCAGCCGGGAAACTTCTCAAACACATAATCTCCCGTCCAGCCCAGTTCACGCATGCCCACTTCCGAGGAATAGTAGGCTCCGCTGACCCAGCCTTTTAGATTCTCGAAGTGACCGTAAAGCGAAGGCTGTTTCTTGCCGGCGTCTGTTTCCAGAGTTTTCGGGCTCTCCGCTTTCGTCGACACATCGCTCAACAACGCATCTTTTTGTTCCTCGTCGAGTGCCGGGAAGCGCCTGCCGAATCGCTTCTGAGCTTCCGCGTCAAGCGCCGTCAGAGATTCCAGGAATTTGTGCTGGCTCTCCGGCTTGTCCACGCTGAGCAAAAGGTCAATGAAGCGGCTCACCTGCGCCTTGGTCGAACCTGGCACAACGCTTTCCGCAATCGCGGTCAGAGTTTCATTTTGTGACGAACTGAGGAAAGCAGGCTTCGAATTAGCAGCGCCAAGCTTCTCGACCTCATCCAGAGCTGCTTTACCGCTCAGCAGCCCATAAATAGGATGAGAATTCGCCACCAGCGGCCACGCCGCCCCTGCTCCGGCCAGCAGGGCCTGCACGATCATCCGCCGCGTGAACCGCGTGATCTCGGCAGCCCCGCTGCCGATCACGAGCAGATTCTTTTCCTTGTTCATCGCCCACCCTTCGTTCGAACCCGCGCGCCGATAGTAACATCCGCACCCCAGCTGGCCAAATAGTCTCGAAGAGGATTCGGAAGCCCGGTTTCCCGATTATCTTACAAAGCCGACACTGGCCGGGCCAAACATCGTCATGTACGATCCTATGCGATGAAAATGATTTGGCGACGCTGGCGTTTGTGGCCGGGTGTCTCGCCGTGGCTTTCCGCGCGGCCGCAATGCGGTATTCCCGCTGGAACCACGCCGAGCAATGCGGGTCTCGATCCCGTGTTTCAGCCTTGGGCTGTTTTACGCGGCTGACACTGACCGGGATGTCATACCGAGGTCAAGAAAACGGTAATAAGCAGACCCGACCCCAGGCTTCCGAGTGTTAATCGGAAGGTGACTCCTTGTCATCTGCCTTGATTGACCGGTCGGCAGCCCGCTTGTTAGCATGCGTCTCTCAGTGAGACCGAATGCCGAGAAACACCACCGCCTTTACGACGTCATTGTTGTAGGCTCCGGCGCTTCTGGCGGGTGGGCGTGCAAACGGCTGGCGGAAGCCGGATTGCACGTAGCTCTCCTCGAAGCCGGCAAAGCTCAGTCCGACGAGAATTTCACCGAGCACAAGCCCCCGTTCGAGCTGAAATATCGCGACATGGCTCCGGAAGTCGTGCGCAAGACTCGTCCGATCCAGTCCAGATTCGCTTGCAGCGAATACAACGCCGACTGGTTCATCAACGACCTGGATGAACCGTACACTACCCCTCCCGACCAGCCTTTTCTTTGGATGGGCCGCCTGCGCATTACCGGTGGGCGGACCAACGTTTGGGGCCGGCTCAGCCTGCGCTACAGCGATTGGGATTTCAAGGCGGCTTCTCACGACGGCTATGGGGAAGATTGGCCGCTCGGATATACAGATATCGAGCCGTACTACGATCTTGTCGAAAGATACGTCGGTATTTCTGGAAGCGCGGAGGGCATCGATTTTCTTCCCGACGGTCGATTCCAGCCGCCGGTTCCGCTCACCTGCCAGGAGACGCTCTTCCGCGAGCGCGTGCGTGAAAAGCTCGGCCGCGTGGTCATGCCCGCGCGTGTCGCAAATCTGACCCAGCCTTTGCACGGTCGCGGCCCTTGCCACTTTTGCGGTCCTTGCGAACGTGGCTGCATGACCCATTCTTACTTTAACTCGGCGTTCACGACCGTCGCCGACGCTCTAGCGTCCGGAAAATGCACGCTCATTTCGAACGCTATGGTCTACAAAGTTCTCATGCATCCGGACCACAACCGTGCGCGGGGCGTTCTTTATATCGATCGCAATACGCGGCAGCCTAACGAAGTTTATTCCCGCGCGGTCATTCTTTGCGCGCAAGCGCAGGAGTCGGTCCGCATTCTGCTCAACTCGGCGACGCGCGAATACCCGAATGGGCTCGCGAATTCGAGCGGTGTGCTCGGGCATTACCTGACCGCGCACGTTCGCAGCGGCGGGGGCAGCGGTGAGTTTCCTTCCTTCGCGTTAAAGCCGGCTCCGGAAGGCGGCGGACCTCACAAACCGATGGGCGTCTACATCGCACGCTTCCGCAACCTACCCAACACTCCCCCGTACAAGAAATTTCTCCGCGGTTACGGTTATGAAGGCGGGTCTCACACCGGCTTCCATTTGGGCGCTCCTGGTTTCGGTGAGGCCTACAAGAAAGCTGTGCTCGAGCCGCGCACGACCATCGAAATCACGGGTTTTGGCGAAGTCCTGCCGCGCTGGGAAAATTTCGTCCAACTCGATTCGCAGGTGAAAGACATCTACGGAATCCCGGTCCTGAAAATTCACATGTCTGACGGCGAAAACGAGCGCGCCATGATCCAGGATATGGGCGATTCGGCCGGCGAAATGCTCGAAGCTGCCGGGGCAAAGAACATTCGCACTTACGCGCATCCGTCCGCGCCGCGCTGGGCGCTGCACGAAGCCGGGATCGCCCGCATGGGCTCTGACCCGAAGAAATCCGTGCTCAATCCGTTTCAGCAAACCCACGACATCCAGAATCTCTTTGTCATGGACGCGTCCAGCTTTGTCTCGAATCCTTGCCAGAACCCCACCCTCACTATCATGGCACTCTGCGTCCGTTCGTGTGACTATCTCATCTCGGAATTCAAGCGCAGCGCCTTCTGAAAGCGCGGCGAAACCGCGTGCAGGCGAGAGGGCGGGTTTGTGTTGAAATTCTTGAGGAAGCTTGCCTTCGAAACTAATCTGTCGGATCGCTCCAGGAGCCGCGTTTCGGTTTCTCTGCCGGTTGGGACTATCCCTCTTGCTTAACCGCTTCCTTCTTCGCCTCGTCCATCCAGCGTTCCAGCACAATCCGCGAGGCCTGGTCAAACTCCTGAAAGACCACGCCCGCGCCCATATTCATTTGCGAGTATACGATTTTCGCTTTGGCCTGGAAAAAATCATTGCCCGCCGAGATTTTCACCAGCACAGAAGTTCCCATAGGGAACGGGTTCATCATGTCCAGATAACAGCCGCCCATGCTCAGCTCGCTTACGCGCGAGGCGATACGCACGTCGGCTCTCTGCTCGATCAGCTCCGCGCTTGCGATAAATGAATACCTGGGCCCACGGCGTCTGTCTTTGTACTCCACATTTGCCTCCGCTGAACAACCGCAGTTTCGACGCACGTCCACTTATTTCAAGAGTACTGCGATTCACCCCGCACCTTAGCATCGTCGTGCTGCAACGTTCACCAACCAGCAATAGCCCGCGCGTTTGAGGATTACGCCTGCTCCTACACCCTCCACATCAATGTCAGGGCGGGCATGTCCCGCTCCGGCCGTCTCTCTACTGATTTCTCGCGCTATCATTTCGCCATATGCAAGATCGCAAGCGGGCTCGTGAACTTGCCGCCGAGTTCAGCCGCAAGGACGATCCCACCGGATGGTTTGACGTTCTCTACCGCGAAGCCGAGGAAGGGAAGAGCACTGTACCTTGGGCGGACTACCATCCCACGCCTGTCATCGGTTTCTGGATGCAGTATCCGCAACAAGCCGCCGGAAAATCCGCGTTGGTCGCTGGCTGCGGGCTCGGCGCCGCCGCCGCGCAACACGCCAGGTGGGGTTTTTGCACTACCGGGTTCGACATTTCCGAGACCGCCATTCGCAATGCCCGAAAGCGCTTCCCCCCATTTCCGAGTGGACTATCAGACCGCCGATCTGCCGCATCCTCCCGCGCCTTGGCGCGGCCAGTTCGATTTTGTTTTCGAAACGAACACGCTCCAGGTCTTGCCCGCCGCGCTTCGTCCTGAGGCCACGAGAAACATCGCCGCGTTTCTCCGCCCGGGCGGCCATCTGCTCCTGATCGCGCGCCACCGCGAAGCTTCTGATCCCGAAGGTGAAATGCCCTGGCCCTCACGCGTGCGGAAATTTCCGCCCTCACCGCTCACGGTCTCGAGAAAATCTTGTTCGACATTCTTCCTGATGTCAGCGAGCCGGACGTCCGCCGTTTTCGCGTCCTTTTCCGCCGGCCGTGATTTGCGCGCTCCTCCTCAGTGCAGTGCCGCTTCTACGCTCAGAAATGCCATCACCGCCGCAACAAACTCATCCGACTTCTCAATCGGAGGCACATGTCCGCACTTGTCGAAAGTGATTAGCTTCGCCCCAGCAATTCCCGCCGCGTAGCGTTCCCCGGCCGCGATCGGAAGTAGTTTGTCCTGTTTCCCCCACACCACCAGCGTCGGCGTTTTGATCTTCCCAATGCGGGCGTCCAACCTTTCCGTAGCGATCATCGGATTCCCCAGAAAACTCCGCACCGTGTACGCGTCGTGTGTCGCCAGCTTGTCCGTGAAAATCTTCCGCAGGGCATCCTCATTCAGCCAGCTCGTATCGTAAAACACGGCTTCCATCACTCCGCGCATCGTCGCCAGAGAACTTGGATTCAGATTCGGAATCGGCGTGTCCTGCTTCAACCCGGCCGCGTCCACCAGCACCAGCTTCTCCATCGGAATCAGGTGCGCTCCGTCGGCCAATTCCACCGCGTACAGCGCGGAGATCCACCCGCCCAGCGATTCGCCCACCAAGCTCACCTTCTCTACCTTCAACTGCCGCAAAAACTCATTCAGAAAATCCACATACGTCTGCACGCTGTAGTCCAGCAGCGGTTTGTCTGATTTTCCAAACCCGACTTGGTCGGGCACGAGCAACCGGTATTTCTGCGCCAGGGGCTCCAGAACCGGCAGCCAGTCCTCCTTGCGGCTCCCCAGCCCGTGCACCAACACGACCACCGGTCCCGAGCCGACATCCCAATAATGAATGGACTGCCCAAAGACCACGATGGTTTTGTCCGTCGGCTGGCCGGCAGTCTGGGCATTCAGCGGGGCCACGTTTTCCGCGGTCACGCCAGCCCCGACAACAAAGACCGCCAGCAGCAAGACCAACCTGGATACGGTGAACCCGTACTCTCGCTCTCTCCGCATGTTCCCTCCGGCTACTTCCGCGCCCTCTTTAACACACGCACGGCCCGAAAACCACTCCCCGCCCTGCTCGCCTGCTCGCTGCTCGGCCTGCTCGGAGAAAATACTTTGGGCCGTCATCGCCGGAGCAAGCACGCAGTGCCGGCCGTTTCGGTGCCCTATTCCCCAGTCTTTATCCCCCCGTCCCCTGAGCCCTGCTCCACGATGTGTGCTACATTGCGGCCATGCGCGTGCAAACTATTTTCTTCGGCAGCGCCTTCGGTCTCGCCGTCGGCTCCAACGAAAAGGAACCCGCCCCGCGTTTTTCCGCCACCACGACGACCGGCGAAAAGTTCACCAATCGGACCATCCAGGGCAAGGTAGCTCTGTTTGAATTCTGGACCACTTGGTGCGGCTACTGCGCGGACGAAGCCGCCTTCGTCGACAAGATCGGCAAGGAACTCGCCGCCAAAGGGCTCATTCTTCTCGCTATCGACGTCGGTGAATCCAAGAAAACGGTCAAGAAATACCTCGAACAGCACCCGCGCGATTGCAAAATCGTGCTGATGGAAGACACCAACCTTGCGGCCATGTATCAGGCCACCGTCTATCCCCATTTACGTGGTGATTGACCGCGACGGCTTCATCGCCGGAACCCAGCGCGGCGCCGGTGGCGAGGAAGCGCTTCGCCGGCTCATTGCCCGCGCCGGCGTCGAGTCTCCCGAGAATTCAGACTCGGACGCCGCTTCCAGGCAGGCCTGCGTTCAGCACGAAAACCGGGAACCAAAAGACAATAAACTAAATCCAAAAGCAGAAAACTGAGGACCTAGAACTGACGACCATCCGCCCGCACCAGGGTTACTTCCTCTTGTCCTCGGCCGCCCTTCGCCGCGGCCGCGACGCCATCCGCCCCGCCAGTGATAGCAGCAACTCGCGTTCCTGTTCATTCATTCTCGCCAGGAATTGCCGCAGCCGCTTGAGGTGGTGCGAATCGCGCCCGGAATTTCCCCACAACTCGCGGTTATGATTGCCGGAAAGTTTCAACGGCTTGGGCGGCTCTTCGCCGTCGTAGAGAATCTGGTAAAGCGGAATCTTCAGAGCGCTGGCCCACTTTTCCAGCGTTTCCACACCCGGAATCGTGTGCCCGTTCTCCACGCGGGATACATAGGGCTGCACCAGCCCCGTGGACTCTGCGATTTCCATCTGACTCATCTTTTTTGCTTCACGAATTTCCCTTAACTTCTGACCGATGAGCATACCGGCAGCCTACAACATGCTGGCACCGGTAGTAAATTAGGTATCTCCCCCGAAGCCATTCACCCCCTTTCGACTAGCCTCCCCCGCTTAGCTTGCGCCCCGGGGGGCAGCCGGCCAGGAAGCCGAGGAAAAGAAAAGGTCAGGAAAAGGTAAGGAATCAAGGGGATAGGGCAAAAGTCATCCCCGGCGACGCATCGCATTTATCGCAGAGTTGTTCCCGGCTTTGCACCTTTTACGCAACGGCTTGGAATTTCTTCACCAGTTTCGCGGTCCAGACGAGCAACGGCGTGCTGTCGATCAAAACGTGCATTTCGGTTTGAAGGGAGGCCGTTGTGAACAAGATTTCTGCCAATTTCCCCCGGCAACTCGGACGTTTTCTGGCCAAGAGTGTCCTCCGGCTTGTTCTTTGTTCTTCGCTGGTGTTCCTGGCGGCTGGCCAAGCCTTCGCCCAGTACGGTGGCGGCGGGACCGGAGGGGGCGGCACCTACATGGCGCCCAAGGGCGGTTACGGCTCCGCGACTGGCGCTGCCATCGGAGCAGGAGCCGCTGCTGGCGTGGGCACTCTCTTTCTTGCATTGCATTACCGCGGTCGCATGAGCGGCTGCGTTCAACCTGCCGACGACGGCCTGCGTCTGCTCGACGAAAAGAACGACAAATCCTACGCACTGGTTCCCGGTGACGTGTATCTAAAGCCCGGCCAGCGTGTGCTGCTCAAGGGCAAGACCTCCAAGAACGATGGCGGTACGGAGACGTTCACGGCCAAGAAGCTCGTGAAGGATCTCGGCCCTTGCAGTGCCTCGCCGTCGGCATCCGCGGGTTTGCCGAGCTCGACCAGCCCGGCACAACGGTAACTGCCGCATCGCTGTTTGTTGTCCTTGCTTCAGGGGCGCAGCGTGATGCTGCGCCCCGGGAACGATGGTGTCGTTCCCCTTACCTTCGGCCGCCAATGTCACGAGTGAGGGGAGCGCAAGGAAACTCAGCTATCTGATTCTCATGTGTTCCCTGCAACCCCTGATCTCCCTTTCTCTGCTCTTCTCTTCCTCACCTCGGCTTCTCGCCTTCGACCGGCGCGGCCGTCGGCTTCGCTTCAGGATTCGCCGAGAGGTTCGCGCGCGCTCCGGCTCGGATCAGTTCCGTCTCGCCGGGGCCCTGGAAGAACGTGAATCCCGGACGTCCCTTCCAAGCCTGTGGCCCGCCCAAGCGGATCCCGTGCTCGAGCGTCACGTCGTGGATTCGCGTGACCAGCGCTTCATAGTCCTTCTCGCCCTGCCGATGCCCGGAGAAATTTCCCAGGTCTGTGCTCGCCGCGAAAATCACATCGATCCCCGGCACCGACGCAATCTTTTCCGCGTTTTCCACGCCGATGGGCGTCTCAATCATAATCACCACCACCATATTGTCATTGGCGATCTGACGATAGTCGCTTCCCCACAGGGCGCCGTACTGCCCGTTGCCCTGGCTGCGCCGGCCTTCTGGCGGATATTTGGACCACTTTACGGCGGCCTGCGCCTTTTCCACGGTGTCCACGGTAGGAACGATGATTCCGACCGCGCCAATGTCGGTCGCTTTCTGAATGTCGCCCTCAGTCGCGTCCGGCACGCGGATAAATGGCATCGCCGAAGCCCCTCGGCAGGCCCAAATCATTTTCGCCACATCCCCATAGGTCAAAGGGCTGTGCTGCATCTCGATCCACAGAAAATCGTATCCGGCGTTGGCCATCGCGCAGTAAATGTTGGGGTCTGGAGAAAAAACCGTGGCGCCAACAATCGTCTTGCCTTCACGAAGTTTCTGCTTCGCCGTGTTGAAAATCCGCACCGACGCCTTTTGCTGCTGCACTTGCGCTTCTCCCCGTGCCAGGCAGCATAAAAGCGCAGCACAGGACATTGCCACACAAATCGTCGCGAGCGAGGAACACCGTTTTGCCATCGGCCTTCTCCTTGGGCGTTTCCTTCGGCGGAAGCACCGGCCTCGGACTGGCCGAATGATATCACTCCGGGTACTGGCTTGTGTCTCGCCGCGGAGGAATAGCGCATAAAGTGTATAAATCCGCCTAGGCTAAGGGGTGGACAGGGAGCCCAACCTGTGATTCAATCCTGCCTGTCGGGCCCAGTCATTCCAGGTCGCAATTAGCCATGTCCCAGCAATTCGACATCTGCAAGATGGAAAGCGACGGCAGCCTTCGCCTGATCGAAGGAGCGGGCGATGTGGAACGCGCCAGAGCCCGTGTGAAGAAGCTTGCCGCATTTTCGCCCGGTGAATACATCATCGCCAACCGACAGACGGGCGAAAGGATTTCCATCAAATCGCCGGTAAAGCAGATCGTGTTTCAGATCGGCTATGACGAAAAGGACCTGAACGCCAGGGCCGAACTTTTTCGACGCTGCGGCCATCAGGTCATGTCGGTCGCGGAAAACGAAGCGGCAAAGCGGGCTCTGACCTCGATTCAAAATGTCGATGTGTTTGTCGTTGGCCACACGGCGCCCGAAGAAACGAGAAAGGAAATGGTCGATTGGCTGAAGGCGAATTTTCCGAAGATAAAGGTTGTTGCCCTGATTCCTTCGGCCAGCCGTCCGTTGGCGAGTGCCGATTTCAACATCGTGCTGAATGATTGGGATGAGTGGCTTTCCCTCCTCGCCGCCGCCACCAGCTGAGCCGCCGCCCTGTGGTTAGGCGCGGCCTTAAACCAGCCGATGCGCCTTCCAAAATCTTCGAAAACTCGCGAAGGAGCACCTTTCCGTTCTCGAGTCCTCCGCCCGTGGCGTCAATAATTTGCTCAAGGTGCTGATCTCACCTGTCGGGTCGCCACTTCATTTCGAGGTGGGCGCTTGCTTCACTTGAATTTGTTTCTGCTAGCGAGTGCTGGGCTGTGGTCCATGGCCTCGCGCGACTCGGCAAGGCCGAGTTCCAAAACCATTTTCTCCGCGGCCTTCCCATTGCGGAGGCGCGCGGACTAAAGCGCCGGGGGCTATGGCCTAAGTCCTGTAGAATGAACACCTACCCAAAAATGCGGATGGGGCGCATCGAAAAACGTCGGCGAAAGGCGGCCGCGTCGTTCCAACCTTGCGAGAGGGGTTTTCCTGTTCCCTCGACCGTCGCAAGCTTGCCCCAATCCCGAGGGGCCCTTCGCGAGGCCCTATCTTTCGTCCCATTGCACTCGCCGTCGCTTGGTGCCAGAATGTGCTTGTTTGGTAGGTCTAAGTATTGGGAAACAAAGCCGCTTCCTTCGGTGTCAAAGGAAGGAGAGCGGACAGCGGGTTCGGCGAGCTAGAGGCCGGGCCCGGCAAGCGGTTGATTTCCAGGGTAGGCCGCAGTATTAGGGCCCGGGAATGCAGGGTGACCCGAGCGTGCATGTCGAAGGCATGTTGAGCAGCGGCTGCTCCAGCAGCTTCGGGTCGGAAAGGCCGGCGGTGTCCGATTGGGCTAGTGCCCTAAGTTGGGGCGGCGGTGAAGCCGAACTCGTCCACGAGCTCCAGGCGGGCTCGGAGACGGCATTCGACTGGCTCGTCACCCACTATCATGCGCCGGTATACAACCTGATCCTCGGCATGCTTGGCGACACCTCGGACGCGGCTGACGGCACGCAGGAGGTTTTTTTGAAGGCCTTTCGCGGCATCCGCAAGTTCCGCCAAGGCAGTTCGCTGAAGACCTGGCTCTATCGCATCGCGATTCGCGAAGCGCTGAACCAGAAGCGTTGGTTCAAGCGGCACCTCCAGAAAAATGTTTCGATCGATGCGGAGCCGGAGGAAGGGCAGGCGCGTTTCGAGATTGCGGACGCCTGCGGCACGCCCTTCGAGCAGCTCGCCGCGCACGAAATCCAGGATGCCGTGCAGGGCGCGTTGCAGCAGGTGCCGGAGGCCTTTCGCAGCGCGGTGATTTTGCGCGACTTGGAAGGTTTAAGTTACGAGGAGGTCGCGGAAGTTCTGGAGTGCAGCGTCGGCACCGTCAAGTCGCGGATCTTGCGCGGGCGCCGCGCGCTGAAAGAAATTCTCGAACCCTTGTTGCAGGAACCCAAAGCGGAACGAAAGGCGATAAGAACCGGTAGGCCGGAAACTCCGCTGACGCATATTCCGACACACGTTCAAGCCTTTGTTCGCGAACGAGCGGTGATGCCGCGGCCGTCGCTTTACAGCAATGCCTCTTCGGCTGGGCGGCCTATTTCGGTTGCATCGCAAGACACAGCCCCGCGGGCGAATCCCGCGGGAGAGGGGCTCTCATGAAGTGCACCACGGTACGAAGAAATCTGGCTGGTTATCTGGATGATGCGCTGATTGGCGAACGGCGCGTGAAGGAACGCGCAGCCATCAGCGAGCACCTGAGAGTTTGCAGCGGCTGCCGCGAGGAATTGCAACGGTTCCGCAAGCTGGCGGTGTTGCTCTCTCGCATGCCGAAAAATGTTCCGCCCGCAAATCTCGCGGTGCGCATCAAGGTGGCCGCGCAGCAATCGCAGGATTGGGTAAGCCGCTTCCGGCAGTTCCGGGGGCATGCCGGAATCATTCTCGAAAACGTGTTTCGCCCGCTGACAGTTCCAGCGACCGGCGGATTGTTTTCTGCGGTACTGATTTTTGCGCTGGTGTTTCAGATGATTGCTCCGGGAATCACCGTGCGCGCCGTGGAAAACGATGTGCCCATCAACCTGATGCGCCCGGCGGAGCTGGTTTCGCTTTCCGATTACCCGGAATCGTGGGCGCCCGAAAAGCATGACACGGAACTTTCCCTGCCGCACGGGCTGCTGGTGGACGTGACGGTGGACGCGCAAGGTCACATGACCGATTATCAGATTCTCTCCGGTCCCACGAGCCTGGAACTGCGTCACCATTTGGATCAGATGCTGCTCTTCTCGCGCTTCAGCCCGATGCTCAGCTTCGGCCGGCCGACCGCCGGGGGGCATGTGGTGCTGAGCTTCAGTGCCGTCCGCGTACGCGGGTAAATTCCCAGGGGCATGAAAAAGTTTGCGACCGCCCTGGTTGCCGCGGATGCATTCGCGAGCGTGAAAAAAATCGTCGCGTCTTTAGCCTCCGTTTCTTTGTTTTTCGTTCCGGCATCGCGCAGTGCGCAAACGCAGCCGAACGACGCCGAGCGCGAGCTGTTTGACCTGCTCAATCACGAGCGCACCGCAAATCACCTTCCAGAATTGATGCGGGACGACGCGCTGTTCAGAGCGGCGCGAAAGCATGCGTTGCTCATGCTCGACCTCAATACCTTCGAGCATCAGCTCCCCGGCGAGCCTGGACTCGAGGAACGGCTCACCAATGCAGGCGCGCGGTTCACGTACATTGCCGAGAACATTGCCATCGGGAAAGATCCGGCGACGATTCATTCCGGATGGATGCATTCCCCCGGTCATCGCGCCAACATTCTCAGCCCGCGCGTAACGGCCGTAGGCATCGCGGTGGTGCGCGGAACGGACGGGCTTTTTGCCGTCGAAGATTTCTCGCAGTCCTTTGGCGACGTGAGTTTGGAGCAGCAGGAGAGGCAGGTGGCGTCGCTGCTGAGCGCGAAAGGCTTGCGCGTCGCACGGACAGCGGAGGACGCGCGCAGGGCTTGCGATGGGCTGGCGGGATTACCGGGTTCGCGGTCGGGGGCGGTGATTCGCTTCGAGACCGGGGATCTGGGCGAATTTCCGCCGGCTTTGGAGAAACAGATTCGCCGCGAGCCGTACCGCAACGTCGCGGTAGGAGCCTGCCGCACGCGCGAGGGGCCGGGTTTTGTGCGCTACAAAATCGCGCTGCTGTTCTTCTAATCGCGGGAAAACGGCAAAATGGAAAATCGAAATGGGAACGGACTGGCTTAGCGCCCGAGAAATGCCCGCCGGTGAGGGGGAAATGGCGCGAGAAAAGAAATAGTTGAAAATGCGAAAAAGCCGGAATACACTGTGGGCTCCATGAACACGCAACACGCCAACTGGTATTGCTGGTATCGATTTACGTGGCATCCATCCGGATGGCGGAGGGCGGTTCCGTAAGCGAAATCAGCGAAAAAGGATTTTCAGCCCACTCGCCAGCCGAGTGGGTTTTTTATTTGGGCGCGAGACATTTCGAGCGCGGATACGGCGGAAGAGTTGGGCGAGTGAGACGGGCAGGAAGGAATGCGCGGGAAAAGTTTGCAAGAAAAATCGCGGACAAGGATCCGTTGGGAGGGCCGGAGAAATGATCATTTCCATGAAACTGCATGCGACGCGGGGAGAGATCGACGAAGTCTGTGAACAGGTAAGGCACTTCGGCTACAAAGTGCACTCGATCGAAGGGGAGGAGCGCGTCGTTATCGGCGTGGTGGGCGTGGGCGACGTGACGGCGTGCATGGAATCGATCGAAGCGATGCCGCAGGTGGACAATGTGGTGCGCATTTCGGCGCCCTACAAGTTTGTGAGCCGGGAATTCCGCAAGGAGAAGACGCGGATAAAGGTGAACGGCTCGGAAATTGGCGGCGACGAATTTGTGGTGATGGCCGGGCCCTGCTCGGTGGAATCGGAAAAGCAGATCATGCAGGCGGCCGAAGCCGTGGCGAAGGCAGGAGCGAAACTGCTGCGCGGGGGCGCGTTCAAGCCGCGAACATCGCCGTACGATTTTCAAGGCATGGAAGAAGAGGGATTGAAATTGCTGCAGAAAGCCAAGCGCGTGACGGGGCTGGCGATTATTACGGAAGTGATGAGCGAGAGCGGCGTGGACCTGGTGGCGCAATACGCGGACGTGATGCAGGTGGGCGCGCGGAACATGCAGAATTTCATGCTGCTGAAAGCACTGGGAAAATGCGGGCGACCGGTGCTGCTGAAGCGCGGATTGAGCAGCACGGTGAAGGAGTTGCTGATGTCCGCGGAATACATCACCGCGCATGGGAATCCGGATGTGATTTTGTGCGAGCGGGGAATTCGGACATTCGAAACGGCGACGCGAAACACTTGCGACATCGCGGCAATTCCCGTGCTGAATGAACTGACGCACTTGCCGGTGATTTTGGATCCGAGCCACGCGACGGGGAAGCGCAGCCTGGTGCCGGCGGTTTCGCGTGCGGGCGTGGCGATTGGCGCGGATGGCTTGATCGTGGAGGTGCACCCCGCTCCGGAGAAAGCTATGAGCGACGGCGCGCAGTCGCTTGACCTGGCGCAATTCCAGAAAATGATGCGCGAATTGCAGCCCTATCTCGAACTGTGGAGAGAGTCGAGAAAGACTCAAGAGGCTGCGGCGTCAGCAGGACGCTCCAGTTCATGAAACCGTTTGCGGGGAGCTACAATAACCAACCAAGGTTGCGTTCGGCTGCGAAGGGGTAGCAGCGGGCGGGAGAGCGGTCGACTTGCTAGAACTCGAGGCCGGGAAGAGAAAGCGGAGACCGAGGGCGGCGAGGACGACGATTTCAGGATCAATGGCGTGGCGGTGGCGAATGGTCGGATGCGTTATATAGAAGATCGAGGATAAATCAACAAGACTGGCAGATAAGGCAGATGAGGGAGGACGGCCTCGCGAGAAGAACGAAAGGCGGGACCGGCGACGCTGCGGGAATGCCGGCCCGAACCAGCATCAGAGCAAAGGGCAGCGCCCGGCCTGGGAGAAGCTTCCCCACGAAGAGAGCCAGAATTGCGGAGGGCGCGCCACAGGCCAAGTAACATGGCCAGAGTGAGCGATGAAGTCAGATAGACATTGGCGAAACCGTGAAACTCGTCCAGCAGGTTGGACGGATCAAGATTCCAGAAGCCCGTCCAGACGTACAAAAATCTTCGCACGCATTGAACTAATACAAGCCTGGATGGAGGGCGAGGAAAGCAAGGGCTTTGCCGGCGAATCATAGCACCTACAAAACAAAGCACTTATGCGCTAAGTCTTTTGCGCTCAACACATCATTGTATATGGCTGTTAACGATTGACTACGATTGCACAGGAAAAACTCACACACAAACTCGCACACGCAAACGTCAATGAAAGATGTGGTGCGGATCATCTTTGTCGGATACGGGCTGGACGTATCGCGGAATGACCGTTACGTGCAGCGGATTTCCGCTGCTGCTCCCTTGCTGATGCGGCTGCACATCAGTCAGAAGAGTGCCATCCCGCGCCTTCCGGATGCTTGGCGGGTAATCGGGCTGAATGTAGTTGCTCATGCCGCACTCCTCAAGCGGCGCCGTCTGCGTGCTTCGCGGCCTCGCGGTCTTGGCGCACACGCACAATGCTTTACGTGAAACCGCGCCCATTGCCAGTTCGGGAAAGTTTGTTTGCACCACGGACATCTGGGGGTGAAATATCTCACGATGAGCTCCTCCTTTTGCGCGGCCGCGGCCCGGATGGCTTGCCGCGTCGGCCTAAAAACAATTCGATAGCGTCGCGACCTTCACGCTTGTTTTTCGCGAGCAAGGCACATGCCTGCGCCACGTACTTGAGTTGCTCGGGCTGGAGTGCGCGAAAAATTTCGCTATGGATTTCGCGATAGAAATTTCCATTTACGGGTCTGAAGAGGTAGGAAAGCGGGACGCCAAAAGCGCTGGCGAGTTTTTCCAGCCAAGCGAGGCTTGGGACAATTCCATACACACCGGACAGCACTCTGCTGAATGTTGCTCGTGCTATACCGGCTCGCTCGGCGAAGATTTGCTGCGTCCACCCGGAGCCCCGCAATAAAATTTGCAATCGCGTTGAAAGATTCGCGATGGACGCTTCTTCATCCAGTGGCGTGTCGTCGAGGGGTTCCTCGAACATTCGCAGCGTTCGCCCGCATCGTCTACAAAGCTGTGAACGTTGCAAAAACTGCACAAGATTACAGTGGCGGCAGCGGTAGTAAGGGCGGGAATGCATGATGCCGAGCGCTAACGGGAGAGTGTCCATTTCTTTTTTCCCGCGCGGGTGAAGGAAATGGTGGATTTCTGAATCTCTTAGAAGTTTTGGGATTCAGAGCACACCCGCGCGGAAACTTTCATTTGTTCGTCCACGTTCCGTTCGGACTTGCGCTCGTTGCCGGTCCGCTTTTCACCCAGAGCATATGCGTGCTATCGAGGCCATCGATCTGCTGATACGTGCTGCTCAACGCGCAGGTCGCGAGCAAACTCTTGGGGTCGGCGCGAGTGTTTGGGTTTCCGTAATCCGCAAAACAATAAACGCCGGGGCTGCCCGAAGGCCCTGGCGCGCCCATCAGTTGCCCGTTCGGGTTGACGACTTGCACGATTCCTCCTCACTGCGGCGTGATCTTTAATATTGCTGCCGGGGGATAGAAATTGGCGCCAGCCGAATCCCAAAAGCCAACACACCTGATTGCTTCCACGATTCCCGCAATCCCTGGCTTCTGCTGGGCCGTCTGCCCCGGTGGCTGGTCAAATGGATCAGTAGCAACGGCGGGAGGCAAACCGATCACGACGTTTTGTTGCGCGCCGCCAGATGTGACCAAAATTTGCAACTGCGTGAACGCCATGTTGCCGCCAGTTTTAGTAAAACACTCGCTTCACAAGCGCATGTTTTCGCATGTTTTCGCGCTACTGTGCTGCAAAAATCGTCAGACTCACGCGCATGTGTCAGTCTTTGTGCGACTCCTCGCTGCTTTTCAGCCGTTCGCAAAGGGCCGTGAAGTGATCCCGGCAACGCTCCAAAAAAGCTTTGTCGTGATGCACGTCCGACGGGATCAAGCTCGGCGAACTCGTTTGCGGCCGAAGCAGAGACGCATTCGCGGTCGTCGAGAAACCGTGCGGATGCGTCAACACGCTGGGCGTTGGCAATCCCGCATTGGCATTGGGATCACCTGGCGGATCCCCAGGGCCGTGGTCATAGCCCATCGTGCTTGGCGTCGGCGATCGATCTTCTGGCCGTGTTGCTGCTGGTGCTGCAGCTGGGACGCCAGGACTGGGCGCGCTCCAGGTTGCCGCACGATTCAACGTGCGCCATGCAAACATGTTCAGTCCTCCTCGTCTCCGGTTTCTTCTTCCTCGCGATCGACTGGGTCTTTCTCGCGCTTCGGTACTTGAAGCACGTCGTGCTTCCAAAAGTATTCGGCTTCCCAGTTGCGCGGCGGCTTCACGCTGCGACTTGCTCGGCTTTGACGCGAGCGATGACCCTTCCTGCTAATTCGCTGAAGGCAGCGAGATCGAGCGCAGCCAAAGCTTTTTGGAGCAATTCTGTTTCTTCAGCGCTAGCGAACTCTTGCAAATCTAGAAACATTTTTTTCTGCGCGTCCAAGACCGCGGCTTTTCTGAGTGGCGCACCGTCGTCATCGCTGCGGTTTGTCGGCAGGACTGTGCGGTTGATGGTCAATCGCTGAGTTTCGCCCAGGGCGTCCATGAACTTTTGGAAATAGTCCGTTTCATCGATCGACGTTGCCTCGCCGGTGAGCTGGGCCAACTCGGCTTTGTGCATGAACGTGTCGACGGGATCAGGGCCGGTGGCCGTGGCCGCGATCACCGGCGGCAAGGTTGGGATTAGTTCCAGCGGAATATTTTTGAGGGCTGCGTCGGGCTCTGTGTCGATTCCTCTCGCACGGTTCAACTTTTGCATCGCGGTGTGCGCGTCGTTCGCCCAACGAGCGTGACTGTCCCGCCAGCGTTCATCGAAGTCCATACGGTCCTCCGCATTTTTTTGGGCGGCGCCGCTTATGCCGGGGCAGACGCCGCCCCCGTGGTGACGTTACGGCTACGCGCTGCAGGTTGTCACAGTGGGAAACGCAGCGGAATGGCCCCAGCGACGAAAATGTCCCGATTTCGCAATACTAGGACCGCGGTGCGATCGTTGTGGCTGGATGATGCCTCTTCCAATCCTGCAAGGCTTGCTGGTGCGCTCTGAAGTCTTCGGCCAGTTTACTTTCCCAGCTCAGCTCCATTTGCCGAAGGGAAGGGACACTCGTGGAGTCTGAGGTTTTCCACGCACGATGCCCGTCGCAGGTGATGATGTTGGCGCGGCGCCATTGCGCGAATTCTGCCCGCGTGCGCTCGAGTTGCGCGGATTTCGCGGACAAGTTCAGTGTGGCCATTTCGGCAGGTGAGTACTCTCGGGTCGTTTCCATCGCAACCTCCGGTTTCGGTTTCCCGAAAATTCTTTTGAGCCAACTCATGGTGTGTGGCGCCCCCACGGCCGCCAGGATACCAAGCGCGACAAGAGTGAACGCGCATCCTCGCCCGCAAGCTTCTCGGCCAGGACTTGTACAACGTGTCTCGCTGCGTTCATTACAACCTCTCGAACAACCGGGCGTCCCGCCCTGTCGCGCCCGGCAACGACAACCAAGGCACTTTGCCGGGTTTCGACGATTGGCCGGAAAATCGAGTTCGGAGCCAGCTTCAGGCCAGAGCTCTCTTCTACGATGCCGTTTCTAGGCGCTTTTCCCGGCCTAGGATCGTTTTTCGCGGCTTGCTTGAGTCCGAACTGCTTGCTTTTTGGCTTTTTTCTCATTGAAACTCACGCAAAAAGTCGCACAAAGCAGCGAAGTACTGCAAATTCACAGAGATAAACGCGCAAAGCATTCGAGTGCGAGAGCTTTTCTTGCATCTAGGGAATTTCGCCGAGCTTGGCCAATCGGGCTCCTTCGTCAGGATTGATCGTGGGATGCTTTTCGATGTCCACCCAGCTCGTTGGAGTTACCGTCGTTGCCATCCCAGAATTCGAGCCAAAAGTTGTCGCGCAGG
>WNFW01000761.1_pt1 | contig 21124 bp, 22 predicted proteins | sample 5400131 | NCBI WGS metagenome assembly WNFW01 (sample SAMN13153362, study PRJNA577476) | soil metagenome | isolation source: 20 cm soil or saprolite under grassland replicate 1 | place: USA:California | collected 2016-06-15 | reverse complement strand
TTCTTTTATAAGTTCATTAAGAATAATTTTAATTGCAAATCCTAAATTTACAATGAATGGGACTATCACAAATGCAAAACTTGAAGGAAAAAATTTTGCCATTGTAAATATTTTGATATTTTTTTAAATTTAATTTAGTCCAGAATACGATTACCTTATAGCAATAAACGTATTACCGATTCTATTTGCGTCTACGCCAGCAAAAAGAATATCTGTCACAAACTTTGAAATAATGAAACCACCTTCATAGATTGCAAAATGGTTTGTCTAAATTTATAAGATATACATATTATATTAACATTTGATATTTTTTTTAATTAATAATTTACTATTATTTACCTTATCCTTATTTTCATCATTTTGTTCATGTTCACAACATCGACAAAGTATAGATAAGGTAACTATCAATCTTTCAGGGACCCGTAAATATTTCGAAAGCAATTTTTCGAAAGAAATCAAAAATTTTTACCCAAATCGAAATTTTTCATAATTTTTTACAAGCTCACTACTCACTATTAAGATAAACTGAATCCAAGCGGTAGTTTCATTCGGACATTACACGTGATCATAATAAAATTACAATTTTATGCACAAAATATCGCGTGATCTAAACGACAAAACGATCTCAACGATTAAATCCAAATCCCAGAGTACAGTCATGTGCAGCGACTATAAAAAATTGAATGATGAGAGTTCACCGCTAGGTTTAATTTGGCAAGCAAATACTAAATCCGGAACGTGATGATAACCTCCAAGATGCTCTTCATATCATTTCGTTGAATATTTATATGCAAAAATCTCGTAAAAATCGAATAAGTTCGTCGAACCTGCGCAGAGCACGATCCCGAATAGTCATTGATCATGCTCAAAAAACCACTCCGGAACGTGATGATAACCTCCAAGATGTTCTTCATATCATTTCGTTGAATATTTATTTGCAAAATCTCGTAAAAATCGAATAAGTTTGTCAGACCTGCGCAGGGTACACACCGAATAGCTCTTTTTACGCTCTACAAAGTTTTATACACCTTTTTAAGAGTATTCATGTAGTAAAGAAAAATAATTGGTTTCTTAATAATAAAAATAAAGACATTAACAATTCTGATGGATGTGGAACCTCGCGGTTCCGATGAATCTGACGAATCAATGACATTTAATGACCTAAAAATCATGCCATCAGTTTCAAGCTGGTTTTGCCACTAATGCGTGATGACAGACATATATACTGTGTTTAGGATATTTTCATTGTTATATCGACGTCAGCACTCGTTAAAATACATATGGGCTAATAGATTTCATTATCTTTGTCACGCGTAAAATCGATCGCATGACAAACGTTTTTAATTATTAGAAGTTTACAGTGGTGATGCATTTTAGTTTTGACGAACATTTAAACCAGCAATAATGCCTTAAATTTTGGATTATTCTGAAAACAAAATAATTTAAATATACAGTCTCTCAAAAGTGTAGGCCCATCAATATTTACGTATATATAAATCTATAATCAATCAAAATTATGGAGATTGTTTAAGATCAAAATTGAGAAAAAATTTTCTATTTGTTTGATTTATTTATGAGATATAAGGGGCACTTAATATTGAGATACCGCATTTATATAAAAATTAATTCGCTCCCTTTTCTAAAGAAATTCCACGATTTCTACTATCAGTTAAAGTCATCATGTAATAAAACTCGCCTTTTTTTGGGCATATAAGCAGTATTTTTCTGTATAGATCTTTCTGCTCTTTTAGGAAGTTTAGGTAAAATATTTGTACTATAACAATTGCCCACACAATGACTATTTGTTTTGCTTTCAGTAATTAATCTTTTAATTCTATAACCATCCTCACATACAACCTGTTTTAAGTAAGAAATCAATTTAATGCAATTTGTTATTTCTAAATCAGTTACTAACTTAAGTTTTTTCAAATTAACACTTGTTAAATTTTTAAAGTTTTCTAATCATTTTCTGATTTGGTTTTTAATTCATTATCTAATGCCTTTAATGAATTATAATCCACTTTTTATCCACTTTTCTATTTTTGGCGCTATGAAGACTCCACATGGATATGACTTTTGGATGAATGGTAAAAAAAATATTAATAAGGTTAATATAACGATAATAATGGTTTAGTATTATCCAGATTAAATGATGTTCATAGTATTTATAGTAAACATAACGATAATTTTATTTTTGTTTTCTTAGAGCCAATTTTTTTTATTATAAAAATTTTATTGACAATTACACTAATTTGAAAACCACAATAAAAATTTAAGACTACTATTCATTTAATTTTAATTTGCTATTGAATTCTTCAAATTCATTTTTTTGTTGCTTTAGTTCTGACTTAAATTCATCCAAATTCTTTTTTAATGAATTTATATCTTCTACCATCATTTTAAAATCTAAATAAGTACTAGTTCCTTCTAAAGAATTAGTAGCAAATTTAAAAATTTTGTAATTATTAAAATCAAATAATTTAAAAATAGTATTATTAATTATATGACTAATATTTAAGTCTTCATTTTTTTCAACGATACTTATTAAGGAATTATAAATTCTATTTAACTCATATAATAATTCAGTTTCATTATATAATAAGAGAATACTTTGAAATTCTTTAGTATACTTATCATTAAACTTTATTTTAGAGATTTTATTTTCAATATTAACTATATCTTTAAAAAGGCCAACAGTTTCTTTGGTAACTGGAATAACTTTTTTAATAGAAGCAATTTCATTATTTATCGTTATTATTTCATTTTGAACATGTCCTTTATTAGTAGAATTTTCTAAATTATTGCAACAATTTTGCAGTTTTTCAATAGCTTTTTCTCGAAAAGTTAAAAAATCATCTTTAACTTTTAAAAAATTATTAACTTGGTTAAGAATTTGTTCTTCTCTAATTTTTATTAATTCTTGTCTAATTTTATTTAATTCTTTTTGTTTAGATTCTTTTTCTATATGAATTTCTTTAGTATTTCCTCCATAAGTTAACTTATTTACTAATTCTTCTTTAATTTTATTTAGATCTTTTTCTTTTGCTTTTAGTTGTCCAATACGTTTTTGATCAAGATTAATTAGTTTTTGTTCTAAATCACTTATTTTATTTTCTTTAATTTGTAAAGCTTGAGTTAATTGTGATTTGATTTGTTTTTCATTAGCCAATTTTTGTTCTAATTGATTAATTTCTTTCTCTAATTTAGCTTTCAATTCAGCTTTTTCATCTTTTTCTTTATTAGTAAGCTCTTGAGCATGTATAAGAGCTTTTAATATATTATGTTTAAGAGCTTTTTCCTGTTCTATTTGCTGAAAATTAATTTGGGACTGAACTAATTGATCTTCTAATTGCTCTTTTTGTTTAATTAGATTTTCCTGATAAGATTTTAATTTTTGAATACTGGTTTCTGTTTTAGTTAATTGTTCTTGCAAATTAATTTTATCTTGTTTTAATTGATTAATTTGAAGTTGAACTTGCTGATTAATTGATTTATTTTGTTTTAATTGTTCAGATAAATTGCTAGCTAAGACTTGTTTTTCATTTTGCAAATAATTTATTTGATCTTGTAAATTATCTTCTTTTTCTGCAAATTCTTTAGTTTGTTTAGCTAAATCAAGTCTTAATACTTGATTAATATTTTCAAATTGAATACTTTGTTGTTTTAAATCATCTAATTCCATTTGAGTTTTTTGATATATTAACTGTTTTTCTTTTAATTGGTTCTGATTAATTTTAATTTCCATTTGAGAACTTTGATAATAAATTTCAGCAATTATTTCTAATTTAAGAAGATCTTGTTCCATATTTTCTTTTTTTTGTTTTAGTTCTGCTAATTGAATTTTTGATTCTTGAAATCCATTTTTTAAAAAGTTATAAGTTTGGATTTTTTGTTTATAAGCTTGAAATTTTTGAGAAAAATTTTTTATTCCATTCTCATCTGTTTCTACTATTCCTTGTTTATTACTAGAAAAAATATTAGCAATAATTTTACATTTAGCATCATCTTCATAATTTGCTAAACAATAAAAATTTTCTAAATTATGATCTATTAATAAAGTAGAAAATTATTAATTATAGAATTAATTAATTAATAATAAAAACTTTAATAAAAAATTACCTTCATTATTTTCTTCATATAAGTGTGAAATAGATGAATTAGTAGGTAAAATATTTTGTATTCTATCAGCTTTTTCAAATATAGCTTTAATTTTTTCTCCTTTATATCCAAAATTTTCTTTTTTATAATAATTTAAATTATTTTTAATAGAACAATACCAAAAATATAATATTAAGCATAATTCACTGGCTGTTGGCCTTTGATTAGGATCATTACTCATACATTTACAAGCTAATTTCTTATAAATTTCAGGAGTTTCTTTGCCAAATTCTGGTCTAAGTCCGCTACATATTTTTGTTACTAAGTTACTATCATGTTTCTTATTATAAAAAGCTAGTCTTCCAGATGATAATTCAGTCATAATTATACCAAAACTATAAATATTAGAAAATAATGTATATGGTTTACCTCTTAAAACTTCTGGGGCAATATATTGCAATACTCCACATACTTTATTATTAAAATCTGAAATATAAAAGCTATTTCCGATCTGTAATATATTTTCACTATGAAAATTTTTATGAAAATATCCTAAACCATGTAAATATCCAAGATCAAATGCTAAAGTACATAAATAATTAATTTTATCTTTCCATAAAATACTGTTGGAATTACTTAAAAGAAAATTTCTCAAATTTTCCTTTGCAAGTTGTATAATTATTATAAATTCTTTAGTTTCTGGATCTTTTGTTATACCATAAAACCTCAATGAACCTTCAAACAATTTATTTAAATCCCAATGTATTTTAAGCTATTATTATATTAAAATTAAGTGAAATAATAATAAAATTAACTATCATGAAAAATATTCAAATATGCAAATTTATTATAAAGATAATTACCTCATTTAAATATTCAGCTGACATATTCTGTGATCCATTTAACCATTTTAAAGCAACTTTTATAGGTTCAGGTTTTCTTTTTTTCCAACTTCCATCATCTTGTATTTTATATTCTGCTTCACCATCAATCCATGTTGCAGAATATACTTTGGCAAATCTGCCTTCACCAATTTGTTTCATATCTTCAAACCTATCATATTGTACCCATTGAAGAAATTTAATGTTATAGCCACAAACATATTCTCTTGCATCATAAATTGAATCTTTTATGAATTTATCAATATCATGATTTCCACTGGTCCATCCTCTAATCATTCTAAATGGGTCACATTCTTTACACCATAATTCTTCAGTAAACGGTTTACTACAGTAAGAGCAAATGATAGAGTTGATGTTTGCTGAACTAGAATCTTTATCAAAGATGTTTAAATCATTAAATTCAGATTTTATTGGAATTGGAGTTACTTTTTCATTGTTCGCATCCATTTTTATATTATATTTTTGGCAGAAAACAATTGAACCGTAGGCATTATTTGCATTACTTTCACCCCAGCCAAATGATCGACATAGTTTCCCAAACTGACTGGGCGTATACGTGCCGTCAAAATTTGAAAAAGGAAATTGTAACAATAATTAATAATCAAATGCATTGTTACAATTTTCTTTTTCGAATTTTGACGTCAAAAATCTCACATTCTGCTGATCAATTATGATTATGTGCATATGAATTTGCTGTAACCTTAAAGTCACGGAAATGGCCGTTTACAAAAAACCTTTAAAGGCTTTTTTCTACAAATGTAACAGTATGGCCAACCTATCGTAAATTTGGCTGTACCACAAATAGTAATGTGTTCATAACTTAAATCCTTTATGGAGTTTTGCCAGATGATCTTTCAGGGGAGTATCATTAAAAGGGTCCAATTCTTTCTCTAACCATTGGAAATTACTTGAACTCTAATATTGCAATATTAAAGAGCAGTCACGAAAGTTTAGGTAATAAGTGAATTGATGCGTTCACGTAAATTCAAAGAAAGCATTCCTTTTAAAGTATTATGCTTGATTATATGCTTATCATGGGCTTTTTCTTCGATTTCTGATGCAGACCATCTTCAGCCCAAGATATGCAAATGGATAGCGAAGTTCCCGATGAATTACCAGAAACTACGGTTGGATACGATGATAAGAATGATTTGTGTAACTTTATTCCTGGGCTTAATCGATTACTGGATTTATGCAAAGATGAAGGCTCAAATGGACTTGGTAAAGAATCTAGTTTGAAAATCTTGTCATTATGTTGAGAAATATTATCATCAATGATTTAAAATAATTTAAATTGTAGTTGACAAGATAATTATATCCCAGCAAGATGTTAAGAGTCTTTGCAATAGGATCATACCAAATAGTTTCAAGTCCATCACGAAGATAAATTATGAAAATTTGAATTCACGATCAATTCGACTTGTTGGATGCTACGGCCGCAACGAATTAATCGCAAAGTTTCTGTTCGTTAAGAATATTATCGATCAGAAAAGGTAAGATTTTTCTCTTTAGCTGTGTGTTTAATCATTTATAAATGATTTCTAAATAAATAAAATGCTTTGATAGTTACGAATCATTGATGTTATACCTATCATCTGCTGTTACTACTTCGCGTGACTCTATACTATCACTTCGACCAGGAATTTATCTTCAACAGGTCCCTTCACTTGAGAATGCGAATCCTCTTTTTTTAATCATACATTGGAGTGAAGATGGTTATTATGATGATTCTGCATCTTCATACAGGAAGAAGAATATGATAAATCTACATAGGTAGTTATTTAGTATAATATTCTATGACCTATTAACCCAATTATCATCTAATTTTATATTTTTCAGATATCTTACAAAATTGACTGATCATCAAATATGTTTGATGAGTGAACATGATATTAAAAGCATAGATTGGCAAACCTTAAATGAAGAGAATGATGATGAAAGCGATGACAATGATGAGGAAGGTGGCGTATGCTATGATTTTGAAGTAAAAAAAGGCAAGAGCAAAAAGAGGATTTCGAAATTTTCCCTGGATTTAAAGTGAGTCAGATATTGTATACTACTATACTTCAATCCATTTTGGGAGATAGGTACAATTTATTTTTATATTGATTTAAATTATCAATTCTTTGTAAGATTAATATTTCAGGACTAGTACCATATCAATCTCAAAAAAGTGACTATTTCGCTAATATCCCATTGAGTTCCTTGGTTGTCGAATCTGTATCGAATCAAACCTTCTTTACTCGTGAGATTATTTCTGAAACTAAAGTTGCCGAGTTTGGTACAATATCATTTAAATCGACCTCAGAATTTCGTAAATATTTCAGAAACAAGTTGGAAACTCAAAAATGTGCTCTAATCTTGGATACCAACTTAACAATGCCAAATATTGAAGCAATTGTTAAAGATGGATTGGATTTGAAAGAGATTCTTCAACCTTATTATAATGCATTGACTATACTCGAACAGGAGAAGGCTAGATCTGAAGAACAACATAAAGAAATAGCTAAAAAGGATTGCTTACTTATAGAGAAACTTGCATGGCATTTTCTTAAACTCAATTACGGGTAAGTAACTTTTCAGTTTTCTTTTAAAGTTGGTTGTGATGAACTGTACTAATCATTTGTTAATTTTTGTTAATTTTAAGCGAATTTGAAGCCATCCTGCATGACAATAAGGGTAAGTTTCTAGGAGTGTGATTTATAAAAATTTTATCTAACTTTATTCAACTTTATTGTAAAGATGATGTCATAGAAGAAGATGGTCAGTAAATGTTTAATTATTCTATCGATTCATTAGGCTTCATTACCCAATTTTAATTTAAATATCATCACCCTTTTAGAAATTCAATATATCAAGGAAATGTATCCTGAAATTATATTTAAATTGGAAGATATTATCAATAACATCGAGTACTCTCCATGGTCAAATCTTAAGGCACGGTTTATCTTTGCAAAAAATTCCTGTGGAGAACTTGCTAAAAATCATTCTCAAAAACCTTCATTGAACCAAATGCTTTTGGAAATCTTTTTCGATAAAGTAACCGACCTTCAAAAACTCGTTAAAAAGCATACAGACACATATTGGGTGGTGAATCGGTTGTGTGGCACATCACGCTCTATTGTGAATGAAATTAAAAATGAAGCCTTTCAGACTCCTGACAGTCAATTTGTTAAATATATTCTCCAAGATGATAAAATTACTAGCGCATTTTGTGATAAATATGTTAATTGGCGAAAAGAGTCTTTTCTAAAAAGTGTCAAGAAGGTTTTACCGAAAAATAAAAAATCTCTACAGCTGAAGCTGAATCACGAATTTTATCATAAGAAACATGAACTTGAAAATTGTGAGATAACTCGCATTTGTTCTGATATTAAGAATAGATATTCTGAAGGAGATCTTTTAGTAATAAAGGACATTGAAATTTTAGGTAAGGCGCTTTTTCATTATGACTCAATGCATACACAAAAAAAAAGCCTCAAAAAAAAAAATCGCATTTTAAGCACCTTCTAGCGCGCGTTGGGGTAAAACAACATATAGAATTTCTAGAGAAATCGAGATCTTACGTTCAGCCCAACTTAGAATCACCATATATGAAACAAAGATTAGTCTCAAAGATTTTTTGGAATTAGAAAAAGACGAATATTTTATACCCACACCTTTATTACACAGCTTAAGTCGAAATCTAGGTGTTTTCTTCGAAATTGATCCCAAAACATATGATTTTATGTTTGTATAACCAATTTATTACATTAATATTCATATCTACCAAATATACGAATTAAATTATTCTATTTTCTTGCAGCAATATATCACAATTTGATAAGAAATTTCTTGTAATTTTATGGAACAAAGTAAGCAATAAAATGGAACTTTATTTTGATACATTGAGACAGTTGCATAAGAAGATCAAGCAGCAAGTTGCAATCAAGAAATTACCTTCTGGAGCCAGTTCAAAAATTGCTATTAATAATTCAAAGGGCTTAGTTGCGATTTATAGTCCCGAAAAAGCTATGGTTTGTTGTAATTAATATGTTATCTATCTTTACTTGATTATATGTATTAATGTTATTTCAGTTAATTGATCAAAATTTTTAATTTCTTTATAGCTCAATGTTTTTGGTTTCGATGATGATCAAGCATATCTTAATCTGCAATATAGAAATATTCAACTTTTGCAATATTATAATGATATTGCTTCTGAAATAACACATTTTCTTTTCATAAAAAATACAGAAGATATTTGCTTCGTTGAAAACACTGGTAAAGCAAAAATTTACAGTTTAATCAACGATAGCTTCCGTCCTGGAGTCGCTGACTTTCCGCCCTCAGCTACCAAGGTTTTGAGTACTCCGAATGGTGCTTGTATTGTGGCTTTTACTGCAGAGGAAGGGGAAATTAAGGAGGATATTGAAATGCCAGACGTATTCACCTCAGACAGTAAGAATGAAGACGTAAATAACGAAGAGCCTCATGACAATACTGAAGAAAATAGCGAAAACATTTCAGAAATAAAAATAGATGATTCAAGTTCTGTCACTGAACAATTTAAGACCAACAATTTATCAAATGTTATTGATAAAGAAGAATCAAAAAAGTCTGGATCAAATCTCGTTAATGCACATATTTATTTTGTCGAAAACTTCAGCCAAAATGCTAAAAAAGTTATTGCAATTCCTTTTACAAAATCATCAATAGAGAACTTTCAATTTTCTGTCATTGAAAAGCGTCAAATTCACTTGATTACTCTAAACAAACAAGAATCATTTCAATCAGTGATGGTAAAAATAACTCATGCCAAAACTCAATACCGTTTTGAGAGACAGTCACAGCATATAGTTTTGGGCCAAGTTAAAATCGAAAATAATAAGCAATTAACTATTTTGGGAAAGGATACTATGTTCAATCGTGATTTCCGTGTTGGTGATTATTTGATTATTGGAGATGAGAAGCGACAAGTATCTGAAATTGTTTATGATAATGTATTGAAGATTTTTCGGCCAAGTTTTGAACATATTAATGTTGGACAGTGGTTAGATTTCAAGATTGAGCCAAGGAATACCAATAATGGTCTTATTGATGCTTACGCCATGGTCTTTACAAAATATGCAATAACTACTCCTATTAGTCAAATTGACAAGCAGTTAAAAGCAACTTTTGTGATTGATGTATCTGAAAACTCCAAAGAATTTACAAGTTATGAAAAGGACATTCAAAAGTATGTTGTTAAAATGTTCGAAAAAGCTAAAAAAGAGACCAAAAAACCTTTCGGTCATTTGAAGCATTTCAAAACTGCATATACATTTTTTGAGAATATTACCCTGAATGAAGAAAGCACAGAGTATCTATTCGGAGAGTAAATATTATAAATTCTATCATCTTTTCTCATATTTGGGAACAAAAACATGTCATTTTCTAATTCAAATATTAATTTATTAGATGGATTATTCAACTTTTTTGCTTGATCCCAATTCAAATTGCCATTGCTCGTGATAATGAATTTGTACCTTTGCAAGATGGTGTGTTCTCTCCTGAAATCGAACAACCCACTTTTGATGAAGGATATGGATTAATCGGAAGTGTGAGCAAAGCTATATCTTTTGGGTGGTATGAGGCCATTTTCGAACATTACGCAGATCTAGAAGTTAAAGTAGTATCATCGATGGGTGAACAATCATGTGGCAAGTGAGATAATGTAATTCTGTATGTAGCTTTCTAATAATATTATCTCTAAATGTATTTCATTCATACAGGCAAAAGTTATTTGCTTAATCATTGCGTTGGGTCTACCTTTGATGGATCTGCCATGGTAAGCAAAATTATTTAAACCTTTACATTTAAAAAAAAATTCAAACAGATTAACAATTAATTATCCCGTCACTTAGCGATGCACAGAAGGAGTATGGATGTCAGTAGGTATGGTTGTATGGGAATATAAAAGAAATAGCAATTTTCTTTGTTATAGATTTTTAATACTATATCCGTTTTATTGAAATTTAAAAGTGAAAACAAATGATATTCTTTATGTTGCCTTGGATTTTGAAGGTAATATAATTTTCTCCTTTTTCATGATTATTTGTAAATCTCTTATTTTTACGGTAAATATTGCAGGCTTAGCAAGCATTGAGAGAACTCCACAGGAAGAGACTTTCATGCAGCTCCTCAACGCCACCTTATCAAATCTTGTATTATTTAAGAGCCAATTCGCTGTTAGCAGAGATATTTCTTCAATGTTTCAACGTTTTCAAGATGGCACAAATTATTTTGGTGATAACTCGGACATATTTCAAGTAAATTTCTATCAAAACTCTACCACGTTGTCAGTATTGACTACTCATTCTCTTTGTATTTATATGGTTCTTAGGCTCGATTTTGTATCATTATTAAAGATGTGGCTAAAACCGATCGAGAAGATATCGTTGCTGAATTTCAATCTAAATTTTCCAAAATTGTAGATTGGGTATATAACTCAATTTTTTTTGACTCTTTCAAGGAAAAAAACCCCAGCGAGCACAGAAATTAATTGGCTAATTTTTGAATTTAGGAAGAGGACGATAATTTCATTACCAAATTGTATCGTAATAAAATGAGCATTGTTCCTTGGCCAGTGTTTAATGAAGCCGCATTTTATACTACTTTCAAGCAATTGAAAGTTAAGCTGGATGCCCAAGATTCTAAGTACAAGAATGCTAGAGCTTTTGTCGAAAAATTTAAGGTAAAAAAATTTTTTTTTATTCTATATTAATATTATTACGATACAAATTCAATCATCAATTTACAAATTCGACAATTCTAGGTATTAATGACTAAGTTAAAGTTAGTAAAAAATTTTATTATTATTATTTGATATTTCTTTTTTTTTGAATCCTAAATTCTATATCCATTTTCAGAGTATGTGATTGGGGTAGCATCCAAGCAACTTTGATCACAATGCGTGTATTAGAAATCAAAAAATTCCTCAAAAATGTCATTTCTTATGGTTACGAACAAAAAGAGGAGCATCTTTTTTTTGAGCATGAAGCTTCATCGGAAAATACGGTTCCTCTTCAGGTAATTATGATTTACAATGCTCTTTAACTTTATAATCAAGAATGTTAGACTAAAATTTCACGTTTGAATCAAATAGGGTCGTGACGACGGAACTTTGGTGCCTGACGATGCAATATTTCTTTCTGAGATTTTTAATGATACCAATGAACCAGTTAGATTGATGCCTGATACTGGACTTATATTACTAAATAATGAAAATGATTTTGTCAAACTTTCGAATGGTAAAGTTGAACTTGATTTTACAATAACAAAAAGTTAATTTGAGTAATATGCAAATTTGAAGTTTCTTTCAATAGATTTAAAGAATTATTTTGAAGAAAATGTCCAACCTCGAGGAGAAATACCGGATGGTAAATGGATTGAAAAATATGATAAGTTCCTAAATTTCATTGTTGAGAGGCGCATTGATCGTGTTCAACAATGGTTCAATAAAAACACCTCAAGATTTCCTAACGACCACAACGAGATCAAAATTACTAGTTATGTACTTGAGCAAGAAATAACAAAGCTAAAACTACTCTGGAGTATTTGCTGACTCCGATGTAACAGCTGTGGCATGGCATGTCTCAAGACAAGTCGTCATGATGATAACGAAAAAGATACTGGACATGACTGTTTGACGGATCACTTATGTCATTCCCGTTGCTTCTTTGAAGAAGCTCATACTACTGGAACTTTACCTGAATGTTCGAAATTCGCTGGTCATGAAGGAAAACATGTCTGTGTACAAGGCCATGCTTGTGATCAACCTTGTACTTATTCAGGAAAACGAAATTGTCAAACCCGTTGTGCCAAAGAGATGGGACATGAAAAAACTCCTGGAAACGAAACCCATTTATGTGAAGCCAACCGTCATTATTGTGGTGCACCATGTTCATTAAAAGTAAACTTGCCAGGTGTTTCTTATGAATGCCGAAATAAATGTATAGTAAGTATATAGATATGATTTAATTTACCTTTTCCATTATTAAAATTTTTTTACGCAATTTAAAGATTCTATGTGAAGATAATCATTTTGTCCATAAATGTCAAAATGAAGTGTGTCCGATCGAATGCCCACTCAAAGGATGTCAACAAAGATGCGAAATAAAAGAACATTTCCATGCTCTTGAGCAAGATGCGCGACACTTTTGCGGGTAAATAAATGGTAAATTGTTTAAGGTTGAAAGTAAATAATTAAATAAGCACGTAATTTTAGGAACGAACATCAATGTCCAAAAGAATGCGAAGAAAATGGGATTTGCAAAATTGTAACTGAACCTACTGCGATAATTAAAGAACAAGCTGAATATGTTAATAAGTTCGGCAGCTTTATGTTTACAAAGGTAATGTTTATTTATTATATAAATTGTTACATACAAAATTAATTTTTTTTTAAATTTATAGTATTCCCAAACATTTCAAAGACTACAATGCTGCAAAAAAATCCCTCCTTATAAATTTGATCACGAAGGCAAACATGTTCACGAAGTAAAGAAGGTTCATAAATGTGATGCATCATGTCCTGATGATGTTGAGCATATTAAGGAAGAAAATAACAAACAAAATTTCCATTATTGTGATGTAAAGTGTCCGAATTGTGCTTATTATGTGAGTAATAATCATTTTAACAGTTGAATATTTCATAATTTGCGAAAATAACGTCTTTTATTTTAAGTGCATATTACCTTATGGTCATGGTAAAATGCATAATACTAAACATTGTAAGTGATCAAATTATTTCGAAGAAAAAAAAAAAAGACAAAACTTATAAGAAATCTTAACAACTTTATTTTCAATAGCCACTGTCCATGGAAATATGCTTTTGACTACATTTACATGTGAAGAGGAGGAGTTCGAATTTGAAGGTCCAATTTAAATAATTTAAATTTAATTGATTACACATATTTGTGTTAATGTGTCTTAATCAATTTTACTATACTTATCACGTTTTTTATTATTATAGGACATCGACTGAATGTGGGAGATCATGGTGATTTTGTTCTCTGTCACAAAGTAGGGTATTGATTCTTAACTATTGCAGGTTCTTATACCCAATTTATTATGCAACTAATTCTGATCTATTAGTTATGTGAAAATGTGGGTCGTCACCGGCATATCGATTTTTGTAAATATCCCGATGTATGTGAAAGGATGGGAGAATCTCGAAAGGAAGGAATATTAGAACATATTAAAGGTAGGAATAATTTCAGAAAATTATACATAATATCTATCTATTTTTGACATGATTTTAATATTTGGACTTTTTTAATAACAGCAAACATTGGTCCTCAGCCAGACTGAAAAAAGGATTATATATCTCACCGTGTCTTTTGGGAGCAAACAAAGTTTCAAGGTATATTTAAATCAAAATTGTTGCTATTGACACTATAAGTATGTTTAACTTTCTATCTTTAGACCCTTACTCAAAAGAGGATCGCGAAAATTTCAAGAAGTGCGATCATAAATGTGCAGATGAAAAGCATCACAATGTGGATGAAATAACTGACCAAAAACCTACCAAATCCTATTGTACTCAAGAAATTTTTCATACTCCAGTTGACCCAGGAACATTTTCACTTGGAAAGACTGGTTATATATCAACTGATGGTCATCATTTTACTTGTGAAAATCCAACAACAAATGTTGGTAACTTTCATATTGTTTTCGTTGTGGATAGAAGTAGCTCCATGAGTCGTGATGATTGCGTACCAATTTGTCTAAGTACTGCTACTTCAAAATTAAAGATAACACATGATAATCGACTTGGGGCTGTATATGATGCAGCTTACACTTTTATTGAAACCCGTCGTTCTTCACGGAAGGCAACACTATCTGGGCAGATGGCTGTAGATCGTGATACTGTATCTATGGTTCTTTTTGATGGTCATGCTTTTCCTGCTTTTGAAAATGAAAGCTTATCAAACCCTAAACGATTACTAGAAAAGATGATGAATCATGGTCCTGGTCATTCAACTTATTTTAATAGGGGTATTGAAGAAGCTTCAGAAGTTATTAACAAATATTATGATGCCTCAAAGTGAGTTCTTGGATTTATTTTGTATATTTGCTTAAATTTCCGTTTTAAAATGGTTATTTATGATAATATTATAATAGAGCAAATGTAATCATATTTTTATCAGATGGTCGAGGCAGTGTTCCGGAAAATGAATTACGCAGTCTTTGTAAAAGAGAAGTAAACAGAGGGTAATATTAAGTTTTCATTTCTAAAATTAATCTCATAAACCATATTTGACGCCAATTATTTTTTCCTAAAATTAGGTCACCAATCTACCTGTACACTATCTTGTTTGCCAGAAAAGCCAGTCATGGTAAATCACTTCAAAAAATGGTTTATATTGCTAATGAATATCTCCCCAAGACAAGTGACAAAGACTCGTTAAAATGCCAGTATGTTGTTGCAATTAATGAGATAAAGTTGACTGAGCATTTTACTCAAGTGGCCGAAAGTTTACGAAAACATCGCCCAATATTAATGCGCAAATAAGAAAACAACATGCCTGATTGACTTTTGATATTCTTATTACAATTCTTTTGTATCAATAATGTTCTTTATTAAAATATATGATAAATTTGTTTTTACATTAAATATTTTTTCATTATCTGTTATTACAAAAGTAATTCATACACTACAAATTTACTGGGACTGTATAAAAGATCCAATTCAGATCTTTTTACCTATCTTTTTACTCATATTTAGGTCTAACAGTTTATCATTTATCAGCGATTAGAGTAAATTTTATCAATATCGAAATACCATTTATTAAGTCCAAACAATTATTATAGTTTTCATTTTTCCGATCTTAATGCAAATAGTTGGCAAAATGGCAAAATGCGAAAATTTGGTTTTATAATGTGCATGTATACAATATTAGAAAATATGATCACTTCAACATAAAAAAAAAAATATTTTTTATTATTTATTTCATTAGAAGTTTGAAAAATTTTTTTTTGTGAAATGATACATGTAATACAAGCCTATTTATAAATATAGTGCAGAACCTCTATACTCAACTACTTGCTTATAGTAATAATTGATTAATAAAAAATCTTTAAAAAATTTTTTTCATATAACTGTTAAAAAAATAACTGATAATTTTAATAGATCTTAACATTATCTTTAAAAATTATCGGTTACTTTTTTAAAAAATTAAATTTTGGCTGAGTTATAGCCATTTAAAACATGAAATTTAAATATGCCGCTCGAAATTAGCTAAAATTGAGACTAATAAAATTTTGAACTACAAATCATTTTTTTAGCTTAATGTAACATTGCACTGCATAAATAATTTTTTTAAATATGCCGTGAAAAAAAAAAATTCCAAAGCTGTAAAAAAAAAAAAAAAAGATATTATGAACAAGAGCATTCAAATACTGGTCAATTTAATATTAAAGATGAGGATTATGTCCATCAAGTGATGAATATTCAGAAGACAGTTCAGATGATGAGTTTATTAATGAGAGAATTCAACAATTTAGCAATTTTACTTAGATAATGCATATAATATACTAAGAAGAACATATATTAAAATTTTATATCACGTGATTTATGATCTTGATTATGATTGGTTAATATTTGTGTCACATGACGTTTACATAATCTGAAATTTGAGACTTTTTTTTTTTTAATAAATCATTTCCTTTTAGTTTTAATTATTTTTTTACTAAATTAAAACCCTATCATAGGATCAAATTTTATTTAAGTTTTTTTAAGTTCCTATTATAGAGGTTCTGCACCATACCATTTTCGTTAAACTATAATTCTGGCCAAAATTAAAGTATAATGTTTACCAAAATTACAGCATAATAAATTTATCATGCGCATAGTGCACATCACATTATGCGCATGGCACATCTCTAGCTCCGCTACGCTATTTCTACCAAAAAAGATACTCTCCCCCGATAAAGATTTAAATAACACTTTATGATTAAAAATACTAGGGAACGGAAACCGTTCTGGTCCGAAGCATCTTATTCATCAATCAGTATGCAGGACAGAACGACATTGCATTATAAATCTACTGGAGTATATTGGAGCATATTGTCTGTTGAATAGCCATCCAAATCTATTTAATACAAATAAAATTAATAATTAGTATTAAACCAGCAAAATACTAAATACAAACAATTACCTTTAAAATTATCTATAAAATCAATATTAATTTTGTCAAAATTAATTTTTATAGATTCTAGATATTAAAAAAATAATTATATATCAAAATTTCCACAAGAGTGATTTTATAAATATAAAAAAATCTATTCACCTGAATACATTATTTCAAATGAATCATCATTATCATTGTTTTTTGGTTCTGGAAGATTTTTATAATCCAAAAGTCTACTTGTATAAACTGCTTGAGGATGTGTAGCATATGGAAGAGTACCAGTAAGTGATGATGATAAATTTTTATTAATTTCACTTGCTTCAAAAATTTGCTTATAGATCGTAGAATTTTCTTGCTTTCCACTATACCATAAATCTTGAAATAAGGTTTCTAATTTTTTTGCTTTAGGTCGCTTTAAAGTATTAGCATCCCAACATTTTTTAATTATGTCTAAAATAAGTTGAGGAATCTTGTATTTAGATTTTGGTCTCTGTCCTGTACAAATTTTAATAGCCAAAATTTCATCATGCTCTACGTCATGATAAGGTGGATATCCTGTACACACTTCATATGCAATAATTCCATATCCATATATATCACTTGCTTGGGTATATTCTTTTCCTCTTAATACTTCAGGAGCAACATACGGTAATACTCCATAAATGCATTTTTCTTGTTTTTTTGATTTTTCATTCGCTGGTTTACATAATCCCAAATCTGTAATGTATGTATAACGAGTATGCCAACTTAATATATTACCACAATGAAAATCATGATGGATTAATCCTTTATCATGAATTACAGCAAGACCTCCTGCAATTTCACGTAAATTATTCAACTTATCTATCCAACTTAACTTATTAAAATTATTATTTAAGTTTTGTCTTAAACTACCATTCGGTGCATAATGCATTACCATAATAAAATTATTTGTTTCAGGCTCTTTAGTCATACCATAGCATTGAACTACACAACCTGAATCATTTACCATAATATGTGATTCAATCTAAAAGAAAAAATAATTAAAGTTTAGCGTTAGCATTTATAAAAGGTTGATATTAAAAATTATAGAAAAAAATATCTTACTTCACTTAAAAACTCAACTGCGATGTCTTGTGAGCTATGTAAGCATTTTAAAGCAACTTTCATACTGAATCCACCTCTGTGCCATTGATTATTTTCGGAATCCCAACTTTTTATATATCCATCTTTCCAAGTTGCTTTATAAATAGTTCCAAAACCTCCTTTGGCCAAATATTCAATATTTTCAAATCTATCATATTCAATCCATTCTAAAACTTCCTTACACCATTTTGCTTTTAATTGTGTTCTTTGAATAAACTCATCAATGCCATAATTTCCACTAGTCCATTTTGGGAAATTTTGTTGAAACTGTTTACCATTACATGACTGACACCATTCCATATAACCAGTATTAGGCTGCTTGCATTTATAACATAAACCATAAGATTTGTAACGTTCTTTTAATTCTTCATCTAATATTAGTTTATCAATTAATAATTCTTGTTCTTTGGTTAAATATTTACTATTGAAATCTTCCATTTGTTCAATTTCTTTTAATTGTTCAAATACACCATCACTGAGCTTAATTCCTTCCATATTGAATAACGGACAAAAACATGTTATATAAATTTATAAATTCGTAGGAAAAAATTGAAAAAAGTAAAAATAATAAAACGAGCTTTATTTATACCGACAAGTGATGATCGACGTTCGTACAAAAGTACAAATTTCAGCCTAGTTTCATAATTGTCCGGAGTGTAACGGAGGACTCACGACAATCGGCGATTTTATTCTCACTATATCAGACCCGCGCGTTTCTCGAGCCACGAGATACTCGAAGGTCTGGATCGAAAGATTTGTATGGAATCACTCCTGCAACGACCCAGAACCGTGATAATAAAAATTGGATCGGATTTATTACGAACATCGACGAGAAATCGGCGATTTTATTCAGACCCGCGCGGTCCCAACGGAAGTGACGAATATTTCGACGTTCCACCATTATCAGCAAATCTCAAATAATACCCACAATGAGAAATATAAAATTAGTCGTCTTTAAAATTGAATATCGATATCGATATGTATTCATTTTATTTAATCAAACATTTCAAGGAAAGTATTTATACTAAATATATACAGGATTTATTGATCTGGCAAATCAGACCAGAATCAAGCATTAAAAATTATTATCGGATAGACGGATATGCAAATAATGCAAGTGGTCAAATATTTATTTTCATTTTTCTAATCTTATTCCTATTTCCCAATTCTCCTTTCCAATTAAATAAAAATCCCGTCTGTGACATATAATTACCATATTTGTTGGTTTTACACTTATATTTTCCGCATACACAACAATAAGAATGGCGTTTACGGCCAGGTTTTTTGTTCCGAGAATCAGTGCGACATAAACAGTAAGAATAATTACAGCATTTACACCAAGTATCATTTATATCTTGCTGAGGATTTTGATCATTTACTTCTTGTTGTTCACTTTCTGAAAGCTGAAGGTTTACTTGATCATTATCATTAGCTTCTTGTTGTTGGGCTTGATCATTAACGTTATCTTCTGAAATCTGAAGGTTTACTTGTTCATTAACGTTAGCTTCTTGTTGTTGGGCTTGATCATTAACTTCATGTTGAAGAAAATACGGCTTAATAAGTCCTTGTTTTAAAAAATAGTTGTTAATTTTTATTTCCGGCGAAAAAACGTGACAATGAAAAAAAGACCGAAACCGACAATATAAAAAAAAAAAGCCGACGGGAGGAATACCACCCCGTACAAGTTTAAGAAAAAAGAACGAAAACCGATAATATAAAAGAAAAGCTGACGGGAGGAATACCACCCCGTACAGTTTATGAAAAAAGACCGAAACCGACAAAATAAAATAAAAGCGAACCTACGACAAAAAAAAGAGTAAAAAACTAAGTAAGTAGACAGGAGGGTTCCACCCCGCTACTTACGTTTAATAATATTATTTGAAATGCCTATTATTCTTTCTTTCTCGAGAGATATTAATATTTGCTTCCTTCTTTCAATAAACTTTTCCATTCTCGACGAAGACCTAAGTTTATCTTTTTTTTTTTTAGATTTTGCGCGCATTTTGGAATAGGTGAGAAATTTTTTTTTAGAAAAAAACCAATTAATTTATATGATCCAAAAAAACCAATCAACTCATTTGCTTTTGTTTATGTGATTTTATGTAATCAACATTTTAAACCGGTTTGTGTAACCAAGGGTCGGGACTTGGGACCCAGGAAAAAAATTAGTTATCGGGATCTTTTTCAATCGATCAATCCTCGAAGGAAAAATTTTACAAGAAATAGATTAATATTGAACTTGTTTTATCGTTATCGTTATGTCTTGATGCTTTTCTTAATAAAGTCTTCTTTTTGTCGAAGTTTAACAACAGAAATTCAATTTCCAATTACTTTACAAATCCTTGTAATAAATTTTGTTCCACTTCAATTAATATTTCGACATCATTAAATAAATTATTGCCCAGCTATACAATCAACCGTTATCGATAAATAGACTTGCTTAATAAGGTATCAACTTTCCAAATTATTTAATTAATCATTTTTCTGTTTCTCATGAGATCAAATGAAATTCTCAATAAAATCAATAAAATAAATTTATGACTATATTATTTAAATAATAGACATATTATTATTTATTTACTTACATAACATTAGCATTAGTAAAATGCATTTAATTAATAAAGTAATACTTATGTCAATAAAAATTCCCAACCAAAAATACGACTTTTCCTTAGCATTAGGATTGATTAGAAATTATTTTTATCTTCTCATTTAACTAATTTTTTTCTCTTACGTTAGCTTCCGTTAATTTTTTTTCTAATTCAGCAATGCGTTTAGCGCCATTCATTCCTTCCAACTTCTTGAACCCTTCTTTCAAGGAATTGACATTTCTCTTGCATCATC
>WNFW01001232.1_pt1 | contig 21127 bp, 15 predicted proteins | sample 5400131 | NCBI WGS metagenome assembly WNFW01 (sample SAMN13153362, study PRJNA577476) | soil metagenome | isolation source: 20 cm soil or saprolite under grassland replicate 1 | place: USA:California | collected 2016-06-15 | reverse complement strand
GTCGTCTCGCCCTTCCGATAGCGGTCGATGAGGCGCTCCACTCGGCCGACGAACAGGCGCTCCGAGAGTCCCGCTGCGATCAGGTTGAACATGCGCGCAACCACCACATCGGACCCGCGCGCGTGTGCGAAGTAGCGTCCCAGGTGTGTCTGGAACACCTTCGTCAAGCCATAAATGGAAACAGGCTGCAACGCTTGGTCTTCGGTCACCGGATTGTCCTCCCTACGGACAACACCGTATTCAGCCGCGCTCCCCATCAGCACGATGCGGGCAACCGGGGCATGCATCGCGCTAGCTTCGAGCACGTGCCGCGCGCTGAGCGCGTTCACCTTGTAGTCGATTTCGTAGCAATTCGAGAAACTGCCCGCTAGGTGGTATATGACCCGAGGGCGTACGCGGCACACCAAATCCCGCACCGCATCCGCATCGGTCACGTCGCACGCAGTGATTTCCTCATCGTCAGCAGCCTGCCGCGCCACGGAAACTACATCCTCAGCCTGTCCGTCGCGAAGCGCTCGGCAGAGCATTCGGCCAAAGCCACCGCTCGCCCCCGTCACCAGCGTCGTCATGCCGGCAAGTCGATGCCCAGGCGCTCGGCGAGCTCGGAGAAATGCTCGTCTGCATAGGCGTAGTCGTCGGGGCGACCGATATCCAGCCAATAGCCATCAAAGGGCCGAATGCGGATGCGCTTACCGTTCTTGAGGCCATCGAGCATCAGCGTGTCGAAGCCGTAGGGCTCTCCTCGCGACAGCCGCGTGATGACCTCCCGATTCACGCAGTAGATGCCCATGCTCACGTCGAAATTGTAGGTTGGTTTCTCGACGAACGTTTCGAGCGTATTGTCCTCCGCGCGGTACTGGAGGACTCCGAAGTCGACCTTGACCTCGCGACGAAACGCGGAAACGGAAAGCTCGCTGCCGCTTTCGACGTGTTCGCGAAAGAACTGCCCGAAGTCGAGATTGCACAGGATGTCGCCGTTCATCACGAGAAACGTCTCGGGGAGGTCGTCGATAAGTGTCAGGGGGCCGATGGTGCTTAGCGGCCTATCCTCACGGGAATAGTCGATCTTGATGTTCCACTGCGAGCCATCGCCGAAGTACGCCTTGATCAAGTTCGCCAGGTGGTTCACCGCGATCGTCACGTGCGTGACTCCGGCCTTGGCGAGCTGCATCAGCATGATCTCGAGAATCGAATACCGCCCGCCTAACGGAACCAACGGCTTGGGAATGAGGGTCGTGAACGGCCGCAGGCGCGTACCCTTTCCTCCGGCAAGGATGACCGCTCTCATGGGAATCTCAAACGTTGTAGCGCCACGCCTTGTATCGTGCCAGGTTCTGCGGCTCGCGGAACCAATTGATTGTGTTCCTCAGACCAGCATCCATTTCGTAAACCGGCTCCCAAGCCGTCAGCGAGCGAATCTTGCGGTTGTCGCCGATAAGCCTGACAACTTCGGACTTGTCCGGACGGATGCGATCCTCTGCGACAATGATCCGCGCCGCCGGGTTGATCTCGGCTATGAGGCGCTGCGCGATTTCTCCGATGGAGTATTCCTTTCCGCTCGCGATGTTGACCTCCTCTCCAAGCGCGCCGTCGGCCTCCGCGATCGCGATGAAGGCACGCACGGTGTCCGTGACATGGTTAAAGTCCCGCGTCGGAGAGACACTCCCCAGGCGCAGTTCGGTTTCTCCGCTCAACAGTTGCGTGATGATGGTCGGGATCACGGCGCGCGCCGATTGCCGCGGTCCGTAGGTATTGAAAGGCCGCACTATGGTCACAGGTGTGTCGAAGGAACGGTAGAACGATTCCGCCAGTCGGTCAGCACCAATCTTCGTGGCGCTGTAGGGCGATTGCCCCTGGAAAGGATGCTTCTCGTCGATCGGCGCGTACTGCGCCGAGCCGTATACCTCGGATGTGGACGTAACGAGTACCCGTTGCGCGTTTGAGGAGCGCGCCGCCTGCAAAACGTTAAGTGCGCCCTTGATGTTTGTGTCGATGTAGGAGTCTGGAGAGTGATAGGAGAACGGGATTCCGATGAGAGCTGCGAGGTGGAACACCGCGTCGCAGCCTTCCATCGCCGCTCGCACCCCATTGGGGTCGCGCACATCGCCGGCGAACACGTCGAGCTGCTTCTGCTTTTGCGGCGGCAGCGTATCGAGCCAGCCCCAGCTGCCGAAGGAGTTATAGAAGACAAACGCGCGAACGTCGCAACCATGCTCCTGCAGCGCTTCGACGAGATGGCTTCCGATGAAGCCGTCCGCCCCTGTTACAAGGACCTTCCATCCCTTGATTCTCATTTCCCGCTGGTCGTTCCGCTTGATTGATGGGTCAGTGGGTCGTTCCGCCGAAGCAGCGTGACGACTGCCGCGAGGAGAGCAAATCCATATAGGCCGTAGAAGACCCAAAACAGCTTCAGCGGCCAGTGTCGGTAACGGATCTCCACCGTATGCCTGCCGGCCCCGAGCTTCTTCGGCCTGTAGAAACCCCGGCCCCGCGCGTGTGCCACCCGGATCGCCGCCAGCACCCGCAGCTGCTCGAGCGATCTTGCCGAATAAACTGGGCTATGTCCAGAAGTGGTGGCTGTTTGCCAACCAGATAGAAACAAACGCGGCTTGACGTCACCCCGGAATATCGGCACAGATTAAAACTAGAGTAAGGTCGCTTCAAGGCTCCTTAAGAGGATAAGGAGAAGCGATGAAGAAGTCGAGATTCACCGAGGAGCAAATCACGTTTGCGTTGCGGCAGGCGGACTCCGGGACGCCGGTAGCCGATGTGTGCCGGCAGCTAGGGGTGAGCGAAGCCACGTTCTACATCTGGAAGAAGAAGTACGGCAACCTGGGTGTGAGCGAGCTGCGCCAGCTCAGGCAGTTGCGAGACGAGAATGCACGCTTGAAGCGCCTGGTGGCCGATCTGACCCTGGATCGACACATTCTGCAGGAGGTGCTCAAAAAAAAGACCTAAGGCCGGCACGACGGCGTCAGCTCGCGCTGTGGATCCATGAGCAATTCCAGATGAGCAAGAAGCGTTCGTGCCGGCTGGCGCTGCTGCAGCGGGCGACGTTCTACTACCGCTCGAGGGCGAAGGACCAGAGCGTGCTGCGCATGCGCATTCGCGAGCTCGCCCACAGCCGCCCGCGGTTTGGCTACGAGCGCATCCATATCCTGCTGCGTCGCGAGGGCTGGCTGGTCGGACGAAACCGCGTTCACAGGCTCTACCGGCTGGAGGGCTTACAGGTGCGCATGCGTGTGAGAAGGCGAAAGCGTATCAGCCTGCATCGAGGTCCGGTGCCGGCAGCCACGACCAGGAACGAGTACTGGAGCATGGACTTCGTGCACGATCAGCTGGCAAACGGCAGGGCATTTCGTGTGCTCACGGTGATCGATAAGTGGAGTCGCGAGAGCGTGTTGCTGGAGACCAGTTTCTCGCTCACCGGCCAGAGCGTCGTCGATGCCTTGCAGCAGATGTCCCTGGAGCGTCCGCTGCCCAAGGCGATCACCGTGGATCATGGCACGGAGTTCACCTCGAAATCGCTGGACGAATGGGCTTGGAACAACGGCGTGAAGCTCGACTTCATCCGGCCTGGAAAGCCCACGGAGAACGCGTTCATTGAATCGTTCAACGGACGGCTACGCGATGAATGCCTGAACGTGAACGAGTTCGTTTCGATCGAGGATGCTCGGCAGCGAATCGAGATCTGGCGGCAGGACTACAATCATCACAGACCACACAGCTCACTCGGTCACCTGACCCTGAATGAGTTCGCAATGCAAGGTCAGGAAACAGCCTTAGAAACGGCAAAACTCTAGATTAAAAGTGTCAGAGAACCGGACCAACCGCACACACCTCCAGGCTGTTAGCCCGAGGTGTCAACTAATTCGGGGGAACTTTGGCTTCGGCATGGGATGAACTATTATGTGCGCCAGCTTGCACGCAGCGGCCCAGCACAATCAGGGAACGGCCAGAACCGAAACGCCTCATGCGCCTCGGAATCGACTAGCTGAGTTATGTCGTGGCGTCCTACCATGTATGGTCTCGCGTGCGGAACGCACGGCAGGGATGGTGGCCTCCGGTCTCCGCCATTCCCGCGTGAGCGGCGCGCCTACACCAAACGCCGAGGTGACCGACGGTGGCGGATCATGAGGTTTGGGAGACCCGACGCGAGATGAAGGTGCTGTATCTCGCGCCGACGCCTGAGAGGGCCACAGGCGCCTTCGCGTACACCTATCTCGATGACGAGGCGCATGCCCTTCGAGCAGCGGGCGTTCAGGTATACGTGCTCGCGACTCACGGCGAGGATCGTGACGAGCAAGGGCTCCGCGTTCGGGTGCTCCCACCCGGACGACGGCTCAGCGAGCGTATTCGCACTCCCGGCTTCCTGTTGCGCCACCGCGTCGCCTTTCCGCCCCGCATGAGCGTGCGAGATTGGGTCAGGGCATATTACTTCGCACGGATGGAGCGCTTCGCTGCCACGCTCGTGCGTGACGAGGACATCACGCTGATTCACAGTCAATTCGCGTGGCCCGGTGGGGTCGGTGGCGCCATGGCTGCGGCCGAGACCGGGCGACCGCTCATTGCGAGCTTTTGTGGGATGGACTTGGACTTGCACGCGGGGCTGGGGTACGGGATGCGGCAGGACCCCTTCACTGAGCACGCAATCCTCCATCTCCTTCGCAGCGCCGAACGGACTACGTATGTCAGCAACTATATGCGCAAGTTCGGCCTGGCCCTGGGAGCTGAACCATCAGCCGCGGTTACGATCCTGCTGGGGGTTGACCTCGACCGCTTCACCCCGGCGTCCGACCGCGTTGCGCTACGCTCGCGTCTCGGCATCCGATCCCCGATGCTCCTCTCCGTCTGCGGATTGCAGAAACTAAAGGGGGTGCATCACATCCTTGAAGCTTTGGCGACGCTCCGATCCACGCACGATTTCACCTATGTGATCAGGGGCGATGGGGAGGAATCCCAGAACCTCAGGACTCTAACCCGCCAATTGGAACTCGAGGATCGGGTGGTGTTTTGCGGCCGACTGGGCCGGGAGGAACTTTCGCAGTATTTCTCGGCTTGCGACCTGTTCATACTCGGCTCCCTGACCGAAGGCTCGGGAAACGTCCTGCTCGAGGCCATGGCGTCGGGGCGCCCCGTGATATGCACGGATTCGGGCGGCCCCCCCGAGTACGTCCTGCACGGACGGACCGGATTCGTTGTCCCGGTAGGAGATGTGCAGGCAATGGCAGACCGCATCCGTCAATTGCTGGACAAACCGGAGCTGGCCGACTCGCTCGGAGAGGCGGGCCGAACGTGCATGGTCGAAGGATTCGGTTATTCCCGGAAGACCAGCGAGATTCTCGCGCTCTACGAAAGCGTGGTACGCACCAAGGGCCTGGTCCAAGGTGAACCTTCAGGCCCGCACTCGGGCCGCATCGGAGACCAGACCAGCGGGAAGTGAGGTGCCGGCAGCCGTTCCAGCCTCAGGCAAGATGCTGCGCAGCGCATTTCGATCAGCAAATTCATGTGCAGCACTGTCGGAGTATGTAGTCTTCGGGACGCGGGCAAGCATGAGCTGACCGGGAAACTGCTACGACAATGCCGCCGCCGAGATCTTCTCTGCCACGCTTCCTGATTAGGCTGTGCGGTCATGTCCACTAAACCGAGTGCATCCCATAAGAGCTGGCCAGGATGGTCAAGATGCGGCGTTTCCTGATCTTGTACACAGGCCTTGCTGGCTTCGTCATTTATTACGGCATCCACGCGTTTCGCTATCCGTGGGAGGGAGATATCCACGCTTACCTCGCCGTCGTGCATGCCCTCTATGTAGATCCGTGGCTACCAGGGCACGAGGCCATCGCGGTCGAAGGAGCCTATTCAGTCATGTATACACCCTACATGGTGTTAATCGCCATCACGGGGAAGATTCTTCAGGTGAGTCCGTATCGGGCCCTTCAACTTGCAGGGGTCGCGAACCTCCTACTCTACGCTGGCGCGATCGTATTGTTCTTCCGTACGTTCGCGTCGAACCCCAAGAGTCCGTGGCCACCACTCATATTCCTCGCTGTCACACTGTTCTTGCGTTCAGAGAGCCATGGATGGTCCTCAGAGACAAGCCACCATACGATGCGGTTGATTCAGGCGTACCCGTCCCTTCTGGGTTGGGCGCTCGCGCTGGTTGCGTTCGTACTTGCGGAGCGAGTAGTGCATGGGACCCATGGGCGCGCTACCCTGGTAGCCCTAACACTATTGATCGCTTTTCTTCTTCTCTCCCACACGATCACGGCGACCTGGGTAGTTGGCATCGTTGGCCTTCGAGGGCTATACGCCGCTACAGTCGTTTGGTACCTCGCTTCCCGCCAAGGAGAGATTGGGTCGTCCTCGGCTCCGCGCGAGACGGTTATGAATGCGGGGAAAATCCTCGCGGCGATCGTTGCTGCAGTGTGTTTGAGTCTGCTGTGGCCGTATTACTCTCTGTTCCTGCTTGCGAGCTTCGGTGCGATTGCAGAGAACGCGCCGTTCGGCGCCCGACCGATTCACATCATGCCGGCTGTATATGCGCTCGGTTTGTTAGCCGCTATACCGGCGATCAAGGCGGGGAGACACCTATTCTGGATCGCGGCGTTCGTCGCGACGACGGGCGCATGGGCTGTCTTCCGATTCGCTGACATTCATTATGGTGATCGCTATGTCTTTTTCATGGCGTTCTTTCCACAATTGATGATTGCAGACGCGGCCTCGCTGGCGATTGAGCGCATTTGGCACCAGGTGCCCACTCGCAATGAGAGTCGCCTTGCCCAGATTGCTGCGGGGATGTATCTCGTTGCGCTTGGCATCGCCATACTTCGAGCTCCGGCCATGCAGGGGCACTGGCGTGATCTCGTCACCAACCCGGCCGCCCTTTGGCGCGGTCAGGCGACCGAGCAAGCTTTCTATAATCAATGGGAGCCTCTCCGCGCGGCTCTTAAACCCGGCGACGTTGTCATGATGCCCACCGTCCGTGCCGGCAATGACATCGCGGCGGTTACTGGAGCCAGAATAGTCGCCGTCCCGTATGCCGCATCTGTGCCCGACCTCCCCGCTCGAACGGCTTCGATTGAACGGTTCTTTTCCAAGGGAGCCAGCGCTGAGACAAGGCTCAGCGAGCTCAAGCGCTGGCAGGCAAACAAGATTGTGCTCGTCGGACCAGCGCTCAAGCTCGCGCCCGAGATCGAAGCACTTTGCGGGAACCCGCTTTGGCGTGACGCAACGGCGATCGTCTACGATGCTGGTCGGTAAGCAAGTCATCATCCTGGCGAGATGGCAGCTGATGAGCTCCGCGTCGCGCTTGCGCTGGGTCAGAAGTGCGCACCGCCCAGCGCACGACCTGGAAATTCACGGGCGCCTCGACCAACCTTTAGCGCTGCAGCCTCCTCCCACTAGCAGCACCCTGAGTGTGTCGCTGTCCAATCCGGGCGTCAACCGCATGGTCATGCTGCTTGGTGCTTGGCCCGGGGACTACTGGCATGCAACAATCAATTTAAATGGAACTGAAGAACAAATCGCCCGATATCCCGCTCGGTCGGGCGACAATGTCCTCCGGGCTCGAATCCGCCAGAAACTATCATCGGTGGAATTTTGAATGGATCGAACCGTACGTTTGCGGTCGCATCCTGGATATTGGCGGCGGGACGGGGAATCATCTCGCGTTTCTAAAGCACGCGGAGATCATCTCGATCGATTTGTCGTCGAAAGCTGTAGATGAGCTTCGTACGCACCATCGGGATGTGCCGAACTGGTCGTTCGAGGCAGGCGATATCACCGACCCGGACCTTGTGGCTCGCTTTGGCCTCGCAAGCTTCGACACGGTTCTCTCTTGCAACGTCTTCGAGCACATTCCCAACGACACCGTCGCTTTCGCTCATGCGGCGGAGTTGTTGAGGCCGGCCGGACACTTGGTTCTTCTACTCCCCGCCCACCCCTGGTTGTTTGGCTCGATGGACCGCCTCGCAGGTCATTTCCGTCGGTACACCCGCAACGACGCAGGATCCAAGCTTACCGCAGCGGGCTTAGAGATCGTGACCTTACGGTATGTCAATCTGGTGGGCGCGCTGGGCTGGTTTGTGAACAATCGCCTCGTTGCGCATAGGGATCTATCGTCGCCCGCGATCAACGGTCAGATCCAGGTATTCGACCGCCTTCTGATACCCGTTCTGAAACGCCTGGAAGGCAAGCGACACATGCCGATCGGGCAGTCGCTCGTCTGTGTCGGCCGTAAGCCGCCAATCGGATAAGACGCGTAAGAGCTCTTGCCTCGGAGGCACAATGAAGAAGACCTGCGCCATCATCATTCCGGCATACAATGAAGCCCGCGCGATCGCGGACACAGTGACGCGCATCCAGGCCATCTGTGCGCGGCTCCCCAATTACGAGTTCGAGATCATCTGTATCAACGATGGTTCCTCCGACCGCACGGGAGATATTCTCGCAGGACTGAAGGGAATCACAGTTCTCACGCACGATGTTAACCGTGGCTATGGGGCAGCGCTCCGCACTGGATTGGATTACTGTACTCGGGAGTGGGTCTTCATCACAGACGCGGACGGCACTTATCCCCTCGAGGACCTCGTCCAACTGCTCGAGTGCGCGGAGAGCGGATTCGACATGGTCGTCGGCAGCCGCGAGGGCGCCGGGATTTCGCGAAGCCCGTTGCACCGGTTGGCGCGCTGGATCTTGCGCAAGATGGTCCATGGCCTCAGCGGCGTGATGGTCCCGGATCTCAACTCGGGAATGCGTGTTTTTCGAAAGTCCCTCTACTCCGAGTTCCGACACCTGTTGCCCCTTGGATTCTCGTTCACAACAACCCTCACCGTTGCATCGCTTTATAGCGGGCACCGGGTGCGGTACATCCTGGTCAACTACCAGCGGCGCATCGGGCAGTCCAACATCAAGCCGCTGAAGGACTTCTTCAGTTTCGTGATCCTGATAGTGAGGCTCGCGTCATACTTCGAGCCGCTGCGTTTCTTCCTGCCCGCGTCGTTTGCCTTGTTCGCGCTGGGTCTCTTGCGTGCAGTGCGCGATGTGATCGTGGTCAATCAGTTCGGCGCCCTGTCGGTGATCCTCTTCCTCACCGCCTTCCAGATCTTTGCCTTTGGGGTCATCGCCGACGTGATCGTTCGACGCTTCCAAATGGTGCCGAGCACGCCCCAGCGTCCCGCCACCGCGCGAGATCCAAGCGCGGCCCCGGTCCTCGCCGGCGAATCGCTGCCGAAATAGATGTCCGTTGCTCTCGGGCGTCCTTGTTTCTGCTATCGCCGAAGCAGCGTCGATTCGTGATGCACGATCAGCTGAACCCCGCTCGCAATAGCCTATGGCCCACGCCCTCGAGGTGCGCTGCCCTCTCCTTGATCATCGAATCGTCGAGTTTGCGGCACAACTACCGGTGGATCTGAAGCTTCAGGATTCACTAAGAAGTATTTACTGAGACTCAGCCAGCGGAGCCGCCTCCCGCATTGACTCCTGCACCGCCCCAAGCAAGGCTTCCACGCGCCGGTTTCCCAATGGGTGCTCGGCCCGCTACGCGAGCTTTGCCGAGACACGCTTTTCTCGGCAGACATGCGTGCATGGTTTAACGAGGACGCGATCCATCGCTTGTGGAACGATCACCAGGACAAGAGACGTGACAACGGGCTCAAGCTCTTCGGACTTCTAACCTGTGGCCTGTTCATCCACCATTTGTCGAGCGGAAAAACATAGCTGCTTTCACATGGTCGGTACAGAAAATTGGATTGGACAGACGGACACAGCACTGTCAGTGTTTCTCCGATCGTATTTGCAAGCAGACCGCCACCATCAACAAAGGCGCCAGATAAAAGAGAAAACGGGTCGGATACACATATCGGTCTAATCCCACCTCGACCAGTGCGATCAAGAGCAGGGCACCGAAGGCCGAGAGAGGTACGATAAGCCCCAGCCATGCCAGAGTAGTTTTTTCCGTGAGTCGAACTCGGAGCAGAATAATCATCGATAGTAAAGCCAGACCCGCGAGAAGAGCTGCCCATCCTTTACTATTGACGTAGAGAGGCCTGTGCACGAAGCGATCGTATTGGTCCGCGGCCCACGGCCAGAACGAGAGCTCTCCGGGCAAATCTGCTCGACCCGCACCAGGAGGCGTAGCCCCCCCTGGCACCGCGCGCTGGAAGGGGGCGGTTTCGTACTCCCGCAGGGCGAATCGACGAAATCTCGCTAGGCGATCAGGACGCTCGAGATACTGGAACTGGCTCCGGAGCGCTAAGTGGACTCCGTTAGCCAGAAGGCGGGGCTGACCATAGAGCGTGCGATAGTTGCTAGCTTGATCAGCTGACTCGTAGTTTCCGACACCTGCGAGCAGAACATAAAGCGACGTGTAAACGAACTTTGTGTACGAGAGAGGGTCTTGTGTAATCGCAACTTGATTCATTCTGGCGAAGTACGGAGCTTGGGCACCCATCCCTTTAACACCAGCCGACTCCAGAGCCGGTACGATCCTGCGCCAAAGAAACTCGCCGAAGTAGCGCTCGTACACTTCACTGAGCTTATAGGGATTCCAATCCGATCGTAATGCATTTCGATCCTCCGGAGAAATGTCTTCTTGAGACTGGCGAATTGCGAGATTCACGGATTCCGGAAATCCTGGGACTTCGCGCCAGAATGTCGCGGTCGCGCCAGCCAGGTTCGCGTGCCCGAAGGGTGACACGGTGAACTTCCCAATGGTGGCGTAGTTGTAGCTACATAGGGCCAACAGTATCCCGGGTAGCGGAGCGGCAAAGCTCACGACCTGACCGCGTCGAAATCCGGTAAGCCAAATCGCAACGAGGACCAGGAGATAGGTGCCAACCAAGAACAAGCCGGATGGACGAACAAGTATGGCCATGCCCATCACGCATGAACCTAGCATAAGCCAACCTCTGGACCGATGCGCGAAACCGACGAACAAGCAGGCGAAGACGAAAACGAGGAGGGCTGCATAAATCGTCTCTGGGAGGATCCAAAGCTCATACAGCTGGGCCTGCTGGGATCCGACAACTCCAAGACTCGGAACCAGGGACACTAGGACCAGCGATCGCCGGATGAGAAACGAGACAATGCATAAAACGTATGCAGACAAGAGCATGAACAACTGCTGCAACAGGATCACCGCCAAGACGGAGTCGGTCGTTTCCAGTACGGCGTAAAGAAACAGTGGGTAGCCGGGCGTGCGCAAATCGAAGATAGGTCGGACGCCGCTAGAGATGTCGAATGCGATGGCGAGATACGTCAGGCTGTCGGGGCTGTAGTTAGCAATTGGATACTCCACCCAGTACTGCATGTGTGTCGCCACAAATACCGCAGTGATGACTGCCAGCACGCACGCAAGAGCTGCGCTTGAACACGCGAAGCGGTGAAACGCTGTGGAGCTATTAGCCACGAAACTCTTTTCCCTTAAGTCTTCCACAAAATCCCGAGCTGTAACCGAATCTAGTGTACGACGTTGAGTTGAGGAAGGCGGCGAATGACATCGCAGCGGTTACTGGAGCCAGAATAGTCGCCGTCCCATATGCCGCATCTGTCCCCGACTTCCCCTCTCGAACGGCTTCGATTGAACGGTTCTTTTCCAAGGGAGCCAGCGCTGAGACAAGACTCAGCGAACTCAAGCGCTGGTAGGCAAACAAGATTGTGCTCGTCGGACCAGCGCTCAAGCTCGTGCCCGAGATAGAGGTACTCTTCGGGAACCCGCTTTGGCGTGACGTAACGGTGATCGTCTACGATGCTGGTCGATAGTTCAGTTATCATCATGATGGTAACCACGCTCAATGCCCACTCGGATCGCGGTGCTCTCCCGGCGTTAATTGGGAATTCTCCAAAATGCTCTCAATAGTGGTGCCGGTCTACAACGAGCAGGACAATATTTCTCCCCTTTACGAGCGCGTGAGCGTGGCTTTGCGTGAGATAGGAGAAGATTACGAGGTGATCCTCGTCAACGACGGCAGTACCGATTTGACCGAGGTACACCTCAAGACAATCGCGGCCATGGACGCCCACATCAAGGTCGTCAATTTTCGCCGCAATTTCGGCCAGACCGCGGCGATAATGGCCGGAATCGATTTCGCGTGCGGCGATATCATCGTCGGGCTCGACGGGGACTTGCAGAACGATCCCAACGACATTCCGAAGCTCTTGGCCAAGCTAGACGAAGGCTATGACGTGGTTTCAGGCTGGCGCTTGAATCGCAAGGATGCCTCGCTGAAACGCAACCTCCCCTCGCGAATGGCGAATTGGCTGATCTCGATGATTTCAGGCGTTCACCTGCACGACTACGGCTGCACGCTCAAAGCCTACAAACGCGAGGTTGTGAAGGGCGTCAAGCTCTACGGGGAAATGCACCGCTTCATCCCGATCTACGCCAGCTGGCAGGGCGGCAAGGTGGCCGAAATCCCTGTCAATCATTTCCCGCGAGTTCACGGACAGTCGAAATATGGATTGGAGCGCGTCGTCAAGGTAGTGCTGGATTTGATCGTGGTGAAGTTTTTCGCCAGTTATTCCAACAAACCGATCTACGTATTCGGCGGATTTGGCCTGATCAGCGTGTTCATTTCTTTTCTGGCCGGTTTATGGGCACTGTATCTCAAGTTTTTCGAAGGGACGTCCTTCATTTCGACACCGCTGCCCTTACTGGTAGTGCTCACCTTTCTCACAGGAGTGCTGAGCATTTTGATGGGGCTCATCGCCGAGATCATCACCCGCACCTATTACGAATCCCAGGGCAAGCGGGTGTATCTGGTGAAGGACACCATCAACATGCGCGACGCCGAATAAGTGTGCGGGATCGCCGGATTTGTTGGCGCGGGGGACGAAACGCTGTTGCAGGCGATGAGCGACTGCCTAACCCATCGCGGGCCGGATGGGTCAGGTCGGTATGTCGACGTATCGAATGGCGTCTTTCTTGCGCACCGGCGCTTGGCGATTCTCGACATCGAGGGCGGCGATCAGCCGATGTGGAACGAAGACGCCCAGATCGGTGTCATCTTCAACGGTGAAATCTACAACCACCTCGAGTTGAGACAGGCGCTGATCGCAAAAGGACATGTATTCAAGTCCGACCACTCCGACACCGAGGTGCTAGTCCACGGCTACGAGGAGTGGGGCGAAGCTCTGCCCGTGCGGTTGAACGGCATGTTCGCGTTCGCGATCTACGACCGCCCACGGCGCCGGCTGTTCTTCGCCCGAGACCGCTTCGGCAAGAAGCCGTTTTACTATTCGGTGCGCGACGGGTTTTTCGGTTTCGCCTCGGAACTGAGCGCGCTGCTTAAGCATCCGCGCGTCGATCGGGTCATCGATGACCGCTCGCTGCGTAAGTACTTCGCGTACTGTTTCATTCCCGCTCCCAACGCCCTCTACAAGAACGTTGCCAAACTGCCGGGCGGACATTGGATGAGCTACGACATCGCCTCTGGGGCAATCAAGCGCGCGCAATATTGGCAGTTCAGGATTGAACCGCTTGACCGGGTGCCGCCCAATGCGGAAGACATCTGGGGTGAAGAGCTGCGCGCACTGTTGTCGCAGGCGGTCCAACGCCGGCTGATAAGCGATGTGCCGCTGGGAATTTTTTTGAGCGGAGGGATCGATTCCAGCGCAGTACTGGCGTTCGCCACGCGACACATCCAGGCTGCGCAAGCGCGGACTTTCTCTATTGGATTCCATGAGAAGTCGTTCGACGAATCCGCATATGCAAAACGCGTCGCGGAGCATTTTGGCAGCGATCATCATCACGACGTTCTCAGCCTCGACAAAGCGAGCGATCTGGTCCCGCACGTACTGTCGAAGCTCGATGAGCCGATGGGCGACAGCTCCATTCTTCCGACTTACATGCTTAGCAGGTTCGCCAGAACGGGCGTGACGGTTGCTCTCGGCGGCGATGGCGGTGACGAGTTGTTTGCCGGGTATGATCCCTTCAAAGCGTTGCAGCTTGCGCAATGGTATCAACGCCTGGTTCCCGGCTGGCTGCATGGCGGATTGCGCTCGCTGGCCGAACTGATGCCCATCTCGGAACGCTATATGAGCCTGGGCTTTAAGATCGAGCGCGGCCTGCGCGGCGTTTCCTACCCGGAATCGGCGTGGAACCCCGCGTGGCTTGGCGCACTCGAGCCATCCGAATTGCAGGAACTGTTCAATCAGCCGGTAGACTATGCAGAGGTGTTCGAAGACGCCATCTCCGCATGGAACAACTCGACCGCAGACAACGTTACCGACAAGACGCTGGAGTTTTACACCCGTTTCTATCTGCAAGACGATATCCTGACCAAGGTCGACCGCGCCTCGATGATGGTTTCGCTGGAAGTGCGCGCGCCGTTTCTGGACAATGACGTCGTGGAGTTCGCGCGCAAAATTCCCCATCGCTACAAATACCGCAACGGGGAGACTAAATACCTCTTGAAGCGCGCGCTGGAGCGCGTGCTTCCACGGGACATCATCTATCGAAAGAAAATGGGCTTCAGCGTGCCGCTGACGCGATGGCTGAAGGCCCTGACGGAGCCGCCTATCACGCTGCGTGATCCCACGCCGAATGCGGCCTGGGTCAGCCGGCAATGGCAGGAGCACCGTACGGGGAAAGCCGATCATCGGTTATTCCTGTGGTGCTGGATCGTGCTTCAGAAGCATATTCACGGCGTGGGGCGCTAGCGTTCTGTTGCCGGCACTTACCTTCAGCCTGCGAGCCGCGAGGATCTGACGTCGACCATGGAATTCGAGCACCACGATGACTGGAAAGGATCTCCCGAGCGGTTCGGATATTCGTGGGATCGGTTCAACGAGCTGTCGCCCGAGCAGGAACGCCAGTTTCAGCTATGGACGACGCACCTCTCGCCCCAGCATGACTGGAAGGGAGTAGCGTTCCTGGATGCGGGGTGCGGAGCGGGTCGAAACAGCTACTGGGCGATGTCCTATGGCGCGCGTTCTTGTGTGGCGATCGATCTGGATGATCGCAGCTTGCAGGCGGCACGCAGGAACCTGGCGCAATTCCCTGCTGTAGAAGTGCAAAAATGCAGCATTTACGATATCCCCTACCAGGACACGTTCGACATCGTGTTGAGCATCGGCGTTGTCCATCATCTAAACAATCCCGCCTTGGCGGTCCGCAAGCTGGCCGCGGCCGCCAAACCGGGCGGGAGGGTCTTGGTCTGGGTCTACGGCTACGAGAATCTGGAGTTCTACGTCAACGTCTTGAACCCGCTGCGCAAGCGGCTGTTCTCGTGGATGCCGCTCGCGATGGTCCGCTGGCTGGCGTATTTCCCGGCTGGCCTGCTGTGGCTCATGGTGCGGCTCGGCTTCGCGCCGCTGGCATACCTGAAGCTGCTAAGGACGTTCTCGTTCCCGCACATTCACCATATCTGCTTCGACCAGATGCTGCCAAAAACCGCGTATTACTGGCGCAGGGAAGAAGCCATGGCCCTGCTCGAGCAAGCCGGGCTGAAGGACGTCAAGGCCGAATGGGTCAACGAGGTCTCCTGGTCTGTGATCGGGACTAAGCCAGCCATGGCCTACTAGCCGCCGCTTCGATTTCCTCTATCGCGACCGGCATGAATCCCGAAACGCACTCCGCGGCGCCGGGGCCCGATTATCTGGCAATGCTGCGTTGTCCGCTCACGGGGCAGGCTTTGCGCGTGGATGGGAGGTTCCTGGTACCCGTCAACAGCAAGGAGCGCTACGAGATTTCGCCGTCGGGAATTCCGCGCTTCGCCGCCGAATTCCTTTCGGACGCCGGACGCTCCCAGCAGGGTCATTACGACGGAATGGTGGCGAAATACGTGGAGAACCTGGGTTATCCGCACACCCAGGAATACATGGCGTATCTTGACCGGCAGCTGTTCGAGGCGCTGCCGGCCGGCTCCCTGGGCACGGTGGCCGAGCTGTGCTGCGGCCGGGGCGAAGCCGCACGTCTACTGGACGACCGGATGGCGCGCTGCGTGGGCGTGGACGTATCAGCGGAAATGCTGGAAGTCGCCCGGCGCGACCTGCGCGGAGATCGCTTCTTCTTCGTGCAGGGGGACGCTACCATGCTGCCGCTGAATGACGCGATTTTCGACAACGTCGTCATGCTGGGCGGAATTCATCACGTCCCCGACCGGGCGAGACTGTTTTCCGAGATACGCCGCATCCTGAAGCCCGGTGGCGGGTTCTATTTTCGCGAGCCGCTCGACGATTTCGTGCTGTGGCGCGCAATTCGAAGAGTTGTCTATCGCGTCTCCAGCGCATTGGACCACTCTACCGAGCGGCCGCTGCGGCGAGACGAGACCGAAGCCGCATTGGCTTCCGCAGGATTTAACTTGCGAGTTTGGCGTACCTATGGGTTTTTCGGGTTTTGCCTGCTCATGAACAGCGACGTGCTGGTATTCAATCGGCTGTTTCGTTACCTGCCGGGTATCCGGCCGTTTACCCGCGTGGCGTGCCGGATCGATCACTGGACGACCGGCCTTCCTTTATTGCAGCACGCTGGATTGCAGGTGGTCGGCGTGGCCCAGCGCGCACACGATTGACGAATGGAAATGAGAGATAGCGAGAATAATTCGGAACTGCGCAAACGCACGATCGCTGATTTCGGCGACCAGTGGACGCGATATACCGACAACGAGGGGTTTTACGGCTCGGTAGACCTGCTTTCCGATACTCTCGGCCCGCTGCTTCCGCTGCCGGCATTTAAGGGCAAACGCGTTGCCGAAATCGGCAGCGGCACCGGGCGCATCGTGGGCATGCTGCTGGCGGCAGGGGCCGGCCGTGTGCTGGCAATCGAGCCCTCGCAGGCAGTCGAGGTATTGCGGCGCAATTTGCAAAGCGATTTGCACCGGGTCGAAATCCTGCACGCACGCGGCGATGAGATCCCGGAGGGCCTTGATCTCGATTTCATCGTGTCCATCGGCGTGCTGCACCATATCCCGGATCCCGCCTCTGTGATTGCCGCAGCTTACCGGGCTCTGCGTCCCGGAGGGCAGATCGTAATCTGGGTGTACGGAAAGGAGAGCAACCGCCAATTCTGCCGTTAGCCGACTATGTACGCAATGTCATCGGCAGATTTAGCCGGCACAAGCGCTATCTGGTGATTTACGATCAACTGAAACCCGCTTACGCGAAGTACTATACCGAGAAGGAAGTGCGCAGCCTGCTGGAGCGCGTCGGGTTCACTGATGTGATGCTGTATCATCGCCGCAAATATAGCTGGACCGCAAGCGGGCGGCGCCCCGGATAAAGGTCGAACAAGACGAGGTGTGCGCATGAAGATCGCGCTGACGATCGCAATGATGGTTGGATTCACGGTCACCGCCAATCTGTTCCTGAAAATAGGGGCGGTATCAGGCGAGTCCGCGCAAGGGTCCCTCGCCCATTTGCTCAACTGGCGGATCTTGCTTGGGCTGTTCAGCTTTGGACATAGCCCTGGGCATTTCGATCGTCGGCTGGTCGCAGCGCTAGGCTGGAGCAACCTCTTCCTAACTGGTGGCAATGTGCTGAGACTCCAAGCCAGCGCGGGACCAGGTTTAGTTGAGAGCAATGTCGCTGGGGGCTCAGTCGTTTCCGAACGGCCGTCCGCCGGGCGGCGCCGCAGAGGCGTTCGCGCCCTCCGGAGGAAGAGCGTCCGCCGGCGCAGCAGACGGCCGGTCGCGTTCGCGCCATGCAGATCGGAGTTGAAGGAGCGCGCGCACGCGGTCCGGGTGCGCAGCGACGAACACGACGACGTATACGCCGGCGCCGAAGAGAATCTGGAGGAGGAGGAGGACGACCAGCGGTATCCCATCCGGCAGCGCTTGGCGCAGCGCGACGACAGCGAGCGCCATCACGACCGCCGAGCTGGTGGCGGGCCAGAAAGCCCGGAGGTACTCGCCGGCGGAAACGCCGATGCTTGCTGACACGCGGCGGACGATCGAGACCTGCGTCAATGGGAAGACAATCACCCAGGCTGCGGCAATTCCCGTCGGACCCCAGAGGCTGCCGAGCGCGAAGCAAACCGGCAGAAGGATGAGCTGCCAGACGCCGAACCACATGAGATACCGCGTCTGTCCCCGGACCGTCAGCACGCGGGATAGCAACGGGCTTGCGGCGTTGATAGCGGCGTAGATCGCGAGGAGGCGCAGCGGTTCAACCGCTTCCAGCCACTTCGTGCCAAGGGCGAGGCGCACGAAATCATCGGCCACCGCGGCCAGGCCGAACAGCGCCGGGAACGTGATGACCGAGAGGACCTCGGTCAGACGAAGCAGGTATCTCTTGAGCGCGGCGGGTTCGTCTTGCAGGGCCGCGAAATACGCTGGCGTGACTCGGGTGACCAGAGTCGTGATCTTCTCTGGAATCGAGCTCGCGGTGGACAAGGCCAGTGAGTACACGCCTAGATCGGCCGGCCCCAGGAGGCGCCCGGCGATGACCAGGTCTGCGCTCGAATACCCGTACCACAGAAGATTGCCGCCCAGCTGGTACTTCGTGAATGTGAGGGCGTTGCGGAGCGCCCTCCACCGGGGCCGTCGAAACGGCTGGGATCGGTACGCGACAGTCAGCGTGGTGGTGACGACGGTACTGAGGAGTGCCCCGAGCACCAGCGTCCAGTATTGAAAACCGGCCAGAGCGAGGACCACCATGCTCACCGACAGGACAACAACGTTCACTGCCTCTAGCGCTGCGAGGAGCTTGAAGCGGAGGTCTCGTTGAAGGAGAGCGTTGGGTACGACCCGGAAGCCGGAGATCAGGAATGTCGTGCCGAGCACGAGGACGACGACCGGCAACGCGTCGGAGTCAAAAAACCATCCGAGCGGAATGGCAGCAGCAGCGCAGACGAGGAATCCGGCGACACCGAGAAACACGGCCACCGTATTGAACTGAGCGACCTGCTCACGGTCGAGATCGCGCAGGGTCAGGATGGTGATCCCGATCCCGGACTCGCTCACCAGCGTCACGACCCCGAGAAAAACCGTCGCCATGCCCAAAAGCCCGTAGTCCTCCGGAGTGAGCAGGCGCGCGACGATGAATGTCGAGATCCAGCCCAGGAGCTGCGAGCCGGCCTTGGCCACCCCTGTCCAGAAGACGTTGCGAACGAAGGATTTGTCGAACTCCTTTGAGTCGCGGCCCGTCGGCGGGACGGCGCCCTGCGGGGCCGCGTTCATGGTGCGAGGTGGCGTGACTCCATGCCCGCCCATAGCTCGAACGCGACCGCGTTGAACATCCGGTGAGAGAAGTCTCCCTCCCCGCGCCGGCACCGCTCGAAGTCGCGCAGGATAGCGTCAATGTCATAGATTCCCCGCTCGCGCGCTTGCTGGCTGGTGATGATGTCGTGCATCGGTCCATGAAGGTCCTTCGCCGCCCACTGACTCCATGGCACCGGGAAACCCATTTTGTCGATGCGCATCCGGACTGGTTCCGGAATCCGGCCGCGCATCGCTTGCCGCAGAACGTACTTGTTCCACTGTCCGCGCAGCTTCCATTCCGGATCGAGAGTGAACATCAGCTTCACAAGGCGGTAGTCGAGAAATGGAAGCCTGGCCTCGATCGAATGCGCCATTGAGTTGCGATCTTCGACTCGGAGATACAGGGGCAGGGGCGATCGCGTCACCTCGTAGGCCAGTACGCCGTCGAGATCCCACCGTGTGCCATCGGCATCTGGCTCCACTGGCAGAGATGTTGAGAGCTCTGGCGAGAACCAGGGATCGGGGCGCCGCAGCCGCCGGCAGGCGCGCCTCAGCGCCCGGTACGGGCCTGACCGGCCGAGTCGTACCTGCGCAAGGTGACGAACCTGCCGCAGGGCCAGCGCGGTGCGATTCCCCCCATGACCGGCCACGTACGCGTCGATCTCCTTCCATGTGCGGAGGGGATGTCCTGTGCGCAGGAGAGTGTGCCAATAGTCGCGAAAGTAACTGGGATATCCCCCGATGGTCTCATCGGCGCCCTGACCGTTGAGCATCACCTTGAGACCATGATGGGCGGCGAGCTTCATCAGCTGGTACCCGACGAGGGCCGGCATCGCATGAACGGGTTCGTCCTGAAACCACAGCATCCGCTCGAAATCGGACCAAAGCCCTTGGGCTGTGGTGTCCAGCCTCCGCAGCATTGCGCCGGTCTGACGAACCGTCGCCATGATGTAGTCGGTCTCGTCGAACTCTGGGGCCATATAGCAAAACGCCTGCAAGTCGCCCTTCGCCCCGCTCGCTGCACGAATGCGCGCCGACGCGCAAATAATCGATGTCGAGTCAAGGCCGCCTGACAGGCTCACGCCGACCGGAACGTCACTGCGCATGTGGAGACGGACCGCGTCCTCGAACAACTCGGCGAACGCCTCGGCGGGCTTGGCGGTAGGCGACTTGGCGGTATCGTCGAGCGACCAGAATGGCCATTCCCGGTAGTTGCCCCTGAGATCAAGCTCGAACGCCGCGCCTGCGCTAACTTGTACGATTCCCTCGTAGAACGTCTCCGTGTTGTCGTCGAGACGATCTTCCAACAAGTAGTGGGCTGCCGTTCGCCAGTTCGTTGCGCTCGTGTAAAGACCTGAGGCGCGGATGGCCTTGATCTCCGAGGCGAGCAACACGGCACCGGCGCCCTGATAGCGGTACAGCGGCTTGATCCCAAACCGGTCCCGCGATCCGAAGATCACCTGCCGGTGCTTGTCGTAGATCAGGAACGCCCACATCCCGTTGAGCTTCGGCAGGCACTGTGCGCCCCACTCGCAGTACGCCTGAAGGAGGACCTCGGTGTCACCCGACGACTTGAACGTGCGGCCTCTCGCCTCGAGTTCGGTTCGCAGCTCGATGTAGTTGTAGATCTCGCCATTGAAGACGATCGTCACGCTGCCATCGGGAGTCGACATCGGCTGATGTCCCGAGGGTGTCAGGTCGAGGATCGACAGGCGCCGAAAGCCGAGCGCCACCGAGCCCGACAGGTGCACACCCTCGTCGTCGGGTCCGCGATGCGCCAGCGCATTCGTCATGCGCCGCACGATGTCGGCGGGGGCGGGACCCCCATCCAACATCACGACGGCGGCTACACCACACATTGCGATCCTCCGCGTCCCGCTCGACAAGAGTTGTCCGAATGAGGGCTTACCTTGTCGGAAATTCGCCGCTTCATTGACGCGGGCAGGAGAGCTCGCCATCGATCTCTTCCGCGATCTCTTTGACGGTATCGG
>WNFW01000907.1_pt1 | contig 21128 bp, 22 predicted proteins | sample 5400131 | NCBI WGS metagenome assembly WNFW01 (sample SAMN13153362, study PRJNA577476) | soil metagenome | isolation source: 20 cm soil or saprolite under grassland replicate 1 | place: USA:California | collected 2016-06-15 | reverse complement strand
GAGCGCTTCCCCTTGCGGCCGGCGGCGAGCAGGAACGAGCCCATCGAGGCCGCCATCCCCATGCAGATCGTGTTCACGGGGGCGCGCAGGAATTGCATCGTATCGTAGATCGCCATCCCCGAGGAGACGAGGCCGCCGGGCGAGTTGACGTACAGGTAGATGTCCCGTTCCGGGTTGTCGGCATCGAGGAACAACAGCTGGGCGATGATGATGTTCGAGACCTCGTCGTTGATCTGGGTGCCCAGGAACACGATGCGGTCCATGAGCAACCGGCTGAAAATGTCATAGGTGCGCTCGCCACGGCTGGAGCGCTCGATGATGTAGGGCGGGTAAATCTGATTCCTCGTCACGCTGGCTCCACGGTGGATTGCGACAGAAGAAACGTAAACACCTTCTCCTCGGTAAGGCCGCGCTCCAGGTCGCGCAGCCGCTTTGCCTTCTCGAGCGTGGCGCGCAGCTCCGCGACCGGCGTGCCACGCCGGGCCGCGAGCTCCTGCAGCCGCTGCTCGAGCTCCCCCTCGGTCGCGCGCAGGCCGTGGTGCTCCACGACCCAGTCCAGGATCAGGTCGCGCCGCACCTGGGCTTCGGCCACGGGCCGGAATTCCTGCGCGAAGTCGGGCCAGCGGTCCTCCGGGATCCCGTAGGCCTGGCCGTACACCGCCAGCGCGCGCTCGACCAGCGGTCGCGGCGCCACCACGCGGTTGGCCTGGACGATCTGGTCGATCAGATCCCGGCGCACCTGGGCGTCCGCCTCGCGCTCGGCCTCCTTTTCGAGGTCCTCCCGCACGGCCTTACGGAGCGCCTCGAGCGACTCGAAGTCCCCCACCTCGCGGGCGAACGCGTCGTCGAGCTCGGGCAGCTGCTGCCGCTTCACTTCGTGCAGCGTGATGCGGATGTCGCGCGGCTGTCCCCGCTTTGCCTCCTCGGGGAAGTCGCTCGGGAACCGGACGGTGGCGTCGATCGTCTCGCCGGGCAGCATGCCCATGATCCGCTCTTCCACCTCCGGGATCGCCCGCCCCTCGCCGAGCACCAGCTGATAGGGTTGGGCGTCTTTGACCGCATCGCCTTCGCGGGTCGCGATCGTCACCTGCACCAGGTCTTTGGGCTTGGGCTTGTCTCCGGCGACCGGCGTCCAGGGGGCCTTCTGGTCCCGCAGCTCGTTGAGCTGGGCCAGCACGCGATCTTCGGTGACCTTCGGCAGCGAGCGCTTCAAGTGGAATTTGCCGATGCGCTCGAGCGTGAGCTCCGGCTTCACCTCGACGTGGAATTCGAAGGTGACCGGGCCCCCGGCCCCGGCGTCCCACTTGAGATTGTGGATGTGGGGGTCCGCGACCGGCTTCAGCGCCTCTTGTGCGAGCGCGGCCTTCCAGCTCTCGCGAATCAACTCTTCCAGCGTCTGCTGCCGGATGTCGTCGGCGAATTGTCGCCTCACGAGCGCCGCCGGCGCTTTCCCCTTGCGAAACCCCGGCAGCCGCGCCCGCCGCTGGTAGGCGGCGTCTGTGCGTCTAGCCCTTAGGGCTCGAAGAACTCACCCATGTCGGGCGCCGTCGCCGCGTCATTGGGAAGGGTCGTCAGACCCAGCGCCTCCCCGGTGAGGCGTAACAGGCTCTGGTGCTGGTATTGCGTCTGCGACTCGTACCCCTTCTTGGCCTTCGGGCTCACGATCACGCAGGCTACGTGCCCGCCGCCGTCCGTATTGTCGCTGTCGGCCTCATCGAACACGATCACCAGCAGGCCGTCCCGCTGGAATTGCGGGCTTTTCACGAGTGGATCGATGTTCGTCTTGAGCCAGGCGTCCGCCGTCCCCAGCGAGCAGTCGTGCGCGTCGTTGCATTCGTTGGGAGCGACGAAGGCGTAGTCGGGCAAGGCGTTGTTCGCGAGATCGGCCGAGAACTGCGTGAACGGCACGAGGTTATTGCGCTGCACCGGGTCGTTCACGACGTCGGAGAGCAGCGCGATGACGTTGTGCTTGCGCGCGTACAGCCCGACATCAGCACCGGTGTAGCCCACCGAGGGCAGATCTTCCGCATACGACTTCCACGTCTTGCCGACCGCGATGAGCCGGCGCACGATGTTGTCATCGGTGACGACGCCGGAGTAGCTGTCGTTGTTCGACACGATCTTCCCGACCGTCATCATGAAGTAATTGCCGATGGACGGGTGCGTGTTGGCATGGTAGTTCGCCGCGAGCGCGTATTCCCGGGCCAAGCCGTTCAGATACGGCATGGACGCGTTGCCGATCACGGAGGAGTAGTCGGTATTCTCCTCCACCACGACGACCACATGGCCCAGCCGCGGGACGACTCCCCCGCTTCCACCGCCGCCGCCCGGCGGCGTGGTGAGGGAATTTCCGGTGCCGCACGCCGCCACCACCAGCGCCGTCAGGAGCGGCGCGGCCGAGAATTGCCGAAATGGCGATTTCATGACTCCGTCTCCTTGGAGGTGCTTCAGGCAGGCTGGCTCGGCAAACCGTGTACCAGAGGCGTAACTGTGCGGTAACGCTCTTGTGGCCGAGGCCCGGGCGCAGCGCTACGCCCGCGCCACAGCCCACTCTCTAAACCACGAGCCGTCCCCATGCGTGCCGTGTGACCCGCGGGGTGGGTCGAAACCACAACAACGACCGCCGACCAACAGCCACGACGGTCGTGAGCCCTGTCACTCCGCGCGGCGTGAAGCAGGTCTTATAGTGACGGCGAGCCGTGAGACACCACGGTTCTGAGCAAGCCCCGTTGCGCCCGCGAGGTGGCCGACGGGGCTTCGTGTTTCATGCGGTCTCGAGCGCCCATCTACAGCCGTTTACGCAGGTATACCGATTCGAAGGAGGACTCATGCGTTTCACATTCCACCTGGCCGCCGCTGTGGCGGCCGCGCTGACCGCGACCACCCCGGCCGCCGCGCAAAAGGCCGCGACGGGCAATGGCGCCCCCAGCGGCTCGCATTTCAATCTGAACATCATCGGCGTCTCGCACGACAAGAATCCGAACATGAACGGGAATGGGAGCGGCAGCGTAATCTTCGTCGACCTCGGGAGCCGCACCGGCGACGCCGTGACGACCAAGATTCTGCTCAGTCAGGCGGCCGACGGCGTGTTCGAAGTGCTCGACAAGAACGGGACGGACGGCGAAGCCTCCTTTGCCCTCCCCGTCCCAGGCACCTACACCGTGTGGGCCCGCGCGCTCGGCACGCCGGGTGGACAATCCAAGATCGCGACCTGCGCGACGTTCGTCGATCCGGTCACAGGCGTGCCGACGATCCTGTGCTCGACCGAGAACGAGGTCTTCGTGCGCGGAACGGGCAAGAGCAGCTTCCGCAACGTGACCAGCGCGCTCACGACCATTACCCTCGTAGCGGGGAGCCCGGCCGAGCTGGCGTGCGGCACGCCGACCGTGAGCCTGTTCGCTACCTGCTTGCAGGACTTCCTCTGGCAGTACGACAACAACGGCCTCAAGCTGCTGCAGGTGCGGTTCTACCCCTCCTGACACGAAACAGTCGGTCGGCGCCTCGCTGTTCGGGGGCGCCGACTGACCCGTGATCGGCCTGCTGCGACGCGGTCAGCGCACGTCGTACAGCGTGATCGGTTTCCCCTGCAGATACTTGTCGAACCAGTTCAGGATGTGCTGCAGCCGCTCCACGCGGTGCACCGGCTTGCCGGAGCGCGACAGCTCGTGCGATTCACCGGGGAAGCGGACCTGCACGGTAGTCTTGTGCAGGTACTTGAGCGCGCGGAACATCGCCTCGCCGCCCTGGTTGGGCGGCGCCCGGAGATCCTCTTCGCCCAGGATGAACATCAGGGGCGTGGTGACCGAGTCCGCGTAACGCACGGGTGAGCGGGCGAGGAACTCCTGGGGATCGCGGAACGGGGTGGAGCGGAACCATGATGGCCGGAAGAGCGTGAAGTCCGCCGTGTACCAGAACCCCAGCCAATCGGCCACGTCGCGTTGTGACACCGCGGCCGCAAAACGGTGCGTGTGGCTCACCGCCCAGTCGGTGAGCAGCCCGCCGCCCGAGCCGCCCGTCACGCCCAGCTTGGTCGGATCCACGTACCCGCGGCGGATCACGGAGTCCACCGCGACCATCAGATCCTTGTAATCGTCGCCGGGATACTTGTACTGGATGACGTTGCCGAACTCCTGCCCGTAGGTCGTGCTGCCCCGCGGGTTGGGATAGACCACGACATAGCCCTTGGCGGCCATCCATTGCATCTCGTGGAAGAAGATGTAGCCGTAGGCGGTGTGCGGCCCGCCGTGGATGTTGAGGATCAGGGGGTACTTCTTGCCGGGCGTGAAACCCACCGGCTTCATGATCCACGTCTCGATCTTCGTGCCGTCGAAGCTCGGGTACCAGACGTCCTCCGGCGTGACGAGTTGGAGCTTCGCGAACAGCGAGTCGTTGACGTGGGTGAGCTGCCGCAGCCGCTTGGCCGCTGCGTCGAGCACGTACAGGTCGGCGAGATGGGTCGGGTCGCCGATGGTGAGAGCGAAACTGCGCGCGTCGGGGGTCGCCGTGTACGCGAGCACGGCATGGTCGCCCGTGGTGACCGCCTCCCGGGCGCCCGTCTGTGCGTCGAACCGCACGAGGTTCGAGCGGCCGTGCTCCGTGGTGGCGACGATGACCGCCTTGCCGTCTGCCGTCCAGATATTGGGGCTCGAGCCCTCGCCGCCGCGTGGCGGCGCCTGGTCGCCCAGCACGCCGCCGCCCATGTCGAAGTCGTAGTCGACCGTGAGGTTCTTGGCGCGACCGTCCCGCCACACGAACAGGTCGGATTGATTGTAGGAGCGGGTCGCTCGCGGGTTGACCCAGCCGCGGAACGCGACCGTCTTGCCGTCGGGCGACGGCGCCGGCCCGAATACCGGGCCGTTGATGTCCACCACCGTGTCGAGCGTGCCGCCCGCCGCCGGGACCGAATAGACGTTGTTGTCGGGAGGGTAATAGTACGACTCGGCCACGCGGTCCGAGACGAAATAGATGCGCGCGCCATCGCGGCTCCACTGCGGCGCGTTCTCGTCGAACGGGCCGGACGTCACCTGGCGCGCCGTTGCCGGCTCGTCGCCCGGCATGCCCGCCGGGACCGTCCAGATGTGCGTGTGCTCCGCGGGATCGAAATACCCCTCGTCGTCACCCCGAAACTCGGCCTGCGTGATGATCCGGACGTCGCTCTTCGGCTCCTCGCTCTTGCCCTTCTTGGCAAGGTCTTCTGGGGTCGTGGTGCTCGTGAAGGCAATCGTCTTGCCGTCGGGCGACCACGCCGCGGGCGACGCGCCCTTGGGAAGGTCGGTCAGCTGCCGTGCCTCGCCGCCCGCCAACGGCAGCAGGTGGAGCTGCGGCCGGCCGTCCTTGGAGCGCAGGAACGCGAGCGTCGTGCCGTCGGGCGACCAGCGCGGCCCGCCGTCCTTGGGGCCCGCCGTGAGCCGTCGCGGTGGTGACGCGCCGTCGGTGGCGACCAGCCAGAGGCTCGTCTCGTAGCCGTCGTGCTTCGCATTCACCGTCACGAGCACATAGGCCGCCTGGCGGCCGTCGGGCGAGATCTGCGGGCTCGCCACCCAGCGGAACGCGAACAGATCGCTGTCCGAGATGGCACGTTGCTGCGCGGCGAGCGTCGCCGCGCCGCTGACGGCGAGGGCCGTGAGGAGAACGGGGCGCATGGCTCAGTTTCCCGTCGGCTCGGGGACGCTCGGCAGCGGGTACGCGTTCCGGAGGGCCGCGAGATAGTCGCTGTAGAGCCCTTTCAGGCCGTCGAATTCGCGCTTGACGGCAGCCCGATACGGCGCGTCGGTGGCGAAGTGGTACAGGACCGCCGCCATCGCCTGCGCGTCCAACAGAAAACCGTGGTGGCCGACCTCGCCGAGCGCGTCCGCCTCCATTTCGAATGTGTGGTAGCCGCCGTTCGAGCTGTGGACGGTGACCCCCACGCCCGGAATCTGGGTCGCGACGGTCCCGGTCTCCTCGTAGGGCAGCGGGCGCCCGGGCGCCTCCTCCACCTTGGTGGCGCCGAGCATCCTCAGGTAGGCGAAGGCCACGTCGTTCAGGGTCGCGACCGAGATGCCGTTGCGCGACGACGAGTCCACGTCGATGCGCACCTTGGTCCCCGTGGCCAGGCCGGCGCCCCGGGCCGCGTCGTTCACCCGCTCCGTGACCTGCGCGAGGTAGACGGGATCGGGATACCGGATCCAGAACTCCGCGACCGCGCGATCGGGCACGACGTTCGGCGCCTTGCCACCCTCGGTGATGATCCCCTGGACCTTGGCCTCGGGGCGGAGCGTCTTGCGCAGGCCGTCGATGTGATTGAACAGCTCGATCACGCCCATCAGGGCATCCCGTCCGTCCCAGGCATGCAGCTGATGCGCCGGCGCGCCGGAGAAGGTGTAGTGGATGACGTTAATGTTCATGCAGCAGCTCCCGAAGCCGGGGCCGGGCACTTGTGTCGCAGTGGACGAATGGGAGCGGATCAGGACGTCCGCGCCCTTGAACACGCCGGCGTTGTACATGACGGTCTTCGCGGCGGGCGACGCGAGCTCCTCGGCCGGGGTGCCGTACACGGTCACCGTGCCTGGCGTCTTGGAGCTCGTGAGGAAACTCCGCCACGGCGACGGCCGCCGCGAGCCCCACGGGTCCCTGGGCGCTGTGCTGGTCGCCGTGGAAGTCGCGGCTGGTGCCGCGCAGCGCGTCGTACTCGACGATGACGCCGAGGTTTGGGCCGGGAGTGCCCCGGCGGTAGCGCGCTACGAAAGCCGTCTTCAAGCCCGCCACGCCGGGCTCCACGTCGAAGCCGTGCGCGGTGAGATAGTCGGCGAGGATCTTTACCGAGCGCTCTTCCTTCCAGCCCGTCTCCGGGTGCCGCGTGATGTCGTCGGCCATTGCGAGCAGCTCCTTGTCCATCAGCTCTTTGGCGCGGGCGACCACCGCGTCGCGGCGCGCGTCGCGCGCCCCCGTGAGCCGCGCGACGAGCTGGGGCAGGGCGAGCGAGCGCTCGAGCTCGTTCATGCGGCGGATGACGTCCGCGGCGGCGGTTTTTTCGGTCGGCGTCTCCTGCGCGGGGAGTGGCGCGGCGACAAGGGCGACGACGACCACGACTGGGAGCGACAGGGCGGAGCGCATCGGGTCTGACCTCGGGTCGAGCGGTGGCACGGGAGTGGAGCGGCAGGGCTCGCAAAAAGTTACGGGGCTCCGCCGTGGTGGCAATGGGCTCAACCGACGGCCGTGTAACCGGTTGGCGCGCGCGCCGCGGGCCTCGCGTATTGCTATCCGCGACGTCCCTCCCATCTTGTAGACCGGCTCTGCCTCGGGTGTGGTGATGATGCTGCCCGCTCGCCCAGTCGTGCGGCTCGCGTTGACGGTCGGCGGCGGGATGGTCGCCGTGGCCTGCGGCTTGGCGGACGTGCTTCGCCCTGCCGGCCTCGAGTCCGTGACCATCGTCTATGTGGGCGACACGGTTCTCCACCGCGACAGCACGGTGCCGTTCAGCGTCGTCGTCGAGGCGGGCGGCACGGTGCTCGACCGACCTCGCCTCAAGATATGGTCGTCGGACACCAGCGTTTTCGAGCTGACCGCGGGGCAAGACTCGCTGGTAGCAAAGTCGAAGAACGGCACCGCGACGCTCACGATTCGGCTCGAGAGCTCCATCCTCACCGACAGCCAACCCACCCTGGCCCAGTCCCTCAAGGTCCTACCGTGAAGTGCTTCAAGTGCGGGGCGGACGTCCCGCCGCCGGCTCGGTTCTGCGGGCACTGTGGCACGCTCGTGGGCGATCCGCACGACGCGACGCTGATGGTGCCCCCCGAGAGCGGCGACGATCTGCTGCAGCGCCTCCGGATGGTGCTCGCCGGAGAATACGAGGTGGAGCACGAGCTGGCCCGGGGCGGGATGGCGGTCGTGTTCAAGGCGACGGAGGTCGGGCTGCGGCGCCTGGTGGCCCTCAAGGTGCTTCCGCCGGAGCTCGGCCTCACGGCCCGCGCCGCCGAGCGCTTCAAGCGCGAGGCGCGCATGGTGGCGGAGATCGATCATCCGAACATCATCCCCGTGTACCGGGTCGGCCAGATCGGCGGCATCCTGTTCATCGTGATGAAGTTCATCGAGGGGAAGTCGCTCGACGCGATCGTCCAGGAGCAGGGTGCGCTCCCCGTACCCGTGACCTTGTACATGCTGCGCGCGGCGGCGCGGGCGCTCGCGTACGCCCACGCGTGCGGCATCGTGCACCGCGACGTGAAGGGCGCGAACATCCTCGTGGATTCGGACGGCCGTGTGATGGTGTCCGACTTCGGCGTCGCGCTGCGCTCGGCGGACGTCACCCTCACCGCCGACGGGACGGTGATCGGGACGCCGGCGTTCATGAGCCCCGAGCAATGTGCCGGCCGGCGCGCGGGGCCGCAGAGCGACCAGTACTCCCTCGGCATCGTGGCGTTCCAGATGCTCGCCGGCTCGGTGCCGTTCCACGCGGACACGATCGCCGGCGTGATGCACCATCATTTCTTCACGCCGGTGCCCGACGTCGGGCTGGCCCGCGACGACGTGCCCGGGCCGCTGGGCGATGTCGTGCGCCGCGCCCTGAACAAAGACCCCGAGCGACGGTTCAAAACGACGCGCGAGATGCTGACGGCCATCGAGGCGGCCGCGTTCAGCGAGCGTGACCGCCAGGAGAGCGAGCGGATCCTGCAACACCTCGTGCAGGGTCGCGCAGTCCCGAAGATCGCGACGCGGGCGCTGCCGCCGCTCGCCGACATGCCTACCCTCGCGATGCACGGCCACGCGGCGGCCCCCAGCCCGCCCCGCCGCCTGACGTCGAAGGTGCGGGTCGCCGGCATCGCGGCGGCGGGCCTGGTCGCCCTCGGTGCGGTGTGGCTGTTCGGGCGGCCGTCCCCGGTGACTACGGCCGCCGGCGGCGCGCGATCCGACTCGGCCTCGGGCCGCTCAGCCTCGGTGCCGCCGTCTCGCCCGGCCGTCCAAACGGGCGCGTCGGCTCCTCGCCGCGCGGCGTCCCCGAGCGGCAGGCTGCGGTTGCTGACGACGCCTCCCGATGCCGAGATCGTGATCGACGGCCGTCGCGTCGGCATCGGCAGCGTGTTCGATCTGGAGGTCTCTCCCGGGCCCCGGCACCTTGAGGTTCGCGCCCGGGGCTACGAGACGTTCGATACCACGGTGGTGATCGAGGTCGGTGCCACGCTGTCGCTCGGGCGCGTCACACTGCGCAGCCGCGGCACGGGATGAGGCGGCTCCTTTGGGGCGTGGTCCTCGCGGTCGGCGCCGCGCCTGCGCTGGCCGGGCAGGGCAGCACGGGGGAGTTGCTGGGGCAGGCGCACGAGTTCTATGAGCGACTCGAAGTAGAGCGAGCGCTGCCGCTCCTGCGCCAGATCGTCTCTCCCAACTGGCCGTTCGAGGTGACACCGGAGCAGCGGGTCGACGCGTACAAGTTCCTCGGCGCCTGCCTGGCGCTTGCGGGGAAACGTGATTCCGCCGTCCTCTACTTTCGTGCGGCGATCGAGCGGGATCCGTTCACCGACCTCGATCCGAGCCGGTTCACGCCCGCCCAGCTGGCGACGTTTGGCGAAGCCCGGCGGCGCACGCTCGCCGTCGCCGTTCGGCCCGTCCAGCCCGCCCGAATCGACCCGCGCACGGCCCGCGTCACTTTCACCGTGGTTGCCACCCATGCCGCGTTCGTAGACGTGAAATTGTCCGCCGTCGGCGCTCGCTCCGCGCACTCGCTCTTCCAGGGCACGATGGACGGCGTGCGGGAGCTGGCCTGGGACGGCCTGCTGGCCGATCGGCGCCTCGCTCCGGCGGGGCGGTACAGGCTGGCGGTCGTGGGGCGCAGCCGGGTCACAGGTGCGTCGGACTCTGCCCGGGTCTATTTCGACGTGCGGCACGAGGTCGCGGCGCTCGAGGACACGCTTCCCGAGCTCGATCGGCGGGGGCTGCTCCCCGAGCGGGTTTCGACGGAGGCGGCGCGGCGCGACGTCGCCAAGGGACTGGGCGTGGCCGCAGCCGCATTGCTCATCGCCGGCGCGGCCAACGGGGACCTCGGTGGTAGCGAGCGGGGCGGGGCGGACGTCGTCGCGGCGACCGCCGCGGTCACGGGCGTCGTGGCCTTCCTCGTCTACCGACGGCACGGCGCGATCTCGGAGAACATCGCAGCGAACGCGCGCCACCGCGCTCAGCGGGACTCGGCGAACGCAAGCATTCGGGGGCGGAACGTCGACCGGATCGCGGCGACCCTGTTGCTCGTCTCCCCCGCGGCGGGCGAGGGCACGGGGCCGTGAGGGCCACGGGTGTGATCACGGGAGCCGCGATCTTGCTGGGCGCTGCGCCCGCGGCGGCGCAACGCGAGCTGACCGTCGCGCCGCTCGTGTCCCTTGCCGAGCACCGCGTCGCCGCGGGGTTCGGGGTGGAGCGCTCGCTCGGTCCGATCGTCGGCGGGGTGGGCACCGTTCGTTTCAGTCCCCGACTCGCGGTGGCAGTGCGCGCCCTCGGCGGGTCGCTCTTCGGCGCGAAGGGGGTCGTCGATCGCGACGTGGGAGAGCTCGGCGTCGAGGCGAGTGTCGCGACAGCTCCGTGGCTCTCCCTCCAGGCCGGGGCCGGGCGGCGCGTCTACGGCACGAAACTCGCCCGCCAGGCCTGGACCACGGTGGGCCTCGGTGCCGCGGCTCGACTCGCGTTCGCCGCCGGCACGATCCAGGGGGTGGGACGCGTCGCGCTGCTACCCGTCGTGTCGGTGAGTGGACTACGGGGCCCGGACGTGGCGTTCCGCGCGGCGACCGGCCTCGAGTACCGCGTCCACGCGGCGACCCTGGGGGTCGAGTACTCCCTGGAGCGCTACGACTTCCCCGCGGCAGCGGGTGTGCGCCGGCTGGAGCAGCTCTCGGCGCTGACCCTGCTACTCGAGCTGCGGCTCCGCTAGGGCGGCCCTCTTGCTCCAGGCGTCCGCCGCGCCATACCTTGGGCCGTGAGCCTGAAGATCGTCTTCAACGGCAAAGAGTACGACAGCGTCGACGCGATGCCGCCCGACGTGCGCAAGGAGTACGACGTGGCGCTCGAGACCCTCAGGAAATCCGGCGGCGAGGAGATCCTGTCGGTGCTGCAGCGCGACATGGGAGTGACAGGGGCGCACATCAAGGCCACCTTCCGCGAGATCGTCGTCAATGGGAAGAAATACGACAGCGTCGACGCGATGCCGCCCGATGTGCGGCGAACCTACGAGCAGGCGATGGCGCGCGTCGGGCCCGGCGGGGCTGCGGTCAGGCCGCCGGTGGTCTCCGCGACTCGCGCCATCCGACCGCCCCCGCCCCCCGAGGACGAACCGCGGGGCAGCGGGATGTGGCGCATTCCGTTTTGGATCGCCGTAGGCGCGCTGGGGGCGTGGTGGCTGCTCCGTCACGCGTGAACTGAGTGTCCACGCCCGCGGCCGCCGTCCAACGCTGGGCGCGCCTGCGCCGGGACATCCAGTGCGTGCTGCGTCGCGGTGCCTGGTACCCCGTGCGGAGCGTCGGGCCGGACGAGGCGGTCCTCGAGGTGGACAACGCGGCGGTGCGGGTTCCCAGGGACTCCCTGGAGATCACCGAGACGCGTCCCAACCGGTGGACCGTCGTGCCGCGCCCCGCAGAGGCGGACAAGCTGCCCGAGAGCTGGGGGTACTTCTACGTGGTGTGTCCCAACTGCGCGGCACGCGCGCCGGTGGGCCGGCCGGCGGGCGATAAGCGATGCACGCGATGCGAGCAGTCCTTCGCGGTCGCCTGGGACGAGCGCTACCTCAGGACGAGCCGAACCCCTTGAGCTCGGCCGGGTCACACCCTTAAGATGCGCCCCATGGTCCGCGGCCCGACACCGATCAACATCCTCCTCGTCGAGGACGACCCCAGCGACGTCGAGCTGACGCGGCGCGCGCTACAGCGCGCCAAGCTGCAAAACCGCGTGTGGATTACGGGGGATGGGGTGGAGGCGCTTGCGTTTCTGCGGCGTGAGGCGCCGCACCGCGGCGTGCCCCGGCCCGACCTCATCCTCCTCGACCTGAAGCTGCCCAACCTCGACGGGCGGGACGTCCTCATGCGGATCCGCGAGGAGCCGCGGTGGCAGCGCCTTCCGGTCGTCGTCCTCACGGCATCGGACGCGGAGCACGAGCAGCTGGCGGCGCTCGCCGCCGACGGATTCCTCACCAAGCCGGTGGACTTCGCGCGCCTCGAGGCGGTGATTCGCCGAATTGCCGGGCTGGGGTGGGCGATCGTGCGAACGGCGCCCGCGGAGCGCTAGACCGTAGCGACGGCTTGCGAAGCCGGCTCCATTTCAAAAACCCCCCGACACTTGCCGCAGCGCATCCGTTCCGGCGGTTGCCCGACCGCGACGCGGTCGGCGCAATTGGGGCAGACCGCGTAGCGCTCGCGGGGAAGGAAGGTCCAGCGGTCCGGGCGGGTGTGGGTGATTTCGAGGTAGGCGAGCGGGATGATCACGCCGCGGCGGCGCACCACCAGGACCGCTTCGTCCGGCGCGACGCTCAACACGGGGTACCACGCGCCGCGACGCAGCTCGCAGCGCCGCACGTCGTCCCGTAGCCGGGCCCACCGCTCTGCCGCCAATGTGTCGAGAGGTTGCGCTGCCATTGTTGTTGCGCCTCCGCTTGTCGTTGCGCCTCCGCTGTTGCGCGTCCGCCGCACGGTCGTACGGCATGCCTTGCCTCGGCAAATGTGTCGTGGGTCACATATCCCGTCAAGGCGCCCTGCGGCGCCCTCGGGAGGCCTGTGTGTCGCGCTGGCGACAATTGGGGCGGTTAGCGCAGGGGTCGGCGTCCCGCCGCGACGCTCCGGAGTGCCGCGAGGTCCCGGACATCGACGACGCGCCGCTCCAATCGCGCGACGCCTGCCCGGGCGAGCCTGCGCAGCTGCCGGTTCGTGGTCTGGCGGCTCAGGCTGGCGAACGCGGCGATGAGTTCTTGACCGACTTCGAGGCGGGCAGCGGGTGCCGTGGCGGGGGAACCGGACAGACGGTCCAGCAGCAACAAGACGGTGTGCGCCACCCGGCGGAGGGGATCGCGCAGCGCGAGCATCCCGAGACGGTCGAGTGACCCCGCCTGCTGGCAGGCGTCCAGGGCGGCGAGCGCGAGCGCGAGCGGGGGATGCGCGGCCAGCTCGTGCTCGAGCACGTCAGCGGGCAGCTCCAGCGTGGTCGTCCGCAGCAGCGCCGCGGCGTGCCGGCTCTCCGAGCCTGGCGTGGTCTCCCACAGTTGGGGGGAGAGCAGACGGCCGGGGCCGAAGACCTCGACAAGGGCCGATCTGGACCGCCCGGTGACGACGCGCAGTCCGATCGCGCCGTCGCGGACATAGATGTGCACCCGCTTTAGTCGCTCGGCGCCGCCCGCCAGCGGTTCGCCCGGTGCGTACTGGTGCGCCTCGACTCCGGGCAGCTTGACGATCTCACTCGCAACCGGCTCCACAATTCCTGCAACCAGAACCTGTCGCGAGCACTGGTTTCAATATCGGGGCCAGGCGGCTGCCCCCGTATTCGTGGGGGACCGAGCGCCAGCGCGGCCTCCGATTGTCGGTGTGGCGACACACCAGTGGATGCTCACCTACGTCGCGCGCCTGCGACCGAGCCCCGCCCGAGGTGTCGCGGGGTGAACACACCGTCTCAGGCCGGGACAGCCGCGCTGTGCATCTTGTGCAGTTTGGTACCGATCCCCATTATTGGCGAGCCGAAAGACGGAGGATGGCGCAACCGCGCCAGGCCGGAACAACGACGATGGTGAGCGCGAGCACAGCCACGATGCCGCACGACGCGTCCGAGGAGTTCCGGCGCTGCCTGAGGGAGCGTGTGCGGTTGGCCCGGGAGCTCTCCGCGCTGCGCGCCGGCTTCGCGACCGTCGCCGAGCACTACGAGCGGGTGCTGCGCACCCTTCAGGCGCTGGGCATGGAGCTCGGGATCAACCCCCACGACATCGGTCATGCGACGGACCCCGAATGGGGGCCGGCCACATTGCTCGTGTACGGCGATGAGCGCTTCCTCAAGCACGAGCAGACGGTGATCGATCAGTTGTTGCATAAGCTGCCGTAGCGGTCGCCGGCAGCGGTACCGTTTTCGGGTGGCGCCATTCCCGCTCGCTACTCCTCCGTCAAATACCGCTCATCCCACGCCACTGCAAAGACTCGCTGGCAGCGGGGGCAGCCCAACATTGCCGGCTGACCCTGGAGTGGAGCGCGGGCGCGACAGGCGGGGCAGACGCCATAGGGAGCACCGAGCTCGGGCGGCAGCTTCGCGGGATCGGGCGCCCTGGGCACGACGGACCACCGGTGTGGTTGCCCGAAGACCACATCGAGCCAGGGCCGTGGTATGGCGATCGGGCAATGCCGCACGTCGAGAAGAACCTCCCCAGGCGTGAATCGCGTGACGCGGTACCACGTGCCCCGGCGGAGTCCGCAGTCCACGTCCACGCGTAATCGCGCCCACGCCAGCTGCAGGTCTCGAACAGCTTCATTCATCGGGAGAAGTCAGCGGCTGCGCCGCCGCTGCCGCATAACGTAAACGTGTTTCGGGCGTCGATACCCATCGTATCTCGCTCAAAGGTGCCGCGTTCGAGCGTCAGGGTCTAGGGCGATTTTGCGGCACCGACAGGTGCAGATGCGACAGTTACCGATGCGACCGGAGGGACTCGAACCCCCACGGGTTGCCCCACAGGATCCTAAGTCCTGCGCGTCTACCAGTTCCGCCACGGTCGCGGGCTCATTGCGCTGCAATTTACAGATTGCGCTTCCGTCTCGGGAGAGCGCCGCGACGCGTCAACCCTGCGACCGCGACACCCGTATCCGATGCGTCCTCCCGCGGTATGTGCTGCGGTGCCCCCGCCGGTCCTCCCGCGCGAAGCGCCGCGCCTTCGCGGGTGAGCCGAACACTTGCGTCCATCGCCCGTTCTTGAAGATGCTCATGTACCCCCCGGCCAGGATCTGAAACGGCCGCCTCACTTTCTTCACGTGATCGAACTGGGCCGAGCCCGGCTTGCGGAATCCCTCGAACCACGCCGGGTAAACGAAGTCGCTCATCGCGATGCCGCCGATCGTGAACTCGACCTCCTCCACCGCGTCGGCGGTCTCGTAGGCGTAGAACACGTTGCCCGGGCCCATGGCCGCCAGGTTGATCGCGGGGTCGACGAGCATCTCCGCCAGCTCGTGGCACGCCGTCACGCTCACCCGCTGCTTCACCGCGAGCGTGCTCTTCACGAATACCTTCGAGAGCGGCAGTCCGTCGGGCGTGAGATCGTGATAGCCCAGCGCGTTGGCCACATCGGCGTCGTCCAGGAACGCGAGCGCCCACGCGCCCTTTCGGAAGGTGGTCGTCTTCACCAGCTTGCCCGGCGTACCCCACACGGGCACGAAGTGGTCGTCGACGAACGTCTGCAGCGCGGCGAGCAGGCGGTCGAAATTCACGCCCAGGCCCACGGTGGCGCGGTTGAAGCACGCGATCGTGGGCACCTGGCCGTGGTCGAACGCGGCGGCGATGAACCGGTTACGGCTGGTCATCCCACGCGATCGCGAACACGCCGCCGCACATCACGCATTGCAACTGGGCCGGCTGTCCCGGCAGTGGCTGGCGATGGCAACAGCGCGGGCAGACCGCGTAGCGCGAGCCCCAACTCATCGCCATGTCGACCGAGTCGCGGGGGCGGTCCACCACCGACCACCGCTCCGGCCGCCGCGGGACGATCTCCAGCGAGGCCCGCTCGAGGCGGACAGGCTGCCGGTTCACCTCGAGCACCGCGTCCTCGGGCGTGAGCCGAAGCACCTCGTACCACGCCCCGCGACGGACGTGGCAATTCACCTCGCCACGCACGCGGGCCCACTGCGGTGCTTCGGGCATCGGTCGTCCCGGCCGGTCGGGTTCCTAGACAATAGATGAGGGGGCGGGAAAACACGACCCTCGCCGGTTCGATCGGAAACGCCTCAGCGTGGTTTCAGGTAGTGCTCATCCCACGCCACGGCGCATATCTGATGACAATGCGGGCACGCCAGCTCGAGCGGATAGCCCCTGATCGGCGCCCGACCCTGACAAGCGGGGCACACCCCGTAGCGCGTGCCCCAGTCGTTCGGCAGGTTGATCGCATCGGAGGGACGGGGGACGACGGTCCAGTGGGACGGCTGGGCGAACACCGTTTTCAACACGCGTCGCTGCACCGGGACCTGCTCGTTCGTCACGTCGAGCACGACTTTGTCTCGCGTCATCCTGACGACGCGGTACCAGGCGCCGCGCCGCAGTGCGCAGTTGACATCGACCCGCAGGCGGGCCCAGGCCTGGGGATGGTGTTCGACCGATCGCGCCATGGCGGAGGTGCTCCGCACGTCGGCCCCTGCAAACTCCGGGCGCGGGCCGGACGTGGCGTCCGCGCGATGACTCCTGCAAATGGCGTGCTGAATTGAAGGCCTGTTGCGCGGCGTCGACGCTCTACTGATACGACGGGTGCTGCGAGCGATCGCTGCCGCGGCGTCGCAGCATGTTACGCGTACAACGGAGCGTCGTCGGGTGACGACCCTTCGACCGGCAGCCCTTCCTTTCTCCAGTAGCCGATCCCGCCGATCATTTCCTTGACGCGGAAGCCGAGAGCGGCGAGCTTCGCCGCCGCTCTGGTGGAGCCGTTGCAGCCCGGTCCCCAGCAGTAGGCCACGATCACCTTGTCGCGCGGCAGGGACGCCGTCGTCTCGCGGCTGATGGTGCGGGTCGGCAGGCTGATGGCGCCGGGGACGTGACAGCGCGCATACGCATCCGGGCTGCGTGTGTCCACGACGACTAGCCCCGCGTGCCCTCGCTCCAGGTCCCGACGGACGTCCGCGGGATCGGTCTCGAACGCCAGCTTCGAAAGGAAGTGCCGCTCGGCCGCCGCGGGCTCGGCGGGGGCGTGCTCGAGGACGAACGAGTGGGTGGCGGTCGCGCTCACAGCCGGGCTCCTGATGGGGTTACCGCAATGTTCCGGGGGGATCCTGTCTCGGTCAAATGCGAACTTGGCGACGCCGATGCGGGGCGCGCATACCGTTCCCGCCGCGGGAGGAGTCGCGGCTCAAGCCGCGGCTCGGCCCTGCCGCTGAAGCGGCGCCGTCACGCCCGTTTACGGGCAGTGCCGAGCCGCGAGTTCACTCGCGTCTATGCCCGTACCGCCCGCCGCGACAGCAGCGTCGGCCCTGCCGCCAGGAGTCCGGCGAACTCGCGCAGGTGGAGCGGCAGCGGGCGCTGCCGCAGCATCGCCGCGCGCCATCGCCGCTCCAGCCCGCGGCGCGTGAGCGGCACCGCAGTGAGCTCGCCCGTCTTCAGATGGGGCGCCACCGCCCAGCGGGCGAGCACGGCGATCCCCGCGCCGCCTTTGACGAGCTCGAGGATCGCCTCCGTCAGCTGAACGCCCGAGACGCGGCGCGGCATGACGCCCGCGGGACTCAACAGCTTCGTGAAGACGTCGTTCTCACCCGGCGGCAGCAGGTACACGAACAGGTGCTGATCCACGAAATCCGCGGCGGTGAGGAACGGCTTGGCGCTGAGCGGATGGTCGGGGCGAAGCAGCGCGACCAGCTCGTCGGTGAAGAGGGGGACGTACGCCAGCCGGTCGTCGTGATCGTCGTTGGACACGATCGCGAGGTCGATGCGGCCGTCGAGCAAAGCCGGCACGGGGTGGTGGGTGGCCTCCGCCACGATCTGCACGTCCACTTGGGGGAAGCGGCGGGCGAACCGCGGCAGCACGCCCGGCAGCCAGTGATAGCAGGTGTAACATTCGGTGCTCACCCGCAGGATCGCCGTCCGGCCACCGGCGAGGCGTCGGAGCTCCTCTTCGACGTCCGAGAGCTGGGGCAAGGTGCGCCGCGCCGCCACCAGCAGGCGCTCTCCCGCGGGCGTGGGCACCATGCGTTTGCCGAGCCGGTGAAACAGCGGCAGCCCGAGCCTCGTCTCCAGATCGAGCAGCTGGCGCGACAGGCCCGACTGCGTCATGTGGAGCACGCGGCCGGCCTTGGTGAGCGTGCCGTGCTCGACGACGGCGGCAACGAGACGGAGATGGCGGGTTTCGAGAATCATGCTTGACGCTCGTAATCATGACATATGCTCATACATCATTGTACTGCCGTTCGCTCTGGGAGGTGGGGGATGCGTCTACTGGTGAGCGCGCTGCTGCTCGGGCTTGCTCCCGCTGCGCTCGACGCGCAGGAAGTCGACTGGAGCGCCAACGGGCGCGACGCGCAGGGAACCCGCTACAGCCCCGCGTCGCAGATCACCCGGAAGAATGTCAGCGGTCTCGAGGTGGCGTGGACGTACCGCACCGGTGAGACCGACCCCCGGTTCAAGACCGGGAAGCCGACCGCCTTCGAGGCGACCCCCCTCCTGGTGGATGGGACGATGTACCTCGGCACCCCGCTGGGGCGAGTGATCGCGCTCGACCCGGCAACCGGGCGGGAGCGCTGGGTATTCGATCCCAAGATCAAACGTGATGTGAGCTACGGGGACTTCGCGAGCCGTGGCGTCTCCACCTGGCTCGATGAGTCCGCCCCTGTTGGAGCGGCCTGCCGCCGCCGGATTTTCGTCGCCACGGCGCAGTCGCAGCTCTTCGCGCTCGACGGCCGTGACGGCCGCCCCTGCGCCGGGTTCGGCCGGAACGGGATGGTGGATCTCACAGCCGGTCTCCGGATTCCGCCGTTCGAGCCGGGCGCCTATTCCATGACATCGCCGCCGGTGGTCGTGAACGGCCTGGTGATCACCGGCTCGTCGGTCTCGGACAACAGCCGGCCCAACCCGGCGAGCGGCGAGGTGCGTGCGTACGATGCCCGCAGCGGCACGCTCAGGTGGACCTGGGACCCGATTCCACAAGATTCGCAGGACCCGGCCTACGGCGAGTGGCGCGGTGCGATGGCGCAGAAGAGCGGCGCCGCCAATGCCTGGTCAGTCCTCGCGGCGGACGGCGCGCGGGACCTGGTCTTCATTCCCACGGGGAGCGCCGCTCCCGACTATTACGGTGTCCTCCGCCTCGGCGACAACCGTTACGCCAACTCGATCGTGGCATTGCGAGCCTCGACCGGCAAACTCGTCTGGGCGTTTCAGACCGTCCACCACGACCTCTGGGACTACGACAACGCCTCGCCCCCGGCGCTCGTGACGATCACGCACGACGGCGCGAGCGTCCCAGCCGTGTTACAGGCCACGAAGACCGGCATGTTGTTCGTGCTCGAGCGGGAGACGGGCCGGCCGCTCTTCCCGGTCGAGGAGCGTCCGGTCCCGTCGAGCGACATCCCCGGCGAGGAAGCAGCGCGCACCCAGCCCTTCACCGCGGTGACGCCGCCGCTCAGCCCACACCGGTTTTCGACGGACAGCGTCTGGGGCACGAGCGATGCGGACCGCGCCGCCTGTCACACCGCGATCGACGGTCTCCGCAACGAAGGCATCTTCACGCCGCCGAGCGTGCGGGGAACGTTCGTAATGCCGTCGAACATCGGCGGCGCGCACTGGGGCGGCGTCGCTGTGGACCCGGTCCGGCAGTTCGCGGTGGTGCCGGTGAACCGCGTCGCCGCCGTCGTGCAGCTGATCCCCCGCGAGCAGTTCAACCACGAGCAGGCGATGGCCGAAGACAGGCGGCTGGGGCGCGACTACGAGTACAACGGCATGTCGGGGACGCCCTACGTGATGCGGCGGCGCATACTGCTGAGTCCGTCCCGACTGCCGTGTACGCCGCCACCCTTTGGTACGCTCGTCGCCATAAACCTGAAGACCGGCGGCCGGCTGTGGGAAGTTCCGCTCGGCGCCCCCGCCCGACTGGTTCCCCCGGAGCAGGCCGCGAAGATCCCAGCCGAGTGGGGATCTCCCAGTCTGGGCGGGCCGATCGTGACGGCCGGCGGTGTCGTGTTCATCGGTGCGGCGCTGGACCGGTGGCTCCACGCGTACGATATCGAGACGGGACACGAGCTGTGGCGGGGGCCGCTGCCCGAGAGCGGCAAGGCCACGCCGATGAGTTACCAACTCGAGTCCGGCCGGCAATTCGTGGTGATCGCGGTTGGGGGTGGCGGGGCGTGGGGGGCGGGCGACTACGTCGTGGCGTTCCGGCTCGCGACTGTTACGAAGCCCTAAGCCGCTCGGCTGGTCATGAACGCACCCGCGTGTCGCGTCACCGCCTCACTCGGTTGCTCGCACGTCCCCGCAGTCGGAGCGTCGCAAGCGTGCCACGCTGGCACGCTGGATGCCAAATCCCTACGTTGTTTTGCGACGACACTCGCGATCGCATCGAAGAGGGGTGGCACCCGCTTGTGAAGCGCACTAGCCACGTTGAAGACCTTCCCAGGCGCGCGAGCGCCCCGGCAAATCCATGAGTCGCCCGCTTCCGAGTGCGGTCGAGCAGCGGTGGCAGGAGGTGCTCCGACGGGCTGACATCGCCCTCCAGCGCCCAGGGGTGGGCGTGTGGGAGGCCGACCCGCGCGGCCGGCTGCGTCTCCTGGCCGCGAGCGACGCAGAGGGCGTCGCGCCCGTCGTCGCCGACGATCTCGAGCCCACCCTGCGCGAGCTGCGCGTGTTGCCGCGCCGCGCGCCCAGCCGCTGGGTGGCGAGCCGTCTCGAGGGGCGGCGCTGGTGCATCGCGCCGGTCCGACGTGACGCGCCGCGACCGCCTCCCGCCGGCCTCGAGCGGCGCGGCCGGGAACGTCTCACGCTCGAGCTGGCGGGCGTATGCATCGGCTTGATAGACGAGGCTCAGTCCCGCGACGTCGAGAGCTTGGCGCGCCTCGCCGTGATCCTCGATCAGGTCCCCGCGATTCTCTGGACCACCGACGCGGAGTTGCGCGTCATCTCACGGGCGGGCGCCGGCCTCAAATCGCAACAGATCTTGCCTGAGCGTATCGTCGGCGCGTCGCTTCTCGAGCAGCAGTCCCAACACCAAGTGAGCTCCGAGTCGGTGGCCGCGCACCGGCGGGCGCTCGCCGGCGAGTCGGTTTCCTACCAGATCCGGCTCCTCCCCCGGTGCTACGATGCGCACGTGGAGCCGTTGCGGGACGAGGGGGGCGCGATCGTAGGCGTGGTGGGCCTCGCGGTGGACGTGAGCGATCGCGAGCAGGCGCTGGCGCAGGCGCATCGCAGCCAAGCCGAGCTGGAGGAGTTCTTCGAGAGCGCGCCGGTGGGCATTCGTTGGACGGCGCCGGACGGCACGATCC
>WNFW01000760.1_pt1 | contig 21132 bp, 16 predicted proteins | sample 5400131 | NCBI WGS metagenome assembly WNFW01 (sample SAMN13153362, study PRJNA577476) | soil metagenome | isolation source: 20 cm soil or saprolite under grassland replicate 1 | place: USA:California | collected 2016-06-15 | reverse complement strand
GTTCCAGAGCTCTTCCTTGTCGTAGCCGAACATCTTCTTCTTTTCGACCTTCTTGATGTAGATGTTCTGCACTGGGTTGCGCATCTCGTCGATGCTGACGGGGCCCCGAATCGTATCCAACTTGAGCGCGGCGAGCTGCTTCACGAATTCCTCCTGGCCCGGGAAGTTGCCCTTATTGTTCTTGATGATCTCGTGGATCATCTGCGCCGTCGTGTAGTTGGTCTCCGAGTAATATGACGGTACTTTGCCGAACTTGGCCCGATACTTCTTCACGAATGCTTCGTTCTTCGGATTTTCCAACGCGGCGCTGTATTGCAGCGCCGATACGTGGCCGATCACTTCATCGCCCATGGATGGCAGCACGAACTCATCATAGCTCGTCCCGCCGCCGAGCACCGGCTTCTTGTTGCCGGAGGCTGCGAGCTGTTTCGGGAACTGCAGCGACATGGGCCCGACCATGAGCGTGAAGATCGCATCGGCGTCTTGCCGAAGGGTCGGAATATACGGTCCGAAGTCCTTCGTGCCGATCGGCGGCCAGATCTTCTGGACAATCTGCCCGCCGCAGGCTTCGAAGGCGCGCTGGAAGCCGCCGATGACCTCGTACCCGAAGGCATAGTCGGCGCCGATCGCGGCGATCTTCTTGTAACCCTGATCGCACGCCCACTGCCCGAACGGATGGCTCGGTTGCGAACTGCTCCAGCCCGTCCGGATGAAATAGGGATATTTGGGCAGATCGCGCTGGGTGAGGTCGTCAGCCGCCGAAACGGGCGCGATGTAGACGGTTTTGTCGGCGGTGCTCACCGGCGCGAGCGCGTAGCCGCTCGAGGCGAGCAGCCCGCCCACGAGCATGTGCACGTGATCCTGCAAGATCAGCTTCTTGGCTCTGGTGACGGCGGTGTCCGGCTTGGCCTGCTCATCCTCCACGATGAATTTGACCTTTGCGCCCCCGAAATCGCTGTTGACGTCGTCGAGGTAGAGCTGGAAGCCATCCACCATGTCCTTGCCAACCTGAGCGAAGAGGCCGGTGATCGGCGCCACAAATCCGATGCGCAGTTCCTCGGCGGCGCTGGCAGGCGCCGCCAGGCCCAAGGCAACAACGCTGCCCAACAGCGGCCAACCGAGCCGTCCTCGCAAGGTACTTGTCATAGTCTTAACTCCTTGTTGTCGTGATGCCCCGAGCTCAGGAAGTCACAGGCGCGATTTCCTTCACATCGTCTCGTTTTCCACTTAGCGTTTGACGTTGCCGAATTCGCTCCGGGATCCCCATCAGCCCGGTCGGCAGGAAAAGGATGGTGAGCACGTAGACGCTGCCCAGCACGTACTGCCACCAGGGAACGAGCGTGCTTAGGTATTCGCGCAAGCCGAATACGATGAGCGCGCCGATCACTCCGCCGACGAGTGTACCTGCGCCGCCGAGGACCGCCATCAACAGCGCATCGACCGAAGTGGTCAACACGACGTTCTCCGGGCTTACGATGCCAGCGGTATGCGCCCAAAGCACGCCTGCGAGTCCGCCGAATCCACCGGCGATGATGAAGGCGACGTATTTATGCAGCCAGGTGTTGTAGCCGAGGATTTTCATGCGCAGCTCGCGCTCGCGGATCCCGGTCAAACTTCGTCCGAAAGGTGATCGCACCAGCGTGTACATTAGCAGCAGCGAAACGACGAAGAAACCAAAGACCAGAAAGAAGAAGGTCACTTCGTTTGCGAGGTCGATGCCGAATTTGGGCCGGCCCCGCAGATTGATGCCGTTATCGCCGCCGGTGAGCGAGTTCCATCGGTAGGCCAGTCCCCAGGCGCATTGGCCGAGCGCTAACGTGATCATAAGGAAATAGACCCCGCTCGCGCGAATGGCGAGTAGGCCGAAAACGGCGGCCAAGACCGCTGCGATCAAAATGCCGAATACCACGACCAGCCAGAAGTCGTAGCCCAACCCGAATTGGTATCGGGTCGCGAGAATTGCGGTCAGATATGCGCCGACGCCGAGATAGGCCGCCTGCCCCAAGGAGGGAAGGCCGGTATAGCCGAGCAGAACGTCGACGCTCATCACCAAAATCGAGAAAGCCAAAGCGCGCGTGGTTAGCAGAATGACGAATGAATTGGTGTTCGGAACGATGACGGCGATCGCTGTCAGGGCAACAATGACCGCCAAAACTTTTGTGGTCTGACTCGTCATCGCTGCTTGCTCACTCACGCCCGAACAGGCCGGTCGGCTTGACCGCCAAAATCAGGGCCATGGGCGCATAGAGCGTGAAATACGAAACTTCGGGGAATAGCGCCTTTCCGAAGTTGTCGGCCAAGCCGACGAGCAGCGCGCCGATGGCGGCGCCACCGAGGCTTCCCATCCCGCCGATGATCACGACCGCAAAGGCGATGGGCAGCATCTCGAAATCCAGACCCGGATAGATGCCGAGGAAGGCACCGCCGATCACGCCACCCAATGCCGCCAGCAGCGCACCCAGCGCGAAGATGAACATGGAAATGCGGGAGGTGTCGATGCCGACGCCCCGCGCCATTTGCGCATCGTCGACGGTGGCGCGAACCGCGGCGCCCATGCGCGTCTTTTCCATGATCAGCCAAAGGCCGATGCCGATGGCGGCTGCGGTGGCGATCATGAAGATCCGGTAGAGCGGCAGAAAAAGTCCGCCGACTACAATGGTTTTGGTCAACGCTTCGGGCGGATTGATATCGAAGTTGTTGCCGGTCCAGATATCCAACGCCGCCTGTTGAAACAGGAAAGCAAAGCCGACCGTCAGCAGCACCTGCCGCAATGGATCGAATCCCAGGGGCCGCAGGAAAATCCGTTCCATCAACAAGCCCACTGCGGCGATCGAGAGCGCCGCAAGCGGAAGCGACAACGCCCACGAGCCCGTGGTCCAGATCACCGATAGCGCGACATATCCGCCCAAAAGGAAGTAGGACCCATGCGAGAGGTTGACGATCCGCATCACGCCGAAAATGAGCGAGAGTCCGCTGCCCACCAGAAACAGCAGCGCAGCATAGGAAATTCCGTTGAACGCCTGGATCAGCCAGAATTGCGTGTTCATCCCTGCGGCGGACTCCGTGATCGCAACGGCTGCATGAGCTTACCTTACGATGGCGCGATACGACACCTCGGCAGATGGCCGCAGAGTGCTGCGAGCCTGCTCCGGGTGGCTTGCGGCCTCCTGGCAGCGCCTCCCGTCGGCTATGTGCGACGGTTCGGGGGGGTCGGCGTTGCCGCTTTTTTGGGCGGAATGATCGGCAACAGGAGGTAGGGCCGCCGACCGGCGCCGAAGTGCAAGCTGGTCACGCCGCCGAAGATGTCGAGCGGACGGTCGCGCGGATCGTCGTGGAGGAAAGGACCGCATCCTGTGAGCTCGTTCTTGAAGTTCGAGAGCTTGCCGCCGCTCGGGCCAGCATGGACGTAGTCCTTTCCGCGGATGGTGAGACCGATGCGGTGACCGGCCGGCACAACGACGGAAGTCGGCCAGATCTCGATATCGAGCTCGACCACTTGGTTCTGCGCAAGCAGCTCGATCCTGTCGTGGGTGTGATAGGGCCGATAGGGCGTGGACAGCCGCTTGTCGAGTCTGCGGTGCGAGGCCCGCAGCCAGCCCTGGCCGACCGGAGTGTGCGGATCGATGGCGCCTTGGAACACTACCTCGCTGAGGTCGCCTTTGAAGACGCGCAGCACCACGAACAGATCGGCGTCCTCGGTCGAGGATGAGACGAAGAGCTTGACCGCGGAAGGTCCGGTGATTTCCGTGTCCTGCGTCAGAGGCTCGGTCAGAAAGGTGGCACCGTTCCCCAAAGCCTCGAACTGAACGACGGCCTTGCCCGCGGGTGCCTTGCGCTCGAGCATGCCGCCCCTGGCAGCGAGATAGAACTTCGTCCATTTCGTTCGTTTGAGCGGCCACTCGTTCTCGGCGCGCTCGGCGAATTTGTCGATGCGTCGCACCTGCAGGAGCACGCGCGGATGCCGATCGAAGCCGTTGTCCTTGCCGTGCAGGAAATGATCGAAGAAGCGCAGCTGCAGCTTACGCCCATAATCCGTGTAGAAATGCGTCCAGTGCTCGATCCCGTGTGCCTCGAGCCACTTGTCCTTACTGGCCGCGCGCACGAAACCCTCGAAATTGCCGCGGGGATGCAGACCCTGGCCGCCCCAATTGGCCGCCGACAGGAACGGCGTCTTGATCTTCGACCAAACCGGCGAGCGTGCACGGTGGTATGCATCGTCGAGCGGATGGGCGCGAATGCCCTCACCTAGCGCGCTTCGATTCTCTCTGAGTTCTTCTTCCGAAAGGGTATGCGGGCCGCAGACGAGCTCGCCGTGCACGCGGGACCGCTTGCCGCGTTCGCCCGCGCCGTATTGCACCGTCTTCACTTGCATGTCGTACCAGTTCTCCCAGAACGTGCAGACGATGCCGCCGTGATGAGTCATATCGCGGTACCAGTCGGCGGCGCCCTCCCACACGCACATCGCAGCGAGGTGCGGTGGCTCAAGGCTCGCCACGTGCCACTGATTGATGGCGTAATAAGAAATACCGTTGAGGCCGACCTTGCCGTTCGACCACGGCTGCGCAGCGGCCCACTCGATGCAGTCGTAGAAATCTTTGGTTTCGCGCGGCGAGAAATGATCGATGAAACCGGGCGAGCACCCGCAGCCGCGCGAGTCGACGCGCACGCAGGCATAGTCATGCGGCACCCATTTCTCAGGATCGACCACCTCCCAGCTCTGGTAGAGGTTGCTCGATCCGGCGGTCACGTCAGGGTGCGCGTCGGCCATGCGCTGCCAAGCGCTCGGATAGCCGTCCTGAAAAGCGAGGCCCTTGGCATAGGGGCCGTAGCTCAGGATGACTGGATAGCCGCCATCCTTCACCGGACGAAAGATGTCGGCGCGCAGCACGAGGCCATCATCCATCTCGATCGGGACGTCCCAGTCGATGCGCATGCCGTCGCCCACCTCGCTGCGATGTTCGTGGCTCGCTGCGCGGGCGCGCGTGTGCCCGACCGAAGTCATTTGCGTTCTCCTGTTGCCGCCGCAAGGCGCCGCGATTTTTTCGTGAGAGGATAGTATGGTAGGAATAGCTCCTTCACAATTTTCGCAAAGGGAGGGGTCGTGAAGCTATTTTCGTTCTGGCGCTCATTGGCGACATTTCGCGTGCGCATCGCGCTCAACCTCAAAGGCATCATGCCCGACGAGGTGATCGACATCGATCTCATGAAGGGCAAGCAACGGGAGGATGCCTTCCGCAAGGTCAATCCGATGATGGCATTGCCGGCACTGATCGAGAACGACGGCACGATGCTGTTCGAATCGCTCGCCATCATCGAATATCTCGACGAGACCCATCCGCAGCCGCCGCTGTTGCCGAAAGAGCCGAAGGCGCGGGCGCGGGTGCGCGGGCTTGCCCAACTCATCGCCTGCGACACGCATCCGCTGATCGTCCCGCGGGTGCGCGAATATCTCGCGCATGAATACAAGGTCGACGAGGCCGGCGTCTTGAAATGGGGGCATCACTGGCACAAGGCGGCGTTGACCGCGCTCGAGACGCACTTGGCCGACTCGCCGCAGACCGGCCGCTATTGCCAGGGCGATCAGATCACCATCGCCGACATTTGTCTGGCGGGGCAGGCGGTGGGCGCGGTCTATTTCAAATGCGACATCGAGCCGTTCCCGACGTTGAAGCGCATCGTCGATACCTGCATGCAAAATGATGCTTTCGCCCGCGCGCATCCGCTGCGGCAGCCCGGCGCGCCGAAGGCGGCCTGAGACAACCCGCGCGCAGCCGCGCGAGACAGCAATCAGCTAAAGGTAGAAACCATGAAACTTGCAAGCTTCAAAGCCGGCAGCCGCACGAGTTATGGGGCGGTGACCGACGGCGGGATTATCAATCTCGGCCGCAAGCTCACTCAATACCCGACCCTGCTCGATCTCTTTCGGGCGCAAGCGCTGGCGCAGGCGCGCGCGGCGGCCACCGGCCGCCCCGATTATCAGATCAAGGACGTCGAGATGCTGCCGCCGATCCTGGCGCCCGAAAAAAATATCTGCGTCGGCATCAACTATCCGGACCGAAGTGCCGAATACAAGGATGGGCGGGACGCGCCAAAGTATCCCAATTTGTTTTGCCGCTTCCCGAGTTCGTTGGTCGGAGCCGACCAGCCGATCGTGCGGCCAAAAGTATCGGACAAATTCGACTATGAGGGCGAGATCGTGCTGGTGATCGGGAAGGAGGGGCGCCATGTAGCCCGCGAGACGGCGCTGGCCATGATCGGAGGTTTTACGCTGGGCAACGAAGGCAGCGTGCGGGACTGGTTGCGCCACGGAAGCCTGAACGTCACGCAAGGCAAGAACTTCGACAAGTCGGGGAGCCTCGGCCCATGGATCGTGACCACAGACGAAGTCGATCCCGCAAAGCCGCTGCATCTGACCACGCGTGTGAACGGAGAAGTGCGCCAGGAGGACTCAACCGATCGCCTGACCTGGGGCTTCGCCTGGCTGATCAACTACATCAGCACCTTCGCGACGCTCAAGCCGGGCGACTTGATCTGGACCGGAACGCCGACCGGCGCCGGCGTGCACCGCAATCCATCGGTGTGGCTCAAGCCCGGCGACGTAGTGGAAGTCGCGGTGCCGCCGATCGGCGTCCTGCGCAACACGGTGGTCGACGAGGTGTAAACCCGCCGACCGAGATTTGATTGCGCGTAACGTCTCGCGCTTAGTTCGCCAGCTCGGTAATCGTGCCGTTCTTCGCGCGGCCTTGTGCGTAGTATTGGCCGATATTGGACATCAGCGCGGCGTCGGACACCGAATAGAGCACCGCGTCGGTCTTGCCGGTGTTGATGTGGCGCCGCCACAGGAAATTCGGCACCACGAAAATGTCGTTCTGGCTCCATTCGAAGCGCTTGCCGCCCACTTCAGTGGCGCCCGAGCCTTCGATCGCCACGTAGAACGTGCCGGCGGTCTCGCGCTTAAGCTCAGTCTCTTCGCCCGGACGCAGGAGCTGCGCCGAATAATTCAAGGTCTTGAACACGGGCTCGCCGGTCACCGGATTGACGAAGTCCACCTTGATGCCCTCGTGCGGGTCGCCTTGCTCTTTACGCAGGCTGTGCAGCGTCTCGAGCACGTCGGCGCCGCGGTAATGGATCAGCGGCGCGGGACCGCGGCCGACGCCGATCTGGTGATCGACGAAGGCCGGCTTGATGCCGCCGCGGCCGTAGAGCCGGTGCGAGCGGCCGTCGCTCTTTGTCACCGCCTGGACCCGCGCGTTGCCCTGCGCGCCCGGCATGTCGTGATCGACCCAGGCTGCGTCGAGGAACTCCATGAGCGGCCAATCCAGCATGTCGATCCAGATCACCGGCTCGCTCGAATCGTTCCCATGGTCGTGCCAGGTGCCGTTCGGGGTGAGGATCAGGTCGCCGCGCGCCGCCGTGCAGCGCTCGCCCTCGACGACGGTGTAGCCGCCCTTGTCCGACAAGATCGTGCGGCTGGCGTTGGGCGAATGCAGATGAACAGGCGCGACGTCGCCCGGATTGTAGACCGAGATGGCGCAGCGGATGGTGTTGGTGACCTGGAGACGCCCGTTCAATCCGGGATTGAGCAGAAGGATGCTCTGCCGATCGGCAAATTCGATCGGCGACACCTCGGCTTTGCGCGCGATCTCCGAGATGCGATGCAGATACGGGCTGAACTCGCTCCAGCGCCACAAATACGGAAGCGTCTTCATTTGGTTGGCGGCCACGCGTCCGGACGCGAGCTGACCTTCGCCGCTTGTGTCGCTGAACCAGGGACGCTGCGCCGGCGCATTCGCCTGGGTTCGGATCCACACGTGGTGCTTGGCTGCGTCCGTGTTGATCGCTTCCATCATCTCGCGCGCCTTGTTGGAGAGCGGAGCTTGCGCCTTCGTGGCGGTTGCGGCGGCAGTCATGACGTTTTCTCCTGAATTTTGTCTCGACCTCCGAAGCCGGCAGCCCGCGCGCGATCAAGCCTAGTGCTTTGAAATGATTGGCTTGGCGGCGCCCGGTCGGGGTCGACCTTGGTCCAAGGTATAGTGCCTTCCGGCAAGTTTGCAATCGACGGGCCGACATGCCGGGGCTGCGGCGCGCTCATTTGCTGGCCAAGAAATCGGCAACGGCGCGGGTGAATGCCCCCGGCTGGTCGAGGTTGGAAATGTGCCCAGCGCCGGCAAGCTCGAGGTAGCGCGAGCCGGGCAGCGCCTCGTTGAGCTTGCGCATGGGCGCTGCGGCGGCGTCTTTCTCGCCAACCAGAAACAGAACCGGCCGCGTCACTGTTGCAACCGCCGCGGCATAGTTGTGGTCGGCGAGCGCCGCGGCACATCCGATGAAGCCCTCCACCGGCGTGGCGCGGATCATCTGGCGTACCTTGTCGACGTGCGGCGGATTGGCTTTCACCACTTCGGCCGGAAACCAGCGCGCGATCGTGGGCTCGACCAGCGCCTCCATGCCCTGCTTTTGCGCGATGATGATGCGCTCGTCCCATTGCTGGCTGCTCGTCAGGGTCGACTGGCACGGCGAATCGCAGACGATGACCTTCTCCAGCCGCTGCGGGTGTTGCAGCGCCAGGCCGAGCGCGGTGGCGCCACCCATGGAGAGCCCCGCGAAATGTGCCGTCTTGATTGCAAGCGCATCCATCAGCGCCAGCGCATCCGCGATCAGCTGTTCGAACGTGTAGCGGCCACGGCTTGCCTCGGTTCCGCCGTGGCCGCGCTGATCATATCGGAGCACGCGGAAGCCACGGCCGAGCTCACGTGCCTGCTCATCCCACATGCTCAAATTGGTCGCGAGTGAGTTGCTTAAGACGAGCCACGGCGCGCCGTCGGGCCCGTCCAGCTGGTAATTGATGGTGATACCGTTTGCCTTGATCTTCATGACGGCGCTTACCTTTAGCTGGCGCGTTGCCGCGCCGCGGGTCGAGCCTGCCCGCCCAAGAAATCCTGCAGCAGCGCGAGCAGCGCCTCAGGTGCCTGTGCCGGCATCATATGCACCGCGTCGATCAGTTCGAAGCGCGCGCCCGCAATCGTGCGCGCGAACTGCTCGCTCGCGGCAGGCGGACGGACCTGATCGAAGCGGCCGGCGATCACCATGGTCGGCCGGGCGATCTCCTTGGCGAGATGCGCCACATTAGGTCGCGCGATCGCGCGGTTCATGGCGGCAAAGCAGACGGGGTCATGCGCAAGATAGCGGCCGCGGTATTCGGCATAGGCGCCGCGCTCGCCGATATTGGCGGGCCATGACTTGTCGAGCGTCACGGGAATAGCCGTGCGCATGCCCTCACGCTCGGCGAGCCCGGCGCGCTCTTCAAGCGCGGCGACGCGGCTCGGGTCTGCCCCGGTGAACGGATTGCAGAACACGAAGCTCGCAATTCGCTCGGGATGGCGGGTCATATAGATCAGCGCCTGCATGGTGGCGGCGGCCACCGTAACGAAGTGGTAGGGCGGGGTAAGCGCGCTGCCTTGCAGCACGGCTTCGAGGTCGTCGACCAGCAGCTCCGTGGTGATCGGTTGGCGCACCTTTTCGGACAGACCCGAGCCGCGCTGGTCGTAGCGCAGCGTGCGGAAACGCTGGCTGAGCGCGGGGCAGATGCCGTCCCAGCTGTCGAGCGTGCCTCCCATCTCGTGCAGCAGCACGACGGAGGGGCCTTCGCCGGCCAGCTCGAAATGGATGCTGATGCGGTTGGCCTCCATCCAGGGCACGGCGTTTCCTCCCATGTTGCGACGATCCATAGAGGCATGACCGATGGCCAAATTCAACACGACGCGATGAGGCGATTGAGACATTCGCTGCCGTGAGCGCGGCCGGTCCAATGGCCTCTGCGCGGACATTTGGCATAATGCTTCCCGCATCAGGCCGGGGAACCCCGCAGTCGCGGGCATGCCGGTCGTGTGTCGGGGGATGCAAATGACATCGCCGCGCCGGATCGACGTTCACTTCCACCTTATCCCCCCGTTCTATCGCGAGGCGGTTTATGCCGCCGGCAGGGGACCGGCCATCGGCCGATATCCGGAGTGGACGCCGCAACTCGGGCTCGACCTGATGGACGCTTACGGAACTGAGGTCGCGCTCACCTCGTTGGCGCAGCCCGGCGTCGGCTTCGGCAGCGAGGCAAGCGCGCGGGCGCTGGCACGGCGTTGCAACGACTACGCCGCCGAGCTCATCGCGCGCTGGCCCAAGCGCTTCGGTGCTTTCGGCACGGTGCCGATGGGCAGCATGCAAGATGCGCTCGAGGAGATCGCCTATTCGCTCGATGCGCTCAAGTTCGCCGGTGTCTCGCTGTTTGCGAGCTATGGCGAGCATTTTCTGGGCGATGCACGCTTCGACCCCGTGCTGGAAATCCTGAATGAGCGCGCCGCGGTCGTGTTCGTCCATCCGGGCCTACATCCCTCGAGCGCCGCGCTCGCGCTGCCTTGGCCCAGCTTCATCATGGAATATTTGTTCGACACGACAAGGGCGGCGGTCAATCTCATCTTCTCCGGCGCGCTCGAGCGCTTTCCGCGCATTCGCTTCATCCTGCCGCACGGGCTCGTGCCCTATTTCGCCTGGCGCCTCTCGGTGTCGCCGATCATCGATCCGCGCCTGCCGCAGCTTTCGCGCGAGCAGGTTCACGCCGCCCTCAAGCATTTCTGGTACGACAACGCGCTGTCGCCGGGGGAGCAGACTTTCGGCGCGCTCGATCACGTCGCCTCGCCGGAGCGCGTGGTGTTCGGGAGCGACTATCCGTTCGCCAATGCACGCGTCATCGCCGAGATGGTGAAGACTTTTGAATCCGGATTCCTCTCCGAGGGGCGGCGCGTACAAATCGACCGCGGCAATGCGCTCGCGCTGTTTCCGAAATATTCGTGATCCGAAACCTCTACGCCGGCCTTGCCATCGACCCACCAGCGGCGCGACGTCTCTGATCGCGTCGATCGACCACAGCGCTTGGGCGAGCTCGTTTGCCCGCGCGGTGCCGAGCACAGGGCCGACCAATCAAGAAACTTCGCCTTAAGGCGGGGATCGTCGAGTGGCACGATGCGCGAGCCGAGCGCCTCCTCGGCCTGGCGCGTGAAGCTGCCGCGTGCGGTGATCACCGTCACTCGCGCTGGGCGCAGTTGCGGATAAAGGCGGTCGACATCAGCCGGCGCCGTCACGGTGAGCTTGCGGGCGATCGCGGCAAAGGCGGAGTCGCGCCGCACCGCATCGGCAAAATGCTCGAGTCTGACGGCGCGGAACTTGAGCGCGAGCCCGATCAGATAGGGAAAGCTGAGCTGCGCGCTGGCGAAGTCGTCCCAGCCGGTCTGCGCGTGCTCCGCGGCAATGCGATAAGTTGCAACCTCGATGCGCTCGACCTCCTCGCTCGCGATGTTCTCGTCATTGAGAAGGCCGATGAGCGCCTCGAGCGCGGGCTGGATGTGCCGGCAGCAGGGATAGGGCTTGATGTAGCAGTCCGTGATGCCAAACGGCACCGCGGGCGGGAGTGCGATCGCACGTGCCTTCTCGGCGCGTGCGAAGGCCTGCATGAAACCGTCGCGCTCCTCGATCACCCCGGGCGGACCTTCGACACCTTGCTCCGCCAGGAGCGTCGCTTGCAGTCCCTCGCGGGCGGCGTGGCCGGCGTGCAGCCGCTTGATGTCGCCGCCCCCATTAACGAAGGCGAACAAGCCGGCCCCGCTTGATGCGGCGAGGCCGAGCGCGTTGGCGAGGCGCTCGGCGGAAAGCCCGGCGAGTTTGCCCGCGGCTGCGGCCGACCCGAACACGCCGACCACGGCGGTCGGATGAAATCCGCGCTGGCGCACTTCGGGATGGCAGGCGCGGCCGATCGCGGTCACCGTCTCGTAGCCGGCGACGATCGCCTCCATCAGCGCTTCTCCATTGCTGTGGCGCGCGCAGCCGAGCGCCAGCGCCGCCGGTACGACGACGCATCCTGGATGCACCGAGCCTTGGCGGAAGCCGTCATCGAGTTCGATGCCGTGAGCGGCGGTGCCGCCTAGGAAGGCAGCGTCGAGGAGGTCGGCGCGCCGCGCGCGTCCGGGCACCGGAATGCGACCGGGCGGGCGCGCCGCTCCCAGCACCGCTTCCGCGCGCGTGGCGACCTCGCCGCCTGCACCTGCAATCATGACACCGACGGTGTCGAGCAAATGGCGCCGCGCGTAATGGATAACCTCATCCCCGAACGCTGCGTAGTTCAGCCGGCAGACGAAATCGACGATGGCCGCGGTTGCCCCCGCGCCCGGCTCAAGCGTCTGCAACGCCTCGGCGTGCGCCATAGATTTGTCCTCCTCAGGGCTGTTCGCTCAGCGCAGCGATGATCCTCGCATTCTTCTCCAGCTTTGCAACTGCGGCACAGATGGGCTAGGGGTCAATCGACCCGCGTTCAACAACGGCGACAATGGCCTGGGCAGACAGCTTTCTGCGCACCCTGAAGGAAAACGACGTCAGGCTCGTCACCTACGTCCCCGACAACGTCCTCACGCCACTCATCGACGGTGCGGCCGCCGATAATTACTTCATGTCGATCGGGGCAACCCGCGAGGATGAGGCCATCGGCACTTTGGCCGGCGCCTACATGGGTGGCCTGCGCGGCGTTGCCATGATGCAGACCAGCGGGTTTGCGCTCATTGCCAACGCGCTGGCGTCGCTGGTCGTGCCCTACCAGATTCCTGCGATCATCGCCGTGTCCGAGCGCGGCACCTTGGGCGAGTTCAACATTGGCCAGGTCACGGTCGCGCGCACCATGCGTCCGACGCTCGATGCGATCGCGGTCGAGCATCACACGCTCAGTGATGAAGCGACCATGCCTTTCATCGTCGACAAGTCCATCAAGCAGGCGTTCACGACGCAAAGCCCGGTGGTGTTCATCTTCTCGCCGCTGCTCACCGGCGGAAACCCCGCGGCGGCAGCCAAATTGAGGTGAGGAACGTGCCCGCGCCGACGATCGACGCTCCGGCTGTCAAGATGCTCAACCGCGCCGACTTGACGAAGCGGCTGGTCGCGAAGCTCGCGCGCGACGAAGCCGTGGTCGCCGGCATCGGCAATACCAATTTCGATCTCTATGCCGCCGGGCACCGACCGCAGAATTTCTACATGCTCGGCAGCATGGGACTCGCTTGTCCTATCGCCTTCGGCGTTGCGCTCGCCCAGCCCGAGCGTGGTGTCATCGCGCTCGAAGGCGACGGCTCTATTCTGATGGCGCTCGGCTGCCTCGCTACCATCGGGATGGTCAAGCCGCGCAATCTGACCATCGTCATCATGGACAACGGCATCTATCAGATCACCGGCAGGCAGAAGGCCGCGACCGCGAGCAGCGCCGATATCGTCGCCATCGCGCGCGGCGCCGGAATCGCCAACAGCCACTGGGTGCGCGACGAAAAGCATTTCGAGGAATTGGTCTCGCGCCGCTTCGACGACGGCGGGCCGGTGCTGCTGGCGGCGAAAATCGACGATAAGCCCGGCATTGCGCAAACGGTGCGCGACCCGCCGCTCATCCGCAACCGCTTCATGCGCGGCATCGGCAGCGGCCGAGCGAGCACGCTCGACGCGTAGCCGCGCCTGGTTGCCCGGGGCCTAGCGAATTGCGCTCGAAAGGCGCAAGCTTCAGCAGGGCAGGCGCAACAAGAAATTCGAGGAGGAATTGCTATGGCCAACAGCTTGCGAGCAGTAACCGTCGCGCCCAAAGGCATGGGGCTCTATGACTTTGTCGCCCAGCAGGAGGGCTTCTTCGCCGCTGAAGGGCTCGACATCGAATTCGATTGGAAGACCTTCCGCGGCACGCAATCGAGCTGGAAGGGCCTCGATTATTTCCGGCGTCCGCAGGACCAGCCCTATACGCAGGATAAGCGCGAGGTCATCCAGGGCGCCTGCGTTTGGGGCACGATCTGCAATGCCAGCGCCGGCATGGGCAAGATGGTGCCCGATGCCTATGGGGTGTCGCCCTGGGCGATCTTCGTGCGGCCCGATTCGCGGATCCGCCAACCGGAAGACCTTAAGGATGTGCCCGTATCGGTTGGCATGCGCGCGGGCAGCCACTTCAATGTGCCGTATCGGCTGGAGAAGTATTTGCCCCTCGAACACATCAAGGTGGTGAACACCGGCGGTTTCGGCGCGCGGCTCAAGGCGCTATTGGATGGCGAGGTCGAGGCGGCAAGCCTGTTGCCGCCGCAGATCGCGATGGCCGAGCAGCTTGGATTGCGCCAGATCATCGCGGATACCTTCAAGACGCTGTGGTGGGTTCCGGACAATTTCGAGCCGGAGGTCGTGCGCGCGTATCTGCGCGCGCTTGAGCGCGCGGAAACGGCCATGGACGCCGAGATGGAAAAATACCTGCCGTTGTGGCGGCTCGCGGTGCCGGCCGAATTCGAGAATTTCCATCCGTGGGGCTATGCGAGGTTCGGCCGCGGCGAGCGGTTCTATCATCGTAGACTGCCGCGCGAAGAATTCGACGAGACGCTGGCGCAGGTCAAACGCTGGGGCCTTGACGAGTATCTCAAGGATCGCAGTTACGAGAAATTGAGCTACGCGGCGGCGCCCTGAAGCCCAACGGCGTGCAGTTCGTGCGCCCGCCGAAAAGCTGCGTCATTGGATTGGTTGCGCCTGCAAGCTGTGATTAATTGCGCTTTCCGCCCTTGCGCAGGTCATCGATGAAAAACATAAACCCAAATCCGTTTACCACGCGGCCCGAGATCGAAGGCACGTTCGGCGTCGTCACCTCCACCCACTGGATCGCCACCGCCGTCGGTATGGCGACGCTGGAAAAGGGCGGTAATGCCTTCGATGCCGCGGTTGCAACCGCTTTCACGCTGCAGGTGGTCGAGCCGCACCTGAACGGACCGGGCGGCGACGTGCCGGTCATCATCAATGCCGTGCGCACCGGCAAGACCGAGGTAGTCTGCGGTCAGGGGCCCGCGCCGGCGAAAGCCACGATCGCCCATTACAAGAGCCTCGGCCTGGACATGGTGCCCGGCACGGGGCTGCTCGCCGCCTGTGTTCCCGGCACGTTCGAGACGTGGATGCTTCTGCTGCGCGATTACGGCACGATGCGCCTTGCCGACGTGCTTGCGCCCGCCATCGGCTACGCGAGGGAAGGCCATCCTCTGGTCGAGCGCGCGCACACGACCATCGCGACGGTGCAAGCTCTGTTTCGCGAGCATTGGCCGACGTCGGCCGCGGTCTATCTCCCCGCCGGCACGGTGCCCGAGACCGGCGCGCTGTTCGCGAACAAAACGCTGGCCGAGACCTACGCGCGCATCTTGCGCGAGGCGGAGAGCGCGGGCGGCGACCGCGTCGCGCAGATCGAGCCGGCGCGCAAGGCCTGGTCGCAAGGCTTCGTCGCCGAGGCCATCGACCGCTTCTGCCGCACGCAGGCGGTAATGGATACGAGCGGCGAAGCCCACCGCGGCGTGCTTACGGGTGACGACATGGGGCGCTGGCACGCCCGTGTCGAGCCCCCGCTCACGTACGATTACGGCCGCTACACCGTCTGCAAGGCCGGCCCGTGGGCGCAGGGCCCGGTGATGCTCCAGCAGCTGGCGCTGCTCAAGGGTTTCAATCTCGACGGCGCCGACCCCGTGAGTGCCGATTTCGTGCACCTATTGGTCGAGTGTTCCAAACTCGCCTATGCCGACCGGGAAAAATTCTACGGCGATCCCGATTTCGTCGAGGTGCCGATGGCGACGCTCCTTTCCGATGCCTACAACCAGGACCGGCGCAAACTCGTGACAGAGGAAGCCTCGCTGGAATTGCGCCCGGGATCGGTCGAGGGTTTTGGCGCGGTCGTGAAGCTGCGCCGCGAGGAAGGCCAGCGCCACGCGGTAGGCGGGATGGGCGCGGGCGAGCCGACCGTGGGCCGTATCGGCGAGATGCGCGGCGATACCGTGCACTTCGACATCATTGATGCCGCCGGCAACGTGGTCTCGGCGACACCCTCCGGCGGATGGCTGCAATCCTCGCCCGTCATTCCGGAACTCGGCTTCTGCCTCGGCACGCGCGCGCAGATGTTCTGGCTGGAGGAGGGCCATCCCGCTTCGCTCGCCCCCGGCAAGCGACCGCGCACCACGCTCTCGCCTACGCTCGCGCTTCGTGACGGTGAACCTTATCTCGCCTGGGGTTCGCCCGGCGGCGACCAGCAGGATCAATGGACGACCCAGCTGTTCATGCGCCACGTCCATGCCGGCATGAATCTGCAGGAGGCGATCGACGCGCCCGCTTGGCATTCCGAGCATTTCCCGATCTCGTTCTGGCCGCGCACCGCGCGGCCGGGCGTGCTGGTGGTGGAGGGGAGGCTGCCGCAGGCGACCGTGAAGGAACTGAAGCGCCGCGGCCACGTCGTCGAAGTCGACGCCGACTGGTGCGAGGGACGCCTCACTGCCGCTTCGCGCGAGGGCCGTCGCCGCCGCGCCGCCGCCAATCCGCGCGGCATGCAGGGTTACGCGGCCGGGCGCTAAGTCCGCGGCGGAGCGTTCCGTGACGCCAGATAGCAAGGCCGGCGATCTCTTGCTCGTCACCGGCGCAAGCGGCTTCGTCGGCTCGGCCATTGCGCAGGCGGCGCGCACCGCCGGCTATGGCGTGCGCGTGCTCGTGCGGGCATCGAGCCCCCGTACCAACATTGCCCCCGGCGACGAGGTGATGATCGGCGACCTCCGCGATCGTGCTTCGCTCGCCACGGCATTGCGCGGCGTGCGTTATCTGGTCCACACCGCAGCCGACTATCGGCTGTGGTCGCTCGCTCCCGAGGAGATCTTCCGCACCAATGTGGAAGGCACGAGGGCCGTCATGGAGGAGGCGCTCCGAGGAGGGGTCGAACGCATCGTCTATACCAGCAGCGTCGCGACGCTCGAGCTGCGGAACGATAAGCCCGCGGACGAAACATGCCCGTTGCCCCCGAACCGCGCGATCGGTGCCTACAAGAAGAGCAAGGCCCTTGCCGAACGTCTGGTCGAAGAGATGGTCGAGAAGCAAAAGCTTCCCGCCGTCATCGTCAATCCCTCGACGCCGATCGGCCCGCGTGACGTCAAACCCACCCCAACCGGGCGCATCATCGTCGAGGCGGCGCGCGGCCGCATGCCGGGATTCGTGGAGACCGGCCTCAATCTCGTCCACGTCGACGACGTGGCGGCGGGGCATTTGGCGGCTTTGCGCTGCGGCCGCATCGGCGAGCGATATATCCTGGGCGGGGAGAACGTGCGCTTGGGCCAGATGCTCGCGGACGTCGCCGAGATGTGTCATCGCCGTCCGCCGCGACTACGATTTCCCATATTCGCGCTCTATCCGATTGCGCTCGGCGCCGAATGGCTCGCGCGAGTGACCGGCCACGCGCCGTTCGCCACTCGCGACGGGCTACGCCTGGCGCGCCATTACATGTTCTTCAACGACGCAAAGGCGCGCCGCGAGCTTGGCTATACGTCGCGACCGTATCGCGAGGGGATCGCCGACGCGCTCGCCTGGTTCAGGCAGGCGGGATACCTGCGTTGACCGGCCTCGTTTCCCGAAACTTCTGCCCGGTCATCCCGGGGCGCGGGCGAAGCCCGCGATCCCGAATCCATAACCGTTGTGGGTGATTGTGGATTGCGGCTCTCGCCGCCGTCGCGATTTGGGCCGGAATGACAAAAGAACATTATTGATGCGCAGGCTCGCGGCGCTCGCGCAGGAAGCGGAAAAATTCGATGCCCTCGCGCAGCCGCCGCCGCAAGGTCTCGGGGCTTTTGACCATTTCGCCGGCGATCGCGGCGATCTTTGGCGCGCGGAAATAAAAGCGTTTGTAGAAGTCGTCCACGGATTGGAAAATCTCGGTATGGCTCAGATGCGGGTAGCTCAATGAGGCGACCTGCATGCCGCTTTCGGTCAGCAACTTGGCGTTCTCGTCGACGAGCCAACCGTTCTCCCGCGCCTGCTTGTACAGGAACGTGCCGGGATATGGCGCGGCGAGCGAAATCTGAATCGTGTGTGGGTTCACCTCAATGGCGAAACGGATGGTTTCCTCGATCGTCTCCTTGGTCTCGCCCGGCAGCCCGAGGATGAATGTGCCGTGGGTGACGATGCCGAGCTCGCGACAGTCCTTGGCGAAGCGCTTGGCGACGTCGACCAGCATTCCCTTCTTGATGTTATGAAGGATTTTCTGGTTGCCGGACTCGTAGCCGACGAGCAGCAGCCGCAGCCCGTTGTCCTTCAACACCTTCAGGGTTGATCGCGGCACATTGGCCTTGGCGTTGCACGACCACACCATGCCAAGTTTGCCGATCTCGCGTGCGAGCGCCTCGACGCGCGGCAGGTTATCGGTCAGCGTATCGTCGTCGAAAAAGAATTCCTTCACTTGCGGAAAGGCCTTCTGCGCCCAGGCCAGTTCCTCGATCACGTGGCCGACGCTACGGGTGCGATAGCGATGGCCGCCGATCGTCTGCGGCCACAGGCAGAAGGTGCAGCGCGATTTGCATCCGCGACCCGTGTAGAACGAGATGTAGGGATGCTTCAGATAGCCGCTGAAATAATTCTCGATGACGAGATCCCGCTTGTAGATCGGCGTGACGAAGGGCAGATCGTCCATACTCTCCAGCACCGCGCGGTCCTCGTTGTGCACGACGAGGCCGTCGGCGTTGCGCCACGAGAGACCGGCGATGCGAGCGAAGTCGCGGCCCTCGGCAACTTCTTTGATGGTGAAATCGAACTCGTTGCGAGCGACGAAATCGATCGCTGTCGACGCCTTGAGACTCGCCTCCGGCTCAACCGCGACCTTCGCGCCGATCATGCCGATCTTCAAGCTGGGTTTGAGCGCCTTGAGCCCCTCGGCGGTTCGCACGTCGACGGAGAACGACGGGGTCGAGGTATGCATCACCACGAGATCGCGACGCATGGCCTCGGGCACGACGTCTTCAAATTTGAGCTGGTGCGGCGGCGCGTCGATAAGTTTGGAGTCCTCGACCAGCGCTGCCGGCTGGGCCAGCCAGGTGGGGAACCAGAAGGACTGGATCTCGCGGCGCATCTGATAGCGCGCGCCGGCGCCGCCATCGAATCCGTCGAAGGATGGCGCTTGTAGAAACAGCGTCCGCATCATGACTGGGTCCCCCGATCAGCCGTCCATGCTCCTGCCACCATTCGGAAGCGGCGACCTCTCCAGCTGACGTCCCACCTGAGGAAGCTTACAACGAAGACCGCAAACGACAATAAGTCGCAGGCGGGCACAAGCCAATACGGTTGCGAGGAAAGGACATAGGCGCGCTCGACCTCGCGTAGAACCGCCCCCCGGCAGGCAATAGTCACCACCGCGAGTGCGATCGCCGGAACGAGGGCGGTCGAGCCGGCGCCGAGGAGCGCCGCGAGCAGAGCCCAGGGGAGGGGATGGCCCAGGACTGATCCCGTGTAACCGATAGGATCGATGCTTCTGATGGTGCGCGCCCAGCGCAGCTGCTGCCGCCACAATTGGCCAAACGATCCTTGGGTGCAGACGTGGGCGACGGCGAAAGGCGGTATCGCGATCTTGCCAGCGTGCGTGCGCAGCGCCTGTCCCATGGCGTAATCGTCCGCGAGGCAGTCGGCGAACGGGTTAAAGCCACCGATCGCGGCCAAGGCTTCGCGCCTGAGCGCAAGCGTGGAACCGAAGCACGGCCGCGCCAAGCCCAGCGCAAGTCCGAACACGACGCTCGGCAGGAATTGCGCGTTGATGAAAACCGCGCCGAGCCTTGCCCACACACCGGTGATCGCGACGCCATAATAAAGGCAGGTCACGGCGCTGACGCCGGGCTTCTCCAGGGCGCAGATGATGCGTGACAAATGGGAGGGATCAACCCGGATGTCGCTGTCGGCGACAACGACGACGTCGTGGCGGATGCGCGGTGCCATGTTGACGAGGCTCGAGACCTTGCGATTGAGCCCATGGGTTTTGGTGTCGATGACAAGATCGAAATCGCGGCCGGGGAGCACGCGTCGAAGCCGCTCGACCGTTGCGATGGCGGCGTCGTCGGGGGTCTGGACGCCGAACACGATCTGAACATCGCCCCGATAGTCCTGGATGCAGAACGAGCGCAGATTATCGAACAAACCCGGCTCGTCGCCGTAAAGCGGTTTGAGAATGGTCACCGACGGCGCAGCAGCGGGGCATATCCCACTGCGATGCCGCGCAACGCCGCGCAGGAGTATCGCGGCCATCAGGAGATATGCGCAGCCGACGACGGCGACTGCCGATGCGGCGACAGACGACCAGAACAAGATCACCCCTTGGCTCGGCCGATTCGGGAGCGCGGGTCGATCGGTGCGCGCGCGGGCAAAACGGATGCGCGCACGGGAGCTCCATGGTAGCTCGGGACCAAGCGGCGCCATTCCAGCATCTGCCAGCCGAGCAGGCCAGGCGCGCCGAGCGCGAGATCGGCGGCCCGCTTGACGAGCGAAAGCGCAATCGCCTGCTCCGGCGGGATTGCGAAAGCTGCGCACAGCAGGACCAGCGCGCCCTCCTGCGCCCCCAATGCGCTGGGCACCGCGAACGCGGCTCCGCGCACCGCGTGCATCAGACTTTCGATGACCAGCGCCTCGCCGATGCCGATGGGGTGCCCCATGCACGCGAACACGATCCAGACTTCCGCGACCCCGATAACCCAGCCAACCATGTGCACGATGCTGCTGGAAATGAGGCTCGATCGCGCCGCGTAGATCATCGCCAGGTTGTGATAAACGGCGTCGATGGTCCCGAGCACGCGCCATTCCCGGTCGCCCGCCAAGCGCGGCACGATCGATTGAAGGATGCGTTGCCCGCCGCGCCGTTGCGCGAAATAGAAGCCAGCAAGCAAGAGCGCGGCGATCGCAAGCCCGATGGCGGTGCTTCGTGCCAAGGCATGATCGGCACCCAGTGCTGTCAGCGTAAGAAGGCCGAGTGCCGCGAACAGAAACTGTGCGGCCGCTTGGATGAGGATGTCGACGATCACGCTCGCGGCGGCTAGCGCGCCCGGAACGGCGTACGTTGTCAGCAATCGCGCGCCGATCACGTCACCGCCGACCTGCGCCACCGGCAACAGGACGTTGATCGCCTCGCGAATGAACCGCAAGAATAAGCATGTGCCGAGCTGCGGGCGCATCTTCGCTGGGAACAGCAGCCACCAGCCCGCTCCCGCGACGGCAACCGTGACGCTACGCACCATCACGACCAGCAGAACTCCCCAGCCGATGCTGGCAATC
>WNFW01000759.1_pt1 | contig 21132 bp, 18 predicted proteins | sample 5400131 | NCBI WGS metagenome assembly WNFW01 (sample SAMN13153362, study PRJNA577476) | soil metagenome | isolation source: 20 cm soil or saprolite under grassland replicate 1 | place: USA:California | collected 2016-06-15 | reverse complement strand
CGCGGGGAATGCGTGCCGGCGCGCGTGCGGGAAGCGCTGGCGACGCGGTACGCGACGTGGCGACCGGCGCGGGGCCGGGGGTTCGCCCATCTCCCGGACCTTGCAGTGGCCTTCGTGGAGCGCGCGCTCGAGCTGGCGGCGCCGGGCGGCAGCGCCGCGCTGCTGGTGCCCGCCAAGCTCGCGTCGAGCGGGTACGCCGAGCCCCTGCGCCGCCGCCTGGCCGAGGGCGCGTGCATCGAGCGCGTGGCGCCCAGCCTCGCCGCGGGGGGCGCGTTCGCGGCGGCGGTCTACCCGATGGTGCTCGTCACCACGCGGGCGGAGCCGACGGGGCGCGAGCAGGTCGCCACCGCGCTCGGGGCGAGAAGCACAACGCCCTTGATCCCGCAGCGCGCCCTCGCGGGCGACGGTCCGTGGATCCTGGCGCGCGATGCGGTCCGGGTCGCCCGGCACCTCGGGGCGCGGTGCGTGCGAGTCGGCGAGCGCTGGAGTCCGCAGCTCGGCGTGAAGACCGGTGCGGACGACGTGTTCCTGAGCGCCCAACCCGGCCCGGCGACGCGACCGGCGGTCCGGGGCCGCGATGTGGGCCCGTGGCGCGTCACGCCGCGAGTCCATTTGCTGTGGACTCACGCGCCCGACGGCCGGCCGCTTGCCCATCTGCCGCCCGCGCTCGCCGCGGCGCTCGCGCCCCACCTCGATCGGCTGGGCCGGCGCAGCGACTATCGCGCAGGGCCGGCCTGGCAGCTGTTTCGCACCGCCCTCGCCTACGCCCCCTGTCGGGTGGTCTGGCCCGATCTCGCGCGCCGGCTGGCGGCCGTGGTGCCCGATCGCGAGATCGTGCCGCTGAATACGGTGTACGGCATCGCCACGCGGGAGCCGGACGACGCGTACGCGCTGGCGGCGCTCTTCAACTCGCGCTGGCTCACGGCACTGGCCCGACTGCACGCCGATCCGGCGCGCGGCGGTTTCCGCCGCTTCAACGCCCGCGTGGTGCGCGCGCTCCCGCTCCCGCCCGCCAGTCCGTCGGTGTGGCGCGCCCTCGCCGAGCAGGGACGGCGCGGCGAATCCGACGACGACGCCATCGCGGACTTATACCAGCTCGACGCCGCGGACCGCCGTGCGCTGGCAGCCGCCCCGGATCCTCTCTGACCACCTCGCGCCGCTCCCCGAGCCGCTCGCCTGCCTGCTCACCCCGGGGGCGATCGATGCGCCGGCGGCGGTCGCGGCGCTCGGGGCGCGGGCGCTGCTCGACCTGGCGCCGCTGGAGCCCGAAGACGGGACGCCGTGGCCGGCGTGGCTCGCCCCGCACCAGGTCCCCGCCGCCGAGCGGCTGCGCGCCCTGCTGGTCCGCTACGGCGGCGCGCTGCTCGCGGACGCACCGGGCCTCGGCAAGTCGTACGTCGCCCTGGCGGTGGCGCTCGCCGTGGGAGAGCCGTTCGCCCTGGTGGTGCCGGCGGTGCTGGTGGACCAGTGGCGCGGGTTGCTCGCGCATTTCGCGACCGAGGCGGCGATTGTCACCCACGAGTCGCTGAGCGCACCCAGCTACCGCCCTCTACCATCCCCTACCACCCTCTACCGTCTGTTTGTCGTCGACGAGGCCCACCGCTTCCGCAACCCCGACACCAATCGCTACCGCGCGCTGGCGCGGCTCGTGGTGGGTGCCAAGGTCCTGCTCGTCACGGCGACGCCCGTCCACAATCGCGTCGGCGACCTGTGCCACCTGCTGCGGCTGTTCCTGCGCGACCACGAGCTCACGGCGCTGGGCGTCCCGTCGCTGTCCCGCGCGGCGCGCGGCGACGCCGCCGCGGACCTCACGGCGCTCACGGCCGCGGCCGCCCGGCTGTGTGTGTCGCGCTCGCGCGAGCGGGCCCGCACGGGCTGGAGTGCCGGCGCGGTCACGCTCTCGTTCCCCACCCGCGCCGGGGGCGCGGTGGTGCGGATCGGCGCGGCGCCCGATGCGCTGCTCGAGCGGCTCGTCGCCGGCGTTGCCCGGCTCGACTCGGGCGGGGAAGCCGCGGGCCTGTTCCGGCTGTTGCTGCTGTCGCAGCTCGCCTCGAGTATCCCCGCCTTCCGCGCGACGCTGGCGCGATACCGGGCGTGGCTCGAGCTCGGCCTCGCCGCGACGGCGGAGGGCCGCTCACTCACGCGACGGGACTTCCGGCGCCTGTTCCCCCCCGGGCAGGAGGACCTGCAGCTCGCGCTCTTCCCCGTGCTCTTGCCCGCGGGGAAGAGCGACGTGAGCGAAGCGGATGGCGATACGGTGCGACGGTTGAGCGAGCTCGCCGGGCCCGGCCCCGACCCGAAGGCCGATGCCCTGGAGCGGATGCTGGTCGAGCACGGCGGCAAAACCATCGTGTTCGTACAGCCGCGCGCCACCGTGCGGCACTTGTTCCGCCACCTGCGCGGCCACCGCGTCGCGGCGGTGATGGGAGACCGGGGGTGGTTCGGCCGGGAGCGCGCGACCCGGGCCGAGGTGTTGCGCGCGTTCGCGCCGCTGGCGCAGGGCGCCCCCGCGCCCGCGGCCGCGATGCAGACCGACGTTCTGCTCGCGACGGATCTCCTGAGTGAAGGGCTGAACCTGCAGGACGCCGTGCGCGTGATCCATTACGACGTGCCGTGGAGCCCCGCCCGGCTGGCGCAGCGGGTGGGCCGAGTCGATCGTGCCGGCTCGCCGCACGCGCACATCGAAACGGTGACGTTCCTCCCGCCGGCGGCGCTCGCCGGTGCGCTCGCGATCGAGCGCCGCTGGCTCGCCAAGACGCGGGCCCAGACGCAGACCGGTGCCGCGCAGATCGAGCTGGCCGACGGCGGCAGCGCCGCCGCGTTCGACTGGTGCGACCGTCTGCAGCAACTCGCCGGACGTGCCGGGCGCCCGGCCACGCGCGGGAGCTGCGTCGCCGTCGCCGCGGCGGAAGGGGGAGCGGTGGTGCTGCTGGTGCGGCTCGCCGGTCAGGTGGAAGCGGTGGTCGTGACGGAGGGCGCGGTGCGGGCCGATCCGGCCCACGCCACCACGCTGCTAGAGCGTGCCGCGGACTGCCAGCCAGCGCCGCTCGACCGCGCGACGCTCGACCTGGCGATCCGCCGGGCGGCGCCGCTGCTGCGCGGGCGGCTGGACGCGATCGAGCGGGCCCGGTGGCGCGCGGCCGACCGCGACCGGCCGACGCGGCGACTCATCCCCTGGGTGCTCGCGGCCGCGCGCCGCGCCGCCGCACGACGCCGCCACACCGAGCTCGCCCGCCTCGATGCGCTGGTGTCGCGGCTCGCCCTCGGCATGACGGCCGGAGAGGAGCTGCTGCTCGAGCAGCTGCTCGAGCGCCGCGCGCCCTTGACCGTGCGGGACGTGCTCGCGTGGCACGAGCGGTTGCCGCCCTGCGCCGGCGTGCCCGATCCGCCGGCGGTGCTGCTAGAAGCGGCGCTGGTGCTCGGCTGAGCACTCACTCGTCATGAAGGAGCAGCTCCTCGTAGTCGATCTCGCGCTGCACGCGTCGCATCACCGCGTCGCCGATGGTGCCCTCGTCTCGCAGTCGCAGCAGCTCGCGCCGCTCCGCCGCGAGCAGCTCGCGCGCCAGCCGCGTCTGGGCGACGGACTTGGCCTCCACCGGGCCGTCCATCACGCCGTCGGCGTGCCCCTGCAGGTGACGGGCGCGATAGCGGTAGCGGTCTCGCGTGAGCGCCAACGCGTCGGGGTGCATCCACGTCTCCTGCGTGAGCTCGTCGAGCCGGGCCAGCGCCGCCTCCGCGGTGCGCAGCCGGGCGGCGATCTCTTCGCGTGCGTCCTGCTCGCCCGTCTCGCGTACTCCCAGCCAGCGGAGCAGGGGCGCGAGCGCGAATCCCTGGCCCAACAGCGTCACGAGGATGACGGCGAACGTGATCGCGATGATCACATCGCGCCCGGGAAAGGGCGCCCCCGTGGCGGTGGAGGTGGGAATCGCGGCCGCGAGCACGAGCGACGCCGCCCCCCGCAGGCCCGTCCAGGAGACCAGCGCCGGCAGCTGCCATGGCGGAGACGGGTCGCGCTGCCGCACGCGGGCGCTCAACCACCGGGGCAGATAGGTCGCGGGGAACACCCACACGAAGCGCGCGACGATCACCGTCACGCTCACCAGGACGGCTCCCCACGCCAGGTCCCGGGCGAAGGGACCGCTCCAGCCTCCGAGAATGGGCCGCAACGCCAACCCAGTAATGATGAAGATGAGCCCCTCGAGCACGAACACGACCACGTCCCACATACCGGAGTTCTGCACGCGGGTATCGGCCGCCACGACCCGCGGGCCGACGCGCCCGAGGTAGAGCCCCGTCGCCACGACCGCCAGGATGCCGGACACGCCGAGATGCTCGGCGGGCAGGTAGGCCGCGTAGCCGGTCAAGAGCGAGATGGTGTTTTCGACTTCGGGGTCGTGGATGTGACGCCGCAGCTCCCCCAGGAGCCAGCCGACGGCGAGGCCGACGACGATCCCGCCGGCGCCGACGTACAGGAACCGCAGGCTCGCCGCGGGGAGCGAGAACGAGCCCGTCACCGCGGCCGCGACCGCCATGCGGTACGCGACTATGGCCGCCGCGTCGTTGATCATGCTCTCGCCCTCGAGGATGATCACGAGGCGCCGCGGCAGCGGCAGCCGGCGCAGGAACGCCGTCGCGGCGGCGACGTCCGGCGGCGAGACGACGGCGCCGAGCGCGAACGCCGACGCCCACGGCAGACCCGGAACGGCGAGACGCGCCACCCAGGCGACCACGATCGTCACGAACAGGACATGCCCTACGCCGAGCAGCAGGATGGGCCGCAGGTTGGCGCGCACGTCGCGGTAGGACGCCAGGAGTGACGCGCGGTACAGGAGCGGCGGGATGAATACGAGGAACACGAGCTGCGGATCGAACTGCACCGCCGGCAATCCCGGGAGGAGCGCGACCAGCACGCCGCCGACCACGAGCAGGGCGGGCGTGGGAACGTCGAGGCGACGCGCCACCAGCGCCAGGGAGGTGACCCCTACCAGCAGCGCGAGCACGGTCTCGAAGTGGTGCATGTGGTTTGGGGCCTCCCAAAGCTACCTTCTGGCGTGGCGCTCACCACTTTCCTGTTCGACCTGGACGGCACGCTCATCGACTCGATCGAGCTCATCCTCCGGTCGTACCGCCACACGCTGCGCACCCACCGCGGGGAGGAGCCCGCGGACGACGTCTGGATGGAAGGGCTGGGCACACCGCTGTGGGTGCAGTTCCGCCGTTTCAGCGAAGACCCGGCCGAGATCGAAGCGATGGTCGCCACCTACCGGGCCTACAACCTGGCGCACCACGACGAGATGGTGCGTCCGTACGACGGCGTGGTCGAGGCGGTGCGGGCCCTGAAACAGCGGGGCCGCCCGCTCGGGCTCGTGACGAGCAAGCTGCGGAGCGGAGCGATCCGGGGGCTGGTACGTGCGTCGCTCGAGGACGCCTTCGATGTGGTCGTTGGCGCGGACGACGTGACGCATCCCAAGCCCCATCCCGAGCCGGTACGCGTGGCGCTCGAGCGCCTGGGCGCGCCCGCCCGCGGCGCTGTGTTCGTCGGCGACTCGCGTCACGACCTGGTCTCGGGGCGCGCGGCGGGCGTCAAAACGGCCGCCGCGCTGTGGGGACCGTTCGATCGCTCCCACCTCGAGGACCTCGCGCCCGATTACTGGCTGGAACGGCCCGCAGACCTCGCCGCAATGGATTGATTTCCGGGTTATTGTAGGGGCGCAGCATGCTGCGCCCCTACATCGACACACGACGGCCCCCGGTGGAAGGATCGACGCCTTGCGCTTTGTCCCATTCGAATTGGAACGCTGGCAGAGCACCTGGGAGAACCGGGTGCGCTACAACCTCTCCGAGTCGGGCGTGCATCCGCTCTCCATCGGCGAGCTGCTCGAGCTCGCGGGCGCGTCGCGGGAGCCCCTGCTCGATGTGCGGCTCGGCTACAGCCAGTCGAACGGCACCGACCTGTTACGGAGCCGGATCGCGGCGCTCTACCCGGGCGTGGCGCCGGACCAGATCCTCGTCACGACCGGCAGCGCCGAGGCGAATTTCGTGGTGTGCTGGCGGCTGATCGAGCCGGGCGACCACGTCGCCGTCATGCTGCCGAACTACCTGCAGACGTGGGGACTGGCCCAGAACTTCGGCGCCCAGGTGCGTGGCTTTGCGCTGCGCGCGGAGGCGGGCTGGGAGCCCGCGGCCGAGGACGTGCGCAGCGCGATCGCGCCGGGCACGAAGCTGGTCGTCGTCACCAACCCCCACAACCCGACGGGCCACGTGCTCTCGGACGGCATGCGACGGTTGATCGTGGCACGGGCGGCGGAGGTCGGCGCCTGGCTGCTCGCGGACGAGGTGTACCAGGGAGCCGAGCGCGAGGGCGCGACGACGCCGTCGCTGTGGGGCAGCTACGAGCGTGTGCTCGTCGTGAACGGCCTCTCGAAAGCGTACGGGCTCCCGGGCCTGCGCATCGGCTGGGTGGTGGGGCCGCCCGGCTTCGCCGCCGAGGCGTGGGCCCGGCACGACTACACCACCATCGGACCGGCGGGCGCGAGCGATCACCTCGCCGCCGTGGCACTCGAGCCGCCGGTCCGGGAGAAAGTCCTCGAGCGCACGCGCGGGATCCTCCGGTCCAACTATCCGGTGATCGAGCGGTGGCTGAAGCGCTTCGGCGACACGTTCAGCTGGCACCCGCCGCACGCGGGAGCGATCTGCCTGGTGAAGTACCGCCAGGGCATCAGCGCCCTCGACCTGGTGGAGCGGATGCGGGCCGAGCACAGCGTGCTGCTCGTGCCGGGCGACCATTTCGGCTTGCCGCACCACATCCGATTCGGGTTCGGCGAGGAGGTCCACCAGTTCGAGGCTGCCCTCGCGGAGACGGAGCGCGGCCTGAAGCGCGTGTTCACCGACTGACATGCGCGTCGTGCCGCTCGACGCGTTTCGGGACAAGGTCTCGTTCGTCACCGCGATCGGCGCGATGGAGCGGGGCTTCCGGGCGCTGGCGCTGGGGGAAGCGGTGCTCCCCGACCCGATGGTGGTCGAGCTGCCGGCGGAGCGGGCGGAAGTGCACGTCAAAGGGGCGCATCTCAAGGGCGCACGCCACATCGTGCTCAAGGTGGCGACGGGCTTCTACGAGAACCGCGCCCGCGGCCTCCCGTCCGGCGACGGCCTGTTCCTGTTGCTCGACGCGGGCACGGGTGTTCCGGCGCTGCTGCTCGAAGAGCACGGCTATCTCACGGACTTCCGCACCGCCGCGGCGGTGGCGCTCACGCTGAAGTACCTCGCGCCCAAGGACGCGCACGAGGCCCTGCTCGTGGGAGCGGGCGCCCTCGCCCGGCTCACGGCGCGCGCCATGGTGGCGCAGCTGCCCCTCACCCGGCTCACGCTGTGGAATCGCACGGCGGAGCGGGCCGGGCAGCTCGCCCGCGAGCTTGCACAGGTGGTGGAGACGCGCGTCGCGCCCGCGCTCGAGAGCGCAGTGCGCGACAGCCGGGTGATCGTGACGGCCACCGCCAGCACCAGCCCCCTGGTCATGGCATCCTGGGTGGCGCCCGGGACGCACGTCACCTCGGTGGGGACCGGGAGCCCGGAGAAGATCGAGCTCGAGCCCGCGCTGCTGGCGCGCGCCGACAAGGTCGTGGCCGATCGGGTGACGCAGACGGAGCGCTACGGCAACCTGCACCACGCCGTCGCGGCCGGCGCCGTGACGCGGAAGAAGGTGTACGCGGAGCTGGGTGATCTCGCGGCGGGGCGGCGCCCCGGACGGGAGCGCCCCGACGAGATCACCGTCGCGGACCTGACCGGCGTGGGAGTCCAGGACGCCGCGATCGCGCAGGCGGTGGTAGAGGCGCTGGGACTGTGATTCTCTGTCAGAACGCTGTCAGAAACCGCACTCGCGCAACCGCCGTTTTGGGGCTATCCATTTTTCGTACCCCCGCATGGGAGCGTAACGTTACCAAACGCGCACGGGTCGTTTTCGCCGCCGCCGTGTGCGTCGGAGCCTCCGCGCCGCTCGCCGCGCAGGGCGCTGCCCAAGGCGTCGCGCCGTACACCGCCGCAGACGTCCACTTCATGTCCGGGATGATCCAGCATCACGCGCAGGCGGTGTTGATGGCCGGCTGGGCGCCCACGCACGGAGCGAGTCCCGCCATGCGCGCGTTGTGCGAGCGCATCGTGGTCGGCCAGCGTGACGAGATCGTGCTCATGCGGCGCTGGCTCGACGACCGCCATGAGCCGGTCCCCCACCCCGACACGTCGCACATGATGATGCCCGGGATGGATTCGTCGATGCTGATGCCGGGGATGTTGACCGCCGCACAGCTCGAGCGGCTGGATCAGGCCCGCGGGCGGGAGTTCGACCGGCTGTTCCTGCAGAACATGATCCGGCATCACCAGGGCGCCATCACCATGGTGAATCAACTGTTCGGCTCGCGCGGCGCGGGAGAGGAAGAGCCCGTGTTCCGCTTCGCCGCCAACGTGTTCGCCGACCAGACCACGGAGATCGAGCGCATGCAGCGCATGCTCGCCGACCTCCTTGTCGCAGCACCCTAGCTCGTCCACCCTCACCGGAACCGTGCCATGAAACGTCGACCGTACGCGCTCGCCCGTGTCATCGCAGGCCTCTCTCTCGCGGCATGCGCCTCGTCGGGCGGTGCGAACTTGTCGACCGTCGCGCCCAATCCGGACCCACGCGTGGGCCTGCGCGCCGGAGCCGTGCGCATCGACAGTGCCAACCACCGGGCGCTGGAGGTGACTCCCGCCGCGCAAGCGGCGTGGAATCTGCGGCTCATCACGAACCGGCCCGCGTCGGAGAAGTTCATCGGCGTCACGAACTCCGACCTGGCGTTCTACCGGAACTACGTGATTCAGGGCAGTTACAACGGCTTTCAGGTGTGGGACGTGTCGAACCCCGCGGCGCCGGCGCTCAAGGTCGGATATCTCTGTCCCGCCTCGCAGAGCGACGTGTCGGTGTACCAGAACCTGCTGTTCGTATCCGGCGAGGGGATGGGGGGCCGTCTCGACTGCAGCACCGAAGGCGTGCATGACTCGGTCAGTGCGGTGCGGCTGCGCGGCCTGCGGATCTTCGACATCTCCGACATCGCGAACCCGAAGTACATCGCCAACGTGCAAACGTGCCGCGGGTCGCACACGCACTCCGTGGTGACCGATCCCAACGACCCGGCCAACGTCTACGTGTACATCTCGGGCGCCGCCCCGGTGCGGTCGCCCACCGAGCTCCCGGGCTGTGTGGCGGCGTCGCCGGACTCGAACCCCAACAGCGCCCGTTTCCGGATCGAGGTCATCAAGGTGCCGCTCGCCGCGCCGCAACAGGCGGCCATCGTGAGCTCGCCCCGCATCTTCGATTCGCTCACGGCGCCCGCGACCCACGCCGAGGCGCCGGAAGACGTCGCCCGGCAGGCCAAGGTGGCCGCCGAGGCGCGCGCCAAGGGCGGTTACACGGCCACGGTGAACGGCCTGGAATACGTGCTGGGACCGGGCTTCGTCAATCCCATGCTCGACAGCGTCGTCAAGGCGCGTCACGGCAGCGGCGCGCCCACCGCGGCCGACAGCGCCGCGCTGCGCGCGGCGATCCAGGGCATCGTCGACGTGATCGTGGGAGCGCCCAAACCGGGCACACCGAACTCCGCGCGTCCGGGACCCGAGCAGTGCCACGACATCACGGCGTACCCGACGATCGGGCTGGCGGGCGGGGCGTGCGCCGGCTACGGCCTGCTGCTCGACATCCGCGACGTGGCCCACCCCAGGCGCATCGGGGCGGTGTCGGACTCGAACTTTTCCTACTGGCACTCGGCGACGTTCAACAACGACGGCACCAAGCTGCTGTTCACCGACGAATGGGGCGGGGGCGGCGGCCCCAAGTGCCGCGCGACGGACAAGCACGAGTGGGGCGCGGACGCGATCTTCACGCTGGACGACAAGCGGATGACGTTCCGCAGCTATTACAAGCTGCCCGCGCCGCAGACGGAGCTCGAGAACTGCGTCGCCCACAACGGCTCGCTCATCCCGATCCCCGGACGGGACGTCATGGTGCAGTCGTGGTACCAGGGCGGCATCTCCGTGTTCGACTGGACCGACGCGGCCCATCCCCGGGAGATCGCCTTCTTCGATCGGGGCCCGATGGACGGGACCAACGCCGTCGGCGCGGGATCGTGGTCGGCGTACTGGTACAACGGGCACATCTACAGCTCGGAGATCGCGCGCGGGCTCGATGTGCTGGACCTGCTGCCGAGCGGGTTCCTCTCGACCAACGAGCTCGAGGCCGCCAAGCTGGTGCACTGGGACTACTTCAACACCCAGGACCAGCCGCACATCGTCTGGCCGCCGAGCTTCTTCGTGGCGGGGGCATATGTGGACCAGCTGGCGCGATCCAATGGGTTGGCACCCGAGCGCGTCGCCGCCGTCCGACAGGCGCTCGATCGCGCGCAAAAACTCTCGGGGGCGGAGCGGCGGGCCGCCCTGACGCAGCTGGCGACGCAGCTGGGCGGCGACGCGGCGGGTGCGGCCGATGCGGCCAAGGTCCGGGCCCTCGCCGCGGCGGTCACGGAGCTCGCGACCGCCCAGCCCTGATTCGCGCTAGGCGAGGGCGCGCAGCACCAGGTAGGTCAAGCCCGCGATCCCCGCCGCCGCGGGGATCGTGAGCATCCACGCCCACACGATCCGCCCCGCCACACCCCAGCGCACGGCCGAGAGGCGGTGCGCCGCGCCCACGCCCGAAATGGCGCCCGTGATCGTGTGCGTGGTGCTGACGGGAATGCCGAAGTGGGAGGCTATGAACAGCGTGATGGCGCCGCTCGTCTCGGCGCAGAAGCCGCCGAACGGCGTGAGCTTCGTGAGACGCTGGCCCATGGTCTTCACGATACGCCAGCCGCCCGTCACGGTGCCCAACCCCATCGCGGCGCCGCACGCCACCACCACCCAGGCGGGAATGCTGTTAAGGTCGGTGAGGTGCAGGGGGGAGCCCGCGAGGGCCCCGGTCGCGAAGACCTGCTGCTCCGCTACCAGCAGGCCGACGATGATGCCCATCGTTTTTTGCGCGTCGTTGGATCCGTGCCCGAGCGAGTAGGCGGCCGCCGAGCCGATCTGCAGCACGCGAAACACGCGGTCCACCCTACGCGGGAGCGAGCGCCGCAGCGCCCACGACAGGGCCACCGTGAGGGCCAGTGCCAGCACGAGGCCCATCAGCGGCGCCACCACGATAAAGACGAGCGTCGAGATCCATTTGCCGGGGAACAGGAGAGCCGTGAAGCCCGCCTTGGCGACCGCGGCGCCCGCGTAGCCGCCGATCAGGGCGTGCGAAGAAGAGGTGGGCAGCCCGAGCCACCAGGTGATGATGTCCCAGATGATGGCGCCGCCGAGCCCCGCCAAGATTACGGTGGCGTCCACGGCGGCCAGGTCCACCAGCCCCTTGCCCATGGTCTTCGCCACCGCCGTCCCGAACAGGAAGACCGCGATGAAGTTGAACCCTGCGGCCCAGACCACGGCGGCGGACGGCGACAAGACCCGCGTCGACACCACGGTGGCGATGGAGTTCGCCGCATCGTGGAAGCCGTTGATGAAGTCGAAGCACAGCGCGACCCCGACGATGGCGAGGACAAACCAGGCGGACGCGTGCATCACGCGTGCTTGATCGTGATGGACTCGAGATCGTTGGCGACGTCTTCCGACTCGTCGAGCGTGCGCTCCAGGTTGTCGTAGATCTCCTTCCACTTGATCACTTCGAGCGCGTCCCGCTGGGTCTCGAACATGCGGCCGAGGGCTTCGTGGTAGATCGCATCGCCCTCTTCTTCGAGCTTCTTCGCCTCGACGCAGAAGCGCATGACGTCGTCGCCCTTCTTCAGGCGGCCCACGCCCTCGGCGAGCACGCCCACCATGCGCTGGATCACCTCGGTGAGCTGGTTCACGCCCTGCGGCGCGACGCCCAGGTGGAAGATCTGAGAGCGGCGCGCGATGCCGTCGATCACGTCCATCACGTCGTCCAGGTCGGAGGCGAGCTGGTGGATGTCTTCGCGATCGAGCGGTGTGATGAAGGTGCGGTCCAGCCGGTTCACCACTTCGTGGGTGACCTGGTCGGCCTCGTGCTCGAGCCGTTTGATCGCTTCGACGTGACTGACGCGGCGCTCGGGCGGCGCCTCGAACAGGTCGCGCAGGTGCTGCGCCGCCTCTTTGTTCCGCGTAGCCACCGCGACGAACAGGTCGAAGAACTCTTCTTCCCGGGGCAACAGGCGCACGGCCGTGTCTCTCGTGTGAGGGGGAGTCCGTCGTCACCCAACATAGCGGCCCCAGGCGGGAGCCACTAGGTTACCTCGCCAATGGCCACCACCCAGCAGCCGCAAGTCGACTTCGTCAAAGCGATCTCCCGGCTCGACGCCATCGCGTTGGTCGTCGGGTCGATGATCGGCTCGGGCATTTTCATCGTCTCCGCGGAGATCTTCCGCGAAGTGCACGCCCCCGGCCTGCTGCTGGTCGTCTGGGCCGCGTCGGGCGTGGTCACGCTGATGGGCGCGCTGTCGTACGGCGAGCTCGCGGCCATGTTTCCCAAGGCGGGCGGCCAGTACGTCTACCTGCGCGAAGGGATCTCGCCGCTGTTCGGTTACCTGTACGGCTGGACGCTGTTTCTCGTGATCCAGACCGGCACCATCGCCGCGGTCGCCGTGGCGTTCGCGCGGTTCACGGCGGTGTTCTGGCCCGGCCTGTCGCCCGACGTGTTCCTCGGCTCCACGGTCCACTTTCCCCAGCCGATCGGCGACGTCGCCGTCGGCCTCTCGCCTCAGCGCCTGCTCGCGGTGCTGTCCGTGGCGCTGCTCACCTGGATCAACGTGCGCGGCGTGCGCACGGCAGCCCTGATTCAGACGTCGCTCACCGCCGTCAAGACCGCGGCGTTGGCGGCGCTGATCGTGCTGGGCCTCACCATCGGCCGGCACGCCGATGCGATCGCGGCGAACTTCGGCGGCAACTTCTGGGCCACCGGCGGCGTGGCGGTCGGACTCGGCGCCATCGGCGCCGCCATGGTCGGCTCGCTGTTCTCGATGGATGCCTGGAACAACGTCGGCTTCGCCGGTAGCGAGTTGAACCATCCCGAGCGGGACCTGCCGGTCGCGATGGGAGCCGGCGTCTTGATCGTGACCGTACTGTATCTGCTCGCCAACGTCGCCTACCTGAACGTATTGCCGGCCGCCGCGATCGCGACCGCGCCCCAGGACCGCGTGGGCACGGCCGCGCTGCAGGCGATCCTCGGGCAGCCGGGCCTCAAGCTGATGGCCGCGGCCATCATGATCTCCACGTTCGGTTGCAACAACGGTCTCATTTTGTCGGGCGCGCGCGTGTACTACGCGATGGCGCGCGACGATCTGTTCTTCAAGTCCGCGGGCGTCTTGCACCCGCGCTACAAGACGCCCGCCGTGGCGCTGGTGGTTCAGGCGGTGTGGACCGGACTGCTCTGCCTGTCGGGCACGTACACGCAGCTCCTCAACTTCGTCATTTTCGCCGCGCTGGTGTTCTACATGCTGACCGCGGTGGGATTGTTCGCGTTGCGCGTCAAGCGGCCGGAGGCAGCGCGACCGGTCCGGACTCCGGGATATCCCTGGCTGCCCGCCCTGTACGTGATCGCCACGGGCGTGATCGCCGTGGACCTGCTGACGCAGGACGCCACGCGCACCTACAGCTTCCTGGGTCTGGGACTCGTGCTGATCGGCGTGCCGGTGTACTTCGCGTGGCGGGCGATGGTCAGGCGCGCGGCGTGAAGCGGGGATAGTCGCCCAGCACGATCACCACCGCGCCCTGCCCTTCGAGATCGCGGATGGCGCCCGCCATGGCGGGGTCCGCCGCCCGCGCTTCGATGTCCAGATAGAAGAGATATTCCCACGGCGTCGTCCGGTCCGGGCGGCTCTCGAGCTTGGTCAGGTTGAGGCCCGCGGCGGCGAGCGGCGCGAGGGCGCGCGCCAACGTGCCCGGCCGGTGCGGCAGCTTGAGCAGCAGGGTCGTCTTCGCCGGCACGCCGGGCGCCGGCGACGCCGGCTCCGGCGCGACCAACAGGAAGCGCGTCTGGTTGTGCGGCTCGTCTTCGATGCGCTCCGCCATGATCGTGAGCCCGTATCGCCGACCCGCCAGCGCACCGGCGATCGCGGCGAGCGAGCGATCGCCCCGGCGCGCCACCTCGGCCGCCGCGCCCGCCGTGTCGTAGAACGCGACCACCTCGACGCCCGCGAGCTGGCGCAGAAACCGCTCGCACTGCGCCAGGGCCACCGGATGGGACAACACGCGCCGTAACGAGTCGCGCGACGCGCCCGCCATACCGAGCAGACAGTGGTGCACGGAGCTCACCACCTCGCCGACGATCGCGAGACCCGATTCGGCGATGAGATCGAAGTTCGTGGCGATCGAGCCGACCAGAGAGTTTTCGATCGGCAGGAGACCCAAGTCGGCGCGACGCTCGACCACCGCCTCGGCTACGTCGCGGAACTCGCGATAGGGCTGCGACACCGCGTGCGGCTCCAGCAGGAATAGCGCTTCTTCGGAGTAAGCGCCCGGCTCCCCCTGGAATGCTATCCGCTTGTTTTCCATCGGCTTAGACTAACGGCTCCGGCCTCTTGCCGTAAGCTTGCCGGCCGGTCATATTGCCGATTCATGACCCGAACAAACACCGAAGTCACGCCTCCACCCGAGCGCGCACCCTGCCCCGACTGCGGCGCCGGCACGGTGCGGCAGTCCGGCTGCTTGGTGTGCGTGCAGTGCGGCTGGGCGCGATGCGGGTGACGCAGCTGCCGCTGCTACCGTCCGCCAGTCCGCCGGTCCCCCCGTCCGCCCTTGCCGTCCTCGACGAGCGCTTGCGCGGCACGAAGTTCGTCCAGCTCGCCGCCCGCTCGGTGCTCAACTCGCCGCAGCAGACGGGCGTGGATTTCTGGTCGCTCAATCCCTACGTCGGCTGCGAGTTCGGCTGCACGTACTGTTACGCGCGCTACGCGCACCGTTACGTGGTCGAGCGAGCGCACGACGCGGGCCGGCTCACCGGTGCCGAGTTCCACGAGTTTCGCGGGCCGCACGGCTGGGAGGCGTTCGAGCGGCGCATCTTCGTAAAAGAAGGCCTGCCCGGCGCGCTGGAGCGGGATCTGCAGAGGTACTTTCGGTCCAGCGGTACGTCGGGTGTTGCGGCCGCACCGATTGTCATCGGCACCGCGACCGACCCGTATCAGCCGGGCGAGCGGCGCTTCCGCGCGACGCGTCAGGTGCTCGAGCGGTTGGCGCGCTGCGAGGGATTGAACATCGGGATCATCACCAAGAGCCCGCTCGTCGCGCGCGACATCGACGTGCTGCAACGGATCGCGGACAAGAGCGACCTCCAGGTGCACGTGTCGCTCACCACCGTGGACGCCGGGATCATCAGGCGGCTCGAAGCGCGCTCGCCGATGCCGGCGGCGCGGCTGCGAGCGCTCCGGAAGCTCACGGCAGCGGGCGTCAATGCGGGGCTGATCGTGGCGCCGGTCCTCCCGGGGATCACGGACGACGTTCCCCACCTGGAAGCGCTCTTCCAGGCGGCCCGGGAGGCCGGCGCTCGCTTCGTGCACGCCGGCCCGCTGCGGCTCTATCCCGCCGTGCGCGATCGTTTCCTGCCGGTGCTGGACGCGCACTTCCCCCAACTTAGTGAGCGCTATCGGCGCGCCTACGCGCGCGCCAGCGGAGCGCCGCGGCCGTACGCGGCCGCGCTGAGCCGGCGCGTGCGACGGCTGCAGCGGCGCTTCGGGTTTCCGGAGAACGAGGGAATGCGGGACCGCTATGCGAACCACTTACCGCCGGCGCAGGGAGCGCTCGGCCTGTGACGGGCGCGGTTTACGACTTGTGGCCGTCCCCGTAGTAAACGGTGATCTGCTTGACCCAGGCCGGGACCGAGCGCCCGCGCGCCGCATACGCAGCCGCCAACAGACGGGAGAGGCCCTGACCGAGAATGACACCATCGGGTGTGCCGAGACCGGAGCTGAGCTGCTCGACCAATGCGACGATCTCGGAGGCCTTACGAGATCGTGGCCGCTTGGGATGCGCTGGCTTTGCCCGTTTCGCTGCCATCGTCACACCACGTCAGAGGGCAGAACTGCACAAAGAGCACATGTGATATATACCGAAATACGGGGTATGGCAACAGCGCGACAGCGGGTCACGCGACGTCACCGGCCGCCGTGCCGGGAGACTCATAGTGCCGCCGCAGATCGTGCACCCACGTTGGCGGCGCGAGGCTGCGGGCGGTGTACGACTCGACCAGCAGGTCGGCCACCTGCCGCCCCATCTGGATGGTCTGCTTGGGCGAGAGGTCGCCCGAGAGCTCGTTCAGCAGGCGTACGAACTGGCCGATGTTGGGCGGGCGGGACACCCGACCGCGGCCGGCGAGCCAGCGCTCGAGCTTGGCGCGCGTGGGACTCCGCGGAACGGCACCCCGCAGGAAGTCGCGCAGCCCGTTGGGGCTCATCGCGAGCTCGTGCGCGATGCGCCGCAACGAAGAGCGCGCGGTTTCGCGCGCAATCACGTCCCGCAGCAAGGGCACGGGCAGCGCTGGTAAGCTCGCGCGAGTGGCCAGCGGCGCGGGGCTCCGCCTGGGAGTGGGCGCGCCGGCGCGCCTCAACCGGCACCTGACATACGAGGGCTCTCCGACATCCTAGTGAACTGCACAAACTGAACACTGTAGATATATCCCTCCCCCCCCGGGGGCAAGACCCCCGGAAGTCGTCACCTCAAGCGACTTCTCCCGCGGATTTACTTCGGGCCGAGCGGTATTGGCGCACCAGGTCCTGGACCCAGCGAGGGGGCGCGAGCCGCCGCGTCTCGTATGCCTCGGCCAGCAGCCGGGCGATGTCGCGCCCCAGCTGGCCCGTTTGATGGGGGGCCAGGTCTCCCGACAATTCGTTCAGCAGGCGGACCAGCTGCCCGACGTTGGGGGGTCGTGAGGTGCGGCCCTGGTCGGCGAGCCAGCGCTCGAGCTTGGCGCGTGTGGCGCTGCGCGGAGCAGAGCCGTTCAGGAAGTTGCGCAGGCCGTTGGGGCTGATCGACATCTCGCGCGCCGCGCGCCGCAGCGACAGGCGGGCGGTCTCGCGCGCCACGGCATCACGCAGTAGAGGAACGGGAAGGGTGGGGACGCCCCGGCGGCCGGATTTCACGCGCCGCCCGGAGGCCGTGCAGTTTGTGCGGTTCCGCGTGATTTACACAGTGAAACCGTAGCAGGAGTTCGGGAAGGTCGCAAGCACCCGGGGCGGCGCGGTGGGCTCAGGCCGCTTCGCCGGTCAGGGCGGCGGCGAGCGCGCGGATCGTCCCCGGAGCGTTTCCCTCGAGCCGGTTGTTGACGAGGATCAGGGCGTCGATGCGTCGGCGCAGCACTTCGGCGACGAGGCGCAGCAGGTCGTGGCGCACTTCGGGCTGGGGATCCCGGATCCGCTCGTACGGCTCGAACAGCTTGACCGCGTCGGCATAGCGTCGTCCGGGACGCAGCAGGCCGCGCGCCACGGTGAAGCCGGCGGGAAACGTCCACGGCAGCTCGAGCTGCTCGCCGATCCCGGGCATCTCGTTCCAGGAATTGAACACGTGGGCCACGCCGTGGCGTGCCAGCACCGCGCCGTGGACGTCGGTCAAGAGCTCGGCGTTGCGCAGCTCCACCGCGTAGCGGAAGTCACGCGGCAGCTCTTTCAAGAAGGCGTCGAGTTCCTCCGCCCAGCGCGCGGGCTCCGGCAGGTCCTTTCCCCGCATCGCCTGAAACTCGAACACGAACGGACCCGCGTGGTCCGAGAACGCGCGGTGGTACGGCCCCAGCACCGCTTCCTTGAAGAGCGCGGCATTCAGGAAGTCGGGATTGCGCTGACCGGCGAGGTTGCCCCAACGCGGGTCCTGGTTGAAGCGCCGGGCGGTGATTCGGTCCCACACCTTGCTCACGCAGAGAAACCCGGCGGGGAGCGCTCGCGCGTAGGCCGCGAGCGCCGGTTCGGACGGGGGCTCGTAGAACGCGCTGTCGATCCCCACCGTGCGGAACAGCGGATAGCGCGCGTACTCCTCGAGCCGCCGGGCGGGCTGCGCGCCGCGGTACGCCCGGTGGTACACGTCGCCCGTCCAGCCGTCGTAGGTCCAGGTGGACGTGCCGAACTTGATGCTCGGGGGGATGCGGCTGGCGAGTGCTACCAGATCGGGGGGCGGCGGCGGGAGCGCGCCGATGTCGTCGAAGAGACCTGGTTGATTGCGACCGACCATGGTCAGAAGCTCAGCGTCGTCCCCAGGCCGAGGTGAAGCCGGGTCACGTGGGCATCCTGCGCCAGGAGGAATGTCCCTTCCTCGGTCTTCACGCCGAGGTTGTGGCTGTACACCGTCAGGTCGGCACGCAGTCCCCAATCGAGCCGGCCCACGGCCCGCACGGGAATGAACTCGAGTCCTCCCCCCACGTGCCACGTATTCGGGAGCAGACTGTGAAACAGGCCGGCCCGGCGGACCCATCGCGAGCCGCCGTTGCCCAAGAGCTGTCCGTTGAATCTCGCATCGGTCACGCGATACCAGCTTCGTCCATAGCCCGCCTTCACGAACGGCTGCAGACCGCCCTGCGCGATGTTGTAGCGCAGGCTGCCGGTGTATTCCCACATGTCGAGCCTGGCGGTCAAGGGAAAGAGCCCGGGCAGGCTGCTGATCGCCACGTCGCCCCGCATGGCGCCCGTGGAATGCCGCAGGGTGTTCTCGCTCACGAACCGGCGACCGAGAAACAGGCTGATCCCGTAGTAGGGCGCCGACACGCGCTCCACCGCGGGGGCGTTAACGCTGGCAGTGAACGAGTCCGTCCCCGCGAGCGCGAACATCTGGTTGAGAAAGGGCACGGAGAGCTCCGGAAAGGCGAGGAGATTCAGGAACTCCGTCGGCACCGTGTAGGAGGAGACGCCCACGGTGGCACCGATGAACCGGAACGGCACGTCTTCTGACCCGTAGAACGCCGGGTGGGCATGCCGGTTGCGGGCGCGGATCGGCGCCGTGACGAGCCGGTAGACGAGATCGAACGGCGGCAGCGTCACCAGCGTGGGCAGCGTGAAGTTGAAGAATCCCCACCCGGTCCAGTAGTTGTCCTGCTGGCTGGCCGGAAAGAACGATGCCAGCCGGTGCGGCCGATAGCGTTCATAGCCCGCGGCCGCGCCGGCGCGGTTCCAGCCGCCGTTGAACGACGGCGCCAGGATCGACGTGTTCCCGGTCTCGGCGTAGCGGACGATGCCGGCGAAGGGCGACCTGGTCGCCGGGTAGCCGAAGCGGATGGGCAACACCAGCCAGGCCCACTGCCGGCGCGCCACAGGATCCACGCGCACCAGCGGCAGCACCTGCTCCCAGTCGGGCACGATCTCGATGCGATCGGGGTTGTCGAGCCGGACGATCTTGTGCTCTTCGGACGCCGTGGACTCGGGAGGCCGGCGGAACACGTCCCAGGGGGCGCCTACCAGCTCGCCGGTATTCTGCGGCCCCACGTCCTTGTACAGGCCGGGAAACGGATACGACCCGTGACTCGCCCGGCCCAGCCGGCTCGGCGCCGCGATGAGCTGCTGTAAGCCGCGGTTGTCGCCCCCGATGAACACGATCGGGTGCAGGTTGAGCTGCGTCTCCGCTTCGTCCAGGTAGACCTGGCGCCGCAGCTGGCGCCAGACCTCGCGCTCACCGACCCGTTCCTCGCGCAGCGCGTTGAGCTGTCGCTCCCACTCCGCACGGGGAGCGTAGACGTCGGGGGTCATGTAGTCGGCGAAGAACACCCAGTGGTGGAAGTAGTACTCCACCCGGCGAATGAGCAGCTGCTCGTCGGCCGGAGGCTGCTCGAGCAGCCCCCGGATCGTGGCGGCCGACAGCGGCTCCGCGCCTTGCTGTCGCGACGTGACCACCACGTTGATGTGCTCCCAGTCTCCCTCGTGCACGTTTCCGGCATCGTTGTACGGATAGAAGAACCAGTACTGCAGTACCAGCTCGTAGCGCGGCGGCTCGAAACCGGGTCGCTTCACTTCGTTGATGAACGGGTGTACGAACGCCTTCGCATAGCCGACGTACTTGCGGGCGATCGCGCCGTGCACGCTCCCTTCGAACTCCCGGTTCCATGACGCCGGGTCCTGCCCGGGAAAGTCGAAGTACATGACGTAGTGGACGTCGAGGTCCGGCCGGGGCGGGGACACGGCGGGCGGTGGCGCGGGCGCGAACCGGTCCACGAGCTCGACCAGCCGGCAGTCGGGCGTCGAGTCGCCGGCCTGGGCGGTCGTCGCGCGGCAGGCGGCGCCGGTCAGTCGCCCGAAATCGACGGTTTTGGTGTCGAGCAGCCGGGGACGCGCCTGCGACAAGTCGAACGCGTCGATGAAGAGCGTCGACGCTTCGCCGCCCTCGATGAACGGTCGGAAATTCATCGGGAAATCAACCGAGTTTCGCACCATCCAGGGGGCAAACCGGACCGCGATCCCGCGAAGCCAGAGTGCGCGGGCGTCGTCGACGCCGTCCCGCGGCGCCTCGTCACGGTAGCCCGGCGTGGTGGAATCCCCGAAGAGGTGAAACAGCCGATTCCCGGCGGTCGCCTGCACCGGCAGGGCAATGTCCCGCGGCAGGTAAGTGACGTAATCGGGTTTGGGAATCGCCTGTCCGTCGGCGCGATGGGTGGGGATGGACTGGAGCAGGGCTGCGAACCCGAAGCGGCTGAGAAGCCGCCAGCGAGCGCCTCTCAGGTCTGGCATTAGAAGTCAAAAACTATCAACAAGTTATCCATTCGGTAACCACCTTGCGGCGAGCTCGATCTTCGGGATATATTCGGGTCCCATTGCCGGCTTGGCCCATGACCCGTACCCCCCAACTCACGAGCGACGGCGCCGCGTGCTGCTGGATTCCGCTGTTCCCGCTGCGCTGCGAGACCGCCCGGCAACCCGAGCTCGCGTCGCTGCCGGTGGCGCTGGTGGGGCCCGACGATACACGTCGGGTGTGGCAGCTGTCGTCGCTCGCCCGGCATGCCGGGGTGAAGCCGGGGATGACGGTGAGCCAGGCGATCGGGCTATGTCCCGCGCTCAAGCTGTGCGAGCCCGACCCGGTGCATTACGACGCGCAGTTCTCCCGTCTGCTCGCGGCGCTGGGCCAGGTGAGTCCGGTGATCGAGCCGGCGGAGCTGGGAAGGGC
>WNFW01002453.1_pt1 | contig 21154 bp, 13 predicted proteins | sample 5400131 | NCBI WGS metagenome assembly WNFW01 (sample SAMN13153362, study PRJNA577476) | soil metagenome | isolation source: 20 cm soil or saprolite under grassland replicate 1 | place: USA:California | collected 2016-06-15 | reverse complement strand
ATGTATTAATCATCGGGGCTGGCATTATGGGCGCTTCCTGTGCCTTTCGACTCAGTGAGCATAAGCTCAAAGTCGCTGTTCTGGAGGCGCAAATATCACCTGCGATGGGATCGACTGGGCGAAGTACCGCAGGAGTACGAGTACAATTCACGGAAGAAGTGAATATTCGTCTCTCCTGGGAGAGTATCCAGGAATATCAGCATTTCCAGGACTTATATGGAGAGGATGCTGGTTATCGTGCAATTGGCTACCTGCTCCTTGTCCCGCCCGAGCGATTGGATGTGCATATGGCCAGCGTCAGATTACAGGAACGCATAGGCGTACCTGTGCGCGTGCTTTCTGCTGAGGATGCTCAACAGTTGGTTCGATTTGATCCTGCGAACATCGCCTGTACAACCTACGGACCAGCAGACGGGGTCGTTGATCCTCACAGTGTTGCTTTTACATATCTGAGACTGGCAAAAGAAAGAGGGGCTGGGATTTACCTGGAAACCCCTCTCACGAAAGCACATCGCGTTGGAACGACCTGGCAAGTGGAAACTCCTAAGGGTATCTTTGAAGCTGAATACCTCGTAAATGCTGCCGGAGCCTGGGCTGGTGAAGTAGCAATACGAGCTGGTCTGATAGTACCTGTCCAACCTCTAAGACGCATGGTGTATGCCACTGTTCCGACTGCTTGGCACCATACCTATCCTCTCACCATCGACCTGGCGAGCGGTTTCTACCTGCGGAGCGAAGGCGATCGCATACTTTTTGGCCGTTCCAACCCGGGCGAACCTCCTGGATTTACGGAAGGAGTAGACTGGGATTGGTTTGAGCCAACTATAAAAGTAGGCACGACGCGCTTTCCCTGGCTAGCTGAAGTGCGACTGGATCATCGAGCTAGCTGGTGGGGATATTATGAAGTGACCCCCGATCACAATCCGATTCTTGGTCGGTTACCGGCAGTGGATAACTGGATCAACGTTGCGGGTTTTTCGGGACATGGGGTACAGCAAGCTCCGATGGTAGGGCGACTGATTGCCGAAGAAATTACTTTGGGGAAGGCCCAATCTATTAATATCGATCCTTTAAGAATCGACAGACTCCTCGATCACCAACAGCAAAAAGAATATAACATCATCTAAGCTTGATTGTATCAGCTCAGGTACACCTTGTGAGCAGAGCAAGGCGCATTTCGATAACAGGATACCGCATTGCCTCACGAAAATCTTCCTTTGTCCGCTTCAAGCATCTCTTTTCCTCCGATTCTGTACTGGCTTCTCCTCCAAGACCGCACCTTTGCTCATCCTCTCAGGAGCAGGAGAAGAACAAGGCATACGTAAGAGAGAATGAGGAAGATTTTTCATGAGGCAAGCAGGGGGAGTAGTCTGTCGCCTCAGCACACCGATCGCCTGCTGCACATTTCCAGAGGAGAGGAGCATGGAAAAGCCATTGAGCTATCAAGCTAGACGCGAAGTGCTTCAGCAGATGGCACCCCAGTACCATCAGGCATCGGTGAGGCTACTGGTGAAGATGCTGAGGACCTGGCCTGGATCAGGGGTGGTTAGCACTTCAACGCGCGTGATCCATTTAACCCATTCAAAGCCACGACGATCTGGGGCGACTAAGCGGAGGGGAAAGCCATGCTCATGTGAGAGTGACTCCTCGCCTGAATAGGTTGCCAACAAAGCATTTCGTGCTTCCTCTAAGGGCAAACTCCAACGGTAGCTCGTCACCGAAACGAAACTCACATAGCGTGCATCCCGGTCAAGTACAACGTGATCGAGCAATCGTCCAACTCGTATACCTCGCCATCGCTGGATACTGTAGAACCCCCCGGTACAATCCAGTGTCGCCTCCAGTTCATCACCCGCCGAAACAAGTTCGTGATAGGAGAACTCGCGAGGTGTTGTAACAGCGCCGCCAAGCGTGAGCCGCCACGTTTGAACATCAATCGGACGTGGGTGATCGGCAACCCAACTTGAGGTGGGGAAAGCGTTCCCAGAGTAGCTACCAACCTCACGAGAGCCTGTGAAACGCTGCTTTGCGCCAGGCAGATTCAGGATACGCTGGGTGAACTGCTCTCCTGGCCAGAGTGCCACACCTCCTATGAGGAATGCACTGAACTGTATAATTCGTCGCCTGCCAACAATGTCTCGTTTGCGTAAACGTTTAGCGCGTACAAGCATATGAAATACAATAGCTGCTGTGACGACGAAACCCAGCAGAATATGCCAGTTCAAGAGATTGAAACCGGCAACAGACACATCACCACCTGTGACCCACCAGATGCCTGATCCAAGTGCCATCGTGACCAGGAACAGCGCAAGCAATCCAAAGATCGTGCGGCGATCCCAACGCCGGAAATGGACGAACCTTGGCCAGACGCGTTGTACCTTGCCCCACATCAGCAAAAGAAGCCAGAATCCGCCAATAGCATGCAGTACGAAAATGAGCCACTCTTGTGGATGGCCAGCTATCAAGCTGACAACGCCTGTGATGAAGGCGATTCCTGTGACGAGCGCAATGCTCCAGTCGCTGAGTCGAGGTGACATAAAAGACGATCCTTATCGGGATGGTGTTCGCTTTTGCTACCGAAAAAGTCGACAAACTCTGATAATGAGCATACCCTATGTGAGTCTGAAAAACAATGCCATTATGCTACAGTATGATGTGCTGGAAAATAAAAACGCCTCAAGCGGCTTCTATCCTGACATGAGACGTTGTGAAAATGATGATTGGTAGCGCATACGGGATGCGGGACGGGGTGTTTTTTGTCGTTCGCTGGCGTTCATTTCGTGCTCAAAAAGCCTCGTTTTGTCCGCTGTTTCTCGTCATTTTCCGCCATATATCGCCGGCGTTGCTACATGGGTTGCTACATTTTTTGCTGTCGTCCTAGTCTCGTACCAGCGCTTTTTTAGGAGGATACATAGGGTTTCACACCACTGCTTGTTCTTGCGTACCTTGACAGGGATGACTGGCACCGTGCACTCCTGATCCCAATAGGCAACCTGTAGACCCAATACCGTTATAATACTCCTGTTAGAAAACACTAGTGGGGAGTATACCCTCCTTTTTCCGCTTGATTCCTCGCATCACGAGCGATTACCTTTTCCGCTTTTGATCGATTTGTGATCAAAACCATCTTTCAACATGCTCCCATTCGGATTCTGGCAGGTCCTGATACCTGGGAACGCTGAAGGCGGTATAGAGGCTACTGTAAATCGTTCCCGGATGCTTGCCTGATGCCTTGCTCAATTGCGATACATAATACTTCACAAGATTCTGATGCGCCGGTGTGAATGTCACCGGTGGCAGCCTATCGAGTATCTCAGGAATGAGGCTGGTTACTTCTTCCAGGCTTTCCAGTCGGCTTTCTACGCTTCCTTGCCATTGCTGTATATCGCGTTGCCACTCAAGAACAGCAACCATTTGTTGGTGATATTCTAGCCATTCCTCCAGTGACGCGCCCAGTTCTGGACGGGTAGGTTCAGCGATAGGTTCTGATGGGATGATGTTTGCGGTTTCGGATATCCCCCTCGAAGATTGTGTCCATTCATAGAGAGCTGCGACCGCTTTACGCTGATAATTGAGGATCTCCAGACACTTTGGATCGTCTTTCTCCATTCTACGAGTATCAATTGTGGCAAGCCAGTAAGGGACTGAGTTAAGTACGAGCGTTGGCATAACTTGAGGACCTTTTTGATCATTCTCTCCTCAAATCTCATAACTGGATCATGGGTTCTGAGCATTCTTAGGGATATCCTCGCTTTCTTGCTGTTCGAGATACTGCTGAAGTGCCCAAACTAATTAGCTATTATATGAGCGGCGGTTCTTCTTTGCAGATGGTCGCAAACGCCCATCAATATCGGGAGGCAGATAGACCGTTTTTTTGTATGTGGTGACACTCTCTTTATTCATACCGGTATTACACCATCATTTTGCATGTACTGTGAGGGGTCAGCACAGTGCTAACCCCTTTCCTATTCCAACGATTCGTCTATTTCATTTCCACTTCACCACCATACTTTTACTACCTGGCCAGACGATAAATGGCTGCTCTCACGTCCATCCAGGCATGCAACAGGATGCCATGAGACAACTCGATGCTGCACTCATTAAGCAAGACAGGCGTGAAAAGAGGTGGAGGAGACCGGCTGCTACAAGGTTGCTACATTTCGCGGGCATGACCCAAAAACAGAAACGCCTCAAGCCAGGATAGAAGGGGCTTGAGACGTCATAAAACGGGCGAATGGTAGCGCAAACGGGAAAAACGCTTGAGAGGGTTCGCCTATGTTTGCTGATGCTCTCCTCGTGCTTGTTTCCTTGCCCGGATGTTCGCTGCCTATCGACAATATGTGCTGTTTTTCATCGGCATTGCTGTACGGGTTGCTGTACAAGGTTTGCTTACACAGCAATGTTTGAGAAACGAATGGAAGCAAGAATCAGACGATCATACCCAGAAGGAGCAAAGAGATTGTTATATCGTTCATCGAAATTTGCTCTTGTGCTCATTGGGATTGCTGAACAATGCACTGATGTTCGCCTGTAATTCTTTCGTATCATGCATAGTTGCCTTCCTTGTTTGCACAACGATATCAACACTCCCTTTTCTCTCCTCACGGTCTTTGTTCTTCAAGTGGATGATGTGGTTGCTCTCTGAGAGGTACAGTAGGAGATGACACCAATTTTTTGTGAACAGGGATAAGAGGAGCTGCTAAAGAACTGGAGCAGAAGGACAGACCGTTCTTCAGACCAGATGATGTTCCAGAGCATAGCGGGTGGCGGCACTGCGCGAGATGACTCCAATTTTGCCATAGATCGACGTGAGGTGTGTATTGACGGTCCTTGGACTAATCATCAACTGTTGAGCCACCTGTTCATTGGTCAACCCTTGTGCCACCCGACACAACACCTCCAGCTCCCGTGCTGTCAGCACTGCATGATCCGTCGATGCACGAAACCATTGCTTCACCAATTTCCCCTCGCCAATAAGGTAGGAAGGAAATAGAGTATGTTTCAAGAGGCAGATTCATGATGATTAGAAAGTATGTACGAGATGTTCGTCGTCTGCTTATGTGTACTCTGATAGGAGAGACAAAATTCGATGAGATTCTCGATGGCTTGCGGAGATGTGAAAGGAATAATGCAAGTAGTACTCGTACTACGTTGCTCAATACTGAATCCTTCACCTTCAATGCTGGCGATGATTTCCACATAACCTATGCCATAGACTGTACGTTTATCAAGAAATGTTTGTTGATCAGAAGCTGGGACAGATGGGAGAGATTGAGCATAATTTGGTGCAAAGATCGACTTATTTGATCTCCTTTCTGGATGAAGGATACTGATTTGCAGATAAATTTGGTGGGTGGGTTACTGATTTTCAGAGCAGGAGCTTAAGTGAGCTCATCTGTCAACCTCTTGCTGCGAACCATCCAGCGTATAAATTCGAGACGCCGCTGATCTGCCAGGGTAGTCTGCTCCTCTCGCTCTTTGTAATCTCTACAGAATTGACATAATCGATCCACCTCGCTCTCTGCAAACTCAGCGGCGAGCAATATCTCGAGATCTTCTTTGTGTTCCATAACGTCTCTCCCTCTGCGTTTGTGATTCTCAAGGTAGTAAAAACAACCTACTGATGAGGAAAGGATACTTGAGGGAGATGAGGGTGTCGTGCCCTTCAAAGCGTATTTTTTCTACGGTCGTAAGCGAACATTTAGCTTCCATACTCGGACTCTTATACTACTAGGCCTGATTAATGAAGCCTTTTTTCAGCATGCTCACGCTATTTGATTACTCTTTGGTTGAGCACATGCAGATGCTGAATGCCTTCCTCGTTCAACATATATTCATAGGCTGTACGGCTTGGTACAATAGATTTCCCTTCCATACGCCGGAAGCCCAATTTTCTGACCAGGTTATCGCCCTCTTCAGTAGAGGTGACAGTATAAATGCGGGTGATCTGGTAACCATTTGCTATAAGATTAGTGAGGAGATCGATGGTGTGAGATACCAGAATGCCAGCATAGAAGTGCCGTGCGTGAGTGGGTAGGCTGGGATCAACAGCAATAACATCAATATAGATGCTGAATGGTACCAACCGCACAAACGGTTCCACTTCATTCAGGGTAATATCACGCTCAATTTTACGACCTGTCAACAGCTCATCGAGGAAGTTTTCAGGCAAGCGGAACATTGATATGTAACCGATAACACGACTATCTACTTTGAGCGAGTGAAAGGTGGAATCAGACTTCTGCTGGAAGGCAATTCGTTCTGGCAACGAAGTGATAAAGTCGCTCCCGAAACAATGAATGCCGATATTCATTTCCTCCAATTGATCAGCTGGAGTTGATTTAGAGAAGACGACCTTATCATACTGCTCGAAGAGCATATTCATGGATTTGGCAATAGCATCAATATCCCTTCTGGGATAAACCCCCTGTTTCATTCCAGGCATTACGACTTTTGGAATGAAGCCCTCATTCACCTGGCGAAAAAACATAGCTTTTGATAAACCAAGTGTAGCCTGAGCCTCACTTGCAGTATAAAAATGCTCATTCATCATTATTATCCTAACTCTATGTCGTTGAGAACATATAACACCAATGAGAAAGGTAGAGTTCTAACAGGATGTTGAAGAAAGCCTGTACTCATCCCCATCTCTATATGCAACTATATCATACTCTTTAAACTCAATATACTTTTTTTATCATAATAATCTAATTGAGACTACTATACCCAAGTGCGACTTTGGAAGAGTCATCTTTGAAAGTCGCGGTGAAGATGCCGACGAAAACGTTGTTGGAAGGCTTGCAGTCGCTGAAGACCTCCTCTATCGAGTAAATACTCGTAGGCGATGCGGCCTGGAACTATTGATTTTCCCTCGATTCGCTGAAAACCTATTTTTTCAGCTAACCTCTGTCCCTCCTTCATTGTAGTGACCGTGTAGATGCAGGTGATTTGGTAATCATTTGCGAGCAAATTGTGGATGAGATCTATAAAGTGAAAAACTGTGATACCTGCATATAGTCGCCTCAAATGAAGGGGCAGAGTGCAATCTACTGCGATGACATCGATATAGATGTTAAATGGTACTAACCTCCCAAAGGGAAGCACATCTCTTACTGTGATTTCTGACTCGATTCTTCGACCAGTCAAAAGAGCCTCAAGAAAGTCCTCGGGAAAGCAGAACATCGAAATGTATCCTACTACTTTTCCATGAACTTTGAGTGAATGGAAGGTAAACTCACATTTTTGCTGAAAGGCAATACGATCTGCTAAAGGGATTATGAACTCACGACCGAAGCAACCAATGCCAATGTTCATTTCCTCTACTTGATCGGCCGGTGTGGATCGGGAGAAGACAAAATCTTCTACCTTGGTAGTGATCGATAAGGCCAGAGCGTCAATATCACGTTTAGGGTAGACTCCTTGAGTCATTCCAGGCAACACCACTTTGGGTATGAGCCCTTGCTTGACCTTGAGAAAAAACATTGATTTAGAAAGCCCAAGCTTGCCGCGAGCTTCACTTGCCGTGTAGTATTGACGACTCATGAGTCCTCCTTCAGTTATTTAGATGATACTATACCATATTTTTGATATTATGTACACTAAGAAGATTTCTTGATACTAATAGAAGTTGTAGGAATTAGTATTGACAAAACGATATTCTTAGTATATATAATACTTATCACAATGCTTAGTACTTAGTAAACCTATGGAACTTTTGGAACTCTTAGCTGCTTATCCTTTACAGATGGTGCGAATCTGAATTCGAGGAAGGACACGGACTTGACGCAGAGAAAACTGCGCGTCGGCCTTATCTTTGGAGGCCGTTCTAGCGAGCACGAAGTTTCACTCAACTCAGCTATCTCGGTAATGAACCACCTTGATAATGACAAGTATGAGGTTTTCCCTATCGGCATTACCAAAGAAGGGGCCTGGTTGCCTGATGTAGCCCCGGCTAAGCTCATCGCTACTGAACAATGTATTACTAACGAGTCGGATTTGAAGAGCATGGCTATGCCTGTGCTGTCAAAGAGCTCCAATGGTCGTCAAGCTATTCCCACAGAAAATAACGCATGGTTGTCCTCCAATGAAGTACTGGATGTTGCTTTTCCAGTTATTCATGGAAGCTATGGTGAGGATGGTACTTTACAGGGGCTGCTAGATATGGCGAATGTGCCATATGTAGGTTGTGGCGTGTTAGGTGCTGCTCTAGGTATGGACAAGGAGAAGATGAAGATGATCTTCCGTGCCGCAGCATTACCCATCGTTGACTTCATGGCATGTCGTCGTTATGAATGGGAACGCTCTCCCGACATGATTTTGGACGCCATCGAGCGGCGATTCAGCTATCCATGTTTTGTCAAACCTGCCAATTCGGGGTCCAGCATCGGTGTAAGTAAGGCTTACAGCCGGAATGAATTGGAAGCTGTGATGCAGATAGCGGCGGAATATGATAGCAAGATCATTATTGAGCGCGCTATTAACTGCCGCGAGCTGGAATGCTCAGTATTAGGGAACGATGAACCTGGGGCCTCGGTGGTTGGTGAGGTTATCGTTAATAGCGAATTCTATGACTATCAGGCCAAATATATGAACCAGGATTCATATACTGTTGTTCCGGCTGATATTCCACAAAAGATAGCAGAAGAAATTCGTTACCTGGCCATTCAGGCCTTTCTTGCTCTAGACCTTAGTGGGCTTGCTCGAGTTGATTTCTTTCTAGAGAAGGAGACGAACCAGATTTACATCAATGAAGTTAACACCTTACCAAGCTTTACCCCTCAATGTATGTATCCAAAACTGTGCGAAGCAAGTGGCCTTTCGTATCCACATTTGCTGGATCGGTTGATTGAACTGGCGATGGAGCGCCATGCGAACCGTCAGCGCAACCGAACAAGTTTGTAATAGTTTTCCGCCACTCCAAATTAGGGCTCTAGATTGCTCAAGGGGGATAAGTACGCTTTTTTGCAAGAGAGTCGACTAGTTCATCCATGGAGGGATATCTAATGATAACACAACTGAGATCATTCTCGACTGCAATTCTTCCAGCGCCGACTTCCATCTATGATAGGGATAGCAGTAATGGGGTTGGGACAGAGATTCTGGAAGATATGCAACTTGTAACACACCTCCTTAGCCTTGGTCAACTGTTATGCGAACAATCGCAGGGTGCGGTAATGCGCCTCCGTCAGGAAGTGAAGCTGATTACAGGTGGACGTGCCGAGCTATTATTTGGTCGTCACCTATCAGCGAAGCGAGTTCAGTTGCCCCCAACTACACTGATCACACTGCCCATTCAATTTGGGCATGTTGTCTATGGAGCATTATGTATAGCGTTCGATCCTATTCATACCGAGCAGCCTGCAATTCCTCTCCCTGTCGCTCAACTCTTAGCTCAGGCGTGTAGTTGGCTTTTGTACACAATTGAGCAATCAACGTTCTTGCAGGGACAATGCCAACAACTTGATTATCAGGTGAATGGGCCGTTGACCAAGCGCGAGCGGGAAGTCTTGATACTCATGTGCCGGGGCCACAATCAGGAGATGATTGCCGATATGCTATGTATTTCACCGGCGACTGTAGGCAAGCATCGACAGCATATCTACGAGCAATTAGGGGTCCATTGTGAACGTGATGCACTCCTAGCAGCATATCATACCGGCCTCTTCTCGGTAATTGAGGAAGATGCATCTTAGCAAGTACCTTACGCCTTTTTGCGCAAATCACTGGAATTTGTTTTGCAACAAGGCAAAAAGAGTGCCCTTGGAAAAGTAGAAAAAGTACTGTTGATAAGGCAAGACAAGCTAGCATTCCTGGCGTATTCTTGCTGCTAATATCAAACCTTCTATCTTGGAGCTGCCTACATGAGTAACGACTTGATTGCTCGACCCGTTGATACTTCTACTCTAGTGGAATTGCTGCGTTATAGAGCATTACATCAGACAGACCGTCATGCCTATACTTTCTTGCGTCAAGGGGAAGTAGAGGAAGCACGGTTCACCTATGGGGAATTAGATCAACGGGCGCGTGCTATTGGCACGCTGCTCCAGTATAAAGGGGCTACTGGCAAACCAGTGCTTTTGCTTCATCCTCCAAGCCTGGAATATATTGCCGGGTTCTTTGGTTGTTTGTATGCTGGCGCAATCGCTGTTCCTGCCTATCCACCCTATTCTGTACGAACGATGCCGCGTATCCAGGCTATTGTAGCTGATACACAGGCGAGTATAGGGCTTACCACACTGGATACACTTTCTGACTTGCAACGCTGTTTCGCTCATATTCCAGAACTCAAAGCTCTGGAATGGATAGCTACCGATACTATTCCAGGATACCTGGCGGATGAATGGCAGCAGCCCGAGGTTACGGGTAGTATGATAGCATTTCTCCAGTACACATCGGGTTCCACGACTCTGCCCAAAGGTGTTATGGTTTCTCACAGCAACCTGCTCCATAATTTAGGAATGATACAAAAGGCTTCTGAACAGAGGCCGAGCAGTCATATGGTGAGCTGGGCACCACCATATCACGATATGGGAATCATTGCAGGTATATTATCTCCTCTTCATATCGGCTATCCCGCCACGCTCATGTCCCCGTTAGCTTTCTTACAAAGGCCCTTTCGGTGGCTGCACGCCATCTCCCGCCTCAGAGCAACTATGAGTGTTGCACCGAATTTTGCCTACGATCTATGCACACGCAAGGTTACTGCTGAGCAGCGTGCGATGCTTGATCTGAGTAGCTGGCAAGTGGCTGCGAATGGTGCCGAGCCTATCCGTGATGAGACGCTGAACCGATTTGTAGAGGTCTTTGGAGCTTGTGGTTTCCGCCGGGAGGCCTTTTTTGGAGCCTATGGACTTGCAGAGGCGACGCTCATCTCTGCAACTAGTACAAGGACTGATCCAGCGGTGGTCCGAGCATTTCAAGGAGCGGCAATTGAGCATAATTGGGCAATTAGCGCTACGAAAGAAGATGAGGATGCTCGGAAACTCATAGGATATGAGTTGATGTCGCCAGATCAACGAGTACTCATCGTCAATCCCGAAACGGTGACCACGTGTGCAACTGGCGAGATAGGAGAGGTTTGGATTGCAGGTCCTAGCGTTACTCAAGGATACTGGAACAAAGCAGAGGAGACTGAGAGTACCTTCCAGGCATACCTGGTAGACACGGGAGAAGGACCATTTCTGCGCACTGGAGATATGGGGTTTTTTCAGGATGATGTGCTGTTCGTAACAGGTCGGCACAAAGACCTGATTATCATCTATGGTCGTAACTACTATCCTCAGGATATTGAGTGCACAGTTGAGCACTCTCATTCTGCAATTCGGGTAGGATGCTGTGTGGCATTTTCAATCGAAGTTGATGCTAAAGAGCAACTTGTGATTCTGGCTGAAATAGACCCCCATTACCGGCCTGTTTCGAGGGGAACAGAGGAAAAACGAGATGCTCAACTCCATAGTAAGTTGCTAGATGGGCAGGTGGTGGTTATGGCAATCCGGCAGGCGGTGTTCGAGCAGCATGAATTGCAAGTATATCAGGTGATGTTGCTCAAAGCTGGCGACGTGCTTAAAACATCAAGCGGTAAGATTCAGCGGCGAGCCTGTCGGGCAAGCTTTTTGAGCGGCAAGCTGAGTGCATGGGATGAATAGATCAATGAAAGTGCAGCATTCTGAAGATACTAACCTCCTCACGTCTTCCATTTCGGTGGGCGAGCAAGAATATACTGTAGAGGCTATTCAGGCATGGCTCACGGTAAAGCTTGCTGAATACCTGCAGGTAGAGGTCAGCGACGTAGATATTCGTGAACCTTTTGCAAACTACGGCTTAGAGTCGGTAGATGCGGTGGGATTGTCCGGTGAACTTGAGGAGTGGGTGGGACGCGAGCTTACACCTACCCTGCTCTATGATTATCCCAGTATCGAGAGCTTGAGTAAATATCTTGTGGCGGGTCAGGGTGTATCTAAGTTGCAAGATTATGCGCAACCAGAGGTTACTACGGAGCCAATTGCTATCATTGGTATGAGTTGTCGCTTTCCTGGAGGTGCCAATACTCCCGAGGCTTTTTGGCAATTGCTTAGAAGCGGTAGAGATGCTATTTCCGAGATTCCCTCGGAGCGATGGGATATCGATGCCTACTATGATCCTGAGCCGGATACTCCTGGAAAGATGTACACCCGCTATGGTGGATTTTTGCAAGACATTAGCAAGTTTGATGCACAATTTTTCGGTATTTCTCCTCGTGAAGCTGTGAGAATGGATCCCCAGCAGCGATTGCTTGTGGAGGTAGCGTGGGAGGCCTTTGAACATGCCGGTCAAGCACTAGAGAGGCTAGCAGGTAGTTCGACAGGAGTATTCATAGGGATGATGAACAATTCCGAGTACTCCCAGCTTCAGGTGAAATATGATGATTTTACCTACGACGATCCCTATTTTGGAATGGGTAGTTCCTCGAGCATCGCCTCTGGTCGGCTCTCTTATTTATTTGATCTCCATGGACCAACGCTGACTGTGGATACCGCCTGCTCGTCATCACTGGTCTCATGGCGAGTGATGGCTGCTGCAAAACATTTGATGCAGCCGCTGATGGCTTTGCGCTCGGCGAGGGCTGTGGCATGGTCGTACTCAAGCGTCTCTCCGATGCAATTGCGGGCCAGGATAAGATACTGGCGGTGATCCGTGGTACAGCTGTAAATCAAGATGGTCGTAGTAATGGAATTACCGCACCTAATAAGCTAGCGCAGCAGGCCGTTATTTGCAGAGCATTAGCAAAGGCGGGAATAGAACCTCATCGAGTAAGCTATGTTGAAGCACATGGTTCAGGGACAGCCCTTGGTGATCCCATCGAGGTGGAAGCCCTTGTAGCGGCATTAGGTGAAGGTCGATCGCAGGATCAGCCGCTGTTGGTTGGGGCTGTAAAGACCAACATTGGCCACCTGGCAGGAGCAGCTGGAATAGCAGGCCTGATTAAAACGGTGCTTGCTCTGCAACATAAAGAGATTCCACCTCACCTGCACTTGAAGGATTTGAACCCTCATATTTCCTGGGAGCAGATGCCTGTGGCGATTCCTACCCAGCTCAAATCCTGGCCTTCGCAAGGCCAAAAGCGTATTGCGGGAGTGAGCTCATTTGGCTGGTCAGGAACGAACGCACATATTGTTCTGGAAGAGGCTCCATTTATCGAGAAGTCTGGAACCTCCAGGCCCTATCAGCTATTGTCGCTTTCTGCCAAATCAGATACTGCTCTCGAAAAGGCAACAGATGATCTGGTGACCTATTTGAAGCAACATCCGCATGAAAGCCTTGCGGATATTCTTTACACCTATCATGTGGGTCGAAATACCTTCAGTTCCCGCAGAATGCTGATTTGCACTGATCTAGATGATGCTGTAGCCGCGCTTGAAACACGAGATCCGCAGAGAATTTTGACAGGCACTACCGGGAGAGAACATCATGCGGTTACATTCCTGTTTCCAGGGTTGGGCGATCACTACGTGAACATGGCGAAGCAGCTGTACCAGCTTGAGCCTACGTTTCGTGAGCACGTAGACCGCTGCTGCGCGTTGCTTAAACCCTACCTGGAACTCGATTTGCGAGACGTGTGGTATCCAAATCGAAATGGCGGAGATGCGCAAAAACTGAGTGCTTCGCTCTCTCAACAAAGTATTGATTTACGGGCGTTGCTGGGACGTGGTCAAGGTCAAGTTGAACAAACGCAAGCATACACTCTACATCAGACTGCGCTAGCTCAACCTGCGCTCTTTGTAATTGAGTATGCCCTTGCGCAATTGTGGATATCCTGGGGAGTGCTCCCGCAGGCTATGATTGGCTATAGCTTGGGCGAGTATGTGGCGGCGTGCCTGGCTGGAGTAATGTCACTGGAGGATGCATTGGCACTCGTAGCTAGAAGAGCTCAGATGATCCAGGAACTTCCTGAAGGGGCTATGCTGGCTGTTGCTCTGACAGAACAGGAGGTGCAGCCGCTCCTGGGAACCGAGCTTTCGCTTTCAGCAGTCAATGGAGCCAGAACCTGTGTGGTCGCTGGTTCGATGAATGCTGTGAATGACTTGGAGCAACACCTTATTGCAGGTGGAGTGGCTTGTCGACGCCTACAAACATCACATGCGTTTCATTCGACCATGATGGAACCGCTCGAAGCGTCCTTTGCTGAGCTGGTGAAAACGGTCAGGTTGAATCCTCCTCGGGTGCCGTATGTGTCCAACGTCACTGGAACATGGATAACAGCAAGGCAGGCGATGGACCCGCAATACTGGGTGAAGCATTTGCGACAGACTGTACGCTTTGCTGATGGCATTGAGGAAATCTTGCAGAAACCAGATGGAGTACTCCTGGAGGTAGGACCTGGACGATCGCTGGGCAGCTTAGTATTACAGCATTCGATGAGCAGGAAGGTTAGGCAACTAACAGTGCTCCCGTCCCTTCGATACGCTTATGAAGAGCAATCGGATCTGGCATTCCTGCTCAAAGCCCTTGGGCAGCTCTGGCTAGACGGGGTGCAGGTGAATTGGGAAGGGTTTTATGCAAATGAGCGGCGTCAGCGTCTCAATCTCCCAATGTATCCATTTGAAGGTCAGCATTATTGGATAGAAGTGAAGAAACAGGGCCTGCCAATCTCGTCGCAAGTGGTACCAGATGGCGAAGGGCGAACACTTCGTTCTGCCTCCTCTATAGGAGGTAATCCTACTAGACTACAGGGCAATGGCATCCTTAGTCAGAAAAAACTCGACCTTGTGGAATGGTTCCACGTTCCCGTTTGGAAGCAATCTCGACCATTTCTTGCATCCGACCTCTATGAACTTGCAGAGCAGAAGCGGTGCTGGTTGGTATTTGCCGATGACTGTGGAGTAGGCAGTCGACTGGTGGAGTGTCTAGAGGAGCAGGGTCAAGATGTCACGACCGTGGTTGCAGGTGATGCGTTTCGTCGGGTTCATGATGGAGTTTATAGCGTCAACCCTCAAACGAGCGATGACTACGAAGCTTTGATGAAGCATCTGCATCTCGTGAATAAGGTACCGCAGCACATTGTTCATCTATGGAATGTGACGCGAAGCAACTCACTGCTTCCCGAAATTGAAGGATGTGCACAAGAGGTATGCTTACAAACCTCGCAATATTTGGGCTTTTACAGCTTGCTGTTCCTGGCTCAGGCGCTTGGAACCGCTCATGAACGGACTCCCCTGCAACTCATGATGGTATCCAACAACATGCAAGATGTAGTGGGAGGCGAAGGTCTATGCCCTCAGAAGACTACAATTTTGGGGCCATGTAAAGTCCTTCCTAAGGAATATTTGAACATTAGCTGTCGCAGCATTGATGTTGTGCTTCCCGAAGCGGGTACGAAACAAAGTGAGAAGCTGATAGAGCAGCTTTTAGTGGAGCTGCGAGCTAAGACATCTGAAAGTGTGATTGCCTATCGTGGGAATCATCGTTGGGCGCAGTCTTTCGAAGCGGTGCCACTTGAGAAGAATGGGAAGGGTATAGAGTCTTTAAGAGAAAAGGGAACCTATCTGATCACTGGTGGTTTAGGTGGAATCGGCTTCGCATTGGCAGAATACCTGGCAAAAACTGTGCAAGCTCGGCTGGTGCTGGTAGGGCGCTCGGCATTACCCTTACGTGAGGAGTGGGTGCAGTGGTTAGAGGAGCATGATGTTGAGGATGTAATGAGCAGAAAGATCAGGAAGATCTGGGCATTGGAAGAACTAGGGGCCGAGGTGCTCATTGCTAGGGCAGATGTTTCTCACCTGGAAGATATGCGGGCGGTACTAGCGCAGACATATGAGCGATTTGGCAAGATTTCTGGAGTGATTCACGCGGCAGGTATTCCAGGTGAGGGGTTAATGCAACTCAAAACCCCTGAAATGGTAGAGCGCGTTTTTGCACCCAAGGTTCAAGGAACGCTCGTGCTGGCAGCGCTATTGAAAGATGAGCCGCTGGATTTCATCACCTTCTATTCCTCAAGCAATGCCATTACAGGGGGACTGGGCGAAGTAGATTATTGTGCAGCCAATGCGTTTCTAGATGCTTTTGCTCTTTATGCACGCTCGCAATATAGCATTCCTGCAATGTCTATTAATTGGGGACCATGGCAGTGGGATGCCTGGCAAGGAATGTTATTTGCCTCGCATCCAGAGATAGCTGCTAGAATTCAGCAGATACGAGAAACATGTGGAGTGACATTTCAGGAGGGTGAAGAGGCATTCCATCGAGTGTTATCTAACTCCCTGGCTCGAGTCCTCGTCTTACCCCAAGGACTGCAGGCTAGCTTTGAGCAAGCAGTAGCTCTCTCCTCACTCAGTTTCCTGGAAAATATTGATGAAGCTCGTCCAGCAAAACCCTTATATACACGGCCTAATTTAAGGAATATCTATGTAGCTCCTCGCAATGAAGATGAGCAAAAGATTGCTGAAATTTGGCAAGAGGCGCTGGGTATTGAGCGCGTAGGGATTCACGATCATTTCTTTGAACTAGGTGGCAATTCTTTAGTTGGGATGCTCATTGTTTCACGCCTGCAAAAAGAATTCCAGGTGCAGCTCTCTGCGGCCAGCCTTTTTGAAGGTCCAACCATTAGTTCGCTGCTGGAATTGATAAAGCCAAATCGACAGGAGATATTAGTGCTGGAGCAGAACAGCGCCCGTGGCAAACTGCGTCGCGAGCGACTCAGAAAACAGAAGCATAATATGCAGACAGTAGGAGAGGAATGCTGATTATGGGTGATTTTCCGCTGCGCGGCCTAGAGGATAGTGGTGCAGATATTGCTATTATTGGTATGTCCGGTCGTTTCCCAGGAGCCAGAAATATAGATGAGTTTTGGCAGAATCTGTGCAATGGTGTGGAATCGATCACGCGGTTTACTGATGAAGAACTGCTTCAGGCAGGAGTGGATCCATCTCTATTAAGCGATCCAAACTATGTCAAGGCAGGAGCCATTCTAGAAGACATCGATAAATTTGATGCGGCCTTCTTTGGATTTACACCTAAAGAGGCGCAGATTCTGGACCCCCAGCATCGTCTGTTCATCGAAACGGTTTGGAATGCTCTTGAGAGCGCAGGCTATAACCCTGAGACGTACAAAGGGTCAATTGGACTGTACGCTGGCTCGGGGCTCAGCACGTATTTTCTCAACAATCTGTATTCCAATACAGATGTGATGGATGCGGCAGGCATTATGCAAGTGGCGCTGGGAAATGATAAAGATTCGCTCACCACGCGAGTTGCCTACCTGCTCGATTTGACCGGTCCATGTTATACAGTCCAAACCTATTGCTCGACCTCGTTGGTGGCCACCAGCATTGCTTGTTCAAGTCTGCTCAATGGCGAATGCGATATGGCCCTGGCAGGTGGTGTGCTAGTCTCAGTACCTCAAAAAGCAGGGTATTACTATCAAGAGGGTGGCATTGCATCGCCCGATGCACGCTGCCGGGCCTTTGATGCGAAAGCAAAGGGATCGCCACTTGGGAATGGAGTAGCCGTTGTGGTCTTGAAGCGGCTGGAAGATGCGATAGCGGATGGGGATACAATCCACGCAGTTATGAAAGGATCGGCTATCAATAATGATGGTTCTTTGAAGGTTGGTTACACTGCCCCGGGTATTCGAGGTCAGGCAGGGGTTATCGTGGAGGCTCTAGCCAATGCTGGAGTAGAGGCTGAAAGCATTGGTTACATCGAAGCCCATGGAACCGGTACGCCATTAGGTGATGCCGCTGAATTGACCGCGCTTGTCAAATCGTTTAGTGAAGGCACTGACAAAAAAGGTTTCTGCGCGATTGGGTCTGCGAAAACTAATGTAGGACACCTGGATCGAGCAGCGGGCGTCACAGGTTTAATCAAAACTGTTCTCACACTCAAACATGGGCTGATTCCTCCCAGCATCAACTACGAGGAACCCAATCCACAGATCAATCTTCAGGATAGCCCGTTCTATGTCAACACGAAGCTAATGGAATGGCAGTCAGGTGGTAGACCTCGCCGTGCCGGAGTAAGCGCCTTTGGTATAGGTGGTACGAATGCGCATGTTATTCTTGAAGAGCCTCCTGCCCTGAAATTTTCTATCGCTTCAAGAAAGCATAAATTGCTTCTGCTTTCCGCACGAACTGAGCCTGCTCTTGAGATGGCGACTGCCAATTTGCGTGCTTATTTGCAGCAGCACGAGGAAGCTAACCTCGCGGATGCAGCTTATACATTGCAGGTGGGGCGCAAAGCGTTCGAGCATCGACGAATGGTAGTGTGTCGTGATCACGAAGATGCTTTAAAAGCCCTGGAAACGCTAGATGCTCCACGAGTTGCGAGTAGCAAACAGGTCATAACAGACCGGCCGGTGGCCTTCTTATTTCCAGGCGTAGGCGAGCAGTATGTGGGGATGGCGCAGGAGTTGTATGAACAGGAACCGATCTTTCGTAAGGCCGTCGATCAGTGCTGTAGCGTGCTCAAAACGCGGCTGGGGCTAACAACTGAAACAGACAGCAATAGCGCAGCCAGCAGTGTTCGTGATCGAGTATGCTTTAGCGCAATTGCTGATGGCATGGGGTATTCGTCCGCAGGCCATGCTTGGCTATAGCCTGGGCGAGTATGTGGCGGCCTGTCTAGCAGGCGTCTTCTCCCTAGAAGAAGCTCTGATGCTAGTGGCTCGACGTGCCCAGTTGATTGCTGAGCGGCCAGGCGGAGCTATGTTGGCCGTTGCCTTATCGGAAGAAGCTGCGCAACCATATCTCAGTGAACAGTCCAACCTGGCAATTATTAATGGAATGACAACCTGCGTACTTGCAGGTCCGATAGAGGCGATTGAGCAACTGGAAAAGCGCTTGAGCGAACAGGAGATCGTAGCACGGCGTGTAGAGACGACGCATGCATTTCATTCCTCGATGTTAGAACCCATGTGTGAGGCGGTAAGCGAGTTGGTGCGCAGTATTGAGCTGCGTTCACCACAGATTCCTTATATCTCCAATGTGACAGGAACATGGATCACAGCCGAGCAGGCAACCGATCCGGCATATTGGGCGGCGCACATGTGTCAAACGGTACGCTTCGCTGATGGAATCAAGCACATGCTAGAGGAGAGCGAATGTGCCCTGATGGAAGTGGGTCCAGGTCAATCGTTAAGCGCATTTGTCAAGCAACATCCGGCTTGCAGCAGCGAGCGGCTCTCGCTGGTGGTGTCGGCTCTGCCATCGGTCTATGAGCGACAGTCGGAACAGGCATGTTTGCTTACTGCCTTGGGAAAGTTATGGTTAGCAGGAGTAGCTGTCGACTGGGCGGGATTTTATGGAAAGGAACAGCGGCAGCGGGTGGCTTTGCCCACCTATCCCTTTGAGCGTCAACGTTACTGGATCGATTCGCCTCATAAGCAAGCTTTAAAGGAATTGGCACCTCCACATGCGAGTAAGAAAGCTGACATGGCCGATTGGTTCTATCAGCCGACGTGGAAAGCAGTGCCGCTGATAGACTCTAGCTCATCTAATGTACTGAAAGCTGACTTCCCGTATCTGGTCTTCCTGGATAGCTGCGGCCTTGGTTCCCAAGTTATTGAGCGCCTGACACAAGAAGGTCACCGCGTTGTTTGCGTGCAAGCAGGAGATAACTTCTCTCAGCTTGGGGACGCTCATTTTACTCTACGGCCAGGGGAGCCTGCTGACTATCAAGCTTTATGCAAGGCATTGAGCAGCTCGGGACGAATGCCTGGAAATATCCTCCACTTATGGAGCCTGACTGCATCTGGTGAGACCGTAACAGGTCCTGATTCATTCAGGATGATGCAAGAGAGAGGCTTTTATAGCCTGCTGTTCCTGGCACAGGCCCTTGGAGCCGAGATACATAATGAGCCAGTACAGATCATAGCAGTTTCCAACCAATTGCAGAATGTGACAGGCCAGGACCAGGTACTGCCAGAGAAGGCACCACTTCTAGGAGCCTGCAAGGTCATATCGCAGGAATACCAGGACATTAAGTGCCGCAGTATCGATCTCTTGGTGACCGAGACCGGTATAGCATTCGAACAGACAATTGTAGACCAACTGCTTGCAGAATGCGGTGCTCTTGATACTGATCTGATTGTGGCTTATCGTGATGATAGGCGCTGGATACAGGCTTACCAGCCTCTTCGGCTAGAAACGCCTCGTCCCGATGCGCCGGTGTTGAGACAGCACGGGGTCTATCTGATCACGGGTGGTCTCGGAGGGGTTGGACTGGTGCTGGCTGAACACCTGGCGAAAATGGTTCAGGCCAAACTGGTTCTGGTGGGCCGTTCAGGCTTACCGTCCCGCGAGGACTGGAACGAGTGGTTGGAGCAGCATGAAGCGACGGAGAGCAACAGCCGTAAGATACAGAGAATCCGAGCATTGGAGGCTCTGGGAGCAGAGGTTCTAGTAGTGCAGGCGGATGTGGCGGATGTATTCCAGATGGAAGCTGGAATTCGCCAGACCTATGAGCGTTTCGGAGCTTTGCATGGAGTCATCCATGCAGCAGGCATCGTGGTAGAAAGCGCCTTTCGCCCGATACAGAACATCGGACGTAGCGAGTGTGAATGGCATTTCCAACCCAAGGTCTATGGCACCTATGCTTTAGCCAGAGTGTTAGCCGGGCGCGAACTGGATTTCTGTGTCTTGTTCTCCTCGCTCTCCTCGGTCCTGGGTGGCCTGGGCTTTGTCGGCTACGCCGCCGCTAATATCTTTCTGGATGCTTTCGCGATCAGACACAATCAGACAGCAATGACTCCATGGATCAGTGTGAACTGGGATACCTGGCAAGTAAGTACAGATAAGCAACAGGGCACAGCCCTTGGAGGAACGGTTCTCGAGTATGCGATGAATGCGCAGGAAGGTGTAGCCGCTTTCGAGCGTATTCTGACTAAGAAGGGGATCGCGAACATCGTCAATTCGACGGGGGATTTACAGGCACGTATCCGCCAATGGATTCTACTGGATGCGCTGGCTCACGCTGATGATACCTGGGAGCAATCCGCTGATTCTAGTAATATAGTGAGCCCAAGGCTTTCCCTTGGAGGCGTTGCCAATCGGAGCGAGTACGAGCAGAAGATCAGGCAGATCTGGCAGCAGGTCTTAGGCCTCGAAGAAGTCGGCCTCTACGAGAATTTCTTTGATTTGGGCGGCAACTCCCTGATCGCTCTGCAAGTGCTTGCTAAGCTCAA
>WNFW01000754.1_pt1 | contig 21169 bp, 18 predicted proteins | sample 5400131 | NCBI WGS metagenome assembly WNFW01 (sample SAMN13153362, study PRJNA577476) | soil metagenome | isolation source: 20 cm soil or saprolite under grassland replicate 1 | place: USA:California | collected 2016-06-15 | reverse complement strand
ACGACGGCTCGATCGGCGCGCATTTTCTGCACCTGCTCCACGGCAAGAAGCCCTCGCCGTCGCATGAACGTGCCATGCACACCTCGCTGAACCTTTACGCGGAGCATGAGTTCAACGCCTCCACCTTCACGGCACGCTCGATCGCCGGCACCGGCGCCGACCTTCATTCCGCCATCACCGGCGCGATCGGCGCGCTACGTGGCCCCAAGCATGGCGGCGCCAATGAGATCGCGTTCGAGGTGCAGAAGCGCTACGGCGACGCGGACGAGGCGGAAGCCGATATCCGCCGCAGGGTCGCTGCCAAAGAGGTCGTCATCGGCTTTGGTCATCCGGTCTATGCGATCGCTGATCCCCGCAACAAGGTCATCAAGGAAGTCGCGCGCCGGCTGAGCTGCGAAGCCGGCAGCGTCAGGATGTTCGAAATCGCCGATCGGATCGAGGCGGTAATGGCCGATGCCAAGAAGATGTTTGCCAATCTCGACTGGTTCAGCGCGGTCTCCTATCACGCCATGGGCGTGCCGACCGCGATGTTCACGCCGCTGTTCGTGATTTCCCGCACCTCCGGATGGGCGGCCCATGTGATCGAACAGCGCATCGACAACAGGATCATCCGCCCTGCCGCCAATTATGTCGGCCCGGAGAATCTGAAATTCGTACCGCTGGAAGAGCGCGGCAACGCCGCGATCTCGACGCGGGCGGCGTAAGGTGACCGCATGACCTACCTCATCGGCGCAACACTGGCCGATCAGCCGGCCGGAGTTCGCTTCCGCGATCTGCTGCGCAAACCCGGCATCCTCCAGATGCCGGGAGCGCACAGTGGCATGGCTGCACTTCAGGCCCGGGATGCCGGCTTCTCGGCGCTCTATCTGTCGGGAGCCGCGATGTCGGCCTCGATGGGACTGCCTGACCTCGGCATCATCACCATCGAGGAGGTATCGTTCTTCATCCGCCAGCTGGCCCGCGCGAGCGGCCTGCCGGTACTGGTCGATGGCGACACCGGCTACGGCGAAGTGCTTAACGTCATGAACATGGTGCGGACATTCGAGGATGCCGGTGCTGCGGCGGTTCATATCGAGGACCAGCGGCTGCCGAAGAAATGCGGCCATCTCAACGACAAGAAGCTCGCCGATGCGCGCGACATGGCCGCGAAGATCGCCGCCGCCGCCAAGGCGCGCCGGCACCTTTATCTCATCGCAAGAACAGATGCCGCCGCCGGCGAAGGCATCGACGGCGCGGTAGCGCGCGCCAAGCTCTATCTCGAAGCCGGCGCCGACGCGATATTTCCGGAGGCCATGACTTCACGCGACATGTTCGAAGAATTCGCAAGGCGCGTCCCCGGCGTCCCGCTGCTGGCGAACATGACGGAGTTCGGCAAGACGCCGTTTTTCACGGCGTCGGAATTCGAGGCGATGGGCTACCGCATGGTGATCTGGCCGGTGTCGTCGCTCCGCATCGCCAACAAGGCGCAGCAAGAGTTATTCGCCGCCATCAAGCGTGACGGCGGCACCCAAAACATGGTCGATCAGATGCAAACCCGCGCCGAATTGTACGCCACGATTGGCCTTCACAGCTATGAAGCCCTGGATGCCTCCATCGTTCAGACCATCGTTCGCGAAGGGATGCCGCAGAGGTGAACCGTATTGATCAGAATGGAATTGATCGAAGATCACGACGCCGATAACTCGCGCACCGATCGACGTATCCATTGTTGACTGAGGTCAGTGTTGACCCTAACTAAGCGCGTCGTGGTTCTTCGGGAAGGTTTCCCGAAGCTAAGAGGGAAGCCGGTGCGGCGTAAGCCAAAGCCGGAGCTGCCCCCGCAACTGTAAGCGGCGAGCCGCTGTCCAATCGTGTCACTGAGGCCTGCAAGGGTTTCGGGAAGGCCGGACAGCAGCATGGACCCGCGAGCCAGGAGACCTGCCTCGGCAACATAAACGTCCTCGGGCGGGGTGTCCCGGTGGTGCGGTTGCGATTCCGCGCGGCTTCCGCGTGCCGGAGTCCAGACGTGTCACTTCGGCCTTTGCCCCCAACTTCTGGGGTTAAGCCATGTCTATCTCTTCCCTCTCTATCTCTTCCTTTGCCGTCGCTTCGCTCGGCACGCCGCGCATCGGCCCGCGTCGCGAACTCAAGATGGCGCTGGAGAGCTATTGGTCCGGCAAATCAGACGAAAAATCCCTGCTTGAAACCGCACGTTCCCTTCGGGCGGCCAACTGGGCCCGCCAGAAGGCGTTGGGCATCACCATTATTCCCTCGAACGATTTCTCCTTCTACGATCAGGTGCTCGACACCAGCGTGATGGTGGGTGCGATTCCCGAAATATATCGTTGGACGGACGGCCCGGTTTCGCTCGCGACCTATTTTGCCATGGCGCGCGGATCGGAAGCGGAAACGGCCGCAGAAGCCTGCGCGCATGGCCATCACCAGCATGGCCTCGGGATGCCGGCGCAGGAAATGACGAAATGGTTCGACACCAATTACCATTACATCGTGCCGGAATTCACTGGGGGGGAGAAGTTCGCGCTGTCATCCTCCAAGCCGATCGATGAATATCGCGAGGCCAAGGCACTCGGCTACCAGACCCGGCCCGTGCTGATCGGGCCCGTGACCTACCTGAAACTCGGCAAAAGCAAGGACACTTCGCTCGATCCCTTATCGCTGCTTCCCGGCTTGCTCCCGGTCTACATCGAAATGCTGCGTCAACTCGCTGCCGAGGGCGCCGAATGGGTGCAGCTCGACGAGCCCTGCCTGGCGCTCGATCTCGACGCGGCGGCTCGCGACGCCCTCCGCCAGACCTATGCGGCGTTTTCACAGGCGTTGCCTGGGTTGAAGATCATGCTGACGAGCTATTTCGGCGGGCTCGGCGACAATCTCAACACCGCGATGTCGCTTCCGGTAGCCGGAATTCACGTCGATCTCGTTCGAGCGCCGAACCAGCTCTCCGACGTCTTGAAGAAGGCGCCGAAGGGATTGGTGCTGTCGCTCGGCATCATCGACGGACGCAATATCTGGCGCGCGAATTTGCCCAAACTGCTCGATCGGCTCGAGCCGGTTGTCGCCAGGCGCGGCGCCAGCGAAATTCAGCTCGCGCCGTCCTGTTCGCTGCTCCATGTTCCCGTCGATCTCGACCAGGAAAACGATCTGGATTCCGACCTGAAGAGCTGGCTCGCCTTCTCGGTTCAAAAAATGAGCGAGCTTGCGACGCTTGGCAAGGCGCTGGCGGGCGGCCGGGAATCCGTCAAAGACATCCTGGCTGCGTCGGCTCAGGCGGCCGCAGCGCGCGAAACCTCACCTAAAGTCCATGATGCGGCGGTGGCGAAGCGGATCGGGGCGGTGACGCCGGCCATGAGCCAGCGCCAGAGCGACTTCGCCGAACGTGCCACGACGCAGCGCGCGCGTTTCAAGCTGCCGGCGTTCCCGACCACGACCATCGGTTCGTTTCCGCAGACGGCGGAAGTGCGAAAGGCGCGGGCTGCGCGAGCCAAGGGAACGATCAGCGATGCCGAGTACAAGAAGTTCCTGCACGAGGAGACGGCGCGGGCGGTGCGATGGCAGGAGGAAATCGGGCTTGACGTCCTTGTCCACGGTGAGTTCGAGCGCAACGACATGGTGCAGTATTTCGGCGAGCAGCTTTCGGGCTTCGCCTTCACCAGTCACGGCTGGGTGCAGAGCTATGGCTCGCGTTGCGTACGCCCGCCGATCCTGTTCGGCGACGTTTCGCGTCCGCGGCCGATGACGGTCGAGTGGTGGCAGTATGCGCAGTCACTCACGGCGAAGCCGGTGAAAGGCATGCTGACGGGCCCCGTCACCATCCTCAACTGGTCGTTCGTGCGCGATGACATCCCGCGCAGCGCATCATGCCGCCAGATCGCGCTCGCGGTCCGCGACGAGGTTTGCGACCTCGAAAAGGCAGGCGCGAAGATGGTCCAGATCGACGAGGCTGCATTGCGGGAAGGATTACCGCTCCGCCGCGCCGAATGGGACGACTACCTGAGTTGGGCCGTCGTCAGCTTCCGGATCTGCGCCTCGGGCGTGAGCGACGAAACCCAGATCCATACCCATATGTGCTACTCGGAATTCAACGATATCATCGACGCGATCGGCGCCATGGATGCCGACGTGATTTCGATCGAGACCTCGCGCTCCCAAATGGAACTTCTTGATGCCTTCAAGACCTACAAATACCCCAACGAGATCGGTCCCGGCGTCTACGACATCCATTCGCCGCGCGTGCCAGGGATCGGCGAGATGACCGACCTCGTCAGGCTTGCACGGCTGCGGCTTGCCGACGAGCAGCTCTGGATCAATCCGGACTGCGGGTTGAAGACGCGCAGGTGGGAAGAAGTGAGGCCCGCGCTGGTCAACATGGTCGCCGCCGCCCGCAAGCTGCGCGCCCAGCCGTAAGCCGGTCGGTTGCATCGATGGCGTCGCGGGATATCAGGGGAAACAGCGGAGACGCCGTCCTTGCCGCGCGCTTCGCCGGCGACAGAGCGCATGCCCGATCGGTCACCGCGTATTCTGTCCTCCCTTCAGAGAGCGAGGCGGCCTTGCGCGCGGCAACCTGATCGAATTTGCTACGGCCTTTTTCGCCACGTTTGCGTGTGCTGCGGACTTCGATTTTTCTTCGCGAATCTCTGTCGCTCGTTGCGCGGCTTTCGGCAAAGGCCGCGCAGGTGTTGAGGGCATTTCATGTAGCGAGGCCTCGGCAACGCCGTCGCTGGCGTAACTAAGCCGGGCGGTAAACGAAACCTCACCGCGACGGATGGTTTACAAATTTCCACGCGGAGATTCGCGGCAATAACCGCCTGGGGGCTTGCAATTTTGCCGCTGCGGACGTGTCCATTGAAACCGAGCGGTCGATCCGCATTCGGGCTTTTTCGTGCGAGATGGTCGCGCCACTGCACGAGACGCCCACCGGTTTGCCGGGGAAATCTTCGAACACGCCCGAACGGCGGCCTGTCACGAAACCCCGAGCGGCTTCATTGCACCGGCATCGGACGCTGGCAGGCGGCCCTAAAAGCTCGACCAGTAACCGTCGATGGCGTGGGCAATAAAAATGCCGGCGCTCATGACGCCAAGGAACGCAAAAACTGCTTCCAACATGGCAAACGATCCTATGATCCAGCCGTCAAATCTAACGGCACGCAACGCTACACAGTCAAAAGAATTTCTTTCGAAGCCCTATCTTCGAAAGTGGGGTGATGCTCTGAGGCAACACGCCTTGATATTATCTCCGTAGAAACCCGGATATCCGCCTGCCTGACCCGGTTATCGCCGTGGCACGTTTGCCGGCGGCGCCTCGGGCATTGTGGCCCCAATCCGAATTTCGCCTATCAGCCGGCGGCCCCGATACCCCATCTGGCCTTTCGCATTTCGGCCAAATGCTTCCTGCAAAACTCGCGATAGATCGAACTGAAGATGATCGCCAACATGACCGAACCCCATTGTTTGATCAGTACGGACGATAGGGTATCCAGGTTTCAGGATGCCTTCGCCGACCCGGCAAAATGGTTTCGTCGAACCGGCCAAATTGTTTCGTGGCTGCGGGCGGACGAAACAAATGCGATCACGATCGGCGGCCCGGACCGTGGGAGGTCTTCCCGTGCTTTCCCCTAACCGAGGGTTCGTTGTCGCGGTCGCTCGCGCAACCTTCCGTTCGGAAGGTATCTGGTTAGGAGCCGTCGCTGACGGGTATCAACGGCGGCTTTTTCATACCTTGAGGACCTGATGAATTATCAAGCGTTCACCAACGACAGTCTCACCATGATGTACCACGGGATCCGCGGGGCGCTCGCCGCCGACGATGCGCTGAGCGAGCTTGGCGAGGAAACCCGGTTTCGCGTTCGGGAGACCCCGGAGTGGAAGACGCATGCCGCCGATCTCGAGACCGAGATGCTCAGGCGCGGAATGATTTTCGAAATCATCGACTGGACGGAAGCTCAGCCTTCGCTGCCCTTCGAGGGATAATGACGTTGTCAGAAGCCGGCTGAAAATTGGCTTGCCTGGTCAGACGGGCTTTTCGTCGTCCGTGACCGGTGACGTGATCACCAGAAACACCAGATCGACCAGACCCGAATTCGAGATCGCGTGTTCCACACCGGGCGGGAGAAAGATGAAATCGTGCTGGCGCACCACATGGTTCTTGCCGGCGATTTCCATCAGCCCTTCGCCTTCGAGCACGTGGTAGATCTGCTCCTGGACCTGATGCTTGTGGCGCGCGACATGGGCCATCGGCTGATACATCGAGATCCGGTAGTCGATGTGACGCGAGCCCGCCGTCTCCGGCATCACCAGGGGTTTCGACAGCGCGCCGCCGAAATGATTGGGAAATTCACGCCAGGGCACCTCAGCGATGTTGCGAATGAAAGCGCCGTGATCTTCTAAAGCCATTGTCGTCTCCTCGCTTTTTACCCCTGACCGACCTGATTCAACAGGTAGTCAACCGCCTCCCGTCCCGCGATCCTCCCAAATACCAGCGCGCGCAGCACCGCAACGGCGTTGGGCGCGGTGCCGTAAAAATGCCCGGTGGTTTCTCCGGCGGCGTAGAGCCCGGGCATCGGGCCGACACTGTCGAGCACTTCCGCTCGTTCGTTGGTCGCAAGGCCGCCGAACGTATAAGCGATCGCGCCAACCAGCGGATAGGCCAGGAATGGCGCTTTCACGAGCGGCTGGGCCCAATTCGATTTTGGCGGCACCAAGCTGTCTGCCGCCGCCAGCCCGTCGCAACGCGTCGCATCGAACCGCGCGGCATCGCCAGTCGCCGCCGCATTGAAGACGTCGACGGTGTTTTTCAGTGCGCCGGCGGGAACGCCGATCAACGCCGCGAGACCCTCGACGGTTTCGGATTGATGGGGCGGTACATCAGACCTGATGGCGCGCTCGTAGCCGGAAATATCGAACAGGCTGCCGTCGAGGATCGCATAGGCGATGCTGTCCGGTCTTTCGAAATGGATGTCGCGGGCGAAGGCTTCCCAGGTCTCGTGGACGAGACCGCCGCCTTCGTCAAAGAACCGCCGGCCGTTCTGATCGACGACGATGCCATAGGGATAGACCAGAACGACCGGGGCCGGCTGATGGCTGCGCGGATCGACCGGCTCGATGTGCATGCCGTTCCAATCGCCCGAAATATCGGCGCCTTGATCCCTGGCGATGCGAATGTCGAAACCGGTTCCGGGGGAGATAAGTCTGAGCGTCTCCGCGCCTGGTCCGAATTGCGCGCGCGTCATTGCAGGATTGCCTTGAAAGCCGCCGGTTGCGAGAACAACCACATCGGCGCCGAGTGTCGTCGTCGCGTCGTCATTCGATCCAACGACGACACCGCCGAAGCTGCCTTTTGCCATCACAAGCCGCCGCACCGGGGACCGATAGCAAATCATCACCCCGGCCCTGGTCGCAGCGTCCGAAAGCCGTTCGACGATCGCCCGTCCGCCTCCGACCGGCTGAATACGGGGCGGGCCGACACTGAGATAGTAGATCGGCGTGATGAATTCGACGCCGTGTGTCTGAAGCCATCCGATAGTCTGGACGGCGTTCTGCGCGAGCGTTCGATAGTAATTCCGATCGGCCAGTCCGCCGGAGGCCATCAGCATATCGTCTTCAAACCCTGCTGCGATCCGGTCGGGCGCGGCGAGCCGCATATAGGCGGGGCTCCAGCGCGTATTGCCGCCGGCTTGGTCTCGAGGCGATTTCTCAAGCAATGTGATTTCGATATCCAAGCCGCGGTCGCGCGCATGCTCGGCCGCCGAAACGGCCGCCGCCAGCCCGGCAGCCCCCTGCCCGACGATCACCAGTTTTTTTGACATTCGGCGCCATCTTGGAAATCACGGCCGAGATCAGGTTACCAAGGCTCCCCCATCGATATAGACGATCGATCCGGTCGCAAAGCCATTCGCCATGAAGCTGAGGATCTGTCGCGCGATATCCTCACCCACGCCGACACGGCCGACAGGCAGGGCAGCCGCGGTCTTGGCCAGCATGTCGCGCCGCGCCTCCTCCGGCATGGCGGCTCGGATCGGCGTGTCGATGATCCCGGGCGAGATGGCATTGACGCGAACCGGCGCCAGTTCAAGCGCGAGAGCCCGTGCAAGCGACTCCAGCGCTCCGTTGGCGGCGCTGACGATGGCCGAATTCGGCCGGGGTCGAATGCTCAGGTAGCCGGAGACCAGCGTCAGCGACCCACCCGGCCGGATTTCCGCCGATTGCGCGACGCGCCAGGCGCCCCAGAACTTGCCCTCCATGGTGGCGCGCACATCTTCCATCGCCACCGTTTTGAACGGACCGCTGCGCAGTTGCGCCGCCGTCACCACGACATGATCGACCGGGCCGCAACTGCGGAACAGTTTCGCAACGCTTTCATCGCTGGTGACATCCGCCGGGATCGCGATCGCGTTCAGCTTCTCCGCAACCGCATCCAGCCGCCCGACGTTTCGAGACGCAACAATGACATCGGCGCCTTCGCGTTTGGCGAGTTCGGCGGTCGAAAGGCCGATACCCGAGGAACCACCGACGACAACGACTTTCTTGCCTGCAAGTAACATGCGCTTTTCCTCGCTGCGATCAGGCGGGCTGATAGCGGCTGCCGATGCCGGCCTTGCTTTGCCCAAGTCCCGGCAGTTCCCAGACACCGGCTCCGGTCGGATTGATGTCGGCGGCGACATCGACGTCGATCAGATAGGGCTTGTTGGCGGCGATGCCCTTGCGAATGGCTTCGCCAAGGTCACCGGCGCGATCGACGCGCACACCTTCGACGCCGCAGGAGCGCGCCATGGCGGCAAAGTCCGGATTGTAGCGTTCGCCTGTGGTTGGATCGTGGAAATCGGTCGCCAGTTCACGGCCGCCGAGATAACCGCGCTGCAGCCCGCGGATCGAGGCATAGGCGTAATTGTTCCAGACCACCCACACTACCGGCAAGTTATACTCCACCGCCGTTCCCAGCACGTTGGCATGCATGAAGAACGCGCCGTCGCCGCACACCGACACGCAGGGACGGTCGGGCGCCGCGAACTTCGCGCCCATCACGCCGGCGACGCCAAACCCCATCGGGCCAAACCCCATCGAGCCGATCAGCGAGTCCGGCCGTTTCGGCTTGCAGAAGCTCAACAGCCAATTGTGGTGCACGCCGATGTCGCTGACGAGGATCGCGTCCTTGGGCAGCGCCTTGTCGATCTCAAGTGCCGCCCGCTGCGGGTTGACCGGCGTGGTATCATCGGAAAATCCGGGCGCGACAAACTTGTCCCATTCCTTGCGATAGCTGTCGATCTCCGCCAGCCATTTCCTGCGGGCATCCGCCTTCCCCGTCAGATCGGCGCGGCGATCCAGTTCGGCATGAATCTGCCGCAGGAACGTGCGCACATCGGCCATCAGGCCGAGCGCGACCGGATAGTTGCGGCCGATCTCCTCGGGATCGATGTCGACATGAATGAGCTTGGTCGGCGGAATGGTGAAGGAATAACCTGATATCCACGAGCTCGAGGTACGATCGTCGAAGCGCATGCCCATCGCCAGCAGCACGTCGGCCTGGCGCGTGGCGTGGTTGGCCTGGTAATGACCGGCGCGCGCGACAAGGCCCAGCGCCAGCGGGTGGCTGCAGTCGATGGCGCCGAGACCGCTTGCGGAAGCCGCCACCGGAATCTGCAGCCGCTCGGCGAGCTCCCGCAATTCCTGCGCGGCGCCGCCGTAGCGCACGCCCTGGCCCACGATCATCACCGGCCGCTCGGCGGCCAGCAGCATATCGACGGCTTTGATCACGCCGTCCGGATCGGCGCCGCAGCGGCTCGAGATATTGCCGTTCCAGCTCCTGGCGTTCGGCGCTTCCTCCGCCGCCGATTCCATGAACACGTCAAAGGGGACATCCAGCACCACCGGTCCCGGGCGGCCCGTCGTCATGGTCTTCCAGGCCTGCCGGATCGCCAACGGCACCATCTCGCCACGCGTCGGCTGAAACACCTTCTTGCAATAGGACCGCACTGTCGACGGAAAATCCGCCTGATGGTGCCGGTACAATTCCTGGAACGCGCCGCGATTGAATTGGCTGGTCGGCACGTTGCCGGTCACCGCCATGAACGGCACCGAGTCGAGAAACGCATTGCCGAGCGAGATCGGCAGATTGGCCGAGCCCGGCCCGCAGGAGGTGAAGGTGGCCGTCGGCCGCCCGGACACACGATAATAAACGTCGGCCATGAAACCGGCGACGCTCTCATGGTGAACCGAGATGGTCTTGAGCTCGTCGGAGCGCTCATACAGCGCGTCGATGAACTGGATATTGCCGTGGCCGCAGAGGCCGAACACCTGCGGCACTTTTTCCTGGATCAGATAGTCGACAATGACCTGGGCACCGTTGAGCATATTGCGTGACATCGAACACTCTCTCCCTCCTGCCCAACGACTTTCCTTCCGCGTCCTGGCGCGCGGTCGCGGCGTGGCGAACCCTATTTCTCATAATACTGTACGTCAATTGCTATTGTGGTATGGTGCAGGGCGGCCGCCAGCGCGGCCTGATGCTATTCATGATGCTATTCTTGGGCGAGGACGGCCTGATAGAATTCGGCTCCGTCCACCTGGAGACCTGACCTGTGAAATCGCGTACCAAGCTGAAGACCAGCGACAAGCCGGCGGCTCCGCGCAAGACGGCGATCGCACGGCTGGTGCAGTCGAGCGAAGCCAACATCGACGATGACGCCGAGGATCGCCGGCGCGGCGGCGTGCAGTCGCTCGGGCGCGCGTTCGCGATCCTCGAAGAAGTCGCGCGTCACCGCGAAGGCATTGGGCTTGCCGAGCTCAGCAAGCTGGTGGGGCTGCATAATTCGACCACGTTCCACCTCGCCAAGACCATGGTGTCGCTCGGCTATATCAGGCAGGAACGGGATTCCAGGCGCTACCGCGTCGGCCGGCCGCTGTTCGCGCTCGCCGCCAGCGCGCTTGACGAAGTCGAAATGGTCAATCTGGCGACGCCGGTGCTGGAGGATCTGTCGCGGGAAACCGGCGAAAGCGGCCATTTTGCGGTGCGAATGGGCGACACCGTCGTCGTCATCGCCCGCACCAGCGGCGCCGGCGCGTTTCAGCTGACCGACCGGGTCGGCGTGGTGCGGCCGGCACATTGCACGGCGCTCGGCAAGATCATCCTGGCTGCACTTCGCCCCGACCAACTGAAGCGGTTCCTCGAACGCGTCGAACTGAAGCCGTCGACCAAAAAATCAATCACCGAACCATCGGTGCTGCTGCGCGAAATCGCCGAGATCAGGCGTAGCGCGATTGCGTTCGACGACGGCGAGTTCAATCCGGAGGTGCGGTGCGTCGCCGTGCCCGTTTACAATTTTACCGGAGAAGTGATCGGCGCGCTCGGCATCTCCGGTCCGATCTGGCGCATGTCTGATCAGGTTCTGCAGGCCCGCGCAAAACTGGTCCGGACCGCCGCCAACCGGTTGTCGGGCGAGTTCGGCGCCCGGGGTGCGGCGAAATCTTCCTGAAGCCTGCCCAACCGGTCTAATCGAATCTGCGGCGGATTTGGCGTTGACAGCGGCCGCCGGGTCCGGAAATATCCTCCAATAATAAAAAATAGCCTCTCACATTCTCGCATACGGAGGCCCGGACGTCGTGACGCGCCCTTGGGAGGAGACCGGAGATGACCCGCTACAGCCGACGTACATTGTTGAAGACCAGCGCCGCTTTTGCCGGCGCCTCGGTGATCGGATTTCCCGCCATCGTCAGCGGCCAGACCGAGAAGATAAAGATCGGTCATCTGACGCCGCTGACCGGCTTTCTCGGCGCGCTCGGCGCCTATGCCCAACTCGGCATTCGCATGGCCGAGGAAGAAATCAACCAGGCCGGCGGCGTCATGGGCCAGCAGCTCGACATCACCTCGGAAGATTCAGTCAATCCCGCGACCGCTGCGACCAAGGCGCAGCGCATGCTCGATCAGGATGGCGTCGCCATGCTGATGGGGCGAGATCAACTCGGCCTCGGCGCTGACCATCATGCAGGTCGCCGAGCGCAACAAGCGGCTGTTCATGCAGATCGGCGCGCGCTCCGACGCGCTGCGCGGCAAGAATTGCAACAAATACACCTTTCATGTCGACATCCCCTCGACGGTGATGGTGAACGCAGTCGGCAAGGCGCTGGTGCGCGACAACATGATGAAGGACAAGAAGTTCTACACGCTGACCGCCGACTACATCTTCGGCCATGATCTCGCGCGGGCGGCAAAGTCCTTCTTCGACGCCAATGGCGGCAAGTTGATCGGCGACGAACTGGTCGCCACCGACGTCACCGATTTCAGCCCCTATCTCCTGAAGATCCGCCAATCCAAACCGGACGTGGTCTGCTCCAACCTCGCCGGCAATCAGGTCACCAACCTGATCAAGCAATATGCCGAATTCGGCCTGCCCTACCCGATCGTCGGCTTCAACCTCAACACCGCGGATGCCTGGGCCGCCGGCGACGGCAATCTGAGCGGCACCTGGCCGACGGTCTGGTATCATACCTCTGATGTTCCGGCGTCCAGGACCTTTGTCGCCAACTTCACCAAGAGGAACGGCAAGCCGCCGGAGAATCATGCCTGGATCGAATATGTCTCCCTGAAAATGATGGCGCAGGCCATGAACGAGACCAGGTCGACCGATACCGACAAGTTGATCGCCCACTTCGAAAAGCAAACCGAGTTCGACATCCTCAAGGGTCGCACGGGATATTTCCGTTCCTGGGATCACCAGTTGATGCAGGAAGCCTATCCGTTCACGGTCAAGGCCAGGGGCCAGGCCAAGGACAAGTGGGACACGCTCGAGCTAGGCGCTGCGATTCCAGGGCCGGGTGACTCGCTGGAAAGCATCGCGCTGACCAAAGAACAAAACCCCTGCGCGATGTAACCGCATTGCCCTTCGCGCCGCCTGCACGGCATCGCGCGCGCCGCGCAGCCGCCTGACCGCCACCTTGGCCGAGGCCGCCTCCGGGACCCACGAATGCAGTTCGGATTCCTGCTTGAACAGGTGGTGAATGGCCTCGTGCTCGGAGGCTATTATCTCTTGATCGCGCTCGGCCTGTCGCTGATCTTCAGCGTCGGCGGCATCGTCAACCTGGCGCATGGCGCGTTCTACGCGCTCGGCGCCTATGCTTCGGTCGAAATCACGAAATATCTGGGCTTCGGTCCGGCCATCGTGCTGTCGCCGGTCGCGGTCGCGATGCTCGGCATCCTCTTTGAACGATTCATATTGCGCCGGTTCTACACCGCCGATCCGATCCTGAGCCTGCTGGTGACCTTCGGCCTTGCGCTGGTCGCCGAGCAGGCAATCCGGATCCTGTGGGGCGCTGCTCCCTTGTCGGCCTCGATACCGCCGGCGTTTCGCGGCTCCGTCATCGTCGGTGACTTCCTGTTTTCGCGCTACCGCCTGCTGATCCTTGCCGTCGTCGCCGCGGTCCTGCTCGGGGTCTGGCTGCTGCTGCACAAGACCTCGTTCGGCCGCGTGGTCCGCGCCGGCATCCAGCGGCCGGATATGGTCGCGGCGCTGGGCATCCGGCTGCAGCCCTACATGACTGCCATCGTCATGCTCGGCGTCGGCATGGCCGCGCTGGGCGGCGCGTTCTTTGCGCCAATCACGATTGTGCATCCGGCCATGGGCGCGGAGATCATCACGGTCGCCTTTGTCGTCGTGGTCATCGGTGGTCTCGGCAGCTTCTGGGGCGTGGTGATCGCGGCGCTGCTGGTCGGCGTGGTGCGCGGCATCACCATTCACTTCGCACCGGCCGCCGGCGAAGCCTCGATCTATCTTCTGATGTTCCTGGTGCTGCTGGTGCGTCCGCGCGGGCTGCTCGGCGAGCGCATCGAGAAGTTCGAATGAAGACCGCCTCATCAGGCGCCAAATACCGGCCGCTGCTGCTGGCGGTGCTCGCGGTCATCGTGCTGCCATTCGCCCTGCAGCTGCTCGGTCTGTCGCTGAACACCGGAACCATCGTGGTGGCGCTCGCCATTGCGGCGATGGGGCTCAATCTGTGCATCGGCTACACCGGCCTGGTGTCGTTCGGTCACGGCACCTGGTTCGGCATCGGCGCCTATGCGGCGGGGCTGATCCAGCTGCACTGGTTTCGCGGCGAGATCTGGCTGCCATTGCTGCTGTCGATGATCGTGGTCGCGGTCACCTCGACGCTGGTCGGCATCATCATCTTGCGGCGCCGCGGTGTCTACTTCTCGCTGCTGACGCTGGCGCTGGCTGCGCTCACCTACACCACCGCGTTCCGCTGGAGCAATTTGACCGGCGGCGAAGACGGCCTCGGCGGGTTGAAGCGCGGCAGCATCGGGCCTTTCGATCTCGATAGTGCGCTCAACTACTACATGGCCGTCGCGGTGCTTTGCCTGGGCGTGCTCTATCTGCTGCTGCGGCTGGTGCGCTCGCCGTTCGGTCATGTGCTGATGGCGATCCGCGAAAACCAGTTGCGCGCCACCTTCCAGGGCTATCCGGTCGAGCGTTACAAGCTCGGCGTTTTTGTCATTTCGGCGGTGGTGACGGGTTTTGCCGGCGCACTGGTCGGATTCCAGAATTATCTGGTTTCCGCCGAAGCGGTCTCGGTGCCGTTTTCCGGCGAGTTGCTGGCGATGGTCGTGATCGGCGGCATGCGCAGCATGCTGGGTCCGGCGCTCGGCGCGCTGTTCTTTATCCTGTTCCGCGAATTGTTTTCGATCTGGACGCCGAATTGGCTGCTCTGGTTCGGGCTGATCTTCGTTGCCTTTGTGTTGTACTCGCCGGGCGGGCTGGTCGGCATCTGGGCTACTTTGAGCAAGCGCTGGTGGCCGGCGCCGGAAGAAGCCGCGGCCATGAGCAAGCGCAGGATCTACGAAGGCTTGCCGCTGCCGGCCTTCCTGATGCCGAAGGCACTCACCGGCACCGTGCTCGAAGTCCACGGCGTCTCCAAGAGTTTCGGCGGTATCCGCGCCGTCAGCAATGCGAGCCTACAGGTCGGCGCCGGCGAGATCCACGCCCTGATCGGGCCCAACGGCGCCGGCAAGACCACGCTGTTCAACCTGATATCTGGCTTGTTCCCGACCGATAGCGGCACCATCAGCCTTGGCGGGCGCGCCATCCAGGGTGTGCCGTCCGACCTCATCTGCCATCAGGGCCTGGCGCGCTCGTTCCAGATCACCAACCTGTTCAAGGGCCTGTCGATCTACGAAAATCTGCGGCTGTCGCTGCAGGCGCAAAGCGACGGGCGATTCAACCTCTGGCGCGATATCGACAATTACGAGAACATCCACAACGAGACCGCGGAGCTGATCAAATTCCTCGGCCTCGAGGGGATCGAGGACATCGAGGGCGGCGAACTGTCCTATGGCGGGCAGCGACTGGTGGACCTTGGCATTGCGCTCGGCTCCAAGCCGCAGGTGCTGTTGCTGGACGAGCCGCTGGCGGGCCTTGCCGCCGCCGAGCGCGAACGGGTTTCGAAACTGGTCCGGAATGTAGCCGCGAACATTCCGGTCTTGATCGTCGAGCACGATGTCGACCGCGTGCTCGGGTTCTCGCAAGCCGTCACCGTGATGAACCAGGGCGAGGTGCTGATGACCGGTACGCCCGACGCCGTGCGCGCCGACCGCCGCGTGCAGGAGATATATACCGGCACCGGCGTCCGCGAAATTGTCCACCATCGCACCGATGAAGCCAGGCAAAGCGGCGCGCAAGTCCTGCGTTTCGAACGCGTCAACACCTTCTACGGCAAGAGCCATATCCTTCACGACGCGACGCTGGATGTGCGCGAAGGCGAAATCGTCGCCCTGCTGGGGCGCAACGGCGCCGGCAAATCGACGCTTTTGAAGGCGCTCGCCGGGCTGGTGCCGCTTTCATCCGGCGCCATCGAGTATGCGGGCGCTGATATCGCGCACCTGCCGGCGCCGGATATCGCCCGCTTGGGAATAGGCTACGTGCCGCAGGGCCGCGGCCTGTTCGCCGGCATGACGGTGCGGGAAAATCTCTCGCTCGGCCGTCTGGCGCGCAAGACCGACGGCAGCCATGGCGTGGTGTGGAACGAGGAGCAGATCCTGCAATATTTCCCCCGCCTCCGGGAGCGGCTGGACGTCGCGGCGGATTATCTGTCCGGCGGCGAACAGCAGATGGTGGCGGTGGCCCGCGCCATGTCGGGCAATGTGAGATTGCTGCTGCTGGACGAGCCCTTCGAGGGGTTGGCGCCGACGGTGATCCTTGAACTGTTCAAAGTGTTCGACCGGCTGCGACAGCAGATGTCCATCGTGATCGTCGAGCACAATCTCGATCTGGTGCTGGCGCTGGCCGACCGCGTGTTCGCGCTCGAGCGTGGCGCGGTCTTTCATCAGGGGCCCGCGGCTCCCCTGCTGACCGACCTCGACTACCGCAAGAAGATATTGTGGCTGTGACGATGCTCTACGGCCCCCGGCTCAATCGATGCTGATGCCGCTTGCCTTGATCAGAACAGCCCATTTCGCGATCTCGCTTTTTACGAAGCCGTCGAGATAGGCCGGTGTCGCACGATCCTGCGAAACGAGCTTCAGTCCGACGCTTTCGAGCTTCTCGCGAATGGCTGGTGTCTTCATCGCCTCGACCATGGCGTGATTGAGCCTCTCGACGATCGCCTGCGGCGTACCCTTGGGCAGGAAGAACGCGTTCCACGTGTAGGCCCGGACCTCGAACCCCTGCTCCATTGCGGTCGGAACGTTCGGCAGCGCCGATGAACGCGTGTCATTCAGCACCGCGATTGCTTTCACGGCGCCGCTGTCGATCTGCGGCTTCGCCGTGGTAACGATGTCGCAGAGGTAGTCGACCCGGCCGCTCGCAAGGTCCTGCATGGCGGGATTGGCGCCCCGGTAGGGGATGTGCACCACATTGTTCAATCCCGTGACCGAGTTCATCAGTGCGCAGCCGAGATGGATGGCCGAGCCGGTGCCGGCAGAGGCGAACTGCATCTTGGCCTCACCTGCCTTGGCGTAAGTGACGAATTCCCTCATCGAATTGACCGGAAGGTCCTTGCGCGCAACCAGCACCAGCGGCGCTTCCAGAAACAGACCGACGCTGACGAAATCCCTGGTCGAATCGTAGGCCGGCTTTTTGTAGAGCGTCTGGTTTTGCGCCTGGGTGCCGACGGTCCCGAGAAGAAATGTGTAGCCGTCGGGCTGGGCTTTCACCACACGGTCGGCGCCATTCATGCCGCCGGCACCGCCGACGTTCTCGACAATGACGGACTGGCCGAGGATCTCGCCCATCCGCTGCGCGAACAGCCGTGCAGGCACATCGTTAGGTCCGCCGGCGGCGAACGGATTGATCATGGTCAGCGCGCGCGTCGGCCATTCATCGGCACCGGCTTGTCCGCCGGCGAATGTGCAAAGGAAAAAAAGGCCGGTGACCAACAATCTTCGCATCGCGCTCTCCACAGATATTACCAGGAAACACGGCAGCTCATGCCACCAGCACGCTTTGGACCTGGTGACGGATCGCTTCTTTCTCCGCATCGGTCGTCGCCGCCGTCAGCGGCAGGTCGATTGCAATGTTGGCCGGCCGTTTCAGCACCACGATCCGGTCGCCGATTTCCAGCGCCTCATTGATCGAATGGGTTATGAAAACGGCGGTCTTGCCGTTTTCCTTGACCAGCCTGACGAATTCGGCGCGAAGCGTTCGTCCTGTCATCTCGTCCAGCGCCGAGAATGGCTCGTCGCACAACAGAATATTGGCGTCGGTCGCAAATGCCCGTGCGATCGACACCCGCTGCCGCATGCCGCCGGACAGCGCGTGCGGATAATCATGTTCGTGACCGCGCAATCCCAGCGTATGCAGCCATCGGGTCGCAGTCGTCAGGCGTTGCTCGGCGGCAATATCGAGCATCTCGAGGCCGAGTTCGACATTCCCGACGGCGGTTCGCCATGGCAGCAGCCGATCGTTTTGAAAGACGATCGCGATCTTGCCGCGAAACCAATCGAATTCGAGGAACGGATTGCGGCCATCGACCGTCACCGCGCCCGAGGTCGGCTCGGTCAGCCCTGCGATCATGTTGAAGATGGTCGATTTGCCGCAGCCGGTCTTGCCGAGCAGCGCCAGCATCTGCCCTTGGTCAACACCGAGGTCGAGACGGTCCACGGCGACATAGTCCGGCGCAGCTCCGGGCTTGCCGAACAACTTCGAGACCTGGGTCAGACTGATGAGGGGTGCGGCGGCGGTCACAACGTGCGCTCCGAAACAGCGCGATAGCGGAACGCGACGTTTTCGATGAAAGTGAGCACGGCCTGGGCGATCAGCACGAAAAAGACCAGCTGCAGCGTCCATGCGAGCGCGCCGGCCATGTCGAAAACCTGCTGTTGCTGCAACAGTTCATACCCCACTCCCCCTGTCGCGCCGACCAGCTCGGCCACCACCACCACGCGGGAAGCATTGCCGAGGTTGACCTTCCACGCCGTCAGGATGTCCGGCAGGATCGCGGGGATGATCATGGTGCGAAACAGCTTTGCCCGGGTCGGGCGAAAGCTCATCACCATCTCCGTGAGATCGCGCGACATCCCCTGCAGCGCGCTCAGCACCTGAAAGGTGAACGCCGGCAGCGTCGTCATCACCATGATAAAGAAGATTCGCGGCTCGATGCCGTGAAACCAGATGATCGCAAAAACCACCCATGACAGTGCCGGAATGCCCTGGAACAAAGTCAGGATCGGTGACAGAAACTCATTCACCGCGCGTGAGCGCGCCATCATGACAGCGAAGCCGGCGCCGACGATGAAAGCCCCGGCAAGCCCCGCCAAGATGCGCCCGACGGTTGCCAGTACGTCGCTGAACTGGCTCCAGCTTAAGAGAATCCCGAAGCAGCGTTTGAACACATCGATTAGCGACGGGAACAGGAACGGCGGAAAGAACAGCGATGCAATCTGCCAGCACCCGGCGACGACTGCGAACGGCAGGACATAGGAGAGCGCACGGCGGCCGACCGCCGCGCTCCAGCCCGCCGCGTCCGATTGCCCGTCGGAGGAGACCGTCATTGCATCGGTCCGTCATAGATCGTGGCGGCGGAAGGGTCCGAGGGCAGGAAGGCGATCGACTTGCCGGCGTCATAGACCGATTTGATCTCCTTGCCGACCTCGGCAGCCATGCGAATATTCATTCCAAGCCGGTCGTTGGCCCGGATGAGTTCCGCAATCGCCATGCGATCCTCATCGGTGCCCCTGGCCATGATCAGCTTGGCGGCGTCCTCGGGATGCGCCGCGGTCCACTCGCCCGCCTCCTTGTAGGCGGCATAGAGTTTCGGGATCAGATTCCTGTTCTTCTCCACCCAGTCGATATGCGCGGCAACGCCGAGGTAGGGGATGTTGCTGCTGCCGGTCGCCTTCTTCCAGTTCTCCTCGATCTTCAGATCGATCATCTTGATATCGGGCTTCTTGCCATGCAGCGTGGTGTAGGCCGGTTCCCACAACTGAACCGCGGTGGCGCGATCGGCGAGCGCATAACCGACCAGGCCGGGGGTGGCGGTATTGACCACCGAGAATTTTCCCGGATCGGCGCCCAGTTGCCGGGCGAACCAGTCGAACATCACGTAATTGGTCGTGCCCCTTGCCGCGGCGAGATCCTTGCCTTCGAGATCCCTGACCGACTTGACTTCCGGGCGCGACGTGACGACCGTTCCCCAGAAGTCAAACAGGTTGAACAGATAGGTGACCTTGACACCCCTGATATCGGCGAGCCCGACTGTCAGCAGCGCCGCGCTGCCGCCGAGCTGGAATTCGCCGGAATTGAATTGCGCGGTATAGGCGTCCGGCGTTCGTTCCTGGAACGTAATCGACAGCCCGTTCTTCTCGTCCAGCTTCTGCGCCTTGATCACCGGTGGCAGGAAGGCGCCGAGCGAGGGTGGCCCGAACACCACGATCGACAATTTCCGAAGTTCTTCTGCCGATAATGGCGATAGCATCGCCGTCGCCAGCAGCAGGCCAAGACTCAGACCAGGACCAAGGCCAATTTGAACTCGTTTCATCATCTTTCCCTCCAGGCCTCTGGTCAACCGGCCGCCCCGCTGATCGGCGCCTCGAATTCCTTTCTCAAGGCGACGAAGAAACGTCCGATCAGATGCTTTGAAACGCTTGCCAGAATGCGCTGCCCGACGCCCGCGACCAGGCCGCCGATTTCGCCGGTGCCCTTGTAGACCAGCCGCGTGCCGTTCTCGCCATCCGGCTCGATTTCAAACCGCGCGGTGCCGTTGCCGTGCCCCAAGGTTCCCGCGCCCGAGACCTTGATGCTGCATGTCTTCGGCGCTTGCTTGTCCGATAGCGATATCTCGCCCTCGAACGATCCGCCGACGGCGGCGACACGCAATTGCATATCGACCTTGTAGGTGTCGGGGCCAATTTCCGTCATGCTCTTGCAGCCGGGAACGCAGCGCGTCAGCACCTTGGGATCGTTGAGCGCGACCCACAGCGCATCGACTGTGGTCGGGATCGCTTCATTTCCACCGATATCGAGTTTCACGTCGTCGTCTCACAATCCAAACAGTTTCTGCGCCAGACCGCCGTTGATGCTGGTGCGTTCGGCATCGGTGAACGGCGTCTCCTGCACGATTTCAAGCGGCGCCAGATCGCCGATCGGGAACGGCATGTCCGAGCCCATCATGATGCGGCCGGCGCCGACGATATCGGCGAGATAACGCAGCACGCGGGTATCCTGCACGATGGTGTCGTAATAGATGGCCGCGAGCGCGGCGTCGGGATCGCCGAGTTTGTCCTTGTCGAGCGAATAATTCCGGCGCAGACGTCCGATCACGTAGGGCCGGCCACGATCTTGATATTGGCAAAGCGGGTGACATGGCCGGCATAGATCAGCCGCGACATCGCAATCAATGTATCGGTGATCCGCCCGACCGCGTTGGCCATTCCGTAGTCATGAACGCGGTCATCCCCGCTCTCGAACACGGGATGGATGAAGACGATCGATCCCAGGCTATCTGCCGCTTCCCAGAACGGCAGCAATGACGGATCGTCCAGCACGCCGCCCTTGCCTTTCGGCTGGGTCCCGATCATCGCGCCCTTGAAGCCCTGGCCGTGGGCCTCCTTCAGCACTTCAGCCGATCGCGCGCCGTCCTGCAGCGGAACTGTCGCCAAGGGAATAAACCGCGGCTGCTCCTGCGCAGCCTTGGCGAGGTGCGCATTGATCAGGCGCGACCAGCGAACGCCCTCCTCGGCCGGGATTTCATAGCCGAA